>Ga0082212_10002067_pt1 | contig 29499 bp, 24 predicted proteins | sample TergutNt197P3_FD_71548 | JGI IMG/M metagenome (GOLD analysis project Ga0082212, IMG submission 71548) | Neocapritermes taracua P3 segment gut microbial communities from Petit-Saut dam, French Guiana - Nt197 P3 | ecosystem: Host-associated > Arthropoda: Insects > Digestive system > Gut ...
CCCGGGGCTGGGGATGACCACCCGGACAGTGGTATCTGCGGCCAGGAGCAGGAGGGCTCCGCCCAGGGCCGACAGGGGGAGAAGGCCGCGGTGGTCGGGGCCTGCGGCCAGGCGGACCAGGTGGGGCACCACCAGGCCCACAAAACCGATGATCCCGGCCACGGAGACGGCCGCGGCCGCGGCCAGGGAGGCGGCGGCCAGGAGCCTTAAGCGCACCCTTTTGGTGTTGACCCCCAGGGTCTCGGCCGACCTGGCCCCCAGGGTCAGGATGTTGAGATCCACCGCCGACCACAGGGCGACCAGGAGAGCCGGCAGAAAAAAGGCCAGCACCAGCCCGGCATCGGTCCAGGTGCGGGCCTGGAAACTCCCCAGGAGCCAGAAGACGATGGAGCCCACCTGGTCCCCGGAAAGGTACTTGATGAAGGAGATGGCCGCGGACAGGATGGCCGAGACCATGACCCCGGCCAGGATGAGGTTCAGGGGCGAGAGGTGGCCGTCCTCGTTCCGGGCCAGGGCCAGCACGGCCGCCAGGGTCAGGCCGGCCACTATGAAGGCCCCGCCGGTCAGGGCCCAGGGCTCGGCCAGCCAGGGCCAGGCCGGAAAGAGCATGGCGGCCACTATGACCAGGGCCGCGCCCAGGGCCGCGCCCGAGGAAACGCCCAGGGTGTAGGGATCGGCCAGGGGGTTCAGGAGCAGTCCCTGGAAAACGGCCCCGGACAGGCCCAGAGCCGCTCCGGCCAGAAGAGCCGTTACCAGGCGCGGCAGGCGCACTTCCCAGAGCACGGCCGCCAGGGCCTCGTCGAGGTTTTCGCGCTTTTCAGTCAAGAGGGACCAGACCTGGCGGAGACTTAGGTCCACTTCGCCGCTGGCGGCCGAGGCCAGGGCCAGGGAAGCCAGAAGGGCGGCCAGGAGGGCGGCCCAGAGCCAGGGGGACCGATGGGTGGCGGGGGGCGGCATAGGGGTCAGAGGCGGAGGACCCTGGCGGCCCTGGACTGGGCCTTGACTATTTCATACATGTTGCCGATGCGGCCGACCTTGAGTTGGTCTTTGAGGCCCCAGTGTTCCAGGCAGAGCCCGGAGGAGATGACGGTGGCTCCCCTGGCGGCCAGATCGCGCAGGGCTTCGACCACGGCCGAATCGCGGGTGGTGAGGAAAACTCCGGTGTTGTAGAAGGCCAGAAGAAGGGGGGGAGGATCGAGGCCGGCCAGGGTGTCGAAGAAGGCCGTGGCCAGCCGGGCCCCCAGGGCGTCTTCGCCCGCGCCCATGACCTGGCTACCGGCCAGGACCACGGTCTGTTCGGTCCAGGCCCGGGGGGCGGGGTCGGTTTCGGGGCGCCAGGGGCTGAGGGCCGGGCCCAGGTCCAGAATGGGCTCCTCCTCGGTTTCGGCCGGGTCGTCCAGGGCCGCCTGCCAGCCCCCGGGGCCGTACCAGACCAGTATTTCCGGGGAGCCGGCCTCCCGCCCCAGGACCAGCCAGCGGTCGTCCTGCCGGAAGGTCAGGGCAATGAGGCCGGCCGAGGCCAGGAGGGCCTGGACAGCCGTGGCGGACATGGCTTCGGCCAGGCTGACGGTCAGAGGGCCGCGCCGGCCCTCTTCCAGGAGGGCCTGGATCTTCAGGACCGGCTGGGGATAGGGCCAGCCGGTCAGGTCCAGGTGGAATATCCGGCCCAAGGGAGGCTGTTCTTTTCCGGGGTCAGGCCGACTTCAATTCCCGGGCCTTGGGAGCGTCGGAAGCGGTGACGCGCAGGGCCGTCGGGGCCGCCGCGGCCAGGTTTCTGGGCGTCAGCACCCGGGTCACGTCCGGGGGGGGGAAAAGGGGCGGAGAGGCGGCCGCGCCGCCGTTGCCGTTATCCACGCCGTCCAGGCTCAGTTCCAATTCCACTTCCACCTCCGGGACCGGTTTGATTTCCACCGGCTCCGCCATCGGGGCCCCCAGGTTGGAGATGGAGGCACCGGGCGGGGGGGCGCCGCCGTTGCCGGCCGCGGGGGAGGCCTTCCTGGCCGCGGATGCGGCCAGGACCTTGGAGAGGGCCGCGCTGCGCTTGGCTCCGGCCCCGGCTATGGAAGGCGCCGCCGGGGGGGCGGCGTCGGCGGCCGCCCCGGCGATGGTGCCGCCCTTTTGGGCCGCTCCTAAGGTTGAGGTGAGCTGGCCGAGGTAGGTCCGTTCCAGTTCCGCCTTGTCGCGCATGAAGTCGGAGAGCCGGGCGTTGGAGGCGGCCAGCCTGTCCACCACGGAGGTCAGCATGGCCCTGGCTATCTCGGGGTAGCCGTCTATGACTTCCATGAGCTTGTCGCCGGGGAAGACCTTGACCACGCTCTTGCCCATGCTCTTTATGGTGGCGGTGCGGGCCCCACCTATGAGGGCGCTCATCTCGCCGAAATAGGAGTTGAGCTGGTTTATTTCCGCTATCTGGGTCTGGCCCTTGAAAACGGCCAGGTTGCCCTGGATGAGCTTGTAGAAGTTGATGTCGGTGCTGCCTTCCCTGATGATGACATCGCCGTTTTCGAAGATCATCTCGTCCGGGTTCAACAGGTAGTGGGGCAGGCTTTCCTTGGGCAGCACGGTCTTTTCCAGCACCTGGTCCAGGGTGGTCTGGCCCTGGGAAACTTTCAGGAGGCCGTCCTGCCGCAGGGTGAACATGCCTTCCTTGAGGGCTATTTTGCGGAGCTGGCCCTCGGGCACCTTCGAGGAGATGGCCTCGGCCAGAAAGCCGGTCGTCTCCATTATCTCGAAGGCCCCCAGGCGGCCCTTGTAGCCGGAGCCCTTGCAGTTGGGGCAGCCCCGGCCTTCATAGAGCTGGACCGAGCCGACCTGGCCGCGGTCGAAGCCGACCTCGATGAGCTTGTTGGCGGGCAGGGGCTTCATGGGCTGCTTGCAGTTGGGGCAAATGCGCCGCAAAAGGCGCTGGGCGGTGCAGAGGACCAGGGCCGCGGCCACGTTGAAGGGGGGCACCCCCATGTCCACCAGGCGGGTGATGGTGGCCGGGGCGTCGTTGGTGTGGAGGGTGGACAGGACCAGGTGGCCGGTCATGGCCGCCTCCACGGCTATTTCGCCGGTCTCCAGGTCGCGGATCTCGCCGATCATGCATATGTCCGGGTCCTGCCGCAGGAAGGCTTTGAGGGCCTTGGCGAAGGTCATGCCCACTTCCTTGATAACGTTGACCTGGTTGACGCCGGAGAAGTTGAATTCCACCGGGTCTTCGGCGGTGAGGATCTTGACGTCGTCGGTGTTGCGGAGCGACAGGCAGGAATACAGGGTCACGGTCTTGCCGCTGCCGGTGGGGCCGGTGACCAGAAAGAGGCCGTTGGGGCGGTAGATGGCGGTCTTCACCTGCTCAAGGTTCTTCTGGGTGAAGCCCAGCTTGCCGAGGTCCACGTTGAGCCCCGACTTGTCCAGGATACGCAGGACCACCGATTCGCCGAACAGGGTCGGAAGGGAGGAAACGCGGAAGTCGATTTCCTTGGTCTTGCTGACACGCATCTTGATGCGGCCGTCCTGGGGCACCCGGCGCTCGGTGATGTCGAGCCTGGACATGATCTTGAGGCGGGCGATGAGGGCGTTTTTTAGTTCCAGGGGCAGGCGGGTGCGCTTGTAGAGGGCGCCGTCTATGCGGTAGCGGACGTAGAACTGCTTTTCAAAAGGTTCTATATGGATGTCCGAGGCCCCTTCGCCGATGGCCTGGATGAGGATCTGGTTGGCCAGGTTGATGATGGTGCTGTTTTCCGCGGAATAGATGTCGCCGCCGACGGCCTCATCCTCGACCTCGCCGAAGGCGAACTCCTCCTGGGCGTCGGAGATCAGGGCCCCGAGGTTGTCCACGGTGATGGCCCCCTGGTCCGCCTCGCCAACATCCTTGGGGTCTATGGGTTCGGAGAAGCTCTTGTATTCCTCGTCGCTGATGTTGTAAAGGCGCTGGAAGGTGTCGACTATGAGCTGCCAGGGGGCCACCCCGGGCATGACCTGGAGCTTGGCCATGGCCGACATCTCCTCCACCAGCTTGCTGTTGGTGGGCTCCAGCATGGCCACGTAGAGCTTGTTGTCCTTTTTGTTGTAAGGCGCAGCCATATATTTTTTGGCCAGCTCGTAGGGCAGGGCGGCCACGGCCTCGGGCGGCACTTCCCGCTCGCCGAGGTTGACCGTGGGGAAGCTGTATTGGCGCGACAACACCGTGGGCACGGTGGCGGCTTCAATGTAGTTTTTCTTGAGCAGGAATTCCGTGACGAAGCTGTGGGGACGGGTCTTGAGCCATTTGGACGCCTCTTCCTGCTGGCCGCGGGTGATGTGCCCGGCCCGCAGAAGGTAATCGGCCACCATCAGGCGGTAGCTTTCGGCGCTCTGGTCCTTGACCGTGGCGCCCAGCGTCGAGCCGCGGCGAGTGCTTTCTGCCATATCCGAACCCCTCTTCGGCAACGGCTGGTCAGCCGGTTTTATGAGATACTCCAGATAGAAATCCGAGTCTATTTTACTATATTATTCGATAATATTCAAGAATGTTCAGGCTGGACTCCAAAAAGACCGGCCGCGGGCCAATGAAGCCCGCGGCCGGTCTTTTTGGGGGTTTTCAGGCGGGGCTACCGGGCCTGGGGCGCGGCTCCGACGTGGAATTCGACCCGGCGGTTGCGGGCCCGGCCCTCCTCGGTGCCGTTGTCGGCCACCGGCCGGTCCTTACCGTAAGAGGTCACGGACAGTTTTCCGGCCGGCACGCCTTCATTGACGAGGATGTCGGCCACGGCCTGGGCCCGCCGGCGGCCCAGGTCCAGGTTGAATTCCTGGGAACCCACGTTATCGGTGAAGCCGGCTATGACCACCTGGTCTCCCTGGGCCACCTGTTCCCGGATGAGGCGGGCGGCCTCTACCAGCCGGGGCCGGAATTCGGCCTTGACCACGGCCTGGCCGAAATCGAAGAACTGGGAATAGGCGGCTATCCAGCAGCCGCGCTCGTCCACCTCGGCGCCCGGAGGCGCGTTGCGGCAGAGGTCATCGCCGGGGCCGAAAATGGTCAGCATCATGTTTTCAAAAGCCTGGTCGCTGGCCAAAAGAGAACAGATATTCCAGGCCTGGCCTCCGCCGGTCCGGGCCAGGTTTTTGGCCAGCCGCTCGGCCTCGATCTGGCGGGTGACGTAAAAGGAGTGCCAGACCAGGACCGGGCCATCGTGGCGGCGGGCGTTCTCCACGGTCTGGAGGGGCTGGCCGGAGCCTCCCGATTCCTCGAAATCCGAAAAGGTCAGCACGGCCTTGGGGCCGGGCAGGCCTTGAAGGTCGGCTTCGGCGCCGGTGAGACCGGCGCTCAGGGGCGTGATGGAGTTGGCCGCGGCCAGCCGGGATATGGAGTTTTCAAAGCCATCGCGGCTGTATTGGGCCGGGCCGAAATACAGGGTGGTGAAATCGTCACGGGTGAGGACGGGTTTATAGCCGAAGACCCGGAAGGCCGCCTGGTAGGGATGCCCGGGGATGCGGCGGTTCATCTTGCGGACCAGCCGGGTCACGGCCTCCTCTTTGGTGAGGCCCTGGCAGACCCCGGGGCGGCGCATGCTGGAGGACAGGTCCACCAGGAATTCAAAGGAGGCCAGGCTCCCGCGGGCAGCGGGCTGGGAGCCATCGCCGGCCGAAGGCGCCGTGGGGGCCAGGCCCGGCAGGTCGTCCCCGGGGGAAAGCCCCGGGGGCAGGCCGGGGGCCGCGGCCGGCGCGGCTTCCGTTTGGCCATAGGTGGGCGGGCCGCCGGCCGCGCCGGGCCCGGCTATCCCGGAGTCGCCTGGCTGGGATACGCCGGTCAGGCCGGTGAGGTTCCGGGCCTGCTCCGGGCTGACCGGTTCGCCGTAAGTCGGGGTCTCGGCCACCGGCAGATCGGCCGGCGCGGCCGGGAGCCCGGCGATGGATTCCCCGCCGCTCAAAACGGGAGTATCCGGTATTTCGGTCCCGAGCCGGGGCTGGTCGGAACCGGGTTCAGCCGCCTGTTCCGGATGGACGTTTTTGACCAGGAATTCCTTTATGGTCCCGTTTTTCTTCAGAGCCGCCGCCGCCGCCGCCGCGTCGGCCTCGGTCTCGAAGGGGCCCACATAGACCCGGTGCCGGGTCTGGCCGTCAGCGGACTCTTCGGTCCGGCTCAAGGCGGGCACCCCCTGGCTGAAAAGCCGGGCGGCTTCCTTTTCCGCCATCGCGGCCTCCTGGACCGACATGACCTGGACCAAGACCTCGGCGGGCGCCGGCGCGGCCGCGAATATCAGGAAAAAAGCTGAAATAAAAATCAGGCGCATTTAGTTATACCGTCCCTTTCCGGCCGCCTTGGGCGGGCCTCGCCGCCTTTCCGGGCCGTTTTTTCAGAATAGGCGGATATTATAACAAGAAAAGCCGGGCTAGACAACCGGGGGTAAAGTTAAGGTGCCCGGCGACCGATAAGAACCATGAGTGCCCTCCCCTGGCCGGGGCCGGGGGATTGGTGAACCACGGGCCTTCCGGCCCGGATTTTTCGGGCCGGCTGGTGTATAATACCGAATAATCAGCCCCCACTATCCACAGACGAGGCGACCACCATGTCCAGAAATCCCGACAATCTCTGCGCCAAACTGGCCGTTAAAGTCCCCCACCCCGACAGCCTGGTCGAAGTGCGGGTGACGCCCCCGGACAGCAACTTCGAGGTAAAGGTCCTGCCCGGCGAAGAGGTGATAGAACTGACCATCCGGCCGGTCGGCAGCCTCATCGAGGTGCGCATCGGCCCGGCGGGCATGGAGTTGAGCGCTGGGCTCGGGGTCTTGCCCGAGGCGGCCCAAGTCCCGGACGTGGCCGGCGATGAAGAGGACGAGGTGGTCAAGGGCGTCAGCCGGGCCGAATTCGAGGCCATGATGGAAGAGGAACAGGGGGCCGAGGCCAGGAAATTTCTGGACCATATGGTGGAGATAGAAGAGATTTCCCACGAGGAACACGCGGCGGCGACGGCCCGCGTGGTGACGGTCCATCCCGCCCAACTGCCTCCGGAACTGGACCCGGCCGATCCGGCCTTCCGGCTGCCTGAAGAGACGCGCAGATTGCTGCTGGACGAAGGCGAGGAGCGGATAGACCCCGGCTTGACCGAGGCCCTGGCCGATCCGGGCCTGAAATATGTTGAAGCCGAGGCCGCGGAAACCAGCCAGCCCCCGGAAGCCCCGGAGGCTCAGGAGATACTGGAAGCCCCGGAACCTCAAGAGGCCCCGGAACCATCGGAGGCCCGGGAGGCGGCGGACCCGGAATTGCCCGAAGCCCCGGAAACTACGGAAGTTCAAGATATGCCGGAAGCCGGGGAGCCGGCCGAAGCCCCCGGCGAGACGCCGGAAATCCCGCAAGCCCCGGAAGCTATGGAGGCTCAAGAGCCCCCGGAGGCTCCCGGCGAAGACCCGGAAGAATCCCCCGAGGCTCCGGAAGCCGAGGCCGCGGCGGAGGCCGCGGACAGCGAGGCTTACGAGGAAGACGAAGATTTTGACAAGGTCACCGAGCCCGGGGAAACCTTGCCGGAGGCGGGGGAGGATGAACCCGGCGGCGCGGCCGGCCCGGCGGCCAGGGCCGCCCTGGCCCGGCTTTCGGCCGCTTTAGGCGAAGAAAGGGCGGCGCTGGACAGCGGGCCTTCAGAGGCGGAGCCAGCCCCTGAGGAAGCGGTGGAGCCGCCGGCCGAGGAACCGCCGGCCGAGGAGTTGGCGGATGACGAGCCGCCGGCTGACGAGTTGGCGGGCGATGAACCGGCGGCCGGGGAGCCGCCCCTTCCCGCCGTCCCGCCGATCAAGCCGGACTCCACGGTGGTGGTGGCCATTTTTAAAGACGCGGAACAGGCGGAACCGGCCCCCGTCGCCCCGCCGCCCCTGACCGAGGAGGAGGATCTGGACCTGGGTCCGGTGGAACACGAGGAATTGGCCATCGGCCCCATTGACGTCAAGGGCCTGGAAGGGGTGGACCTGGACAAGAGCCGCCACTCCGGCACGGTCGTCAAGGCCAAGCCCCTGGTCAAGGCCACTCCCTCGGGCACCATCGTGCCCGTCTCCTGAATTTCGTGCGTATTTTTCCGGCCCTTCTGGTCCTGGCCGCGCTGGCGGCCACGGCCCTTCCGGCCTGGGCCCAGTACGGCCAGCGAAACGCCTTCACTCCCGCGGGCCAGCGCCTTTCAGCGGCCCAGGTGCGGACCGAATTGGAAAACCGCTTGAACCGGAATCCCAATCCGGCCGACCCGGCCACCATCTGGAACACGGGTTATGATTTTTTCCGCAACTTCCCCCGCAACCAGGACACGGCCAGGGCCATAATGGACGGTTTTCTGGGGACCCTGCGTGGCCAGAGGGATCCGGACAGGCGCCGGGTCCTGCTCCAGGCGGCCATTTACTGGGAAAAGATCCACGACTACGGCATTATCAATGTGCCGGCGGGCCAGGATTTCAACACCCGCGACAAAATATACTACGGCGACTATTCCAAGTTCAGCACCCTGGGCCTGGTTCCAGGAGGCCGAAGGCCTCCGGCCCCCACCACCCGGGGCGACTGGCCCGGCCGGGTGCTGAACCGGCGGCATCCCTACCAGGGCCGGCCCGACAACCCCTATCCGGGAGCTTACTGGCCCGGCCTCTATCCGCCGTGAGATCCTGTTTTCATGGTGATCCGGTTTATTCGCGGCCGCAGACCCGATTGCGGCCGCTGTTCTTGGCTTCGTAGAGGGCCTGGTCCACCCGGCTGACGAACTTTTCGGTGTCGTCGCCGGGGTGGTGGACGGCGCAGCCGATGCTGACCGTGACCGGGCGGCCCAGCCCGAAATCGTGGCCGGACACCATTTGACGCAATTTTTCAGCCAGGGTCATGGCCTGCTTCAGGTTGGTGTTGGGGGCGATGACCATGAACTCCTCGCCGCCGTAGCGGACGGGGATGTCGTTGGCCCGGAGGGAGGACATGAGGATCTCGCCCAACTGGATCAGGACGGCGTCGCCGGTCAGGTGGCCGAAGTCGTCGTTGACGTATTTGAAATGGTCGACGTCCAGCATGAGCAGGGCCGTGTCCGGGGATTGAGCCCGGTGCTTGAAGGTGTTCCCGGCGGCCAGGCGGTCCTTTAAGATATCGGCGAAAGCCCCCCGGCTGTAGAGCTTGGTCAGGGCATCGTGAAGGGCCTTATCCTTGTACTTGTTCAGATCGGTGGTCACCTTTTGCCGGGCCAACAGCTCGTTGCGGGCCTGCCGGAGAATGCGGGTTCTCTCGTTGTAATCCTCCCGGGCGGCGTGGATGATGATTAGGTTGTTCCCATCCACCCGCAGGGCCGTGGCCAAAAGGGGCACCTCCTGGTCTCCTTCCAGCCAGTAGCCGGAACTTTTGACCCCGTGAGCCCCCTGGAGGAAGAACGTTTCGGCTTCGCCCAGGAAAAAGTCCAGCATGGGCGAAAAATCCCAGGGGCTGGCGCAGGGCGAGCCGTTGGCCGCGGCCGGGAAGAGGGCTGAATAGAAATCCGGCGCCAGGCCGCCGAACTGGTATTGTCCGGGTTGGACCTGTTTAAGCACGACCATGTCCAGGGCCCTTAAGACCCTATCGCTCAAAGCGGCGGCCGGATTTTGGTCCGGCTTTTTCATTATACCGTCTCCAGCATGAGCTTGGCTATGAGTTCAAAGGCCTTTTCCACGTTTTCCCCGGTTTTGGCGCTGACTTCCAGAACTTCACAGCCCTTGTCCCGGAGGGCGCCCAGGACGGCGTCGCTCACCTGCCATTCGGAGCGGAGGTCTGTCTTGTTTATCAAAAAGAGGTGAGGCGTGCCGGCTCCGGCCACCTTCAGGGCCGACTCCCTCATTTCCAGGGCCTGGGTCAGGGTGCTCCCGCGGGTGCCGTCTATGACCAGCAAGAGGCCGGAAGCCCCCTTGAGGTAGGAGGTGTTGATGTCGCCGTAATCGTCCTGCCCTTCCAGGTCCCAAAGCATCATATTGAGTTCCCGGCCGTCCAGGGCCAGATTTTTTTTGCTTATCTTAACGCCGACCGTGGAAAGGTAGTCGTCTGAGAACAAAGAATCGACGAAGCGGCGGATCAGCGAGGTCTTGCCCACCGCCATGCTCCCCAACATGCAGATTTTTTTGTTAAGCATTGAACGCCTCTTTATTTTTTTATCTGGCCGGGCATCGGCTTTAGTCCAAATTCAGGGTCACTCGGGTCCGGTCCAGCCTGACCTTCAATTCTATGCGTCGGCTGGCCTGGGCGGCCGCTTTTTTCTGGTCCGGGGTTTGGCGGCCTCCGGCTTCCTCTTCGGCCGGGTCGGGCCCCAGGCCGAAAGTCGACAGGGCGATGGCGGAGCCCCGTTCGTATAGAAGGGCGGCCAGGGTCCGGGCCCGGGCCTGGCTCAGTTCATAGTTCCGCTTCACCTGGCCGGAAAGGTCGGTGTAGCCGTAGATGGTCAGGGATACGGCCAAGCCCATTGGTTCGGCCAGTTTTTCCAGGGCCACCAGGTCCTCCACGGCCCGGTCCAGCAGATCGCGGTCTTCGGGGATGGGCTGGTCCCCGCCCACCGGAAAATGGATGATCACGCCGCCCAGGGCGGCCAGGAGTTCCTTGATGCGCCGGGATTCTGCGTCGTCCTCCAACTGGCTCAGGTCCAGCCGGCTGATGCCGGAGAGGGCCAGGGCCCTTTCCTTCAAGGTTTCCCGCCAGGCCAGAGAGGCCTGGCCGGACAGGCGCAGGGCATTGTCACGGTCCAGGTTGGCCAGGACTCCCGTCTCCTCGTCGGTCAGGTCCTTTATGAGTATGGCCCTTAAGCCCGGCATGGATCTTAGGGTGTCGTGGACCGTGAGGACCCAGTTCAGGTCGGCCCGGCCCCTCAAAGTCAAAAGGCTTTCGTTCCAGTCGAAATCATATTCCAGGGTCTCGGGCCGGTCGGCCAGGACCTGGGCCGCCCGCCGTTCCACCAGTTCCGGGTCCTGGGAGAGATAGGGCAGATAGGTCAGGCGCACCAGGGCCTCGTCCAGGCCCAGGGCGGCCAGTTTCTCGCCGGGGCCATCGGCCATCTCGTCCTTCAGGAAAGTCAGTTCCCAGATTCCGTCCGGCCTCCGCCCTATGTGGACCGGGGACAGGCCGGGGCCGACGGCCTCGTCGTAGAGACGTTTTTCCAGCGCGGCGTAGCCGCGCTGGAGGGCTTCCTCGGCTTCGGCCTTAAGGCGGCCCTGGCGGCTTTGATAGCCCAGGTGGATGATGGGGCCCAGGATTAGGGCCGCGATCAGGGCCGGCAAAAGAAAGGCCGATAACGGCAGCTTCCGGCCTTCATCTTTCAGGCGGGAGACCAAAAGCCCTTCAAGGAAGTGGCGGCATTTCTGAAAAGGTTCCAGGTCGCCCCGGAAATCGTCCAGCTCATCGGCCAGGTCCACGATCAAAAGTTCCAGGAGGGTCCTCATGTCCTGGCGGAGTCCGGGCGGGGCCTGGCCGCGCACCACGCAGGCCAGGTAAACTTCCGGTCCCTGGACCACGCAGATATGGACATCGCCGAAGGTCAGGTCGTTCAATTCGCCTTCGGCGAAACTGTCGGAAACAAATTGCTGCAGGGCCGTGAACATGGCCGCCACCTGGTCGCCGGAGGCGTCCCGGGCCTGGACGTTTTCATGGACCAGGTGGATGAGGGCGGTGCCTGTCCTGGTGTGGACGAAGAAGACCTGCTCCACCTGGTATTCCAGGCTGTTTAAAAGGGCCACTTCGCTGAAGGAGCGGCCGGTGCGCAGGGCTGTCAGGCGCCATTTGAGGCCGGAGAGGGAGAAACTCTTCTCCACCAGGCGGTTGAAGTCCTGGAGCATGCCCCTAAGGCTCTCGGCTATGGATCGGCGGATGGCCGGGCCCATGACCGGGAAGAGGTTGTCGGCCAGCTCGGCCGGGTTGCGGCGGACGGAACCGCGGAGGATGCGCTCGACCGTGGCCGAAAGGACCGTGTCCAGCTTCTGGTCGGCCTGGGTGCGCAGGAACAGGGCTTCGGTCACCACCGGGCTCAGGGTCCGGGCCAGGAGTTCCGGGTCGTCCACCTTTTCCCAGAGACGCGCCAGCCCGTCGATCTCCCGGCCCAGAAGAAGATGGCGCAAACGGGCCATTTCCGCATCGTCCCCACCCGGGTCCGGGGCGCCATAGACCCTGGCCGAGGCTGGGGGCGAAGACGGAGGCAGGGCGGGGCTGGGGGTTTCGGGGGGCCGGCCGGCCGCGGGCGTGATGGCGGCCACCTGGGCCAGGAGCCTGGCTTCCAGATCGTCCGGGGACGCGGGGGCTTTCGAGGGGTCCGGGGCAACGGCCGCCGGGACCGAGCCCTGGACTTCAGCCCGCTCCGCGACTGGCCCGGCCTGCCACTTGATGATGCTCATGCGGATTTCTCAGCCTTTGGCCGGGCGTTCAGTAGTTATCCGCACTGCCCAGACGCGCCACCTGGGGCAAGTCTTCCCGAAACTCTTCCCGGGTTTCCTCCGGGGCCGGCTGGCCCGCGGCGGCTTCCGGCGTTTCTTCCAGGGCGCCCGCCAGGGCTTCGGCGTTCCAGGGCTTGGCCAGGCCGCCCACGGTTTCGGCCAGGAGACCGGACAGGGCGGCCCGGTAAACCATGTCGTTGCGGATCTGGACGTTGGTCTTGGCCAGGGCCCTTAGGGCATCGGAGTATTTGCGCTCTATCTTGTCGGTCAGGCTGGCGCTCTCGCCCATAAGGAGGGTCCTAAGGTCGCGTTCGGCGGAATCCAGAGTCTGGGAGAGATGGGCCAGCTTGCGTTCAAAGCCGGCCGCGGCCGCGGCCAGATCCGAGGCCAGGCGGGCGGCGGACTCCTGGCGTTCCCGCTCCTCGTTTTTCACGGCCTCGATCCTCTCCCGCTGCTCCTGCTGCCAGACTTCCGCCCTTTCCCTCTGTTCCCCGGCCAGGGTTTCGTTCCGCTCCTGCCGTTCGGCTTTCAGGGCCGCCTCGCGCTCCTCGCTTTCCCGCCTTAGGCGTTCCAAAAGGCCGGACACCTCGCTTTTCATGAAGTTTTCCAGGGAGTCGAGGCGTTTCTTGAAAGAATCACGGACATCGCTGATTTCCTGGACAAAGCGTTCTTCCTGTCTTTTGAAGCGGATCTCCATGTCTTTCAACTGGGCGCCGAAGAGTATCTCCCGCACCTGGTCCATGGGGGCATTGGCCGCTGACTGTTCCCGGTTGTTGTCCATAATTCTCCCCTGTCCTGTTTTCCAGATGTTCAGGCTTATGGCGTTCAGGGCGGGTCCGGCCGTCTGGCCTCCGGGCCCGGCTGATGTGTTTACCAAATAACTATAATACTCTATAAACGTTAAATTTTCAAGTTAAGGCCGCTACGGTTCAGGTGCCCTGGCGGGCCAACCACCAGCCAGGCCCCCTCCCCTGGCCGGGCGCGAGGCAGCGCCCCTAAATTATTAGTTTCATCCATAGTTATACAGGCTTTATAAGCCAAATAACAGGGTGGTTTTATTTGACAAACCAGAATACAACAGTTATCATTTCGCCATTAAAGCATGCTTTATCAAAAGTAACCTTTACTATAAATTTGGAAATGATCGTTGACAATTTAGCTTTCTTACAGGGTTGGGCATTGACGGCGGAGGCGGGATATGAAGTTGTTATTTGATATAGCCAAAAAGACGGCTCCGACTCTAAAAGAACGAGGATTGACAATAAAGGGTGTAATGCAAAGAGCAAAAAGAAGAACAGGCAACGACGAGTTCTATACTAGATATGAAGACATAGAAAAAGAATTATCCATGTATCCCAAAAATATTTGGAAAAACAAAACCGTGTTTTGTAATTGCGATGACGCCGTTGATAACAACGAAAAAAATACATCCGCGTTTGCATTATACTTCCTACGGAACTTTAAAGAACTTAAATTGAAGAAATTGATATGCACCCATTATAGCGGTGTTGTGGATTTATTTAATCAAGGGGCAATGGGCTATGTATTCACAAAAACCGGGTTTAAAGAAGTAAAAGATTTAAATTCTCTCAAAAAATATCCTCCAAATTATGCCGGCAGTTTTGATGACGAGCTATCGTTAGAAATATTGAAGAAGGAAGCGGATATAGTTTGCACTAATCCGCCATTTTCAAGAGCGATAGATTTTTGGAAGATACTCATTGAAAGTAAAAAGCGGTTTTTGATTATTTCTAATATTGCAATTCCGTTAACAACGGCATACCTCCACTATTTCAAAGACAAGAAAGCATGGGCGGGATTCAACAGAATTGATTGGTTTTTAACTCCCAGAAGAGAGTTAACAGAGGCGTCCGGGCATTGGTTTACAAATATCCCTATAAGAAACAGACCGAAATATACGCATCTTAAAATAGTGCCATTAAAGGATATACCAGAAAAATATAAAAAATATGATGATTCAAAAACGCTATTAGTTGACCAGGGATATATACCATACGATTATAAAAAGCCTTTTGGCGTATCCACTCGTCCAATACTAAATGGCTTATTGGAAAAGGGGTATAAAATAATTCAAGATAAAGAATACTATCCGTATATAGACGGCGTAAAGAAGTATTCAAGAGTGCTGGTTCAAAAGGGTTGACAAATTTGTACAAGTCAAATTTTCGCCAGCCACCAGCCTAAAGCCACGCCCAGGGATTCCGGGCCGTCCGGCCGCTGAGGGGGAAGCCCAGGGCCTTTTACGGAGGGCGGCGGCTCGCCAAAACCGCTTGATTCAATTATCATCAAATCCAGAGGTGAGGCGTTCAGGCCCCATTTTCAAGGCCGCGTTTTCTCCAGGCCCTATAAAGCCCCCCTTAAAATATTCCCTTAGGGCGAGACGCGGTATTCGTTCAATTTGTTGCGGAGGGTGCGCACGCTGATGCCGAGCATCCTGGCGGCGTGGGTACGGTTGCCCTCGGTCTCCTTCAGGGCCTGGCCAATCAGGCGGCGCTCCATGGCCTCGATGGTCATCAGGCCCTCGGTAGCCTCCGGGGAAACCGGGGGAACCGGGGGAAGCCCGGCCAGGAGATCCGGGGGAGCCCCGGCCGGGTCGGGCCGAGCCTCGGGGACCGGAACCCCGGAGGCGGGCACCCGCTCCAGGGCGGCCAGAAAGCCCGCCTCGTCCATGAACAGGTCGCCCGGCTCCACCTCGGGCCCGGCGGCCAGAAGCACGCCCCGGGCCACGGTGTTTTCCAGTTCCCGGATATTGCCGGGCCAGTCATAGGCGGCCAGGCGGGCCAGGGAGGCGGCGGACAGGGCGGTGACGTTCTTGTCGTTCTGGCGGGCGTATTTCCGCCGGAAATGGTCGGCCAAAAGGGGCAGGTCGTCCAGCCTCTCCTTCAGGGGGGGCAGGAAGAAGGGGATGACGTTCAGACGGTAGTAAAGATCGGTGCGGAAGCGGCCGCTGTCGGCCCAGGCCTTAAGGTTGCGGTTGGTGGTGGCCAGGACCCGGACATCGACCTTCTGGGGCTCCTTGCCGCCCACCCGGTCTATCTCGCCCTCCTGGAGCACGCGCAGGAGCTTGGCCTGGAGGGCCAGGTCCATTTCGCTTATTTCGTCAAGGAGGATGGTGCCGCCGTCGGCCAGTTCGAACTTGCCCTGCTTCCTGGCCACCGCGCCGGTGAAAGAGCCTTTTTCATGGCCGAAGAGTTCGCTCTCCAAAAGATTTTCCGGCAGGCTGGCGCAGTTGACGGCCACGAAGGGCCCGCCGGCCCGGGGCGAATGCTGGTGGATGAAGCGGGCCAGGAGTTCCTTGCCGGTGCCGCTTTCGCCCTGGAGCAGCACGGTGGAAGGCGAGGCGGCCACGGTGCGAGCCAGTTCCAGAAGGCGGATCATGCGCTGGTTGCGGGTCAGCAAGGGGCGGTCGTTTTTTTCCTCCCGGGGCGGAAGGGCGGCCGGGGCGGAAGGCCCGGCCGCCAGGGCCCGGTCCACGGCCTGTTCTATGACCCCGGCCGGAAAGGGTTTCAGCAGAAAATCATGGGCGCCCTCGCGCATGGCCTCCACGGCCGTCTCCACCGAGCCGTGGGCGGTCATGAGGATGACCGGAAGGCCGGGGTCGCGCCTTTTCAGGGCCTTGAGCACCCCCAGGCCGCCCTGGTCTTCCAGGCCGAGGTCGCAGATGACCAGATCGAAGCGCCGGCCGAGGGATTTTTCCAAAGCCTCCCGGCCGCTTTCGGCCAGCTCCACCGCGTGGCCCAGCCGGGTCAGGGCCGTGAACAGGGCCTGCCTCAAGTGCCGCTCGTCATCGGCCACCAATATCGATCTGACGCTCATTATAAACGCTTCCTCAATTCAAGGCGCCGGACTGGCTTTCGGGTATATAGGGCAGGCGCATGGTCACCCGGCCACCCAGGTCCAGGTCCGTGCCCAGGGCCAGGGAGCCCTGGTGGGCCAGGACGATGCGCTGGCTGACCGGAAGCCCGAGGCCCAGGGGCTGGGCCTTGGTGGTGCTGAAGGGACTGAATACGGTCTTCATGCGCTCCATGGAAAGGCCGGGGCCGGTGTCGGTGATGGATATCTCCACCTGGCCGGGCTTGTCGAGCTCGAATTCCAGGAAAATGCGGCCGCCCTTGGGCATGGCCTCCACGGCGTTCAACAGCAGGTTCAGGAAGACCTGCACCATCAGGCCGCGGTCCACCTCCACCCGAACCTCCTTCTGGGTCACCAGAACGCCTATGTTGCGCTCCTTGAACAGGGCGTTCATGGCCCCCAGGGCCTCGTCGACCAGTTCCATCAGGGGGTGGGGGGCCAGTTCCAGGTTCAGGGGCTGGGCCATGGATTCAAAACTGCTGAGGTATTCGTTGACTTCCCGGACCCCGAAACGGATGCGCTCGATCAGGTCCACCAGGGCGCTGTCGCCGGCCTCCTCCAGCTCCCGCTCCACGATGGAGGCGTAAAGCTCGATGCCGGCCAGGGGCCCGGTGACCTGGCGGCTGACGGCCTGGAGCGCGACCGCGGTCTCGTCCAGGACGTCCGGGGGCGCGGCCGGGAGGGGCGGGGCGGGCTGGCCCGCGGCCAGGATAAGCCCCGCCTCGCCCCAGGGCAGGTGGCGCACCTGAAAGGCCAGGGGCCGGCCGTCGAGAGGCGAGGGGAGGGTCACGCCGCGGCTACGGCTGCCTAAGGATTCCAACTGGAAGGCCCCGGCCAGAAGGGGCCGGAGACTCTCCGGGAGGCGGAAATCGTCCGTCTCGGTCAGGCCCAGGCGGCGGCAGGCTTCGTCATTGGCCAGGAGGATGCGGCCCGAACGGTCAAAGACCACCAGGCCATAGGGCACCTGGTCAAACAGCAGGGGCCAGAGTTCTCCGGGGAGTTCCGGCCGGGACCACAGCTCGGGGGCCAGTTCGCGATCGTCTAGTAAGGTCAGGTTCATGAGGGCGTCAGCCTCCTTTCGGTTTTCACACGAGGAAGGATTAGCAACTAGAGTGCCAATTTCCTAGGGCGAAGGGCCATTTTTTTGACAGGGCCCGGCTCTTGGTTCCCGGCCGCAACCATGTTATTATGGCCTGATAAAATGACTGATATAATGACCAGCCTGGCCCCCCTGGCCGAAAGCATCAACCGGACCCTGGCGGACCTGGTGGCCCGGGACGCGGCCGCGGCGGGCCGCATCAGCGGCTACAGCCTGGGCGGGGGGGGCAAGAGGCTCCGGCCCCTTATCTTCTGCCTGATCTCGGCCGCCCGGGGCCGGGAGGTGACCCCGGCCGTCCTGGCCACGGGCGCGGCTTTCGAGTTCCTGCACCTGGCGAGCTTACTCCACGACGACATAGTGGACCTGGGCACGGTCCGCCGGGGACGGGCCGCGGCCCACCTGGCCTTCGGGGTCCCGGAAACGGTCCTGGCCGGCGACTATCTCCTGGCCCGGGCCAGCCGGCTGGGTGCGGACACGGAAAACCTGGCCCTGATCCGGATAATGGCCGACCTGGTGGCCACGATGGCCCTGGGCGAACTGGACCAGTTGGGGGCCCGCCGCCGGGTGGACCTGGGGGCGAGGGAATATTTCCGCATCATCCACCGCAAGACGGCCTGCCTGTTCGAAGGGGCGGCCTGGGGCGCGGCGGTGTTGGCCGGGGGCGGGAGCGAGACCGAGGCCGCGGCCCGGCGCTACGGGCGGAAGCTGGGACTGGCCTTCCAGATAATCGACGACCTGTTGGACTTTCAGGGCGACGAGGCCGTCCTGGGCAAGCCCGCCGGGCATGACCTGGACGAGGGCAAGATCACCCTCCCCTTCATCCTGGCCCGCCGGGCCCTGCCCCGGGCCGAAATCGAGCGCCTTCGCCAACTGGCCGGGCCGGACAACGGGAACCTGGGGCCGGAGGATTTCCGGGAAATACGTGGCCTGGTGGAAGCGGGGGGCGGCCTGGCTGCGGCCCGGCGCGCGGCCGAGACCCTGGCCGAACAGGCGGCCCGGGCCCTGGAGCCCTGGCCGCCCTCGCCGGCCCGGGAGCAGTTGACGGCTTTGGCCTTCTATGTCACGGCCCGCTCGAATTAGAGGTCTGGATATGGAAAAACCAGTGGAGATATTGGCCGGCCCCCCGGACCCGGCAACCTATGGCGAGGCCCTGGCGCTGGCGGCCGGCCGCCGCCTGGTCCTGGTGGTCAGCGGGGGGGTGGCCGCCTATAAGGCCGCGGAACTGGCCCGGAGCCTGACCCGGGCCGGGGCCCTGGTGCGGACCGTCCTGACCAAAAACGCGGCCCGCTTCATCACCCCCCTGACCTTTGAAGCCCTCACCGGCCAGCCGGCCTATGTCTCCCAATGGGCCAAAAGCCGGCGGGAAATAGAACACGTGGCCCTGGCCGACTGGGCCGAGGCCGTGGTGGTGGCCCCGGCCACGGCCAATATCCTGGCCAAAATGGCCCACGGCCTGGCCGACGACCTGGCCTCCACCTTTCTTTTGACCGCCTCGGCCCGGCCCCTGTTGGCGGCCCCGGCCATGAACAGCCGCATGTTGGCCGCCCCGGCCACGGTGGCCAACCTTAAGACCCTGGCCGGGCGCGGGGTGGAGGTCATCCGCCCCGCCTCGGGCCTTTTGGCCTGCGGCGAAAGCGGCCCGGGCCGTCTGGCGGAGACGGAAACCATAGCCCTCTGCGCGGCCCGGGCTCTGTCCCCCAGGGCTTTCCAGGGCCGGACCCTGGCCGTCACGGCCGGGACCACCTGGGAAAAATGGGACGACGTGCGCTATCTGGCCAACCGCTCCTCTGGCCTGATGGGCCGGGAACTGGCCCTGGCCGCCTGGCTCCAGGGAGGGCGGGTGACCCTGGTCACCGGCCCGGCCGCCCTCCCGGCCCCGGACCTGCCGGACCTGACCTCCCTGACCGCGGAAAGCACCCGCGACCTTTTGACCCTCCTTTCAAACCTGGAGCATAACGACCTGATCATGGCCGCGGCCCCGGCCGATTTCCGGCCGGCGGCCCCGGTGAGCGGCAAGATAAAAAAAGACCAGGGCCCGCCCGGGCTGGACCTGGCCCCCAACCCGGACATCCTCAAAAGCCTCCCCCGGCGGCCCGGGGGCCTGCGCGTAGGCTTTGCCGCCGAAGACGCGGACCTCCTGGAACGGGCCAAAAAAAAGCTTAAGGACAAGGACCTGGACCTGGTGGCGGCCAACGCGGCCGGAGGGCCGGAGAGCGCCTTTGCCACGGCCGAAAGCCGGGTGACGCTCATCTTCCGGGACGGCCGGGTCATGGACCTGGGACGCCGGCCCAAGTTCGCCGCGGCCTGGGCCATCGTGGAGGCGGTGGCCTCGGCCGCCGCCTCCCTGGCCGTGCCCGGCGCCTGACATGGAATTCTACGCCGACTCCCGCCGGGTCTCCCGCTTCCTGGCCGCCCAGGCCGACCCCCAGGCCCTCTTGAGCGCGGAACTCGGCCCGGCCTTCGACGAATACCGGGACTTATGGGAAAAAGCCCGGACCTTCCGGGAGATCCCCCCCTTCCCCCTCCACGTCGATTATGAAATGAAGTTCGCCTGCCCCTTAAGGTGCCCCATGTGCCTGATGAGCTCAGGCCAGGCCGGGGCCTACGGCGACCCGGACCGGGAACTGGCCGCCCGGACCGTCCTGGACCTGGTGGCCGAGGGGGCGGCCCGGGGCCAGAAGGCCCTGGGCTTCGGCGGTCTGTGGGAACCCCTTCTTTCCCCGGATATCCCGGAAATAGCGGCCTTCGCCCGGGACCGGGGCCTGGTGGACGTCATGCTCAACACCAGCGGCCTCTTACTCACGGAAAAAACCGCGCGCGCCCTCATGGGCTCCGGCCTCACCCGCCTCATGGTCAGCCTGGACGCCGATTCCCGGGCCACCTACAACCTGATGCGGCCGAGCTCCGACTTCGAGATGGTGGTGGCCAACATTGAAAATTTCCTGGCCCTGAGAAAAAAGGCGGGCCGGCGCCTGCCCCTATTGCGCCTCAGCTTCTGCCGCACGGGGCTCAACGAGGCCGAGCTGGAGCCCTTCCTGGCCCGCTGGTCGGGCCGGGCGGATTTCATATCGGTCCAGGCCTACGGCCGCTATCCCACGCCCCAGGCCCCCCCCTGGCCCCGGACCCCCGAGGCCCCGGCCGGACGCTGCGCCCAGCCCTTCAAGCGGCTCCTGGTGCGCCACGACGGCCGGGTGGCCCCCTGCTGCGATGCCTCCGGGGCCGGGATGGTCATGGGGCGGATAGAGGAACAAAGCCTGGCCGATATCTGGCGCGGGCCGGAACTGGCCGGGCTCCGCCAAAACCTTCTGGCCGGGACCCTCGACGGCCCGGCCGCGTCCTGCGGGCCCTGCCAGGCCAAATACGGACCGGAGGAGCCATGCTGAGAGAAGACCACTTCCCCCTGGCCGCCCTGGTGGGCCAGGAAGAAATGGCCGCGGCCCTGATGCTCCTGGCCGTGGATCCTTCCCTGGGAGGCCTTTTACTGGTGGGGGAAAAGGGCACGGCCAAATCCACGGCGGCCCGGGCTTTGGCCGAACTTCTGCCCCCGGCCGGCCCCCGCCCCGCCCCCTTCCGCACCGTGCCCCTGAGCGTGACCGAAGACCGGCTCCTGGGGGGCCTGGATTGGGAGAGGGCCATAAAGTCCGGCCGGGCCGTGCTCCAGCCGGGTCTCTTGAGCGAGGCGGACGAGGGCTTGTTGTATATAGACGAAGTCAACCTCCTGGAACCCGGCCTGGCCCATCTTATCCTGGACGCGGCCGGCGCGGGCCGGGTGCTGGTGGAAAGGGAGGGCCTGTCCGCGGCCCTGCCGGCCCGGGTGGCCCTCTTGGCCACCATGAACCCCGAGGAGGGCCCCCTGGGGCCGCAATTGGCCGACCGCTTCGCCCTGACCGTCCACCTGGCCGGGGAGGCCGACCCGGCCCGGCGGGCCCAGGTGGTGCGCCGCCGCCTGGAATTCGAGGCCGACCCGGCCGGCTTCCGCGGGCGCTTTCAAGCCGCCACGGCCGTCCTGGCCGAAAGCATCAAGGCCGGAAGGCGGCGCCTTATGGATATAAGGCTGACCGGGCCGGCCCAGGCAATGGCCGCCGACCTGGCCCGGGAACACCGCCTGGCCGGACACCGAGGCGACCTGGCCCTGGGCAAGGCGGCCCGGGCCCGGGCCGCCCTTCTGGGCCTGGATGAAGCCGGGCCGGCCGAGGTGCGGGCCGTGGCCGAACTGGCCCTCTCCGGCCGCCGCCGCCCGCCGCCTCCCAAGCGCCCGGCCCGCCTGACGGTGACTTTCGCGGAACGAGCAGAAAAAAAAGAACTTTTCGAACCCATCTATCTGCCGGACCGGCCGGAACCCCCGCCGGAAGCCAAGGGCGGGGCAGCGGCCGAGGCCGATGAGGAAATGATCACCCGGGTCTTCAAGGTCGGGGCCTCTTTCCGGGCCGTCACCCCCCAGAGCCGGCGGGAAGTGGGGACCCGGGACCGGGGAGGGCGGAGGTCGGCGCGGGAGACCGGGGCCGCCCGGGGCCGTTCCGCCCGCACCTCGGCCCGCCGCCTGGGCCGGCCCCTTTCCCTTTCGGCCACCCTCCGGGCCGCGGCCCCCTGGCAGGCCGCCCGGCGGGCCAGGGCCGAGGGCGAGTCAAGGCTCCTGACCCTCACCCCGGCCGATTTCCGGGAAAAGGTCTATCGCCAGAAGACCGGCCGCCTGGTGGTCTTCGTGGTGGATTCCTCCGGCTCCATCGGCACCCTCTACCGCATGGAGGAAGCCAAGGCCGCCGCCCTGGCCCTTTTGGCCGAGGCCTACCAAAAACGGGACAGGGTGGCCCTCATCGCTTTTTACGGCCTGAAGGCCGAACTGCTGCTGCCCCCCACCAACAGCCCCGACCTGGCCGCCCGCCTCCTGGCCGAACTGCCCAGCGGGGGCAAGACCCCCATGGCCGCGGCCCTGGCCCTGGCCGGCCGCCTTCTTAGGGTGGAGCAGGCCAAGGACCCGGCCCTGACCCCCCACGTCATCCTGATGACCGACGGCCGGCCCAACATCCCCCTCACCCCCGGGGCCAACCCCTGGACCGAGGTCCTGACCATGGCCGGCCTTATGGCCGCCGACCCCAGGCTCAACTTCATCCTCATCGACACCGACCGGGGGGCCTACAATGACTACAAGCTGACCCGGGACCTGGCCGAACGCCTCCGGGCCCCCCGCCTGAGCCTGGAGGAACTGCGGGAAGGCCATTTGACGGAATGGCTGAACAGGGGTTCAGGGCTCAGCCCCGGTTGACAGGGGGGGGATTAGGAGGCATAATCAGGGGTCGGGGAAACCATGTCGCGTTCCTTTGGACTAATAGGTCTGTTTCTGGCCCTCCTAATGGCGGCGCCGGCCCGGGCCGCGGTGCTGACCGTTGACGATATCTACACCATTGATGTCCCGGCGGACTGGGAAACGGCCCAGGTGGAACCCGGCTACATGATGTATGCCAGCCCGGACAAGAAAGCCGTCTTCCTCATCACCGTGGGCCAGTCCATGCCCAAGCACCGGGAAAAGACGGCGGCCATGGTCAAAAGATACGACCACCTGCGCATAGGCTCGCCCGACCGCTTCGTCACCCTGATGAGGATCCAGCCCAAGCGGGTGGCCGTGACCGTCATCGGCGACCATGCCGACCGGGTGAAGGTCTATTGGTCCATCAAGGCCGTGGAAAACGATGCCATGAAACAATGGAAGGCCAACTAATGCTGACAGACCTCAAGCCCCAGTCCAAGACCCTGGCCGACCGCCTGGCCACCCTAAGGGGGTACCTTTGACCTGGCGGCCTTAAACCGCCGCCTGGGCGAACTCGACGAGGCCATGGGCCGGACCGGCTTCTGGGACGACCCCAAAAACGCCCAGGCCGCAGGCCAGGAACGCACCCAGCTCCAGGCCAGGCTCCAGTCCTGGACGGCCCTGGAAAACCAGGGCGAGGAGATAAGCCTGCTGTTGGACATGGCCCTGGAGGAGAACGACGAATCCCAGGAGGACGATCTTAAGGGCCGGATAGACGAACTGACCCGGGCCCTGGATATCTACGAGGTCCAGCGCACCCTGGGCGGGCCCCACGACGGGGACGGGGCCATAGTGGACATCAACGCCGGGGCCGGGGGGACCGAGGCCCAGGACTGGGCTCAGATACTTTTGCGGATGTATCTGCGCTACGCCGACCGCCACCGCCTGACGGCCCGCCTGGTGGACCAGTTGGACGGCGACGAGGCGGGCCTTAAAAGCGCCACCTTCACCCTGACCGGCCCCTACGCCTTCGGCCTGATGCGGTCCGAGGTGGGCATCCACCGCCTGGTGCGCATTTCACCCTTCGACGCCCAGAGCCGCCGCCACACCTCGTTCGCCAGCGTCTTCGTCACCCCTGACGTGGCCGACGACATAGTGATCGAAATAAACGACCGGGATCTCAGGGTGGATACCTACCGGGCCAGCGGGGCCGGGGGCCAGCACGTCAACAAGACCAGCTCCGCCGTCCGCCTGACCCATCTGCCGACGGGCCTGGTGGTCCAGTGCCAGGACGACCGCAGCCAGCACCGCAACAAGGAAATGGCCATGAAAGTCCTCCGGGCCAGGCTCTACCAGCTGGAGCAGGAAAAAAAGGCGGCCGAATTGAGCAAGATCAACGACAGCAAAAAGGAGATCGCCTGGGGCAGCCAGATCCGCTCCTACGTCCTTCAGCCCTACCGGCTGGTCAAGGACAACCGCACCGGCTTTGAGAGCGGGAACGTGGACGCGGTGCTGGACGGCGACTTGTCCGGTTTCGTCAAGGCCTTTCTGATGAAAAGCGCCGAAGAGGCCGGAACATGAAACCCTGGCTGCCGACCTTGGTGGAGACCCTGGACCAGGGCCCGGTGCTGGCCATGAGCGCGGTGCGCCAGCTGGCCCGGGCGGCGGTCTTCAGCCCGGCCGGCGAATTCCTGGCCGGGACCTTGGGATCGCCGGCCATGACCGCCCAGGCCGCCGAGGAGGCCTCCCTCCTGAAGCCCGGGGATTGCCGCCTCCTTTCCCCGGCCGGCCTGTCCCTGGAACGCTTCCGCCCCGACGACGAGGGAGCCCGACGGTTCTGGTTCAGCGCCCTGGACCACCAGGCCGGGGCCTGGGCCTCCTGGCTCCTGACCATGCCCTGCCTTTCCCCCGAGGGGCTAAAACTGGCCCGCCACCTCTTGAGCGCCTTCGGGCCCTGGACCACCCCCCGCCTGCCGGAACCCTTTCAGGACCAGTGGTCCCTCCTGCCGCTAAAGGCCGGCCTGGGCCGCCTCTTCGTCCTGGGCGACGACGCCCTGGCCCTGGAAACGGCCTGGCTGGCCGCCCGCACGGGCCTGTCCGTCACCTGGCTGACCACCCTGGACCAGCGGGGCCCGGAACTGGAGGAAGCCCGGCTCCTGGCCGAATTCGGCCTGGAACGCCTTTCTTCCTGGCCGGAACTGGAAAGCGGACGCCTGGCCGAACTGGGCCTCCGGGAAGGCGTCCGCCTGGTGGTCACCACCCCGGAACACCCCGCCTTTCTGCCGGCTCTAAAGGAGGCCAGGCCGGCCTATCTGGCCCTGGCCGGCGAAGCCGAAGCGGACGACGCCCCGGCCGGCCTCTTCCCCCGGCCCCTGACCACGGCCCAGAAGGCCCTCGGCCTTGTGGCCGAAATGCTTAGATAGCAAAAATCCTTATTTACGGACAAGCCCTTAATGGTTGACAGGCGCGAATTTTTTGATTATGGTGGAAAATCGCGCCGAAACAGGGCGTCAACGCCACCCACAGATCGGCAGGTGAGACCCTAAATTGAGCAGCAACCAGACCGGCATTGAAGTCTCCGTGCGGGACAACGATGTGGAACAGGCCATCAAGGCCCTGAAGCGGAAAATAGCCCGGGACGGGCTTTTGAAGCAGATAAAGAGCAAGAAGGCCTACGAGAAGCCCAGCGAGCGCCGCAAACGCAAGGAGCGCGAATCCAAGCGCCGCCTGCGCAAGGCCATGGCCCGCCGGGCCCGCCGGACCCCCAGGGGCTAAAGCGGCGGCTTTGGGTCATTGTAGCCGTAACTATTCGAAAAACCCAAAAAACCCGGGGCCAATGGCTCCGGGTTTTTTTATTATGGCGGCCCCGCCGCCTTGCCAGGCGGGCCGGTTTTGTTTATAATACCCCCGATGTCCGAAAAGAAAAAGGAAAAACCAGAAAAGGCCAAGCCCACCTTCGGCCAGGTCTGCCTGGAATACGGCCAGGCCATAGTCCTGGCCGTGGCCCTGGCCCTGGTCATCCGCTCCTTTTTGTTCCAGGCCTTTCAGATCCCCTCCGGGTCCATGATCCCCACCTTCCTGGAAGGGGACCGGGTGCTGGTGGAAAAATTCGCTTACGGCCTCCGCAACCCTTTCAATAACCATATTTGGGTGGAAACCGGACGGCCCGAGCGCTGGGACGTGGTGGTATTCATCTCGCCCGAGGACCACGACAAGGACTTCGTGAAAAGGGTGGTGGGCCTCCCCGGGGAGACCGTGGCCCTGATGGACGGCGAGGTATTCATCAACGGCCGCCGGCTCGAAGACCCCCACGGCCGCCACGACCCGCGCAGCCCTTCGCCCCTGCGCGACCGCCCGCCGAGGCTCATGGGCGAGAACGAATATTTCATGATGGGCGACAACCGCGACCATTCCAGCGACTCCCGGGCCTGGGGCCCGGTGGAGTTCGGCCTCTTGAAAGGCCGGGCCTGGCGCCTCTACTGGTCCTGGGACCCCAGCCCCGGCCGGGACCTCGGCGACCGTCTCCGCGTGGGCCGCATCGGCCGCAGAGTGGAATAGCTCATGATCGAAACCCTCCCCGGCCTGCCCAAGGACCTCCTGGACCTTGACGACTACAGCCCCGGCCAGTTGAGCCTCATCCTGGACCAGGCCGAGAGCTTCAAGGAGATATCCCGGCGGACCATCAAGAAGGTGCCCACCCTGCGCGGGAAACTGGTGGTCCTGTTCTTCCACGAAAATTCCACCCGCACCCGCCTGAGTTTCGAACTGGCCGCCAAGCGTCTGTCGGCCGACACCATCGCCCTGTCCGCCTCCGGTTCCTCCCTGGCCAAGGGCGAGAGCTTACTCGACACGGCCAAGAACATCGCGGCCATGGCCCCCGACGCCCTGGTCATCCGCCACGGGGCCTCGGGCGTGCCCGGCTTTCTGGCCCGCCGCCTTTCCTTCCCCATCCTCAACGCCGGCGACGGGGCCCACGCCCACCCCACCCAGGCCCTCCTGGACATGATGACCTTAAGGGAGGTCAAGGGCCGCCTTAAGGGCCTGAAGGTGGCCATCATCGGCGACATCGCCCATAGCAGGGTGGCCCGATCCAACATGATCGGCCTGACCAGGATGGGGGCCCGGGTGGCCGTGGCCGGGCCGCCCTCCATGCTGGTTCCCGATCTGGCCGAAACCTACGGGGTGGAGGTCTTCACCCGGCCCGAGCCGGCCCTGGATGGGGCCGACGCGGTGATTATGCTGCGCATCCAGCTGGAACGCCAATCCGGGGCCCTCTTTCCCGGGGCCCGGGAATACGCCCGGGTCTACGGCCTGGACCACGAACGGCTGAAACTGGCCAAGCCCGACGTGGCCATCATGCACCCGGGCCCGGTCAACCAGGGGGTGGAAATGACCCCGGAGATATACGAAGACCCCCGGTCGGTCATCCTGCCCCAGGTCACCAACGGGGTGGCCGTGCGCATGGCCCTGCTCCACCTTCTTATCGAACGCCAGGCCTCGCCCGGGCCGGAGGACTCCTAAGGCCGATATGACTTCAACCCTGATCAGAGGCGGCCGGGTGCTGGACCCGGCCCGGAGCATAGACAGCCGGCTGGATCTTATGATCCGGGACGGCCTTATCGAAGCCCTGGAGACCCCCGGGGCCGCGGCCGGGGCGGACCGGGTCATCGAGGCCGAAGGCCTCCTGGTCCTGCCGGGCCTGATTGACCCCCATGTCCACCTGCGCGAGCCCGGCGGCGAGGCGGAGGAAACCATCGCCTCCGGCGCCCGCGCGGCCGCGGCCGGGGGCTTCACGTCCGTGGCCTGCATGGCGAACACCGACCCGGTGATCGACTCGGAATCCGGCATCGCCTACGTGCTGCGCGCGGCACGGCAGGCCGGCGGGGCGCTGGTGTTTCCGGTGGGGGCCGTCACCGCCGGCCAAAAGGGCGAGGCCCTGGCCGAACTGGGGCACATGGCCGAGGCGGGCGCGGTGGCCTTTTCGGACGACGGCCGGGCCGTGCCCACGCCGTCCCTGCTGAAGAACGCCCTGTACTACGCCGCCATGCTGGACCGGCCCGTCCTCGAGCATTGCGAGGACCTGGACCTCAAGGGCGGCGGGCAGATGAACCACGGCGCCCTGGCCGTCCGGCTGGGCCTGCCGGGCATCCCGAACGCGGTCGAGGACCTCTGCGTCTCGCGCGACCTGCTGCTGGCGGAGTTCACGGGCGCCCGGCTGCACATCCAGCATGTCTCCACCGCGGGCGCCGTGGGGCTGATCCGCGCGGCCAAGGCGCGGGGCGTCCGCGTCACGGCCGAGGCCACGCCGCACCACCTGACCCTGACCGAGGACCACGTGGCCGGCTACAACCCCGTCTTCAAGGTGGCTCCGCCCCTGCGGGCCGAGGCGGATCGCCGGGCGGTGGTTTCGGCGCTGGCCGAGGGCGTCCTCGACGCCATCGCCACCGACCACGCGCCGCACCAGGCCGAAGAGAAGGAGGGCGAGTTTTCCTCTTCCGCGAACGGCATGATCGGCCTGGAGACGGCGGTGGGGGTGGTCCTCACCGATCTCGTGCGCCCGGGGCGCCTGTCCTGGACGCGGTTCGTGGACGCCTTCTCGCGCCAGCCCGCGCGCATCCTGGGGCTGAAGGGCAAGGGCTCGCTGGCGCCAGGCGCCGACGCCGACGTGACCGTCCTCGACCCGGAGGCCGAATGGACGGCCGAACCGGAGCGCTACCTGTCGCGGAGCCGCAACTGCCCCTATGCCGGGCGGCGCCTGCGGGGCCGCGCGAAGTGGACCATCGTGGAAGGCGAAGTGGTCTTCGGGGACCCGTGAAGCCCCTGGCCCGGCCGCTACAGCCTTTCCGGAAAAAGCGGATTAAGCGGATCGCCATCTGCTTTTTCCGGAAATGCCATATAAGGGCGCCCGCAGGCCTTCGGTTGCCCATCCTGCGTTTTCGGCAATAGTGGATTCCGCCTGCTTGCGCAATCAACTATGGCCGGAAACGCCGCAAACCCCCGGATCCCGGTACTCCTGGATGTACCGCCGGAAGTCCCCAAGCAGGCCCTGGGTCACGGGCCCGGGCCTGCCGCCGCCGATCACGCGGCCGTCCACCTTGACGACCGGGATCATCTCGGCCGCGGTGCCGGTCAGGAAGCATTCGTCGGCGGTGTAGAGGTCATACCGCGCCAGGGTGGGCTGGGCGGCCTCGAGGCCCTTTTCCCGCGCGAGCCGCAGCACCAGGTTGCGGCTGCAGCCCTCCAGGATGACGGCCGAGGGGGGCGGGGTCTTGACCACGCCGTCCTTGACGATGAACAGGTTGTCGCCGCTGCACTCCGAGACCTCGCCCCGGTGGTTGAGCATCACCACCTCCTCGACGCCCGCGTTGTGGCCCTCGATCTTCGCCAGGATGTTGGGCAGGTAGTTGAGCGACTTCACCCGCGGGTTGAGGGTTTCCGGATGCGCGCGGGGCACGGCCACGGTGACGACCTCCAGCCCCTTCTGGTACAGCGAATCCGGATACAGCGTGATGCTGGCGCAGATGCAGACCACCGAGCCCCACTCGCCGCACTTCTTGGGCGAAAGCCCCAGGTCGCCCGGACCCCGGGAGACCACGAGGCGGAAATAGGCGTCCTGGAGGCCATTCTTCTCCAGGCAGCGGTAGAGGATGTCCCGCATCTCCTTTTTGGAATTGGGAATCTTGATCATCAGGCACTGCGCGCCCTCGTAGAGGCGGTCCAGGTGCTCCGCGCACAGGAACACCTGCCCGTGGTAGGCGCGGATGCCTTCGAAGACCCCGTCGCCGTACAGGAAGCCGTGGTCGTACACGGAAACCTTGGCTTCCCCTTTCGGGCAGAACTCGCCGTTGATGTAGACATGGGATTCGGGCATGAGGCTCCTCGCTTTCCGGTCTGGCCTGCCGCCGGAGTGTATCGGATGAATGGCCGGATGG
>Ga0082212_10002068_pt1 | contig 29498 bp, 18 predicted proteins | sample TergutNt197P3_FD_71548 | JGI IMG/M metagenome (GOLD analysis project Ga0082212, IMG submission 71548) | Neocapritermes taracua P3 segment gut microbial communities from Petit-Saut dam, French Guiana - Nt197 P3 | ecosystem: Host-associated > Arthropoda: Insects > Digestive system > Gut ...
AAAATTAATCCCTTCCTGAAGCGGCAAAATATTGTTGGGATAATCCGTATTTCCCATTTTTGTTTCAACAAGCGTTGCCGGACTTGCTTTATCGAAAAGAATATTAACCTGTTCCGTTTCATTGCTTACATAGGCGATATATACATATTGAGCGGAATCGAATTGTATATTGTGTTCCATTTCTCCGGTTTGCGCCTGCAGGCTGATATGGCTTAGCTGTGGATTCGTGGATTCGTTCAATTCCGTAACATACAGATTTTGATAGACACAATCGGCATTCCATGAAAGCAGCCCCAGATGACTACCGATAAAAGCATTGTTTTGTCCATAAACACTTGTAGTTGTATAATCGGCAGTATTGGAAACCACTTCCCCATTGATGGAAAAAACAATGTGGTTGCCGATAACCGTTACACTTAAGTGATATTGATTATCGGGTGTGGGTGAAATGGTTTTATGTCCGACTAAATCAAGCGCTTCTACGCCACGCGGATTATCCTGGAATTTGAACAGACGGGCGACTCCGTTATGAGCGTGAATATTGGCAACATACATATTTTTCCGTTCGAGGTCGTTGTTGCTTCCAAACACCAATGAGGCAGCCGATTCGTTCCGGTTATTGAATTTTACATCTACCTCGAATACGAAATTACGCGCCGTCGTATTCGAAAGCATAAAACCATCGCCTTGTCCTGTTAAATTGCTATTCAAACCGTTTGGGTCTATCGTCCATGAACCCATATCAAAGGTCATATTTTCGAGATTGGTTTTCAGACCTTGCGAAGTATTTGAAGATATTAATTGTGGAAGCGAAGCATTTTCCGGTATTTTCCAGGTGGTATTAAAATCCCAATTCAGATTTTTCTCATAAAAAATACGACTTTGAGCATTTACCTCTTTATCCACCTTATCCACAGTGGGAATCACCTGCATGAGCGCCGGAATACCGCTTGCATCGTAACTTTCTATTTGCGAAATAGCAGGGGCAGGATTTCCGTAATCTTTATACGTAATATTTACAGGTAATCTGTTTTTCCATCCTGCATTTATGTTGAACCGCAACCATGGCAAGTATTGGTATTGTTCGCCGTCTTCAATCAAACGGATAATATATTGTGCAAAAATTGCATGATAAATGCCTTGTTCTATGCCTTTTTCGAAATGCATATAGCCATTTGTACTCATTTGATTTTTGGTATAATTCGCTGCCAGTACGGCGTCTTCAAGGTACATCCGGTCGCTTGTTTCTTTGTAAAGCATCACGGCAGCGCCGATACAGGTAGCTTGATTGTATACATGCATGATCCACGCCGGATTGCCTGATCCATGTTTGGAGTCTGCCACACGACCAATCTCTTTATCAAAGAGATTATTGCGCGACCAAAGATAAATTTCCTTCGCTTTATTTAAATAGGTTGTATTGTTTGTCGCATTGTAAAGAGTCATAGCGCCAATCACGGTCGGATAATTGATGCAGGCCATTTTTCCCATAGTAGGTAAAGGACTTCCTTCCGGATGATTTTGATCCCAAGCCCAAAACATACCTCCGTTTACGGGATCGTAGCTACCTTTGTCTTTCAAGACTTTCGAACCTGACCATACTCTTTCGAAGCCACTTTCGGCGAGTTCCAAATATTTGTCGTCACCGGTGAGTTCATAAGCGCGAGCTAAAGCAATCACCCACCACATGATATCATCGTAGATAAACCAGACCACACCATTATCCCAATCGTAATTGGCATACTCTATACGGTTGCCTTCAAAAAGATCGTCCATTAATTTTTTATGAGTGGCGCTGCCTGTTCTTTTAAAAGCGTTCATAGCAATATCCCAAAAGATAGCCTGCGTCCAAATAGCGGAAACTTTTCCTGTTTTTGTATATCTTTCGAAATATAATTTCCGGGAAGTTGAATAATAATTATTGTTCAAGGCAGTCAGGGCATTATTTATATCTGTTTCTGTATAAGGTGAAAAATCCGAAACATATTCAGGCGTAAGATAAGGAACATTTTCCCCCTGCACTCTTTTGATATAAGATTGATTGACAGGCACAACCGCTAAATTTCTCAAACCTGTCATAAGATCTGCCCGCGCATAATTGTTACTTAGCAATAATTTACCTCTCGTGTTTTCTCCTACAATACGGTTGACAATTACGCCTTTCAAAGTAGAAGATAACACGACACAGGACGATACGCTGTCGTCGCCTGTAGAAGATCCTATGATTCCTCCGCAAATACGTCTTTGGGCTTCTGCTGTTCCTGCAAAATAAGCATTTTCCACATTTACATTTTCGGCTAAGCCAATTAAGCCTCCGGCATTTGACAGACCAGATACAACATCGGCAGTTGAGTAAGAATCCCTGATAGAGGAATATACATTTCCTTTTACGACTTTACCGATGAAAGAACCCGTAGAGCCTTTGCCTTCTACAAAACCTTCATAGACATAACAATTGACAATCACTGTCGACTTTGCTTCTCCAATGAAAATTCCGGAACACCCATCGGCATCTTCCTTTCCTGCTGTAACTTCTGCATTTTCTATTCCCAAATTTTTTATATGTGCACCATCGGTCTTGGCAAAAAATCCAACTGCAGATTGATTATCATTTACAATACGCAAATTTTTAATTCGATATCCATTGCCGTCCAAAATCCCTTTGAAAGGATTATCAACACTTATTGGCGTCCATTCTTTGGAAAGTGTAATATCGGCGGTCAATACATAATGACCTGCAAGGTTTTCCGAGATGGCTGCCAATTCTTCTTCACAGGATATGTATGTTTGCGCCTGTAATGAGATACTTATTATCAACATCACATACAGCAGGATTTTTTTGTTCATTATCATATCAATTCATTACTTTTACAGCTTCTATATTTCTATTGCATACTGATTTGATGATATATACTCCTTCGGGAAGATTAAGATATTTAGTAGTTTCGATGTTGATGCGTTCTGCCAAAGCGCCTGAAGCATTGTATATCCATACCGATACCGGTTGCACAGCATCCAATACCAACCATTCTCCGGATTTGTAAACTTTCAGGTTATTTACCTGTTGCGTATTTACAACAGGAATATGGGTATAATTACTCTTGAATACAGGGTAACCGCCGCCGTCGGGAATCATCCATAAATTTTCAAAGTCCCAGCCGATTGATTCATATAGTGCTTGTGCTCTGAAATCGACTAAAGGACGCTTCTGGACAGGAGTTGCGCGAGGCAACTGGTTAGCTCTTCCCGGATTTACATATCCACTCAGTGTTATGCTGTTATATGTATAGCAGTTAATGAATTCGTTCAATCGAGTACCATAATTTCCATGTGATACAAATTCATTGGAAGAACCACTCGTGATGGATTTTGCAAGAGAAATGGCTCCTCGCAGACTGTTGAGTCCGCTTTCGATTCGAGATATGATACCGCCGGCTTCCTTGTCTTCTGCTCTTTGTTGTACTTCTACAGCGCCGGAAAAATAAGTCCGTTCGACGCGGGAATCGTTCGCAACACCAATAATACCGCCGGCTTGACCTTCTTTGGAAATTACTTCTCCTTCCGCTACATAGCAATCTTCAACGCGGGTTGCTCTCCCTTGCAATGTACGTCCGATAATGCCTCCTGTTTGATAATTACCCGCAACGAAAGGATCTTCCACTGCTACGCGCTTAATGGTAACTCCTTTTCCGCCACCCAGCAAAGAGCCGACATTTTCATTTCCCCTCACGATGATTTCGGTCAGGCAAATATCTGTGAAATATGCATCTTCGGCATATCCGAATAGCCCTTGAAAGTTATCGTTCGGGCGATTTATTTCAGGACGCTTAATTGTAAATCCTGCACCATCTAAATAGCCTCTGAAAGGATTTTCTACCGTGCCAATCGGCACATAATTTTTCTCATTATACAAATCAATGTCAGCAACTAATTTGTAGAATCCTGAAAGGTCGTTGCGAATATCCATAAATTGTTTGGCATTGGAAATTTCAACCCATGCAGGCTCAGAAGTTTGTGATTGTCTGTTTAAAGGTATTTCGAAAAATATTCCCAAATCAATGTATTGTGCACCTACGGTTTGCAACACACTGATTGCAAACAAGTTTTCTCCGCCCCAGTTGATCGCATTTTTCGCTTCCTGTGTGATTTCTATCAATTTGTAGCCGGTTACATATCCGGTATTGGAAGATGCTAATACCCCATTGATATAAAATTCATAGTCTTCATCATAGAAGATGCTAAATTTCATCTTATCTCTTTCATCTAAAGGAATATCAGGAATATTTACTATTTTTCTTAAATAAATACGACCGGAATTCCATTGGGTATTGCATATCCCGATACCCTGACCGAAACCGGAAAGACCTTCCTGCCATGCGCTGTCGTTGAAATCGAATTGGGTATTCCAACCGTTACGGGCATTGAGAGTAATACCTCCCGTTATATATTTCCAATATTCACCACCAAAAGGAGCTGTTTTCAGTATTGCCGGCTCCAAGCTATTTGCTTTTAACCATGCGATGCCTGCTTTCAGTTCTTTTCCGGCTATACTGTCATTCAGCGCTAATTTATCTACTTTCCGGTCGTAAGTAAAGAAGCCGTTCACTTCTTCCTCTACATCTGTAATTTGTGTATAAACGATACCATTGATTCCAACCGGAGTCAATGAACGAGCACGGTCGTTGAAATATCTGTATCTGTCGGCAAGTTCTTCGGGCGAATGGATACTTGCATACGGATTATTGGCTCTACTCCAGATATGTCCGTCGATAGCAAAGCCATAACCTCCTGTTTCTCCACAGACAGACACCCTTTCGTTGTAAGGATTGTTGTGTAAATCCGGTTCCGAATAATTATGTCGGTCGATGATATCAGCTACTTCATAACTCGTCCATCCCGAAGCGGCGTTAATAAGACGGGTATCATCTAAGGCTTTGATCCGGTTTACGCCGTTGATCGTGTGGGAGGGATCGCCTCTTGAAGGGTCGTCGCTTCCGGCAAATTGCCCCCATCCTTCGTTATAAGGCACCCACATAACTATCGAGGGATAATTTTTCAGACTTTTTACTATCGCTTCCGTTTCATTCAGGAAGTTTTCTTTTACTGCATTTTCAGTGCCGTTTCCTACCGTTATTTGAGGCAGCAATCCTGCCGGCGTGGGAATGTCTTGCCATACCATTAATCCGATCGAATCGCAATAGTAGAACCATCGGGCAGGTTCCACCTTAATATGTTTCCGCACCATATTCATTCCTAACTCTTTGGTTTTTTCCAAGTCGAAACGAAGCGCTTCGTAGGATGGAGGCGTATGCAAGCCATCAGGCCAAAATCCCTGATCCAAGGGTCCGTAATGGAAGATGGGATCATTGTTGAGGAACACATAAGGTCTACCGCGCAGCATTTCCTTTGATATTTTACGCATACCAAAATAGCTTGATACCTGATCTACGGTTACACCTCCTTTCTTCACTGTAATCGATAAAGTATAAAGGAAAGGAGTATCCGGCGACCATAATTTGGGACTTCCAACCGGCAGGGAAACTTCCTGGCCGATGGCTACAGTCTGTGTCGAGATAATAGAACTTCCGTCTAATATGGATATTTCAGCCGTTGCTCCTGATGCGTTTTTCACATCCAAAAGGATTTTTACAGCGCTGTTATCCACATCCGGAACAATCGACAAATCGTTCAAATAAGTAGGATCGACCGCCTCGTACCATACGGTTTGCCATATACCGCTCGATGGCGTGTACCAGATACCGCCCGGTAGCGGGTCTTGTTTTCCTCTCGGATTTCCGCCTTTTGTGGGATCATACACTTGAACAATCAACTCTTGATCCCCATTTTCCGATAATTGTTCCGTGATATCGGCAGAGAAAGGATCATAACCGCCTGTATGATGAATCACCTGTTTTCCATTTACGTGTACATAACATTCCCAATCGACTGCTCCGAAATGGAGGATGATCCGTTTGCCGGCATCATCCGGATCGACTGTAAAATTACGTTTATAAATATAAGCCTTATCCATATTCTCATAATCGGTATCGGCTATTCCGGATAGCGCTGATTCGACAGGGAAAGGCACAAGTATCTCTCTCCCGTATGTTTCATTCGGGTTATAAGTTCCAATATCTTTCCGCTGTTTGCGTGTAAAATCCCAGATACCGTTCAGATTTACCCAATGCTCGCGTTGCAATTGCGGACGGGGATACTCATCGAAAATCGGATCGGTTGCCCGCAGATTTTCTCCCCAGACAGTCATCAACGGAGCAGTTTTCTTTTCATACGTAACAACAGTAGATTGTGATTTTCCAATGATTCCAATCAATAGAAAACACAGGATAAAGATATTGCTTTTTCCCATTTGCATTGTTTGTTTTTAAACGAAAAAGTGAAGCTATTTATTATTGAGGCTGTTTCAAAAATCTGTCATTCTGCACTTGATTCTTGTCATCCCGCGCTTGACGCGGGATCCGCTGAAAACTCACAAAGAGGGGATTGCGGGTCAAGCCCGCAATGACAAGCGTTATAAACAGATTTTTGAAACAGCCTCAATAAAGTTATTTATTTTACAATTGCTTTTACTGTTTCGATAACACCATTTGACGAAACCGATTTAACAATGTAAATACCTTGAGGAAGCGAAATTGTTGCTTCTTTTTCTACGTTCAATTGAACAAGTTGCACGCCTGCTACTGTATATACTTTCACTGATGCGGGATTAAGCGCTTTGAACGACAATCTGCCAACATCAGACCATACTGTCGTATTTGCAAATTTCACATCAGGATTCTTAATTCCGGTTGGTGCGAAAGCGCCGGTATTGTTAATAGCAACATATTCGATATCAACATTCGTTGCTTCTGTTCCCGTTGATTTACCGAAGAACAGATAGCTATCTCCACCACCGAAAGGAATATATGTATCTTCTTCATACAGAAATAGATCGTCTAAATAGAAATTAAACCAGCCGTCCCATTCCGTAAACATTCTCAGGGTATGATTTTTTTCTGTGGTGCTGAAAGTAACGGACTGTCTACTCCAACTGATATGTTTGGTAGATAATTGATCTTTCCACAACAATGTTTCGCCATTGGCAATCATCAGATCGCCTCTATCAGGATAATTTGCCGACTTAATCCAAAAAACGAAAGTATAGGTTTTATTGGGTTCCAACTCTTTTTTGAAATTCATATTCACCCTGTAGGCTTCCGGCATACCAACTTCCTCTGCTCTACCTTTGTCGTTCAAGAAAGACATACGAAGCGATTTTTCTCCGCTATGCGCCCAGTTAAGTCCTGTATCATGAACTTTTTGCTTATCCTGAAGGCGCACGTATGTTCCCCACATATCATTCCATGCAACCGGATAATTATCATCATCTCCGCTATGGTCAGACGCCCATGCCCAAAAGCAAGGTTCGCCATCGTTGCCCATTTCTCCGTCTTCAAAATCACCATTGTAGATCAAATTGGTTTTACCGGCTAATAAGGGGTCTTCCAAAGTTTCGATTTCATACAATACAAGATCGTCGAAATATATATTGTACCAACCGCAACAATATTCGTCGAGATACAAGTACAATGTTTTGTTTGTGGAAGTAGTAGCAAACGTAATGTCTGCATTTGCCCAAACATTATTATCACCTCCACATCTATTTCCCCAAATAATATCGTCTCCTATCTTAACTTTTAACCAGGCGCTTTCTCCCCAATGAGGATTGCGATGCCAGAAATTGAATCGGTACAATTTATCTGCTTCTAACTCTTTTGAAAAAGCAAGGGTGCGGTTTTCATGGGGCACATACTCGGGATCACCATTATCGTTAACAAAAGTATCTTCCCAATGCCTGTTGTCCAAGGAAGAAAAACGCAAAGAAGAAGTACCGCTGTGCGCCCATTGTCCGTCCAATCTGTCATCAGGTTTATCTGTCCGTTGAATGCGAACAGGCGCATTCCACAGTTCGTTGAATTTAGCCGGCCGGTTGTTGTCGGCATCTTCCGGATCACTCAATGCCCAGTCATACTCCGATCCATCGTTATTTATGGTCCAGTCTTCAAAATCGCCATTGATAATCAGGTTCACATAATTTTCGGGAAATACAGGACCTACCAAACCTTCAGGTTCCATACCAATAGTCAATTCTAAATTTTCTCTTATATAGAAATCATCGAAAGTGGAGATGGCTGTTTTTTTGTCGCCATCTCTTATCCATGATGGGAATTCGAAGTGCAGAGAATTGGCAACTCTTTCAGCATCTTCTGCGGGAGTAATGATTGTTTGGTTATGAGTCAGCCAATGATCGTCGTTTACACCGGCAAAGAAAGCATTATCGTCCCTGTCATCTACCCCGTTTTGCGTACCAAGCTGGAAATCGTAGAAAGCGCCCATATCGCGCCAACCCCAGGGTTCGGCTGCTATCCTGCTGCGTGAAATGGAAATATCATATTTCGTATCGGGTTTGACGGGTATTTCCCGCGTTCTTGCTCGCTCAGACGTTTCCTGATTGAAGTCATCCCCGGTAGATTCATGTTTACCGTCGCTATTCATTATCAGTGCATAATTACCTGATTTTACGAAATTGATGTCTAAATAACCGGCTGCTTCTTTATCAATATCCGGCTCATCAGTTCTATACAGGAGCCCTTTACTCGAAAAATCGGGGAAGAAAGCCGCATTGTCGAAATCATCGCCGCCGTCTTCAAAACCGCCATTTGTGATGATATTGTCGAAATAAAAAACAGAAAGCGGGAAAGTGCCTATTTCTTCCGAATCACGATAAATGGTAACGGTTTCGTTGGGAGCAACCGCCAGACGGTAGATGTGAAAAGCGTCGTCGTTTGCCAAGCCGGTTTTCAGGACATTGGTTGCCGCCAAAGGATTGGTTGATTCGGCTAAGAAATCTTTGTAGATACCCAGACGGAAGCCTTTTCCTTCATTGTCGTAGCCCTGTATATTAAAAGCGCCATACTTTGAAGCATCTGTTACTTTCGCTTTGATTTCGATCGTATAACCTTTACTCAAACTCAAACCCAAGTTGGTTTTATACCAACCCAATTGAGTAAATTGGTCAGCCTCATTGATAGACCGGAGTTTTAACACTCCATCAGTAACCTCTTGAGAAACTTTTCCCGCGATCGGACTTATGGTTTCATCAAGTTTTAGTTCAAGCCATCCTTCTTCGGCAGGATTTTTTTCTCCCGAATAGATTTTTGTTAACGACTGAGCATTTACCTGCATGCATGACAAAACAAAACATGCCAAAAATGTGTAAAAAGTAGAAATTTTCATGATAAAAAAATTAAATTTTTAAATTATTATACTGTTATACCATTATACTATTATACTATTATACTATTATTAGTCAAAAAAATACTGTTGATCTTCTTCCGGAATCTGCGTATTTCTACGGCGTTCAAGCACATAAGAACCGTCAAAATTATACCTTACTGCATAATTAGGATTTGAGATGTCATTATATGAGTAGTTTAGAAAAAGTGTAACTGTTCTTATCTGCAAATAAGGTCGCAGAGCATCCATTTCAGTTTCTATCGTATAATAGCAGCTTTCGGGGATGAAGGTAAATCCGATAGCAGAATCATCGGCAGAAAGCGTAACCATACCTCTGTCCGGCTGATCTATTGAAGGGTTGAAGGTTGCTCTTACCTTGTATATTGCCCTGTTGCGCGCTTCTTCCTCAGTAAGTCCTGCATAAAAGAAGACGGTATTTTGGTCGACGACACGCATTTCACGTGTATCCATCGAAGTGGGCGTGTCGTCGTTTGCCTCCTTGATCGTTCCTCCGGTTGCCGAATAGGTTCCCGAATAGTCGTTAAAGGGAATAATACGCATCAGCGAACGACGATACCACCGGATAGGCGAAGGCATGAATTCCGAAGTTGCGGTAATATTGAGCGGCAAAACGTATTTTTCCACCAAATCCAAGTCGCCGATTTTGAAATCAACATTGATATAACCAACATCTTCTCCTGCCGGAATGGTCGTCTGCATGCTTTGGAAAGAATAATATTGCGGATCCAGCATACGAAAAAATAAATCTTCCCGATTGTAGAATCGCTCCACATTCATAGCATTAAGCGTATCGGCATCAATGGCAATCGTTACCTGTATATTCCTGTCATTTACGGTAGAACCGCTTATCAAAACAGGTATTTTGTACTTTACCACTCCTCCTTCGGTATTGTAATTCAGATAAACATTCGTATAACCGGAATTTACGAACGACACATATTTTTCATATTGTTCGTCTTCCCATTCGTTGTTACAGGCAGTAAGCGCCACACAGAACAGCGATATTATTGTATAAAAAAATATTTTTTTCATTTGTACATAGTTTTTATATTATTCACCAAATGTAGTCCAACCTGGATTTTGCGTCAATTTACGATTTTTTCTCAACTCATCGTGCGATATAGGCCACAGGTAGAGTTTTTCGGAAAATATGGCGGGTATGTTCGATATTTCCATCGGGTCGTGCCAAAAATCCCTTTGCGATCTTGTCATATTCATATTGAATCCCCAAACCGGCATAGATTCTTCCTTTTCGGCATCTTTCCAGCGGCGCAGGTCGTAGTAGCGGTGGCTTTCTCCCATAAATTCAATCTGCCATTCGCGTTTAATCAGTTCACGCATTTTTACCTGATTGCCAAAATGCTCATCGGTGAAGTCGGGTAAACCGGCACGAACACGCACCGGCCGCAAGCCTTTGCTAATATCCGATTGTACACGCCTAACCGTTATCGCACCCGTTCCATCGTAAGCAGGGATATTGTAGGATGTACCATCCGGAAGTTCGTTGAGCGCTTCAGCATAAGTGAGAAGCACTTCTGCATACCGGATAGCCGGTTCTGCTTTGGGAACTCGATAGTTGCTGTAATCTTCCGGGTGATAGTATTTCCGGATGCCAATTCCTGTCCAGTGATAAAAACCGGAAGCATCCTTACCATCTTCACCATCGCGATAAAAGAATACTTGCTTATATCGCATATTACTTGAAATGCTTGATCCTTCATTTTCCCAAACACTGCCGTTGTAGGCTATCGAAGCATAAAAACGCGGCTCACGATTGGCATTTTGCATGGACACATTGGGCGGCAAGGGAGGAAAGTTCTGATAGAAATTATCATCTCTCCTGTTCTCCATCGTATAGCCGGTTGGCCTGTTTTCCGTATCAAAATCGCTGCCATCGTTCATATAATAAGCATCATACATTTTCAAGGTAAGTCCATGACAATTCCATCCACCCAATGAACGGGGCATCTGGTGTTGCGACAGATTGTTCATAAAATCACCATATCCCCGCGTGAATATCAGTTCAGGGTTAGAAAATGCCCTCAAAGTACCGTCAAATAATTGCCTGTACGATTCACAGGGGTCAATATCTGCCCAGCCTTCAGGGAAAGGTTCATCGGAATAACCCGCTCTCTGTGGCGGATCAATGGTTTTCGGGTAGCGGTAATAATCGAACCTCATGCTTTCATGAGCGCCGGCTGCGCCCATCATGTTTCCCATGTCTACCTCTTTTCGAGGAACGGTATAGAGTTTATATTCATTCAAGTCCATTACTTCTTTGGCGGCAGCGGCAGCTTTTGCCCAGCGTTCCGGGTCGTATATCACATTTCCGTCTTTGTTTGCGAGTAGGGAACGTCCTTCGTGGTTTAGTAACCTTTGCGCCCAAGCGCTTGTGTTTCCGTTGTATTGCGGACTTGCTCCATACAAATATACTTTTGCACGCGCAGCCAAAGCGGCGCCCTTTGTTGGTTTTGCAATTTCACGGTTGGAACGGCCTTCTATTCCGGGTAAATCGCGGGCTGCCAGCGCCAGTTCCGAAGCAATATAATCCACACATTCTTCGTAGGTACTGCGGGGAATAGCAAGATTATCATAATCCAGCGTAAAATCAACGCCTTCGTCGGGCAGAATAGGAATGGGACCGTATTTGCGCAATAATTGCCAATAATAGTAAGCACGAAGAAAACGTGCTTCCGCCCGGGTAATCCTGATTTCTTCTTCGGTCATACCCTTATTTATATGAATATTGTGAATATAAGTAGAAGCATTCCGAATGCCTACATAACATTCCCTCCATGAGTCCTGCAAAAAACGTTCATCGTATTTTCCTGCTCTGTAAATCACATAATTAGCCGGCAAGTCAAATACTTTGTCTTCTACCTTTCCACGATCGGTGTAATACATATCATCTGAAATAAAATTGAACTGATTGCGATTTTGCTCCTTAATGGTAACATCGAAGTTGTCGTTCCGTAAATGGGAATAAACGCCTGCTAACCACTGCCTCGAATAATCCATATTTTCAAATACATCCTGCAAATCCCTCCGGTCTTCGAGGAGATGTTCAACGTTCAAATAGTCGGTACATGAACTAACAATGAAAACCGCTGCTATTGTTATGAATATTTTTATATTGTTTTTCATTATGTGTATTTTTTATTTTTATATACATTGATTACATACCGATAGTTACACCCAGCGTGAAAATTTTAGAGATAGGATATTTCATTCCGTCTCCGCTTGCTAATTCAGGATCCCACAATTTTAGAGTGTCCCATACAAAGAGATTGGTTCCGATAAAATGAAAGCGCACATTAGTCATGTGTAATCTGTTGATGTATCGCTTAGGTAAAGAATATCCAAGTTCCAGGGTTTTAAAACGGAGATAAGCGCCATCGCGTAACCAATAGGAAGAAGCCCGGTAGTTGTTGTCGTTTCCGCCATTGCTCAGGCGGGGATATTTTGCGTTGGGGTTTTCTGTGGCCGGATCTCCAGAAATATCGGCAGAAATCCAACGATTGCCCGGCACAGCCAAATCGGTAAGGATATTGCCCCAAGTTATGTAGTTTCCTTCAAGAATACCTCCTCCGAATGGATAAACGGCTGCTCCATTGATAAAGTAAGATGATTTACCTGCTCCCTGAAAATGAACGTTAACATCCAATCCTTTCCATGTTGCTGAAACTCCCAAGCCGTAGATGAGGTTGGGTACGCGCGTTGCGCCAATTGCTACGATATCGTTCTCGTCGATGATACCGTCGCCGTTAATATCTTTGTATTTAATATCCCCCGGCATATAAGAGCCAAAAGTTTGTCGCGGACTGTTCCTGATATCGTCCCAATCTTCGAACAAGCCCAGCGCAATGAGCCCTTTTGCCTGTTCCCAACGATATCCCTGTGTCATTTTGTAGGGTAAAACATCGGCTTCTTCATCATATTCAAGCACTTTGTTGCGTGTATAGGTGATGTTTCCGCGTGCGGTCATTTCCACCTCTCCAAATCGTTGATTGTAGTTGAACTGTCCATCAAAACCTTTGTTTTCCATTTTGCCCACATTTGCCCAAGGCTGAGAGATGATACCGGTCATTTGCGCCAAGTGCTTCCTTTGCATATAGATATTGCTGCGAGTATCCTTATATACATCGATAGCACCTGTTAGCTTGTAATCCCACAGGTTGAAATCCAAACCGAGATTGTGTTTGGTCGCTACCTCCCAAGTCAGGTAGTCGGCAGCAAGTTCAGAGATATGTAGTCCCGACCATATCCATGGTGTTCCTATTTCTCCAAAATCATACCCAGAAGTTCCACTAATTGTTCCAAGATAAGGGAAACGGATTTCGTCGTTACCTCTTCTGATTTTATTGTTTCCTACCTGTCCGTAAGAGTAGCGGATCTTCAACAGATCAAGCATTGAAACATTGTCTTTAATAAATGGTTCTTCCGAGATGTTCCAGGCTCCGGATATAGCCGGAAAAAATCCGAATTGATGTCCGGTTTTAAATACTTCCGATCCGGTGTAGCCGCCATTAAATTCAACAAAGTAACGGCTTTTGAAGTCGTATGAAAAGCGACCCGCTAAGGATTGATCCCTGCGAGGTATTCCGCGTTGAATATCAGTACCTACATTTGAGGTCTCCCCCTGTTCCATCTGTGAATATTTAATAAAGACGCCCACATTGTGCATTTGCAAAAAAAGGCGATTATAGGCTAATTCTCCTTCCAGATTAAATACCCGTTCTCCCCATGAGTCTGACTCTTGCGACATCAGCCGAGCGGTAGATACACGCCTGAAAACAAGTTCTCCGTTACTGTTGCGACGGCGTTGCGTATTGTGTTGTTCGGGCCATTTGATATGGCGTATATTATTCTTGTTGTCGGAGTCGAAAGCAAAACGTCCTGTGAAGCGCAAGCCCGGAGTAATAAATTTGAAATCCTGATCAAGCGTAATGTTTGTTTCCACCTTGCTACGCCAGGATTCGCGGTAACCGGTTTGCGTTGCCAACACCCATGGGTTTGTCAAAATACCTGTACCATAGGCTGGAATCAGTCCGTTGGAATATTCCAGAGGAATCGTAATAGGAGAGTATCCTACTATTGATTCCCAAATATTCATATCTATACCGGAGCGGTTTTGTTTTTCGAAAAAGCCGGCAACCCCTGTACGCAATACGGTTGTTTTTGTAATATCTACGTCTAAATTGGAACGGTAGTTATAGCGTTCCAGGTTGCTGTTGGTGTTATAGTCTTTCAAAGCAGCATCCGTTTTATACATTCCCCCTTCATTCACATAACTTCCTGATAAGAAATAGCGTGCAGTAGTACCTCCGCCGTTCATATTGATAGATGCGCGATAAGTGCTTGCCCCGTCTTTCAACAGTATGTCTTTCCAATTTACATTGGGATACAGATCTTGATCGAGGTTATATTTGAAAATATCTAATTCTATGTCGTTGAAAAGCGGTTCAAAATTTCGCGTACGCATCGATTCGTTAAGCATTGATACATACGTGTTTCCGTCAACAAACTCAGGGGTGCGGGTGCGCGTGTTGTAGCCGTATTCCATTTTACCGGAAATTTTTATTTTCCCTGCTTCCCCTTTTTTCGTGGTGATAATAATCACGCCGTTCGCGCCTCGTGATCCATAAATGGCTGTAGCAGAAGCATCTTTTAAGACCGAAATTGATTCGATATCTTCAATGTTAAGTTCATTAAAAGGGCGAATAAAACCATCGACCAACACAAGCGCACTTGAGCCTGCGCCAAAAGTGGAAATCCCGCGAATCCAAAATTCAGAGGCATTTGCTCCCGGCTCGCCCGAAGTTTGCATGGAAATAATGCCTGCGACATTTCCGGCAAGAGAGTTCGTAATATTGGCTGTTGGCACTCTGAGTGTTCTTACATCAACAGAAGTAATAGCGCCCGATACGGAAACCTTTTTTTGAGCGCCGAAACCGGTAATTACCACTTCATCGAGGATGCTGTTTTGAGAAGGCTGCAATCGAACATTGATAGTGGTTCTACCCTCTATTTCGACCTCTTTTTTGTCGTATCCGAGAAACGAAAATACAAGCACAGTGTACTTGCCTGCCTTAATAGTGTAGTGTCCGTTTATATCGGTACTTGTTCCTAATCCAGGTTCGTATTTTAAATAAACGCTTACTCCCACCATCGGCTCGTCGAATTCGTCTGTAACCGTTCCTGTAATCTCTATCTGTTCAGACTGTTGGGCATACATGTTCTGTATGTTGCAAAGCAATAACAGGAATGCGCTTGTTATAATAAGTATATGTTTCATAACTTTTCTTCTTTTAACTTATTCTACAGTGATTGTTCTTATCCTGTGATTACCGCGGTCGGCGATATAGAAAACCTGGTTTACATTATCGTAAATAATGCCGAAAGGATCGAAGAATTGCGCATCGCGCAGTGCACCGTCTGAATACCCTCTGTTTCCGGGGCGTCCCGCAAAAGTAGAAACCTGACCGGTTGGAGTTACCTTTCGGATACAGTGATTGAGACCATCGGCGACATAGAAATTATCATCCTCGTCGAAAGCGCCCTGCTGCGGCTCCCAAAATTGCGCATTTAAACCAACACCATCAACAAATCCGGATTTATTTATTGAGCCAACGTAAGGTTGCGGCTTTTCAAAGTTACCTGTTTCAAAATTAAATTCCATTTTCGCAATGTAATGCTTGTTTTTACTGACAATATAAGCAAATTTGCCACTGGGCGCTATCTGTATGTTAAACTCCCAACCATTATCCTGTACAAGGAAAAAATAATTCAACCCTTCAGAGCCATTGGGATTAATTCCAGTGGCATTACCATATCTCCAGGGAACAGTGGAACGATCTCTAACCTTGTAAACCTGTGACTTTTCGTAACTGTTGAACCAGTATTCGCCGGTAACGGGATGAATAGCGCCGCCGTTACACTGTTTGTGGTTCATTACCGTTCTCCAAGAGCCTAAGAAACGACCGGCAATAGGGTCGCGAAGAAGCATAATTGTTCCAATATCGCCCCAATTTCCGGCATCATTTGCTATGATCATGGTGTCGTAGTCAAATGTAAATGCGATCGTTCGTGGACGGTCAACTCCATTGCCTGTGCGGAAAACCGTCTCTACTTTCTTTTCCTGCATATTGATAAAACGGAGGCCATTGTTCTCCTCTATCAGAAAAATGTTTCGGGGAACTCCCACACCTTCCTCTCTGTCGAAAGCCATCCAAAAAGGGGTTTCAAACTGTGCTTTTTCGAAGTCGCCGTCGACAATCGCCGAGTTGCCGTCTTGATCGGTAAATCCGAGAAAGGAAGATACATTTTGGCTGTAGGTGTAATGAAATTCTTTTTCTGTCGTAACCTCACTGTTGCCTATCTTTACGGTTACAAAACCAGAATCTTCATCTCCTTCAGTAACCGTCTTTTCTCCTTTAAGTGAAGGTATGATACAATAAATCACCGTTCCGTCCGGTGTCACATTTATCACGGCGGCTTTTTTATCCTTCACCGTAACAGTGATTTTGGAAAGATCCGACCCAAAGTTTGATCCGTAAATCAACATCTGAGTGGCTACCCTTCCGCTATCGGGAGCAAAACGGTTTATGACTACCGCCTTAGCCGGATCATGTGGATTTCCTTGCTGATCAATTTTTTCTTCACAATACGTAAAGAAAAACATCACAGCGAAACCTGCAAGAATTGCTTGTAATACCAATTTTGGGTTTTTCTTTTTCTTCATTTTTTATTTTGATTTAAGACTCTATTCGTTCTCTTTATGTTTTAACTTTAACACTTGAATTAATTTAAATACAAAAATAAAAAAATAAGATTACTTTGCGGGTTACATTTTGGGTTACAAAGCGAAAAATACAGTAATTTAATACACAACATGCAGAGTCATTGAAAGACAGCATTGAAGGACACATAGCGACGAAATTACCTGACGATATTCGCATAATTGGTATTATCGTAACTCCAGTCAACACGATTATATTCACATGCATTAACACTATTTTGTACTAATTAATTATATTTAACTTGTTCATATTAATTTAATTACATACCTTTGTACTCAGTATTTATTAAATTGAGGGTTGTTGTGTATTTCTTATTTGCATATAGAAAGATTTTTATATTATTTTTGTTGTTGGTTTTTTCTGCCTTTTCCGTCAAAGCGCAGGAAAGCATTTACAATGAATTACTTAAGGAGTCGATGAAGACGGTTGTTAAAGAGATACCAATAGCCTTAGAACTTGATACGGGTTTTCATAAAGGACAACAAATCAATGATTTTAATGAAGAAAGTTTACGTAGAATGATTGCTCGAGGAAGAATTGAACTTTTGCTACCCAATGAAAATCCAAGTAAATTTGATAATAATATAAATCGACTGTCGCCCATTATTATAACCTATGACAATAGTAAATACAATAATGAAATTAATTTAGATAATGGTAAATTTAATGGTAATGGAACATTTAGCGGAGAATTTGCTACAAAAGCAGATATACTCATGTCTAAGGGAGTCTATTTTATGCTCCCTATGTCAGGAATAGCTTCAAAAGCCATTAAATCAAAAAAGAAAGAGTCTAAAAAGGAAAAAAGACTGAGAATAATAAAAGAAGTGTATAATATCAAGGACTAAATATTTATACCATATAACCCGTCATCCGTCACTGAAATTGCGCCGCCGTCCAACGATTATCTTCTTTGTAATCAATTAATTTCAAAGACTGTTTTTGACAGGCTTCGGAAATACTGTCTAAATCTTCTATGTAAAATCCACTCATAAAAAGAGATGCATTAGGCGACATACAAGCAGCATAGACGGGTATATCGTTCAATAAAATATTGCGGTTGATATTGGCAAAAATAAAGTCGTAATGCGCTTTTCCTAAAAGTGTTGCATCGCCCAACTCCACTTGAATAGCGGAAGCCTGATTGATGCGGATATTTTCTAAGGAGTTTTTGTATGCCCACTCGTCATTATCAATTGCCATGATTGGTTTTGCCCCTTTCTTGTGAGCCAAAATCGCTAAAACAGCCGTCCCGCAACCCATATCAAGCAGTGATTTTCCTTCCAAATCCTGTTCAAGCAGAAACGAAACCATCAAAGCCGTAGTTGAATGATGTCCGGTTCCAAACGCCATCTTAGGATCAATCACTATATCGTAAGGAAGCGAGGGAATATCTTTATGAAACGAACTGTGAATGATTACTTTGTCTTGGATAATAATCGGCTGAAAATAGTTTTTCTCCCATTCTTCGTTCCAATTGCGACTTATTATCCGATCTAATTCATATTGGGCGGTAATGCCGTAAAACGAAAGATTTTCAAAAACGCCGTCAAGGGCTTCTTGGGAAAATAATTTTTCGGTGATGTAGGCATTCAAACCGGAATCGGATTCAGCAAAACCTTCAAAACCAATCTCTGCAAGCAAAGCGGTGATTATGTCCCGATTAGTTTCCGTATTCGGAGTGAGTGATGTTTTTAATTCAAGATAATCCATTGTTTTATATTCTATTTGTAATTCCGGTGTACCGTCATTGCGAGCGGAGCGAGGCAATCTACGAGGCTATCTCAAAAACTTGTCATCCCGCGCTTGACGCGGGATCTCCTGAAAAACAGCATTTGATTATCAAGGGATTGCGGGTCAAGCCCGCAATGACATAATCGTCAAAAAAAACTTTTGAAACAGCATCAAGATGGATTGCTTCACTTCGTTCGCAATGACGGCACAATAAAACTAACTTAACATTGGTTTCTTCCCGTCTTTTCTCTACAAAAATAAAACTTTTTTCTCAATTCAGTTTCAAAATTGAAGAAAAATAACGAAATTTGCAACTTCTAAGAATATTAATAAGCAAACTAATCATGACAAAAAGTGCGTTACAAATCGCAAGGGCAGCTTATAAGCCCAAAGTACCAAAGACATTGGAAGGTACTGTGAAAATACAGGAAGGACAACCCACACAATCCGTTTCCGATCAGGGAGCCATCAAAAAATTATTTCCAAACACGTATGGAATGCCGCTCATCACTTTCGTAACCGGAACAGAAAAAAAGCAACATGAACCGATAAATGTCGGCGTGATTTTGTCCGGCGGACAGGCTCCGGGCGGTCACAACGTAATTGCCGGAATTTTCGACGGCATCAAAGATATGAATCCCGGCAGCCGTCTGTATGGTTTTATTTTAGGCCCCGGCGGATTGGTCGATCACAACTATATCGAATTAACAACAGAACTTATCGACGAATATCGCAATACCGGCGGATTCGACATCATCGGTTCGGGACGTACCAAATTGGAAACCCAAGAACAATTTGAAAAGGGATTAGTCATTTTGAAAAAATTAAATATCAAAGCCTTAGTAATTATCGGCGGGGACGACTCCAATACCAATGCCTGTGTTTTGGCAGAATATTATGCACAAACAGGAGCCGGTGTGCAGGTAATCGGTTGTCCGAAAACCATAGACGGCGATTTAAAAAATGAAATGATTGAAGCCTCTTTTGGTTTCGATACCGCTTGTAAAGTTTACTCGGAAGTCATCGGAAATATCCAACGCGACTGTAATTCTGCCCGTAAATACTGGCATTTCATCAAATTAATGGGACGCTCGGCTTCGCATATCGCTTTGGAATGTGCTTTACAGGTACAACCCAATATTTGCCTTATCTCGGAAGAAATAGAAGCAAAAAATCAATCGCTCGACGATATTATTCAGTACATTGCCGACATCGTTGCCAAACGGGCGGAAAACGGGAATAATTTCGGAACCGTTCTGATTCCCGAAGGACTGATTGAATTTATTCCGGCAATGAAAAAACTGATTCACGAATTGAGCGACTATTTGGCTCATCACGAAGAAGAATTTCGGAGAATCAAACGCTCTCATCAATTGGCTTATATCATCGATAAGTTAAGCCCCGAAAATTCCAAAATTTTCGCTACTCTTCCTGAAAATGTCGCTCGCCAATTAACATTAGACCGCGACCCGCATGGAAACGTTCAAGTGTCTTTGATAGAAACCGAAAAATTATTGGCTGAAATGGTTGGCAACCGCTTGGCAGAAATGGCAATAGAAGGAAAATACAAAGGAAAATTTGCTTCACAGGTTCATTTCTTCGGCTACGAAGGACGTTGTGCCGCTCCCTCGAATTACGATGCCGACTATTGCTATTCATTGGGATATACGGCGGCAGGCTTGATTGGTTTTGGTAAAACCGGTTATATGTCGTCTGTCAGAAATACTACGGCTACCGCTTCGGAATGGATTGCCGGAGGCGTACCCATCACTATGATGATGAATATGGAACACAGGCATGGGGAAATGAAACCGGTGATACAAAAAGCCTTGGTAAAATTGGACGGAGGACCGTTTAAAACGTTTGCCGCTAATCGCGATGCTTGGGCTATCAATACCGATTATGTCTATCCGGGTCCTATCCAATATTTTGGTCCGACTGAAGTCTGCGATCAACCCACGATAACGTTACGGATAGAACAGACAAAAGATTAAATAATTGAAATATATCATTGTGCTTGGCGACGGGATGGCTGATGAGCCCATCGAGCCGTTGGGCAATCGAACGCCTTTGCAATTCGCCCGGACACCCTACATGGATTTATTGGCAAAAAGAGGGAACACCGGTTTGCTGGCTACTGTTCCGGACGGAATGTCGCCCGGAAGCGAAGTGGCAAATCTTTCGGTGTTGGGATACGATCCGTTCAGTGTTTTGGAGGGACGAGGTACATTGGAAGCGGCAAGTATGGGAGTTGACATAGATCCCTGCGAAATGGCGATGCGATGTAATTTGATTTGTGTTGAAAACGGGAAAATCAAAAACCATTCGGCAGGTCATATATCCAATGAAGAAGCGGAAATTTTAATCCGTTATCTGAATGAAAAATTGGGAACAGAACAGATTCAATTTTTCGCGGGCGTTTCGTACCGTCATTTATTAAAACTGAAAGGCGGGGATAAAGATTTGGACTGCACTCCGCCTCACGATGTTCAGGGAACAGATTTTCGTCAAGTGTTGATTCAACCTTTATCAACAAATTCTCAGGCTACAGCCGATTTACTGAACGATTTAATCATACAATCACAAGCCTTGTTGGAAAATCATCCTGTGAATCTAAAAAGAAAAAAGGGGGGAAAAGATCCTGCCAATAGCATTTGGTTTTGGTCGCCGGGGTATAAACCGCAGATGAAAAAACTTTCCGAAAACTATCCGATTCAGACGGGTGCAGTTATTTCTGCCGTTGATTTGGTCAAAGGCATCGGGATTTATGCCGGTTTGGCAAGCATCAATGTGGACGGAGCAACCGGACTGTACGATACCAATTACGAAGGCAAAGTGCAAGCATCTCTCAAAGCATTGAAAGAAAAAGATTTTGTATATCTCCACATCGAAGCCAGCGACGAAGCCGGACATGAAGGCGATGCAGTTCTAAAAGTGAAAACCATCGAATACTTAGACAGCCGTATTCTGAAAACGCTCATCGAAGAAACGGGTAAATGGGACGAGCCTGTTACGATTGCCCTACTGCCCGACCACCCTACCCCATGCCGAATCAAGACGCACAGCAATTCTCCTGTTCCTTTTGTAATTTGTAAACCGGAAAAAACACCCGACGAAGTTACAGAATACAATGAGTTCAGCGTTGAAAAAGGGAAATACGGTTTATTAAAAGGAAATGAATTTATTAAAGCATTTTTTGAATGAAGTACTACAGTACCAATAAACAAGCGCCAACGGTAAGTTTAGAGCAAGCCGTATTGAAAGGATTAGCCGCAGACAAAGGACTTTATATGCCGGAAAAAATAAGTATCCTGCCCAGTGACTTTTTTGAAAACATTTCGGAAATGACTTTCAGAGAAATGGCCTTGATGGTGGCTTCGGCATTTTTTAACGAAGACATAGAAGACGAAGCGTTGAAAACGATTGTCGATGATACGCTTTCTTTTGAAACGCCCGTCGTTCCCGTTAGCGATTCAATCTACAGTTTGGAACTGTTTCACGGGCCAACACTCGCTTTCAAAGATGTAGGCGCAAGGTTTATGGCGCGTCTGCTTGGTCATTTCATTAAAAAACAGGGAATAAAAGATATCAATGTTTTGGTTGCCACTTCCGGAGATACGGGAGGCGCTGTTGCCAACGGATTTCTCGGTGTGGACGGTATTCATGTCTATGTGCTGTATCCCAAGGGAAAAGTAAGTGACATTCAAGAATGTCAATTTACTACCTTGGGACAAAACATTACTGCTCTTGAAATTGAAGGCACTTTCGACGATTGTCAGGCTTTGGTGAAAAACGCATTTTTAGACAAGGAATTGAATGAAAAATTGCGGTTAACTTCGGCTAATTCCATCAACGTAGCCCGTTTCCTGCCGCAAGCGTTTTACTATTTCAATGCTTATGCCCAATTACGCAGAAGAGGCATAAAAGAAAATATTGTCATTTGCGTTCCAAGTGGAAATTTCGGCAACCTTACGGCAGGATTAATCGCCCACAAAATGGGATTGCCGGTGAAACGGTTTATTGCAGCAAACAACACCAACGACATCTTTCTGCAATACCTGCTCACAGGGAACTACAACCCTCAACCGTCTGTTCAGACATTAGCCAACGCTATGGACGTGGGAGATCCGAGTAATTTTGTCCGAATCTTGGATTTATACGACCACAATCACACCGCTATCACACAAATGATTTCCGGTTATTGCTGTCCGGACGACAGGATTCGCCAAACCGTAAAAGCCTGTTACGAAGAAACCGGCTATCTACTCGACCCGCACGGAGCCTGCGGCTACCGCGCACTGTCGGAAAATCTTCAACCGGACGAAACCGGCGTATTTTTGGAAACGGCTCATCCGGCTAAATTCAAAGATACCATCGAAACGATCATTCAAGACCACATCGAAATTCCCGAAAGATTGCGGGAGTTTATGAAAGGGCAGAAACAAAGCATCGTATTAGGAAAGGATTTTCAAGGGTTTAAGGATTTTTTAATGAATTGAAAAATTAAAAAAATATCAATACTTTTTTTATTATGAAACACTTTACCGGATTTATTACACTTTTATTATGCCTGATATTTAGTTCCTGTTCAAATACGACAGTGATTAACAATCCCGAAGTTATGGCAACCAACACGCGATATATCGATATAGAACGCATAGAGTTATCTGATACTGCTACAGTTTTTTATGTAGATGCTTACAACAGGCCCGGATACTGGATAAGAATTGACTCGGAAATTTATCTCAAAGGAAATGTTACAGGTAAACAATACAAATTGATACGCTCCGAAGGCTTTGAATTAGACAAGGAGGTTAATATGCCTGAATCGGGAAATGTATCGTTCAAACTTTTCTTCGAGACTTTAGATAAAAAAGAAACAGCCGTTGAATTTGTGGAAGGCAATGGCGATGGGGCTTTCGTAATTAGCGGAATACAATTGAAAGAAAAGAATGAAAAAGGAAAAATAAAATGCCACATCAGCGGAACAGTAGTTGACCGCCCACAAAGCAGTCGCCTGATACTTGCGCCATGGAACAGCGATTTTCGCGTTTATCCATGGATATCGGTGCCTATTCGCGATGGAAAATTTGATTACACTTTTTATGCCGATGTCGAAGAGGCTTATGAACTGGTATTTTACGAAGAACAGACAGGTGGAGGATGGAGACCAATTAATTTCTTTGCCGAAGCAGGCAATATAGAATTTACCCTGTATCCCATGGATAGATGGGAAGAAAATATCGTCTCAACTAAAACTCCTTTAAATGTTTTGAACAAACAATTCAAAGAAACAGTGGAAAGTATAAATTTGGAATTTGATTTTTCAGCCATATCTGAAGAGATAAACAAATTGCGGGAGGAAGACCGTTATTACAGTGATGAATTCAAAAAATTGCGGATAGATATAGGCAAAGCAACTACCAACGAAGAACGAAACAATCTTATCGAATTGCAAAGAGAACTCCAATACAGCGGTAGAATGTATAGTGAAGAGGGCGAAGCGATAAATGAAAAACGTAACAAATTCAGGGATGAGATGGAAGCAAAGATACTCGATTATATGAAAAACAATCCATCGTTGCAGACGTATTTTGAATTGATATCTCTGGTAAATCGATCACTAGGTTGGATGAAAATTGAGCCTCGAAACACCCCAAGCCCTGCCCCCTATTTCACCTTATATGAAGAAATATTTAAAAACAAATATCCCGACCATCCCTACACCAATAAAATGGAAATGTATATTTCCGGCAACTCCTTAAATGTAGGGGGTAAGTATATCGACTTCACTGCTCCCGACGCTAAGGGTAAAACATTTAAACTCTCGGAACAGATAGAAGGAAAAATAGCGCTGATAGATTTATGGGCTTCATGGTGTGGCCCTTGTCGCCGCACCTCCATAAGTATGATTCCTGTCTATGAAAAATACAAAGACAAAGGATTTACTATTGTAGGTGTAGCGCGGGAAAAGAATGTCGCAGATATGGTTCGCGCTGCCAATCAGGACGGATACCCTTGGCTGACGCTTGTTGAACTTAATGACCACGACAAAATATGGCAAAAATACGGAATCGGTAATGGTGGAGGGAGTACATTCCTCGTCGATCAGACAGGTAAAATACTTGCTGTGCACCCTACTGCCGAAGAAGTCGTAGCAATTCTTGAAAAATTGCTGTGAACAGTTTTTCTGCAAAAAGAATATTATCTTTGTCGAAAATATAACAAACTCCAACAACATTCTAAATATGGAAGAACAGATAAAACAAATAGCCGAACGTATCAGGGGATTACGTGATTCCTTGGATATTACGGTGGAAGAAATGGCGGAACAATGCAAAAGAACGCCCGATGAAATCCGTCAGTATGAGGCGGGAGAATCCGATATACCGATGAATTTTCTTTTCGAATTGGCTCAGCATTTCAGTATCGACACATCGACTTTGATTTCGGGGGAAGAGCCGCGTATGCACTCGTATTTCCTCACCCGTTTCGGAAAAGGTAAATCCATTGAACGGAACAAGGCTTATAAATATCAGGCATTGGCAAGCGGTTACAAACTGCCCAAAGCCGAACCGTTTGAAGTAACGGTCGAACCCACCGAAAAGGAAATGCGCCTCAATTCACACGAAGGAGAAGAATTTAACTATGTGCTGGAAGGAAGATTATTGCTTCGGATCAATGATAAAGATTTAATTCTTAACCCCGGCGACAGCATTTATTTTAATTCTTTGATTCTGCACGGAATGAAAGCGCTTGACAATAAACCCGTCAAATTTTTAGCAATTATTTTATAATGGTAGAAAAATATATTAATCAGCAAATTTTTACAAATCAAGAAGATTTCAATGCAAATTTTAAAATCAATGTTCCGGAAAATTTTAATTTTGCATACGATATAGTGGACGAATGGGCGAAAACCCACCCTGATAAAAAAGCCCTTTGCTGGGTGAACGACAAAGGGGAACATATCGACTTTACTTTCAAAGATATGAAAGAAAAAAGCGATGCCGCCGCCGCTTATTTTCAATCCATCGGAATAGAAAAAGGCGATATGGTGATGCTAATCCTCAAACGCAGGTATTGGTACTGGTTCGCTATCTTGGGATTGCATAAAATCGGAGCAGTGGCTATCCCTGCCACACATCTGCTGACAAAAAAAGACATTATTTACCGGTGTAATTCTGCCGATGTCAAGGCGATTGTCAGTGTGGGAGAACCTACGGTAACACAACATATCGATGAAGCACTGTCCGAATGTCCGACTTTGAAACACCGCATTTCCATAGGACCTGAAATTCCGCAAGGTTGGCTTGATTTCAAACAGGGAATGGCAGAAGCAAAACCTTTTGTCAAACCGCTTAATCCAAGCAACAACAACGACATTATGCTTCTGTATTTCACTTCGGGAACAACCGGAGAGCCGAAAATGGTTATTCATAATTATGCTTATCCTTTGGGGCATATCATTACCGCCGGTTATTGGCAAAACCTGAAAACGCACAGTATGCATCTGACCGTTGCCGATACGGGCTGGGCAAAAGCCGCGTGGGGAAAACTTTACGGACAATGGATTATGGGCGCCTGTATTTTTGTGTACGACCACGAAAAATTTGCCGCTGCCGAACTGCTGCGAATGATACAGGATTACAAAATTACCTCTTTCTGCGCTCCGCCTACTGTTTACCGTTTTATGATTTTGGAAAATATGTCTGCATACGATTTGTCTTCGTTGGAATATTGCGAGGTCGCGGGCGAGCCGCTCAATCCGTCTGTTTTCGATGCTTTCTACGAAGCGACCGGCGTGAAACTGATGGAGGGTTTTGGTCAAACGGAAATGACTATCGCTATTGCCAACTTTCCGTGGATGGAACCTAAGCCGGGCTCTATGGGTATGCCCAGCCCCGCCTACGATATGGACTTGATGATGCCTGACGGTAGAAGCGCTGAAGACGGCGAGCAGGGTGAAATCGTATTCCGTACCGACCGTTTGATGCCGGTGGGTTTATTTATGGGTTATTATCGTGATAAAGAACTAACAGAAAGCGTTTACTACGACAATATGTATCACACAGGCGATATTGCTTGGCGCGATGAAGACGGTTACTATTGGTTTGTCGGCAGGAATGACGACGTTATCAAAAGTTCGGGCTACCGCATCGGTCCGTTTGAAGTGGAAAGTGCGTTGATGACTCACCCCGCAGTGGTGGAATGTGCCATTACAGGCGTTCCCGACGAAGTACGCGGACAAGTCGTAAAAGCAACCATTATTCTTGCGGAGGCTTACAAAGATAAGATTGGAAATGAATTAATTAAAGATATTCAAAACCACGTCAAAAATGTAACAGCGCCTTACAAATATCCGCGTATAATCGAATTTGTCGATGAATTACCAAAGACTATCAGCGGGAAAATTCGACGGGTACAGATTAGAGAGTTTCATAAGGCCAACTCATAATGCCCCCGAAATCATACACATTGGTGTATCCCATATTAATCAGTTGAAGGGCTGCATTTGCACTCCTTCGTCCGCTGCGGCAATATACCAAAATAAGTGCATCTTTATCCGTTAGCACATCGGCAGCCTTGCTCTTTATCTCGCTATCGGGAAGCAGAATAGCATTGGGTATATGCTTTTCTCTGTACTCCGCTGCGGTACGGACGTCAACCAGTATGGCATCGGGATTCTCGTCCAACATTTTTTTCGCTTCTTCCGCCGATATTTTGCGGTACTCCGTTTTTTTCGTTTCCGAATTTTTTTGACTGTTTTGAGCGCAACCGTCAAAAGTCATAAGTAAACTGACTGTAAATAAAAAAATAACTGTTTTTTTCATTGTTTATTGATGTATTGATTTGAATTATAGAACACGGATGACAACCCCTAATCTTATATCGAACTCACGTTAATTTAACTCCATATTTAAATAAACTTTTATTTTCGCTGTTACACCCGAAATGCAAAATTACAAAAAATTTGTAACAATCCCATTATTGTCACTACCCATCTGAAAACACAGTGAAAATTAACATCCTTGTTATAGTTTTTCTACCGTTGCTGTTTTCATGTAAACAAGCTCCACTATCTCATTTTTTAGTTGATAAAATAACTTATTCATGTGAATATATTTAAGTGTTAAACAGAGATGAGATAAAATATATTTCTCCAAAGAATTGGGAGGTCATCGCTTTAACCTCCAATCGATTCGCTTGCACGGGATTATGCACATTGTTCCCCTTGCGAGGAAAGGTGGATTGTTTCGGGCTTCGCTTTCGCAATGACGAATTAATTGAGTAATTGAATAACTGAAATACGTTCACCTTTAACCGTTCACCTTAACTTTTAGTTTTTAGTTTTTTCACAGCCTCATTTTCACCAACTAAACAACCGCAGTAGCAGAATATACAAAATTATTGTAAATCAAAAAATTGCCCTTCAATATGATTATTTGTTATATGCCGCCTTCCCATTCATTGGGATATTGCAGAACTCCCATTTGTTGCAATAAAGGATATAAAACCTGAGCATGACGCATCATGTCTATTCGAATGTAACGATTGTTACCTTTTGCATCTTTTTCAAGCGAGATACCTTTTACTGCATTCATTGTTTTTTATTATTTATGTCGCAAATATAGCATGATTTTTCTTTTTTACAAAGTAATATTCAATAAACACATGGTTTTATTATAAAGCGTTGATAAATTTCCTCGCCCTTTCCACCGTCTTCATCATCGGCAGGAGTTTGGCAAACGGAATGGTAAATGATGGATATTTTTGCTGACAGTGAGCAAAGTAGCCGGATATTTGGTATAATATTCAACCCTGCGGGTTGTAGATACAGGAGGTCATTGCCTCTAACTCCCAATCGCTTCGCTTCATTGGGAGTTATTTGTATTTTCCCCTCGCGGGGAATCCCTCTGCTGTCATTGCGGGCTTGACCCGCAATCCCCCGCTTTTTTCAGGGGATCCCGTGTCAAGCGCGGGATGACATACTGTTCTGCTATAAACACCCGAACCCACAGTTTTTTTCAACGAAATCAAAAAATCTTTCAAAAAAATTTTGTCAGATAAAAAAAAATGTCTTACATTTGCAGCGTACAGGTTCATATTTATATGTTTTTATTGCACTTGTTCAACATATATGACTATGCGAAAGCGTAATAAAAACATGAAACGAAAACAATGGGTAGCGTTTTCGCCGTTTTAGCAATCGCTGCAATGGCTGCATGGAACGTGAACTACGGTTCGCAAACAAAAGGGATGTCGGATGTTATGCTGGCCAATGTGGAAGCGTTAGCCGGCTGTGAATCTACACCAAAAGATGATATTGGAAGGTCAGTTGATTTGAATTGTACTAATAGCAGTGGAGAAACTTATATGTTAACTGCATGCGATTTCGATTCTAACTATGACGATATATGCTGGGGGAGACCAGCCAATGACTAATTATCGAAAATCTTCTACTTCACAAATAACTGTTAACTGTTTTGTGTTGAATAATGACTATTGTGATGTGGCTTTAATTGCAGGATGATACTTTGTAGCCGTAGGTAAAATGATAATTAACCTACGGTTATGAGGTATTATTTGCTGATTTGGAATTTTAAAATAAAACGTTATGTCAAAATACATAAATACCTTTATTTTGTT
>Ga0082212_10002069_pt1 | contig 29489 bp, 24 predicted proteins | sample TergutNt197P3_FD_71548 | JGI IMG/M metagenome (GOLD analysis project Ga0082212, IMG submission 71548) | Neocapritermes taracua P3 segment gut microbial communities from Petit-Saut dam, French Guiana - Nt197 P3 | ecosystem: Host-associated > Arthropoda: Insects > Digestive system > Gut ...
ATTCATTCGTTTATAGAAATCAAACGCATTGAAGTTGCCGTCAACCTGCACCGTTTGCAGGCTGACAGGTATGGCAATTTGTGGGTAACGTCGCGCGGCGATTACTCCGACGCTCCTTCAAGGCTCTTTTGGATTGACACGCAGACCGATACATACAGTGGCGCATTGGATATTCCTGTTTCGCAATTTTGCCTCGACGGCGATTCGCTCTACATCATCAGTAACCACGACTACGAAAACACGATTACCTGCGGCATTGTGGATGTGGCAAAAAAACAGGTAGTTTCCGTCAATTTCATCACCGACGGAGAGGACAAAAAACTTTCGAAGCCCTACGGCATTATGGTAAATCCCATTACAAAAGATATTTACATAACCGACGCCGGTAATTATGTGTACCCGGGCGCATTGATCCGCTTCGATCGTACAGGTAAAAAGACGCAACAGTGGCAAACTGGCGATATTCCGGCGCATTTTGCATTGTTATACAATTCAGCAAACTAAAAAGGGTTTTATTTTACTAAATACATAAAAATCAATACAAAAACCCAAACAGCCACAGTGGAATTTTATTCCCGTACCCCACTTCTGTCTCGTCAATAACCAAATAACTATCGGGTAAATCTTTTATTTGCTTAAAGGATTTGGTTTCGCCACCCACTTCAAAAATAGATCCTTCTACCTGAAAATCGCCTTTTAGCGAAGTATTTACCGTATATTTCGCAGAAACCTGATTGGCAAAAAATGTTTCTCGTACATTGCCGATATTTGCATTTTCATCTGCCAAAGTATAAAGTAAATTGCTGTTATCGAGATAAATTTTATCGGGTTTGCCGAGCGCTTTCACACTTTTATGGGAATACAAAAATGTTTGAATCAATCCCGCTCTTTTCAAATATTCCAAATACCGTAAAGCATTTGCCCTGTTGGTTTCAATTGCATTACTTAATGTGTTGATATTCGGAGTGTAAGGAACTAACGAAGCAAGCACCATCAGTAATTTTTTGATTTTGAAAATGGTGGTGTATTCCACTCTTTCCACAGAAGGTAAATCATTGTCCAATACCGAGTTAACTGCATTTTGCAGGCGCAACGAATACGATTTCAGCCCTTCTTTGTAAATGGGATAATAGCCATATTTGAGATATTTCCTAAATTCAGGTAAAATTTTAATTTTCACTAAAATATCGGAAGCGATGGCGTGGTGGTTTTTCAAAATATCGTTCAACGTCAAAACAGGAAAATCAAGATGGTGTTCGATCAATAAAAATTCTCTGAACGACAAACCTTTAAGTTCGTAACAAATAGCCCGCCTCGACAAGTCGGCATTTGATTTGTAAATTTCCAACATTGACGAACCCGTAAAAACGACCTTCATTTTAGGAAAACTGTCATAAATATTTTTCAACTCAATCGCCCAGGTCGGATACCTGTGCACTTCGTCTAAAAATAAGTGCGTACCGCCATAAGCGTCAAATTTTTCCGCCAAACCAAGTAAAGATTTTTTAGTGAAATAGATATTGTCCATACTTGCATACAGCACATTTTCCTTTTTGGGAAAAGTATCTTTCAGATACTGTAGCAACAGCGTGGTTTTACCTGTTCCGCGAGCGCCTGTAACGCCAATAAGCCGTCCTTCCCAATCAATATCCTGATAGAGATAACGCCTGTAGTGAACCGGTAGAGTGTTCACTATTCTTGTGAAAGTTTTGATTAACGTGTCCATATTTTAAATTTTTGCAAAGATACAAAATAAATCCGTATAAAATACATTTTTCGTAAAATATTGTTTTTTTAATAAAACATTTTATTTATACAAATGTTCTGTATATAGAACGTAATATATTATATATCGTTCCGTATAAAGAACGTTTTTGTATATATTATATTCCGTATAAAGAACGTTATAAGGAGTTGTATTTACAACTCGCAACTTTTTTTGTATTTTCCAAAAAAAAGTTTTTACATTTGCCCCCGCATTGGTTTGGATATGTCGTCCGACACATCCGACGAAGAGGGAATCAGGTGAAAATCCTGAACAGACCCGCTACTGTAAGTCCCAATGCAACGTTTTGACAAACCTCATAGCCACTGCATCTGAAAATGTGGGAAGGCGGCTCAAAGCGGGGACAAGTCAGGAGACCTGCCAATGCGCGATATTTTTTAAAGTCTTCGAGGAATAGAGGCTTTGGAACCAAGTGTGAATCCATATTATTTCATTTGTTTTCCCCTTTTTCTCAGAAGATTCTGTGTTGAATCGCGGCGATGGGCGTGTTTCCTGTGGTCGCTTAAAGAAATCAATAATGAAAAGGATTTTGTTTTTATTTTTGTCAGTTGCCTTGCTGGCAGGATGTTATAAGGATGACGACACTATCGAGTCAGAGAGCGATTTCGTTATCGACAAAATGCAATGGCTGCGTATTTTTCCCGAAGCGAAGAATACAGAAGGCGTTGCTTATCAATGGCTGCTCGACGGGGAGGAAATATCCGGCGAAAAAGATTTACTTCATGTTTTTGCGGAAGCGGGAACTTATCAACTTGAGTTGAAAGCGACAACCAGTATGGGCGAAAGTTCGCATACCGTCACGGTTACGGTGAACGAAAAGACTTACGTAAACGGTATTGCTAAAGTGCACGAGTATGTACCTGCGCCCGGGCAGTTTATCAATGCCGTGCCCGCAGCCACAACTGATGATACGCCCGAAACCATGCGACAAAAGGCGGAAGCAGCATTAACCGGCGGCTCGATGATTTGTCTGGGCGGATTCGGCGGATACGTGGTGTTCGGCTTCGACCATACCATTGTCAATCGGGCGGGCAACGACTTTACGATACTCGGAAATGCCTTTATCGAATCGGCTGAACCCGGCGTTATCATGGTGTCGTATGACGCCAACGGAAACGGTTTACCTGACGATGAATGGTTTGAAATTGCAGGCTCCGAATATCACAAATCCACCACCGTCAGGAATTACGAAATCACTTATTACAAACCCGAAGCTGAACCGTCCAATCCCAACGAGCCAAATTATATCCGCTGGACGGACAATCGGGAACAAACGGGCTATCTTTCCAAAAATCCATATCATACCCAAACCTATTATCCTTTATGGATGGGCGACAGATATACATTGAAGGGAACTTTTATGGAAGCGTTGATCTACGTTCAGTCGGGCAATTGGGTTAGCCCTGCCTGCGATTGGGGATATGCAGACAACTGGCCGAATACCGACGTTCGCGCACAGATTGACTTGGATTGGGCGGTGGATAAAAACGGAAATCCCGTCAAATTGAAAGGTATTGATTTTGTAAGGGTGCATACCGGCAACCGCGCCGAAAGCGACGTGACAGGCGAAATATCCACTGAAGTAGCCGGATTTACCGATTTGAATTTGTAAACCAATAAATATTTTTTTATCACCAAATTTTTAAGACCATGAAGAAATTATTTTTTTCTTTTGCGATTGCAGCCCTTTTGACGTCGGGGTGTAGTAAGGACGACACACAGCCTCCGAAGGCTGAAATCGAGAATCTTTCGGGAGTAACCGCTGTATCCCAGGGCAAAGCGGTGAATCTTCGTGCTAAAGTGACAAGCGACTTGGAATACGCCATTTCGTGGTCGGTCAATAGACAGACAGTTGCAGAAGCCACCGGCGAAACGTTTGATTTTTTCAGTTATCAGCCCGATGAGTACGTTATTACGCTGACCGTTGTTAACCGAGACGGAACAGATACCGACGAAATTACTGTCACCGTCAATAATGATCTGTACGTGATAGACTTTGAAAATCCTGACGTTCTCGACTATCTGGCCGGACCCACTGCAGCGGGCGAAAATCTGTATGAGAGTTCGTGGTCGAATCCCGATGGCGTACCGGTCATTGGCGCATATCAGGACGCAACCACCGGATTATACATGACCATCAATGAATCGTTTGGCGAGATTAATTTCTGGAATGGCGGTATCGCTATTTCACGATGGAACGATATGATTACGGAAGGCTTACCCAACCAGTGCAGCGTTTATTACAAAGACGCCGCCACCGGATTCGGCGGATACGGCGGTTCCCAAACATTTGCCGTAGCCAATGCCGACGGTCAGATTTCATTTGACGATGGTATCACGGAGTGTACTTTCGACCATTTCTGGGTAACCAACAGTACTTATACCGCATTGTCCATGATGAACGGCGACATGTTTGCCAAACAGTTCAGTTATGATGACAAAGACTGGCTTAAATTGATTATTGCGGCCTTCAATAAAGATGACGAGCCAACAGGAACGACCATAGAATTGTATCTGGCTGATTTCAGAACCGCAACCTCGCCCGGTATTCTCACCGAGTGGACGATGGTCAATTTGACGCCGCTCGGAAACAATGTTCATACAGTCAAATTCGACCTCCAAAGCAGCGACGTCGGCGATTGGGGAATGAATACGCCTGCTTATTTCTGTTTCGATAATCTGGCGGTGAAGAAATAAAGAAATCAATTGTAAGTTTACATCTCTGCAAAGTCCAATGAATGATTGGCAAAATTGTTGAATCGATCCTTACTTTACGGTTTTACTTAGGAATGGGAAATTAAAAACTTGTAACAGTCTTTTATCAACAGCGAACTGTCCCGTAGGGACAGCACAAGCCCCACCCCAACCCTCCCCCAATGGGGAGGGAGTAGTACCGTCCCTGCGGGACTCGGTTGCTGAGCGCTGTCGAACTGTTTCTCTACCTTGGATAAACCCTGTCCGTTTGAAAACCTTGATATGTTGTTTATTTTTCATTCCTAAGTGTTGAAAGTCGTACATAGTGCCTGTCGAAAAACTTCTATCCATTGTTCATTCACTATAGGGAGTGTTTTTCCTATCCTGAACGGATTAAAAATTGGAATGCCCATTGACTCTTACAATAAAAAAAAACTCCTATTCAGGAGTTTTTTTGTTATTAATGAATTTCAGCGCTTTGCGCTAACTTGAAACTTCAAACTTGAAACTATTAAACAGTTGCCATGTGTGCAATCAGTTCGAGAACTTTGACCGAATAACCCCATTCGTTGTCGTACCACGAAACAAGTTTCACGAAGTTGTTGTTTAGTGAAATACCGGCCTTTGCATCGAAAATCGATGTACGGGCGTCGCCTATGAAATCGCTCGAAACCACATCGTCTTCGGTGTATCCGAGAATACCTTTCAATTCAGTTTCGGAGGCTTTTTTAAGGGCGGCTTTGATTTCGTCGTACGAAGCGCCTTTTTCTAAACGGCAGGTCAAGTCAACTACAGAAACGTTGAGCGTAGGAACGCGGAAAGCCATACCGGTGAGTTTACCGTTCAGCGAAGGAATAACTTTACCTACAGCCTTGGCAGCGCCGGTTGACGAGGGAATGATGTTGCCGGCAGCAGCGCGTCCGCCTCTCCAGTCTTTTGCCGAAGGAGCGTCAACCGTTTTTTGGGTATTGGTGGTAGCGTGTACGGTGGTCATCAGACCTTCAACGATACCGAAATTGTCGTTAATCACCTTAGCCAAAGGAGCCAGACAGTTGGTAGTGCAAGAAGCGTTCGATACGAAAGCCTCTCCCTTATACGAATTGTGATTGACGCCCATAACGAACATCGGGGTATCGTCTTTCGAAGGAGCTGACATAACAATGCGTTTTGCTCCGGCGTCTAAGTGTCCCTGACATTTTTCCTTGGTGAGGAACAATCCGGTAGATTCAACCACATATTCAGCGCCTACATCGCTCCATTTCAGGTCGGCAGGATTTTTCTCGGCGGTTACGCGGATGGCTTGTCCGTTCACTACTAATTTTCCGTCTGCCACAGACACAGATCCTTTAAACTGGCCGTGTACCGTGTCGTAACGGAGCATGTAAGCCATATAGTCAACGTCAATCAGGTCGTTGATACCCACTATTTGAATGTCATCTCTTTGCATGGCAGCACGGAACACCAAACGTCCGATACGGCCAAAACCATTAATACCTACTTTTATCTTTGTCATTGTGATATTGATTGTTATTTACATTTAATAAAAATTATTTGCCTGCAAAATTATACATTTTATATTATATTTCGCTTCTTTTCAAGAAATATATTTCAACTGTTGAGCAAAGGCGTTTCGGTTCCTTCAGTCAATTGATGTTGTTCCGCTTTGATTTCGTGTACTGTATCGGCTTCTCGCACCCTAAATTTTTTCTTTTTCTTTTTATCTTTACCGAAACCTTCACGTTCCATATTGCCCCAACTTCTTATGCCACGCAGGTAATCAATGTTTCCACGTATTGCCCACCATACTGTACGGGGATGGTAGAAAAACGGCTCAAGCAAGGCAGTTCCCAGCAGACGGAATACTTCTCTGCGGGTTTTGTACTTGTGAAAAGTCTTCTCTTCGAAAAGTATCGCCCAGGTGCTGAGCATCACAGCAAAAGTGTATACGAATGTCAACAGCAACAGGAAGAACGGCCAGTTGATGGAGCGGAAAATCCAAAGGTAAACGAAATAGCAGTATCCCAAAAATTCTACTATCGGCGCCAGCCATTCGAATAAGAACCAATACGTGTAACCCAGTATTCCGAATTTTCCGTATTTTGGATTCATGAACAGTATCCGGTGTGTGATCAATGTCTCCAACGTGCCGCGTGTCCAGCGGTTGCGCTGACGTCCCAGTAACTTTGCGTTCGCGGGCACTTCTGTCCAAACCAATGGATCAGGTATGTATACTACCTGGTAGGGTAATTTTTGTTCCACCATGTACCGTCTGATTCGCACAACGATTTCCATATCTTCGCCCACGGTTTTGGTACTGTATCCGCCGCACTTGATCAGCACTTCCTTATCGAACATTCCTAAAGCGCCAGAAATCAGCAGAAGACCGTTGAGTTTACTCCATGCCATGCGTGCCAGCAGGAATGCGCGTGTGTACTCCAACACCTGCACACGGGGCAGGAAAGTGTTGGGTAACCGTATCTCCTGTATTTGACCATCTTCAATGACACATGAGTTGGCGATACGAATCACCCCGCCTGCAGCAACTACTCTCTTGTCGGTTTCTTCCATAAACGGTTTCACCAACTTCAACAAGGCGTCGGGTTCCATGATGGAGTCGACGTCAATACAACATACCAGGTCTTTTTTCGATACGTTGATACCTGCGTTCAACGCATCGGCTTTACCGCCGTTGACCTTATCGATCACGGTTAACTTTCTGAACGCGCCATTTCTTGATTTGTAAACGCCCCTGATACGTTCGCAGGGGAGACGGTAATCGAAGAAATAACTTACACGTTCCAGGTCGTAGGCTTCGATCATTCGTTGGAATGTTTCGTCGGCGCTTCCGTCGTTGACAATAATCACTTCGTAGTTATTGTAATACAACGACAACAGGGCGCGAACGTTTTCAACAATGGTTCGTTCTTCGTTGAATGCAGGCGCTATCACCGAAATCGAAGGCGTTAATGGAGCCAGGAGAATTGAGGTATAATCCACATAACTGTTTTTACGCAGGTAGTTACGTAGAACAACTGCTGATATGGCAGCCAGAATGAGATATACCGTAAATATGAAACACGTCAGTAAGAAAATGACGTCGTTGATGAAAAAAAAGAATACGTCTGAAAAAATTTGTCCCATTAGTTTATTCTTTTGTCAAGTACGTGGCGTATAATGATCTGATAATTTTTATATTCGGATTTCATGAGTTTGACCAGGGCGGCGATACCCACTTCACCCATCTTGCTGATAGCTTTGGCTGATTCGATTTGCAACTGCACGTCATCTTCCTTGTCGAGCACCAATTTCAGGAAACTGAGCATCATCTCATCGGGCATTTTGCTCATAGCCTGAACAATGGCAAGACAATTGCTGTACTCCTCATTTTTATACATATGTTTCAAATGGGGTAACGTTTCGCGTAATTGTATCTCGCCTGATACGATAATAGCCATATGGCGTATATCTTTGTCGGAGTGATATAAACATTCGATAATCTGAGGAACTGCCTGATGCTGCTTAAAAACCTGTATCATCCGCAAAGCAAAGATAACCACTGTTTTGTTAGTTAATGACGTCCAACGCGAAAATTGAGGAACAATCAGGTCGTGTATCGCTATCAATTCGTATACATTCAGTTGCTCCCAAAGGGTAAACGGATGCGTCAAATGGTCGAGGAATCCGAAAGGATCGTCTTCATTCAACCGCACCAATGCTAACTGGGCTTCCATACGGAGGATATTGTTTTTGCTCTTTAAAGCATTACGAATTTTGCTATTGGCTTCAGTAACATCCATAAAAGCCAGCTCCCTGAATCCTTTCACCTGAATGTGCCATTTGGGGTTGTATATTTTCCTGATGGAATCCTGATCGAGATGCATCTGCTGATATAAATCCCTCAACTGTACTCTTGCTGCCTCGTTGAGCCCGATGCTCATGGTCATGCTCATACTTTTGCTCAATTCGCGCATCTGGTTGATCAGTATTCCACGGTTAAATTCGTACCTGGAGCTCATCTCTATTTTCCTGTAAACATCTTCATTCTGTTCAGAAGTCAGATAATCGAACAGCAACGATTCGAATTGTTCCATCAATCGGTGGGTTTCGGCTTGTCGCACCTCCATTTTATTGCGATTGATCAATATCCAGATCAGCAATACGACTAAACAGAGAATACACGAAATAATAACAATTATCAATGTTTTGACTACTGTGCCGGATGGGCTCCCTTCGATTTTCCAAAGCCACCAGCTAAAGCCCGACGAAGCAGGTCTCTCGTCCACTATCGTATCGGACGGTTCAGCCAGCGACTGATACGGCTGTTGTGCAGAGCCCGAAGCAGGCAGGCATAACAGCAGCAATAAAATAAATCCTATTCGTTGTGCATATTTGATCATAGCCATTATTGTTGTGTGCATTATTTGAACATATTAAAATAGTACCTCAAACCGGCCTGGGCCTGATAACGATTCCGGTAACCGTCGTCATAGGCATATCCCATTGACGCCAGAAAAAACCAACGGACGGTGATGAATTTAAGAACCCCGACCTGAGCTAAATACGACTTGCCCGGATGGGGATTCAATTGCAAAAAATCGTCGCTGTAATTTCCATATCCCACCAAAGCAAACATATAGTCTTCTTTATCACTGAAATACCGCCGATATGTCAAGTTATACGAATCGATCCAATGGGAATTTGAGTAACAAAAAAAAGGCCTGAAGGCCAGATAATTTTTGTTATGCAACCATGATATTGATCCTGTATAAAACCATCGAAGGTCTGACCAATAAAGGAATCGCGCACCCAGCGATGCTTCGAATCCTTTATTCAAACGCTGAAAAAACTCAATGCCTCCTCTGTGATTTGGAAAAAAAGCATTCTGCGACCATGCATAATCAAGATACAGGTAATTGGTAGGAAACAATTGTTGATAGGCTTCCAGTTCATATTGAAAAGCCGGTGATTTGTAAGGCAACTCCTCTCCCACATTGACTTTGGCAATATAGGTCCCGTGCTTGGTCCATTTGGATATTCCGGTTGATGTAATCAACTTGCGGCTCAGTTGCGGTTCTTTGAAAAACTCGAAATAATCCTCCACGAAGACATAATCCCTGAACCGGTGATTTTCCATGATGTCTTTTTTTAAGGCATTACCTTCCTCATGGTCGGGATTGATGACGAGAAGTTCGTCGAGTGTCTGTAACGCATCTTTATAATCTTTATTCAGATATTGGATGTTGGCTTTTTTGAAAAGAAAAATTTCATCGTCAGGCCAGATTGCTAATGCTGTTTCCACATGTGGCAAGGCATCTTTATATTTACGGTTCCATATCTCGGTGTTCATCATCAGGGTCAACAGGTCGTAATGCCTTGGGTTGACATGGTACAATTTCGTGCTGATGATACGCGCCGAATCGAATTTGTTTTCGAATGCGAAAGTTTGTGCCATCAGCAATGACGCATCAAAATGATTGGAGTCCTCGGATAATACCCGCCGGCAATAATAACGGGCAAGTTTCCAGTTACCGGCATTGGCTTCCTCGTCGGCTTTAGTGTACCATTCGTTTATCGCTTTCTCCGGCGGCAGAAGGATATTTAATAAATCGTTGCCTTTGATGTGTTCGGGATAGGCGTTCAACAACTCTGTCAGTACCTTGATGGTAACTGTATTATCTTTTTTCAGATAATAAACATTGGCCTTTTCGTAAAGGAAGTCCTCATCCGACGGATAAAATCCCAATGCCTGATCGATAAATTTCAGAGCTTCGTCATATCGGCTTCCCCATATTTCATTATTAATAAGCAATGTTAACACATCGTAATTATCAGGTTCAACATTAAGCAGTGGCATGACGGCCATGCGCGCCGAATCGGTTTTTAATTCCCACGCAAAAGTGCTTCCCATCAGGATGGAAGCATCGTAATAGTTTGGGTAGAAAGACAAAAGTTCGCGACAAATTTTCCTTGCTTCTGCCCATTGATCTGTATGTGCAGCTTCACGGGCTTTTAGAAATAATTCATCAGCATCCGGCCTTTCCTGAGCTTTACCTGCCATCAGGACAAACCAGCATAAAGAGACAATACTTATCTTTTTTATTATTCTATTCATTTATTCCCAGCAAATGTTTGACTTTATTCGAGAGAACTGTCAGGTTGATCGGTTTAGTCATATACTCATTAGCTTCCAATTCAAAAGCATAGAGAATGGTATCTTCAACATTTACCCTCGAAAGAACAACAATCGGAATGGTACGCTTGAGTGTTTTTCGCACAAAAGTAACCAACTCCAATCCACTAACTAATGGCATATATATATCTGTTATTAACACGTCTATATCAATATTATCTACTAAAATCTTTTTAGCATCCCGTCCGTTGGTCGCTTTGAATATTTCAAATCCGTCCTTTTTGAATTGAAACTCCAATGCTCGTACGGTCATCGAATCATCATCACAAATTAATACTTTCATCTAAAATATCATTTTTTATTCGCACGCATCATTTACGTTGGATTGACCGGCAAAAATAATAAGGATATTTTAATTTGTTATCATAAAAGCAAAATCTTTTTTTACCTGATTAATTAATAAGCTACCTTGATAACACAATTTCTCGGTTTTTTCGGCAATACCTGTCAAATTTTGATCGTTCAGAACCCTTTTTTCAATGTCGCCAGCCAGGATCTGCAGGCTGGTGGCTCCAAGATAAGCAAAATTGGAAGCTAATTTATGCGCTGTTTCAGCAATAACTGTCCAATTTTCCGCTAATTTTAAGGATTGGATATTACCAATATCAGTAGTAACATTTTCGACAAATGTAACCAGCATCTCTTGAACGAATCCATGGTCGCCCTGGGCTATTTCATTCAACTTTTTCAAGTTATACATCTTTTCATCCATGAAATATAAGAATTTGTTCTACATCTTTGAAAGTATACGGAAATTGTTCATAAAAGTTTGGAAATTTGGAAAAATTTTCATCATAACGAAAAAAGGGGCTTGCAACGAACGTTGCTAAAACCCCAACCTTTTAACCAAACCATGATTCACTTTATACATAGACGGAAAAAACCGAAAACGTTGCGTCAAAATTTGATTTTTTTTTCATTTTTTTAACCGATAATAAAATCTGCCAATTCCTCCGGTTTAATTTTCCCCTCGTATAGCGCTTTCCCGACGATCACGGCTGGTATCCCGGCCTTTTGTAATGCAACAATATCCTCCATACAACTTACGCCCCCGCTGGCCACTATAACTAATTCGGGAAATTGTTCCAACAACCTCCGGTAGAGTTCTATGGCCGGACCTTGCATCATTCCGTCGCGCCCAATGTCGGTGCAAATCACTTGAGTAATGCCTTTGGCGTGATACCCGGCAATAAACGCCGCCAATTCGAGTGAAGATGTTTCTGCCCATCCGTTCACGGCGATCATTCCTTTCTTGACGTCGGCGCCGAGTATGATTCTTTCCGGGCCATAATCGGTAATCCATTGTGCGAACGTTTCGGAGTCTTTCACGGCTATACTTCCTCCGGTGATCATAGAGGCGCCGTTCTCAAAAGCGATACGCAGGTCAGCATCGGATTTTAGACCTCCTCCGAAATCAACCACCAGAGTTGTTTGTGTGGCGATGCCGTACAATACCTTGTGATTGACAATATGTTGCGCTCTTGCTCCGTCAAGGTCAACCAAATGTAACCTGCGAATACCGGCCGCCTCAAAACATTTGGCCACTTCAATCGGATTTTGGTTATATACTTTTTTTTGCGCATAATCGCCCTGCGTTAATCGCACACATTTACCGTCTATCAAATCAATTGCGGGAATTATGTCTATCATCTTACTTATAGCAAAAATGAAATATATTTAGGGGAAGGGAAAAAGTTAGACTTCAAACTTTTTTATAACACTTTTTGCCCTCTCCAGCACATCATACACACACGGTATTACCATCAGGCTCATCAGCATGGAAGTAAGCAGTCCTCCCACCACTGCCATGGCCATTGGCGAACGCAACGAGGCTCCTTCGCCGAAACTGAACATGAGCGGCAGCAAGGCGAGGATGGTGGTGAGCGTGGTCATCAGGATAGGACGGATGCGTTGTTGTCCGGCTTCAACGATGGCGTCGGCAAGCGGCATGTTGGCTTTCAGTTGGTTGATACGATCAACTAAAATGATGGAGTTGTTCACCGCAATACCCGCCAGCATCACGATACCGATAACGCCCATCATGTTGATAGTGGATCCGGTAATGAAAAACAGCAGGATAGCGCCCACTACAGCTAACGGGATGGTCAGCAGGATGGTGAACGGGTGCAGCAGCGACTCAAACTGCGACGCCATCACCATATATACCAGTACAATGGAAAGTATCAATGCAAACATCAGGCTACGCATGGATTCCTGTCGTTTTTCCTCTTCACCGGTTACGGTAATCGAATAATTGGCCGGAAGGTCGATACCGGCAGTTGTCACGCGGATTTCCTGCGCTATTTTGTCTAACGACCTGTCCGCATCCATATTGGCCATCACTTTACCAATACGGTTTTGGTTGCGGCGGAATATTTCTTTGGGCGCTTGCGACTGCGTGATGGTAGCAATTTCCTGCAGGCGGAACTCCTGTACACCGCTTTTAATGACGACCGAACCGAGCGAATTGAGTGTAATGTCGGGTACTTTGACGACAATATCGCGCATTTCGCCACGGTATTCCATCCGTCCTGCCTCCTTGCCGCCTAATTGCTGTTTCAATTGTTCGATGATTGCAGCCACGCTCAGATTGTTGATGCCGGCCACAGTGCGATCAATAGAGATGACCGCTTCGGGAGCGCCATCCTCGATAGAGGTTACAATATTATATAGTCCGCCGACCGTCATCATGCGACTTTTCACTTCTTCGGTAATTTCTGCGATTTCGTTCAGTTCTTCTCCTTTCACTTCTACAACGATAGGCGCGCCCTCGCTACTCAGCAGGGAACTTAGCGAGTTTTCCTCCTGTTGTACAGTTAATTCCAATCCATCCGGATTTTCGGCAGTCTGTATGAACTGTGCAATTACGGCATCGGGTAAAAGAGGGCAGGCAGGCGACAGGATTACCTTCATCATCGCCGTGTTTTCGCCTTCAAAAATAGCGTTTGCAGAACCGCTGCCTGCTCCGGAGTGGCTGTAAACGGTGGTCAGCGTGTCGCCCGTGATGGCAAAGATCAGTTTTTCGAGATTGCTTACAGCCGCAGCAGTTCGTTCCAATTGCGTCCCTTCGGGCATTTTCACGAGAATGGTAAAAGTTTTGCCTTCTGTGCGTGGCATAAATTCCGTACCGATACGCGGATAAATCAGGGCGGTAACTGCCATCATAAGTGCGGCAGCGCCGATAACCCACCAGCGACGGCGGAGCAACCAGCGGAGCATGATGCTGTAGCCCGTCATTTGAATGGAATCCCCTCTTAATCTCCCCCCATTGGGGGTGCCTTTTTCCTTTCCGGAAAGGCGGTCAAAAAGCATCGGTATCACCAGTATGGCCACGAAGAGCGACGAGACAAGCGAAAAAGCTACCGTCCATGCCTGGTCTTTGAACAATTCGCCCGAAGCGCCATGCAGGTAAACAATCGGCAGGAAAACGACAATCGTTGTGAGCGTTGATGCAATGACCGCGCCCGCCACTTCGGACGTGCCGTTAATGGCCGCATCTTTGGCGCTCAATCCGCGTTCACGGTTTTGGAAGATACTTTCGATGATCACAATCGCGTTGTCCACCAACATCCCGGCGCCCAGCGCCAATCCGCCAAGCGTCATGATATTTAGTGTCAATCCGTTGAAAAACATCAGATTGAACGTAGCCACGATAGAGATAGGTATGGCAATGCCCACAATCAGTGTGGAGCTGATGCGTCGCAAAAAAATAAACAGGACGATTACCGCCAGCACAATCCCTATCAGGGCGCTTTCCTTCACTTCGCCGATGGCGTTATTGATGAAAGTCCCCTGATTGGTGATCACCTGAAAACGGTATCCGGGCAATGCCTGTTCGATAACGCCTAACTGACGGGTAAGCTCATCAACCACTTTCACTGTGTTGAAGCGCATTTCCTTGTAAACGGATAACCCGATGCACCGTTCGCCATTGATCCTGACTATGTTTTCGGGGCGTGCATTTTCAAACCGCACAGTAGCGATTTCTTTCAGATAAAGAGGCGCTCTTTCCGTGTTGGATGTCAATGATGAAGAGGTCGATTGTTGGGCGTCTACCGGTTTGTAGCCGACAATCAGGTTCTCGAAGTCGGCCGCAGAGTCAAACATGCTGGCGCTTTTCACTAAGTATTGCAGCCCCATTTCGCTGATACGCCCACCGGAAATGTTCTGATTGTTGGAAGTAATCCTTCCGGCAATATCATCAATGGATAGCCCGAAAGCGTCCAAGCGGTAAGGGTCTGTATGGATGGTGAGCGTACTCTTTTCCTGTCCCGAAAGAGTTACTTCGGCCACGCCTTCGAGACGTATCAGCTCGTTGCGGATAAAATTTTCGGCAACCCTGCGCAGTTCAGCCATATCGGTAATCGTTTGGTGCGACATACTCACCAGCATCACCGGCGATGCGTTAGGGTCGTGCTGTGTGATTTTCAGTTCGGTAATATCCCTGTCCTGCGTGAATTGCGTCATTGCTTTTTGCAGGTCGAGAAACGCCTCGTCCATGTCCTTGTTCCACGAATACTCGACGGTAATACGCGCCGAACCGGCCTTTATCACCGACGATACCTGCGTGACGTCGCTCTGGCGGATAGCCATCGACTCCATATTTTTGACCCACTGTTTCTCAATTTCTTCAGGAGGTCGCTCGCCGGCCTTAATTTCGACAAACAGGCGCGGATTATTCAGGTCGGGCAACAGGTCGACACTCAACTGATCATACGAAATCTTTCCCAGCAGTAATATGGCCAATACCACCATACAGATAGTGACCGGATTGTTGACTGCAAATTTGACAATGTTTTTCATTTACGGAGCAAAAGTACAACTTTTCTTGTTAAATAACGTTAAAATAGAATTATTGATGAGATAAATTCATAATTTTGTCACGTTTTTATAACAGTAATTATTGTATTTAGTTAATTTTACGGATGAAAAGGAAATATATTTGGTGGGGTTTAGCAGCGATTGTTGTTATCGCAGGCGTTTATTTTGGATTTGGCCGGAGCAAACAAAAAGCAGGCGCCGAATTAATTGTTAAGGTCGCACAGGGCGATTTTGAAGTGTTGGTGGCCGTTACCGGTGAATTGTATGCCAAAAATTACAGAGAAGTTACAGGCCCGGATATGCGCTCGGGCGTATTTCGCCTCAATGAAGTAAGAATTCAGAATTTAGTTGACGAAGGAACGATTGTAAACGAGGGCGACGTAGTGGCTGAGCTTGACCGAACAAATGCACGTAACGCAATACTCGATATGGAAGAACAGATAGATCAGTCAATTAACAGAGTCGAAACCGCAGTATTAGACTCTTCTGTGCGGCTAAAGGGCGCGCGCGATAATTTACTTAACTTGAGAATTGCCATTGAAGAAGCCGAAATACAGGTCGAACAGGGAATATTTGAACCGTTAGCCACCCAGCGCCAGTATGCCAACAACTTAGATAAAGCCAAACGTGCGCTCGAACAGGCACAAGCCCAGTATGAACTGACTGAACAGCAACAGAAATTGACCATAAGAGATAACGAAATACGGCTTGATCGCCAACAACGCCAATACGAACAGATGCAGGCGATTTTCGCCGGTTTTACCATTAGGGCGCCCCAAAGCGGGATGGTGATTTATCGTCGCGAAAGAAATGGACAAAAGCGTAAAGAAGGATCGTCCATCAATGCGTTTGATAATGTCGTGGCAACGTTGCCCGACCTTTCGGTGATGCTTTCAAGAACGTATGTCAATGAAATTGACATTAGCAAAGTGAAGAGAGGACAACAGGTACGCATAGGCATTGATGCTTTTCCCGACAAACAATATACAGGCGAAGTGGTATCGGTGGCCGATATAGGCGAACAGTTAGCCAATACCGACGCCAAAGTGTTCGAAGTGGTCATAGAGATCAATGAATCCGACATGACCATGCGTCCGTCAATGACTTCAAGTAACACAATCATAATCAATACAATGAAAGATGTTACTTATGTTGCTCTCGATGCCATTTACGCTCAGGACAGCATACCTTATGTATATACCACCCACAATACCAAGCAAATTGTGGTATTAGGCGAATCGAATGAAAACGAGGTCATTGTAGAGCAGGGATTATCGCCGGGCGACAGGGTACACGTGGCTGTACCTGAAAATTCTGCCACATGGAAGATGGTTGGCGAAGAGTTAATACCTGTCATTAAACAACGTGAGTTGGAAAGGAAGAAAGAAAAGGAAGAACAGGAACGTCAGGCTGCAGAACAGAGCAGGAACCCCAGACGCAGGAACGTAAATGTAGTTGATCCGAACGCGGCAGGCGGTGGTGGCGGTCAATTTTTTCAGCAACGTCCCGACGGTGGAGGCCTACCTCCTGGCGGTGGCCCAGGTGGCTTCCCGGGCGGACAAGGTGGCGGCAACCCGAGAGGTGGCGGCGGTGGCCGGTAAAAATCATATTGTAAAATCTCAAAACCAAAAAAGACATGCTTTTTTTAAAAAGGTACATGCATGATATAAATATTGCCGTCGAATCTATTCTTTCAAACAAGCTTCGTTCCGTGCTGACCGCTTTGGGGATTATCTTCGGTGTAGCGGCGGTGATCAGTATGATGGCTATCGGCAACGGAGCCCAGCAGGAAATTCTTGAGCAAATCAAAATGGTGGGGGTAAACAATATCATCATCACTCCGGTATTGCCGCAAAGCGAAGACGAAGGAGGAGCCGATTCCGATGAATCTACCCAGAAAAAATTTTCGCGCGGACTAACCATGGCCGATGCCGAAGCCATACAACAGATGGTTTCAACGGTTAAAATGCTCAGTCCCGAAATCTCATTCAATTCGTATGTCGTTCAGGGCGGACGGCGCGAACAGGCAAAAGTGATAGGCGTTTCCAAAGAATTTTTCCAGTTGTACGATTTGCCGCTCAGCCATGGCTTAATATTCGATGAAAACCATGAAGAGAACGGGCTGGCTGTATGCGTGATTGGCGCCAACATTCGCAGCCGCTTTTTTAATCAGGTGGAACCTGTCGGACAATACATCAAGTTTGGCGATGTATGGCTGAAAGTGGTAGGTGTGCTCGAACGTAACAATATCACAGTTACCGGATTTCAACAAACCGGAGTGAACGTAATCAACGACAACGTGTACATACCCACCAAGACGATGCTCAGGCGATTCAAGGATCGCGCAATGATCACCTCAAAAAATATCAATGACGCACGAGGACGTGGCGGGATGATGATTGCTTCCACAAGTACTTCCGAAACAAGCCGTAACTACCATCAATTGGATAAAATTGTGGTGCAGGTGCAAGAAAGCGAACAAATCACCCCTACGGTCGAGTTCCTCAGCCGTATGATGCTGCGCCGGCATTCCGATGTAAAAGATTTTGAAATTACGGTGCCGGAGCTTTTGCTCAAGCAACAGCAACGCACCAAGGAAATTTTTAACATCGTGCTGGGCGCCATTGCAGGTATATCGCTGTTAGTAGGGGGCATCGGCATTATGAACATCATGTTCGCTTCGGTGATGGAACGTATCAAGGAAATAGGCACGCGCATGGCCATTGGGGCGAAAAAGATGGACATCATCGTTCAATTCCTTGCAGAAGCGGTGCTTATCAGCGTAACAGGAGGAATGATCGGCGTATTGCTTGGGGTGGTAACCTCGTGGCTGATCACCCAATTAGCCGATATTCTCACCATTGTGTCGTTCGCTTCGGTGATTCTCTCCTTTTTGGTATCGGCTACCATCGGAATTATTTTCGGTTATTCGCCTGCCAAACGTGCTTCCGAAAGAGACCCGATTGAATCGTTAAGATATGAGTAAAAGATCGTAAGACATGTAAGATTGTAAGATAAATTTATAAACAATGAATCGTATTTTTTTAATTTTCGTTAGCCTGATTTTATCAGCTACAAGCCTGACGATGCAGGGACAACAAACAGCTACCAAGTATGTTCTCACACTTGAGGAAGTAATAGAAATAGCTAAAGAACAATCGCCACAGGCCATTCAGGCGCGTCACAGGTTTCGCGCCAGTTATTTCAGTTTCATCAGTTACAAGGCGACTTTCCTGCCTAAACTTACCTTGACAACCCAACCAACCTCGTATGACAAATCCATACGAACGATTGAATCCGTAAATAAACAGACTGGCGAGATTGAATATGATGAAGCCAAGACGAATGCTTTAACATCTACAGCAGGCTTGGCTCTTTCACAAAACATAGGTTTTACAGGAGGGAACATTTCTTTAAGCAGTGATTTTAAGAGAAATCAAGACTTTTTGAAGAAAAATTCCGCTGCTGCCACTAAATTTACTACTATACCAGTTAGTTTGTCTATCAGTCAGCCATTGAACGGCTACAACCAATTCCGTTGGGACAAGCAAATAGAACCGTTGCGTTACGAAGAAGCCCGGCAAAACTATATTGTTGCAATGGAACAAGTATCTACGAGGGCGGTCATGAATTTCTTTTCATTGGCTATAGCGGAAGTGAACCTCAAGATGAGGGAAACAAATTTAAAAAACCAAACTGAACTTTTCGAAATTGCGAAAGGTCGGTTTGAACTCGGAGGTATTGCCGAAGATGGCCTGCTAAATGTGGAATTAAGGCTTATGCAGGCTCAAAGCCAACTTAATAGTGCAATGCTTGATATCGAAAGCAGCCGAAGCCAGTTGCGTTCGTTCCTTGGTTTCAGGGACAATGTGGATGTTGAGACTCTAACTGACCGCGTAATTCCCACTTTTAAAGTAGATTACGAAGAAGCTTTGAATTATGCGCTGACAAGAAATCCTGATATAATTTCGTACAACCGACAAATACTTGAAGCTGAAAGAGATGTTGCTCTAGCTAAATCGCGAACAGGTATTACAATGAACTTGGACGCTTCGTTTGGAACAAATAAAACCGGATATACATTTAATGATGCTTATTCACCCCGTTTTGACGATCGGGAAGGCATTAGTCTGCGAATTAACATACCCATCCTTGACTGGAGCCAGACCAGGAATCGTTACCGGAATGCACAGTCGCAAATGGAAGTTACTGAAGCCCAGGTGCAGCAACAGGAAACGGAATTCAAACAGGATATTTTTCTGCAAGTCAGTAGTTTCAACATGCAGGAAGATCAGCTTCGCATCGCAGCAAAATCCGATACCATAGCCCAAGCAGGATATAATATTGCCTATCAGCGCTACATGATGGGGAAAGGGAATGTAACTGATTTGAATATCGCCGATACCCAAAAAGACGAAGCTATTATTGGTTACATGAGAGAATTGAGAACGTACTGGAATTTATATTACACCGTTCGCCGGATAACTTTATTTGATTTTTGGACGAACAAGCCTATAGAAGAGGATTTTGACAGGCTTATCGGGGATTAAATGTGAAAATACGCCAAATACCCAACGCTGAATCTGAAACCATAGAGTTTAAGGCTTCTTTCAACATAGAAACTGTTGAAACATTAGTTGCTTTTGCCAATGCCAAAGGGGGTAGCGTGTATGTCGGCGTTGACAATACGGGAGCGATTGTTGGCGTTTCGTTAGGCAAAGAAACCATTCCGCAGTGGATCAACGAAATAAAAACCAAAACAGAACCATCTCTCATCCCTGATGTCGAAACGATGAAAGTGAAAGGGAAACAACTTGTTATATTGTCGATGACGGAGTTTCCGATAAAACCGGTATCTGTAAAAGGAAAATACTACAAACGAGTCGGTAAATCCAATCATCTGATGGGTTTGAATGAAATTATGAATATGCACCTCAAAACGTTCAACAGCAGTTGGGATTATTATTTCGACCCGAATCGCAGCGTGTTGGATATTTCGGAAGAAAAAACGCTCAATCTCATTGCTTTATACAACAAAGAGCGAACAATTCCTGTTGAAAAGGATGTTTTTGAATTTTTGTCGAAGATGGAATTGATACGTGATGGAAAACTCACCAATGCTGCATTTTTGTTGCTGATGAAAAACGATTCCATTCTTTCGGATGTAGAACTGGGGCATTTTCAAAACGAAATAACCATCAAAGACGGTATCTCCATATCAACAGATTTGATAGCCGAAGTAGAGGAAGTATTAGCTTTCCTGCGCAAACATATCAGCAAAGAATTTATCATTACGGCCAGTCCAGCGCGGATTGAACGTTGGGATTATCCCCTGGAAGCGCTGCGCGAAATCGTTCTCAATATGATTGTTCATCGTGATTACACGCATCACGGTAATTCTTCGATAAAAATTTTCCCCGACCGTATCGAATTTTTTAATCCGGGACATTTACCCAACAATATTTCTGTCAACGACTTACTACAGGGAACTTATGTGTCGGACTGCCGAAACAAACTGATAGCCAAAATTTTTAAGGAAATAGACTGGATAGAGCGTTACGGAACGGGCATCCGCCGCATCAGAGATTATTTCAGGGAGTATGGTTCCCCCGAGCCATTGTTTGAGAATTTTCAGCATGGTTTTAGGGTAACTGTTTATCCGCTTCGTAAGGATGTTGAAAATATTGTTGCAGAAACTGAAGAGAAAAGTTCGGAGAAAATTGTTGGAATGTCGGAGAAAATTACAGATAGTTCGGAGAAAACTCTTGAAATGTCGGAGATAAATTCGGAAATGTCGGAGAAAACTCTTGAGATGTCGGAGAAAATATTAGAGATTATAAAAAATAATCCCTGTGTTACGATAAAAGAATTATCCGTCTCCTTGAATAAAGTAACAAGAACAGTAGAAAGAAATATTAAAAATCTCAAATCCAAAGGTTTAATTGAACGTATCGGTCCTGATAAAGGCGGTTATTGGAAAATTAAAGACAATTAAACGATATGCTGAAAACAATCTATTCGTACAATGTAAACGGACTGCGTGCCGCTATGAACAAGGGATTCGACGGCTGGTTGAAAGAAGCGCAGCCCGATATACTTTGTTTGCAGGAGATCAAGGTCAAAGTGGAACAAATTGACACGGCGGTTTTCGACCGCATGGGATACAGGCAATACTGGTATCCTGCACAAAAGCCGGGTTACAGTGGTGTGGCGCTTTTCTGCAAAGATAAACCCGATAAGGTAGTATACGGCATGGGTATTGACAAGTACGATAATGAAGGCCGTTTAATACGTGCTGATTTTGGTGATATTTCTGTGCTTTCTGTCTATTTTCCATCAGGAACAAGCGGCGAAGCGCGTCAGGCATTCAAAATGATATTTCTCGACGATTTCCTGCAATGGGTGGAAAATCTGCGGAAAGAACGCCCCAATCTGATCATTTCGGGCGATTATAATATTGCTCATACCGATATTGACATCAACTTTCCCAAAAAGCACCAGAAAATGTCAGGCTTCTTACCTGAAGAACGGGCTTGGGTTGATACATATTTAGCGCATGGGTATGTGGATACTTTCAGATTACTGCATAGCGAACCAAATGTATACAGTTGGTGGAGTTACCGGTCGCAGGCGCGCGTGAAAGATCTTGGCTGGCGTATTGACTACCATACGGCCACCCGCGAACTGGCGCCCCGTATCAAAGACGCATCCATTCTGCAAAATGTGGTACATTCCGACCATTGCCCGGTGACGGTAACGGTTGATTTTTAGCCTTCACTTTCAGGCAACATATCCGATAGCACGTTCCCGATAGAAACGCCAACCAACATTTTGGAAATCTTAAATTCGTTTTTCCTTCGTTCGAGAGGAGCATGAAAAAAACTCTCATTCATGCGGTTGGCTAATTCATTACGCAACTTGGTGAGCGCTTCGTTTTTGGCGTTTTCCAGAAAACTCGTCGGGGGCGCTTCTGTTTCGTTGATCAAATCAATGGCTTCGTTAATCAATAATATATATTGATGTATCACATCGTCGCTATAAAGATAAAAGTCATTGATCCTGTTGAGCATTTTATCAAGCCTGTTATTCATATCTTATTCATTTAAATATATTTGCATCTAATAAGGAAGTCATTATTCCAACAACGAAATTACATTATTTATCATTATTGATTCACTTTTTTTGATAAATAATTGTTTTTGACACATGAATGAGGCCATTTTTTTGATGAAAAAGAAATATCAATTAACTTTTTTCGTATCTTCGCCCCAAATTTAAACAATTGATGTTATGGTATCAATGTTACTTTTTATAAGTGGTGGTGAGATATTTATTGTTTTGCTGTTCGTATTGATATTTTTCGGCGCCGATAAAATTCCGGAATTTGCGCGAATGATGGGCAAAGGAGTTCGTGAGTTCAAAAAAGCCACGGATGATATAAAACGCGAATTTACGGATAGTACATCGGGGTTGATGAATGATATCCGATCAATCCAAACCAATCTGACCGATACCCTGACTAAGGAAATTGCGGAACCCGTGCAGGAAATTGTGAAAGATACCGAAAAAACTTTCGACGATTTTCAGGAACAATATCAGGAGGATTATCATTACACTAATCCTGACACTGACAGCTTCGGAAACGAGTATCACGAGGAAACGCAGGCTTCATTATCTGAAAATACAGATGATACATCCGGCAGTCAGCAGGCTGATGTTAGCGATGAGACAGAACCTGCTTCCGACTACTCTAATCCTGCCGAAGCATGATCAGGGGCGAGAATATCACCAAGTCGTTTGGTAATTTGCAGGTGCTTAAAGGTATCGACATTCTGATACCTGAAGGGAAGATCGTATCCATTGTGGGAGCAAGCGGCGCAGGTAAAACCACCCTGTTGCAGATACTTGGCACACTGAGCCGCCCCAGCTCAGGTAAGGTGTACATCGACCGGAAGGAAGTGAGCAGCCTGGGTGAAAAGGAAATATCCCAATTCCGTAACAGCAACATTGGCTTTGTGTTCCAGTTCCATCATTTGTTGCCCGAATTTACCGCGCTCGAAAATGTTTGCATTCCTGCATATATTAACGGCGTTTCGAGAGCAAAAGCTGAGCAAAAAGCTGAAGAACTGCTGTCATTTCTCGGACTTGCCGACCGTTTGAGCCATAAACCCGACGAACTGTCGGGCGGCGAGCAACAGCGGGTGTCGGTAGCGCGGGCGCTCATCAACGAACCAATGGTGATTTTTGCCGATGAACCATCCGGAAATCTTGATTCGCAAAACAAACAGGAACTGCATTCCCTGTTTTTCTCTCTGCGCGACACATTCAGACAAACCTTTGTGATTGTAACGCATGACACTCACCTGGCCGATATGTCGGACATCAAATATGAAATGAACGACGGGAGAATAGTTTAACAATGATAAATATGAAATACGAATAAAATAGTTATGGAAATATTACAAATCAGACCAAAATCGGAATGTATGTACGACGCCATTTCGCTGGGCGAAGTCATGTTGCGTCTCGATCCGGGTAACGGGCGTATCCGTACATCCCGCCGGTTTGACGTATGGGAAGGCGGCGGCGAATACAACGTGGCGCGTGGCCTGCGAAAATGTTTCGGGATGAATACAGCCGTGGTCACTGCCTTTGCCGACAATGAAACAGGGCGATTAGTAGAGGATTTCATCATGCAGGGCGGCGTTGATACGCGGTTCATCAAGTGGGTAAACTTTGACGGCGTGGGGCGCACCGTGCGCAACGGGCTGAACTTTACCGAACGCGGTTTCGGTATCCGCGGCGCCAAGGGCGTGTCGGACAGAGGAAATACGGCCGCTTCGCAACTAAAAAAAGGTGATATCGACTGGGAATTTATCTTCGGGAAATGCGGCGTACGCTGGTTCCATACGGGCGGTATCTTTGCCGCTCTGTCGGAAACAACGCCCGGAGTGGTCATTGAAGCTACTCAGGTTGCCAAGAAATACGGCGCCATCGTGTCTTACGACCTTAATTATCGTCCGTCGCTGTGGAAATCCATCGGCGGCAAGGCTAAAGCGCAGGAAGTTAACCGCGAAATAGCCCATTTTGTGGATGTGATGATCGGCAACGAAGAGGATTTTACCGCTTGCCTCGGCCTCGAAATTGAAGGCGCCGACGAAAAACTTGCCAAACTCGACGTTTCAGGCTACCGCAAGATGATAGAAACTGCAGTGAGGCAATACCCCAACTTCAAAGTCATCGCCACCACGTTGCGTACTGTTAAGTCGGCTTCCATCAACTCATGGGGCGCTATCTGTTATGCCGGCGGTGCGTTTTACGAAGCCGCACATCGCGAAAACCTCGAAATATTCGACCGTGTGGGCGGCGGCGATAGTTTTGCTTCAGGCCTCGCATACGGTTTCATGACCTTCAACGAACCGCAAAAAGCCGTTGAATACGGCGCGGCACACGGAGCCTTAGCCATGACCACCCCCGGCGACACTTCGATGGCTACGCTCGAAGAAGTGGAAAAGATGACGAAAGGCGGCGGAGCGCGGGTGGACAGGTAGAGATTATTGTATATGAAGTTTTCACGGTCTGATCCGGATACGAATCGTTACGCTGTGCTGGCAGTCGTGTGCTTGTCGGCGTCGTTAGTGCCTTTCACGGGCTCTTCCATTAATCTTGCATTGCCTCGCATATCCGAAGAATTGTCGCTGAACGCCGTAGCGCTCGGCTGGATTGTTACTGCGTTCCTGCTGGCATCAGCCATACTCCAAATACCTTTCGGGCGGGCAGGCGACATGTTCGGACGCAAAAAAGTTCTCACCACAGGGGTTATCCTGTTTTCGCTGGCATCGGTGGCTTGCGCCGCAGCGCCTTCGGGCAGGTTGCTCATTGCGGGGCGTTTTGTGCAGGGTGTTGCCGCCGCCATGCTTTTCGGAGTGAACATGGCTATTGTTACGTCGGTATTTCCTGCCAACGAACGCGGCAAAGCGCTTGGTATCAACACTGCGGTTATTTATTTTGCGATTGCGGCGGGACCGTTCTTTGGCGGTATGCTTACCCATTACTGGGGATGGCGTAGCATCTTTATCGCAACGGCAGGATTGGGTTTGCTGGCGCTCAGCGGCATCTTTACCGTCCTGAAAGGCGAATGGGTCGAAGCCAAAGGCGAACGTTACGACTGGTGGGGAACGCTGATTTATGCCATCGCATTGTTTTCCGTAATTTACGGTTGTTCCGTACTGCCGTCAGTGGCGGGGTTCAGTTTAGTTGCGGCAGGTGCAGCCACGTTTGTTCTGTTTGTATATTATGAGAAAAAGCAATCTGCTCCTGTGTTCAACATGAAAATGTTTCTGGCGAATCGGGTGTTCCGAATGTCGTCGTTTGCCGCGCTCATCAATTATGCGGCAACCTTTGCCATTGGGTTTATGCTCAGTCTGTACCTTCAATATGTAAAGGGCTTCGACGCGCACAAAGCCGGATTGGTGCTGGTGATCCAACCCGTTGTGCAGACCATTGTTTCGCCCTTAGCCGGCAAATGGTCGGATAAGGTGAATGCCGGTAATATAGCCACCTTGGGAATGTCCATCATCGTGGTTTGCCTGCTATCCATGCTGTTTCTTATCCCCGGCACACCGGTGGCCATGCTGATTGCCATATTGGTAGCAATGGGCGTCGGCTTTGCCCTGTTCTCGTCGCCCAATGTAAATGTGATTATGGGTTCGGTTGAAAAACGTTTTCTTGGAATGGCGTCGGCAACCACAGGCACCATGCGCCTCACAGGACAGTCAATCAGTATGGGAGTCACCATGATGATGATCTCAATTTTTGTAGGGAAAACCCGGATCACTACTGATATTTACCCGCTTTTTATGAAATGTCTGCATTATACGTTTGGTATTTTTGTGGTGTTGTGCACCATAGGGGTGTACACATCAATGATACGGGACGGAAAGTCGTAAAAGCACTAACTGACTAATTTTCATAAATATAAACCGCAGGTTTTACATAATTAATTATTTGATGAGGTTTTGGCGGGCGATTTCCATATTTTTATATACAGTCTTATAACTCGGATGCTCCTCTCCCAAAACATCTTTACAAATTTCTAACGCTTTCCCGTAGTATTCCAAGGCGCGGTCGTAATCGCCCTGATCATCATAAACCGCAGCCATGTTGTTATAGGTAGTTGCCGTATCCGGATGCTCTTTGCCTGAAACTTTTTCATCAATGGCTAACGCTTTCCCGTAGTATTCCAAAGCGCGCTGGTAATCGCCCTGCGTATAATAAACCGCAGCCATGTTGTTATAGGTTTGGGCGGTATCGGGATGTTCTTTGCCGAGAGCCTTTTCACGAACGGCTTTTGCTTTCCCGTAGTATTCCAAAGCCTTGCCGTAATCGCCCTGATTGTCATAAACCACAGCCATGTTGTTATAAGTAGTTGCAGTATCCGGATGCGCTGTACCCAAAACTTTTTCACGAATGGCTAACGCTTTCCCGTAGTATTCCAACGCCTTGCCGTAATCACCCATGTTATCATAAACCACAGCCATATTGTTATAGGTTTCGGCGGTATCGGGATGCTCTAAACCGAGAACTTTTTCACGAATGGTTTTTGCTTTTCCGAAGTATTCCAAAGCACGGCTGTATTTGCCCTGCGCATAATAAACATTACCTATGTTGTCATAAACGTTTGCGGTGCGGGCATGTTCTACGCCCAGCGTGTTTTCAAAGATTTTAAGGGTTTTTTTGAACAATTTCATCGCCGTATCATAATCAGCGATTTTTTGATATAATTCTCCGAAATTATTCAGATCGCGCGCTGCAACCAACAGGTAATTTTTTGATTTTTCGTGGGTGGGATGTAAAATCTCTTCATCGGGAATACGCAGGTATTCCTCAATTTTATCACGGTAACGGTTGAGGCGGTCGTTTATTTCGGCGGTTTCGTAAATGCTGCGTTTTTCCTCGTCCAATTTTACGATTTCCTGTTCTTTTTTTACTTCTTCTTCGTCATCAAAAATAAATTTCGGAAAAAAATAATCAAAAAAATCCATTGCGGCAATGGAAATGTTGTGTTCGCATTGCTCGGTCATAAAGAAGAATATCTTTTTGCGGTATCCGGCAACAACATCGCGGCACATGTTGAGCCCAAAGTAGGCGGGGTTTGTGGTTTTGATTTCCTGCCCGATGAACGGCACCTGAAAATTGAGAATGAACAGGATGTCTTTTTCGATGTTTTCTTCGATGAAGCCGATGAAATTGCCCGCCGAGAAGGTATTTACGTTTTTTTGAAATGAATAGTCGTACACGGCTACGTTTTCGTCGGCGATGACGGCGGCAATTTTCCCTTGCATCGGATGCGATGCGGTAATGAGATAAAAACCGGCAACTCCTTTGTGAAAAGCAAAGTTTAAGTCGTCGAAAGCGTATTTATTGTTCGGTTCTGCCATTTATTGTTCTATTCTGCCATGTTCGTACATGAAGTCGTAGATGAGCGGATGCAGGTCGTGCCATCGTGTGCCGTTGTATTCGAGTACTACGTGGGCTTCGAGGAACCAGTTCATCTTTTCAAAGTCTGCAATTTCGGCTTTGGTACGGTGTATCTGGTTGAGCGCAGGGTAATCTTTCATGGTTATTCTGCGGGTTAAGAAGTTGTATTTTTCATCGTTTAATGCCATGATTACTTCTTCGGCGGTTATTTTATTCATGTTATCTCCTCTGCCGGCGTATTTTGCTGCTTCCGCCACGCATCTGAATACGTCGCGCAATGATCCGCCCGTTTTTTCGATGATCAAATCCAATGCTTCTTCATCAAAAAGGTTCAAATCGGCTCTTTTTTCGATGACTTTTTTGATGATATCAAAGCCTTTTTTGTTTTTGTCGCCGGTTTTTGATTTGACGTCTATCATCGGGAAAATATGAGGAGCTGCATAAGCGGTAATTGACCTGAATTTTGCATCGTACGATGCGTTGATGGGAAATGTATAGATCATGTATGTGTTGATGCTTGTTAAACTTCCGTTAGCGAACAGGCTGATTGCCGGGCTTTCAATTTTTCCATCAACATATTCTGCCGGAATTTTATCGAAATTTTCAAAAATAACAATCGGATATTTACCATTGTCCTGTTGTCTGATTTTTTCGATGATGTTTTCAATGCAATTGTTCCATTCCGAAAAACGTTTATCAATCTTATTGCGAATGACGGTCATTTCCTTTGTCGTATTCTGAATTCTGGCTTTTATCTCGGCAACAAAACTGATGATTTTTGAAAAACTAAACCCGCCGCCGGCTTCGGCGCTGAATTTCTTTTCAGTTTCCTTCGTGATGGTATCTTCTTCTTCGGCGAAAAAGAAAATCAGTTTCTTAACATCGTTTTCATGAATTTCTATTTGTTTATCTTTACAAAAACCCAATAAAGCATCCGTAATGAGTATCAGAATATCTTCTACCTTGAGGTTGCGGATATTTGTTTCGGTAAGCAAATCATATTTTTTGACCGTATAGCCATCGTCTTTGAATTGTTTTTCTAATTTGTTGATTTCCGTACTTTTTCCGCACCCCATGTGTCCGAGTAACAGATGTGTAAATTCAGCGCCATTCCCCGTACAGGCTTCATAAATATCTTTAATCGGCGAATTGCGGCTGCTTCCCATTCTTGCCTCAAGAGTATTTACATAAAATTTATCCAAATCATCGTCTTTCAAAGGTTGTGTGGAAAAATTCCACCTGATGCCTTTAATTGTTGTTCTATCCATTGTTTTTTGTTCCATACATTTTTTTTTAAACACTGCAAAGGTAATCATTTTTTCTCAAGTCAACAAAATCATAACGCATAGCAGGTTTTTTTTCATAGCACCTCAAAAAAAGAATTAGCCGTAATATTATAAATATCATTTTTTCGGAAAAAATCACTTATTTTGTGCGCTTAACCAAATTTATTGATTCTGACATGGAATTTAAAGCAGGCATGATCGCCGGTTTCCTGCATGGAACGGTTGAAGGCGA
>Ga0082212_10002070_pt1 | contig 29489 bp, 17 predicted proteins | sample TergutNt197P3_FD_71548 | JGI IMG/M metagenome (GOLD analysis project Ga0082212, IMG submission 71548) | Neocapritermes taracua P3 segment gut microbial communities from Petit-Saut dam, French Guiana - Nt197 P3 | ecosystem: Host-associated > Arthropoda: Insects > Digestive system > Gut ...
TCGGGGGCGCTACAGTTTGCCACTGTTGGCACCTGTTACGGCTCTTCCGATACACGAGACACTACTGCTTTTAACAACTTCAAGAAGAAACTGGAAGGACAGGGCGGCTCAATTATCGTGCCAAAAGACACAGTACTCTTCTCACTCGGAGAGGCTAGGGTCACGGTCACGCATGTGACAACAGATTTGGATGACCCAAACGAAGACGAACTGATAGTACGTATAGTCTACGGTGAGACCTCATTCCTATTCACCGGAGATATTGGAGCCGACACAGAGCGGGCTTACATAGAATCGGGCATCGAAGTTGAATCGACAGTTCTGAAAGTTCCTCATCATGGCTCTAACACATCATCCAGCTACTTATTTCTAAGGGAAGTGAATCCGTCTATTGCTGTTATCTCTGTAGGCAGAAACAATGATTACGGTCATCCAACCAAAGAGGTACTCTCAAGGTATCGTGATTTGGGCTGCGAACTCTACAGAACTGATTTTCATGGCGATGTTACAATCACCAGTGATGGAATACATCTTGAGGTTATAACCGAGAAGACACCTCTGAGAGATGTGTATACCCCAGGACGTACTCCCACCTAAACCTGCATGGAGTCTGGGTCTAATTTGGGTTCAATGTGTTTTATAATGCTTGTTGCTATTTGTTGTTAGACCACGATAAATGGTAGGAGCAAGCCTCTGACCTGCGGTTTTTCAAAGAGGTATTTCCGCAGGTAAACCCTCGAAACTGACTTATCGCCAATTTTCGGGTTCGCAATGCTGAGGTCGAGGGTTCGAGCCCCTTCATCTCCACCATTAAAATCTAGCAGATATGGTAACGTATCTGCATTTTTTTTTGTTACAGAAAGAAGGGCTCGAACCCGCGAGGGGAAAACAAGCAAACAAATCCTTGCAAGAATCTAAAAATATTTGTTCTTGTTCCCATTGGCATAAAGAACGTGATAGTATTCGCATCATAAGATATTTGACCGTTGTTTATGCCGATGATACGGCGATTTGACACGAAAGGAAAAGGATTCACTATGGACAAATTCTTTAAGATTTCTGAACGAGGTAGTTCGATTTCAACCGAGGTCGTGGGAGGTTTAACCACCTTTCTTGCCATGGCATACATCATTGCCGTGAATCCTGCCATTCTTGGCGCAGCAGGCGTGCCTTTCAACGCGGCGCTCACCGCCACCTGCTTCGGCGCAGCAATCATGACGATTGCTATGGGTCTTTTTGCCAACCGACCTATTGCTCTTGCTTCAGGCATGGGCATCAACGCGGTTGTTGCCTTCGCCTTGTGCCTTGGCGTGGGCGTTGATTGGCGCGTTGCGATGGCGGTCATCTTCGTCGAAGGTATCGTTATCTTGATTCTCGTTCTTTGTGGGCTGCGCGAAGCTATCATGAACGCAATTCCTGATGCCCTTCGCCGCTCTATCGCTATCGGTATCGGTTTGTTCATCGCATTTATCGGTCTTAAAGGTGGCGGACTCATCATCGCTGATGAGGAAACCTTCCTTACCATGGGAAGCCTTACTAGCCCCACCGCTATCGTGGCGATTGTTTCGATTCTGCTCGCCGTTATTTTGACCGCCGTTAAGCTTAAAGGTGCCTTGATTATCTCGATCATCACCGCAACAATCGTGGGAATCCCCTTGGGCGTTACCGCCATGCCGACCGATTTAAGCTTCGCTCCCGATTTTTCATCCTTCGGAGCGCCCTTCCAGATGACTTCGGAAGGAACCATGGCTATCGTACAGCTCGTTCTTCAACCGGCGCTTTTGATGTTTGTGTTCAGCCTACTCATGAGCGACTTTTTCGACACGGTCGGAACAGTAGTTGCCGTAGGCAGCCAAGCAGACTTTGTTGACAAAAAAGGCAATGTCGAAGACGTTAAGGAAATCCTCATAGTTGACTCTGCCGCTGCTGCAGTCGGTGGTTTGGCGGGAGCCAGTTCGATTACTTCTTATATTGAATCGGTCTCAGGCGTTGCTGCGGGTGCGCGCACGGGTCTTTCTAACATCGTTGTCGGTCTTGCCTTTATCCTGTTTGCCTTCTTGGCACCAGTTGTTGGCATGGTAAGTTTTGCGGCAACCTGTGGAGCCCTAGTCGTAGTCGGCTATCTTATGATGTCAGAAATCAAGGAAATCGACTGGAGCGATATCGCGCTTGCCTTCCCTGCTTTCATCACCATCATCGGCATTCCGCTCACGTATTCGATTACCAACGGTATTGGACTTGGTTTTATTTCCTATTGCATCATCAAGACCGCACAAGGCAAGGCAAAAGACGTAAAACCGCTTATGTGGGTTGCTGCGGCGGCATTTTTGGCAACCTTTATATTCGCCTAGGTTCGCATAGGGAGCGCCCTTTGCGAAATGTTTAACAACTCGCCGATGATTGCCCCGATGATTGCCCGATGATTGCCTTAGGCGAACAGACGCGAGAGACGCAAACATCCAAGCTGCATGCTTTCGATTCCCTGCATCCGACAATACAGCTTGGGTGTTTTGCTGCCATTCTCATATTGACCATGGTTACTATCCACCCGATATTCCTCGCGCTATCCTTTGTTGCCGCTTTTTCGTTTTGCGGTTTTGCGCGCGGTTGGAAAACGGCGCTCGCAACTCTTGCCTGGCAAGCCCCTTTGGTTTTGCTGTGCGCTGCTATCAACCCCCTGTTTTCAAGTGCGGGCACCACTACCCTTTTTCACCTGGGCTCAAAAGCCGTCATGGCAGAAAGCGTTGTCTTTGGTGGCTGCATGGGTTTGATGCTTGCCGCAGTCATCTTGTGGTTTTGCGCCGCGTCGGCGGTTCTTACCTCGGACAAAGTGATGGCGGTGCTTGGCTCTAGGCTACCCAGCATTGGGCTCATGGTTTCCATGACGATGCGCCTAGTACCCCAATTTGTCGAACGGGGGCGCTTAATCGAAGGCAACCTTCGGGCGGTTTCGGCAGCTGCGCCACAAAACTCTCAAGAAGTGGTCGGGGGGCGCATTCGCCTTGTTTCCACCCTCATGGGTTGGAGCATGGAAGATTCTCTTGAAAGAGCCGATGCCATGAAAGCCCGCGGATGGGGTGCCACAAAGACAAGAACCACCTACAAACGCTATCAGTTCCGTCGCTTCGATGCGGTGGCGCTTGCTCTTTGTGGCGTGCTCGGCGCTCTCAGTGCTGTCAGTGCTTGGCTGGTTTGTTCACGCTGGCAATTTTACCCCGCTTTAGGAAGCCTTGCGCCGTGGTGGGCTTACCTGCCCTTTGCGCTGTTCATGTTTCTTCCTCTCCTGGCCTGTATAAGTGAAAACGTTCGAGGGGGGAATGGGAGAAACTTGCTATGAATGCCCTTACCATAAGCGACTTCACGTTTTCTTACCCAGAAAAAGACCCCCTCTTCACCGACGTGTCTCTCACACTTGAAGAAGGGTCCTTCGCGCTCCTTGTCGGGCGCACTGGCTGCGGCAAAACCACGCTTTTGCGCGCAATTAAGTCAGAACTGGCACCTGCGGGAAATCGGTGCGGTTTAATTGAGGTCTTTGGACGCAACACCTTCACTTTGACTACTTATGAATCGGCGAGCATGATTGGACACGTCGCACAAAGCGCCGAAAACCAGATAGTTTGTGACTCCGTCTGGCATGAACTTGCCTTTGGCTTGGAAAACCTCGGTGTTTCGCAAGCAGAAATGCGCCGCCGCATTGCCGAAGTTGCTTCCTTCTTCGACATCGAATCATTGATGCACGCCCCTGTTACAAGCCTTTCAGGGGGGCAAAAACAAGCCGTTACCCTTGCAAGTATTTTGGTAATGCAGCCAAAACTGCTGTTGCTCGATGAACCAACGGCGCAACTTGACCCCGTTGCCGAAAAGAACTTCCTTCACGCGCTCTTTCGCATCAACCGCGAGCTGGGTATTACGGTTGTCGTAGCAACCCACGCACCTGAAACCATGCGCGCCTACGCCCATGAAGCGTTTTGCATAACCGATAAACGCCTCGAACCCATCAGTTTAGATGAATTCGATTTCAGCGACTTTGTCTTTGATGAACAGGGGCATGGCGAACGTAATCATGACGAAAGGGGGTATGACGAACCTAATCATGGTGAGCGTAATCATGGCGAACGTAATCATGGCGAACGTAAGAAAAAAGCGCTCGCCGAGCTATCCGAAAACAACACCGCCCTTTCGCTGCATGACGTGTTTTTCCGCTATACCGCCCATGAGCCGTGGGTGTTGCGCGGGCTTGACGTGGACATTGCTTCTGGCAGCATCCATGCAATCATCGGCGCAAACGGCTCAGGTAAATCAACGCTGCTACATCTAATCGCAGGCATCCTCAAACGGGGACGCGGGCAGGTTAAAAACAAACTTTCAGCAGCACAAGCGCTTCTACCCCAAAACCCTAAAGCGCTTTTCGTGTGCGATTCGGCTTATGAAGAATTGCAAGAATGGCAAAAACGCTGCGGCTACACCGAAGCGAGACTTGCCGCGACCTTAGAGCGCTTTGGTCTGAGTGCGCACGCAGATCAGCACCCCTACGACCTCAGCGGCGGACAACAACAAAAACTTGCACTCGCGAAACTTTTGCTTACCAATCCTGATTTGCTTTTACTTGATGAACCAACCAAGGGGCTTGACGCTACGGCAAAGTGTGAAATTGCAGAAATACTGCTCAGTCTGCGAGATGTGGGAACAACGATAATTTTGGTTACTCACGACCTTTCCTTTGTCGCCTGTGTTGCCGACAGCGCCACCATGCTCTTTGATGGACAAGCGACCTGCACCGAAGCACTCCCCGACTTCTTCGCGCAAAACATCTTCTACCGCCCCCGCGTTGATGCTTTCATGCTTCGTTGGCGCGAACACCAAGCGCCCCTGAACAAGGGTGTGCACGCAGCAAATCGAAGCACAACAACAGGTGCCACAACAGGTGCCACAACAGGTGCCACACCAGGAAAAAGCGCCTCAGAAGGTGCGCACGCAGCAAATCGAAGCACAACAACGGGAAATGCACCAACGTCAAGCATATCGGCGGGGGATTTTCTTTAGATGAAACAGCTTTTGAAACAGCTCGAAATTCCTGCTCTTGTTGGCGTGCCTGTTGTTTTGCTGCTCTGCGCCTTTTTCCGCGTTGCACAAACGGCAGTCTTAAGCCTTGGTATTGTGTTGGTTGCCCTGCTCATCTTCTTCGTGAACTACGAAACAGCCAAGCCTGCTCTTCGCCAGATTATGCCCACCGTTGTGCTGGGTGCCTTAGCGGCGGCGGGGCGCATACTTTTCGCCCCCATCCCGAACTTCAAGCCCGTAACGGCACTTTGCATCCTTGCAGGAGTCGTATTCGGACGGCGCGCGGGGTTCATGGTGGGAGCCTTGGCAGCTTTGGTCTCGAATTTCTTCTTTGGGCAAGGGCCTTGGACGCCCTGGCAGATGTATGCCTGGGGAATGATTGGATATGGCGCAGGTATGCTTGCTGAGCGCGGTTGGTTCAAGCACCCCGTTGTTTTATATGGATATGGCTTCTTATCTGCGATAGCATACGGCGTGCTTCTCAACACTTGGCATGTTATCGGATTTGTGAAACCCTTTACGTGGCAGGGCGCCTTGTTGGCATACGGTGCTTCCCTACCCTTTGACGCGATTCACGCGGTTGCAACCGTCGCTTTTTTGCTGGTGATATTTGCCCCATGGCGCAAGAAACTTGAACGTATCAAGAAAAAATACGAACTGTAAGAGCAGTTTATAACCGCAATTCTTCAAAAATTATTAAAAGGACTTGGGGAAGTCTTAGGTAAAGAAACTCTTAAGGTAAAGAAATTCTTAGGTAAGAATAGTCTCTTCGACGTTTTCCTCAAGCGCATACAAAAGGGTCTCGGGCGGAGTTTCTTCGATGAAGGCTTCAAAGAGCGGTTCTCCGCTTTGGCTTAGTTCCACCATACCAGTCAAAACGTCAACATACTGATATGATTGGCGCGCTGTTCGTCCTCGTTTGCGATCGACTTCCATGATAAAAAGTTGAGGGTGCACCTGCGTCAGTACCCCTTCGCTTTCAACGATTTTTGAGCGTCCCATGTTCGCGCGCACTTTAAGGCGCTGACCGACGAAATCATGTAACGTTTCACGAATAGATTCTACAATTTTTGCTTGTTTGGCTAAATCCATGCTCAAACCTTTTCTACCGCATGACACATAAATATCAGCCGGGAATTGTATCATACTCGTCAAGATTTTCATAATCTTAATCATCGCTTCGGAAAAACTCCAAGTAAATTACAAATATTCCCCGAATTGCGATAGGCAAGAAAGCATAATGCGAACAAAACGTGTAGCAAGGGAAAAGCTAGCGTGCGTTCAAAATGTTGAGGCGTTTTGCCAAAAGCCCTAATCTGATGAAATCTGCTGTTGAGAGCGTTTCACCTCGCCGTTTCGGGTCGATTCCCGCTTGCTCAAACAACTCTTCTAAGGTTTCGGTGAGGCTTGGCTGACTGGTCGAAGAAGCCCCTTTGAACTCCTTGAAGTCCTTGGAAGCCCCTGCCTTTTGTGTGCGCGCCTCGAAATAAGATTTGCAGGAATTGAGGATGGTTTTGCGGCGATTGGCGAATGCAGCATCAGCCATCATAGCAGTGGCTTGCACGACTTCGGCAGAAAGCGACACGCCCTCTGCGTCTTGGGGGCGACAACGGTCAAGACGCAAAACGGCGCTGTCAACCCGTGGGGGCGGAAAAAAGTTTTGTGCCCCTACCGTAAATCGGTCGGTAGGGCGAGCAAACAACGAAAGTTTTACGGTGTAGGAACCATAGGTCTTTGTTGACGGCTTTGCGCACATGCGGTCTGCAACTTCGCTTTGAACCATCACCGTAGCACTTTCCAAACTTGAAAAACGTTCAAAAAAATCAAGGACAAGCGTTGCTGCCACCGCATAGGGAAGGTTCGCAACAAACTTATTCGGTAAAAAGGGCAGGTCGGTTTCGCTCAGGTTTAGAGCATCTTGGTTGAGCACCGTGAGATTTTCGCCGTACGCAGCACAGGTATCAGCAAGAACGGCAATAAGGTCGCTGTCGCGCTCAACCGCCACAACCGAAGCTGCTTTTTGCAACAAAGCTATGGTCAGAGTGCCGATTCCTGGTCCCACTTCAAGCACCTTATCTTGGGGGTGCAGCGCCGCAACATCACAGATGCGCTTGACGACACCATCGCTGATAAGAAAGTGTTGCCCGAGCGCCTTTTTGGTTGCAAGCCCATAGGTTTCCAGCACGGCTCGCGTTGTAGCAACCGAGGTGAGGAAAGACAGCTTATCCGCCATGATTTTCCTTGCATCTCTCTCCTTGGTACGCCGAAGGGTTTTTCCAGCGATAGGCTTCAGGGCAAGCGACAAACGTGTCAAAATCTTTTCGGTCAAGCCCTACCCCGCTATACACATCCTCTAAGCAAAAACCTGCAATCGCGAAGGCAGAACGCGTGCAAACCACCAGTGGCTCAAACCCGTGCGGGTCAAGCCCATCCCCTATAACGAACAGGCGCAAGGTGCGTTTTTCCTTTTGCACGCTTGCTGCTTTGTTGGCAAGGTAGGTGTGATAGTACGCCTGCAGCCTATCGAGCAGTGCTTTGTATTGTGCGGGCGGACCAGCAAAATAAACGGGTGCTACCACCACGACCTCGTCAGCTTCATCAAGCACGGCATACAGTGCCCGCATATCATCATCAATGACGCAGCGCGGTTCATCCCTGCACCAATCACACGCATCACAGGGCGCTATTGTGTGTTCGGGAAGAAAAAACGTGGATACGTGTGCGCTTTCATCTTGCATCCTAAAGCGCACAGCTAGGCGCTCAACAAGCTGCGAACAGCGCCCTTGTCTGCGCGGTGAAGCTGAAATGATGAGCCTATTCTTCACGTCGCCCTCCTTCACGCCTCTTCTATGCGCCATCGTTTTCTGAGCGCTGCCAGGGAGTCGATTCCCTATCAAGAAGATCGAGCGTATTTTGGTAAATCTCCGCAAGAAACTGTTGGCGAGGCTCGCCTGCCGCGCAACCAAACACCGCCGCAAGGCACTCTGCCGTGAAAATCGTGTGTTCGGGCGAACACCCCATCCCCCGCAGCGGTTCGGGGGTCATATAGGGCGCATCGGTTTCGGTCACCAAACGATTGCGTGGAACCTGCAATGCCGCTTCGCGCACATAATCGTTTTTCTTGAAAGTCAAAGGACCGCCAAAAGCAACGTAACACCCGCGTTCAACCCAAGGAGCAAGCACGTCTTTGTCAAGGTTGAAACAGTGAAGCAAGGTGCCCGCTTCGGGGAAGCCCTCTTCATCCATGATAACAAGTGCTTCTTCGTGCGCTTCACGCAAGTGGAGAATAAGCGGAAGCCCCGTAGTATGCGCCAAAGCAATCTGTCTGCGGAAAACGTCGCGCTGCACATCACGCGGGGAAAAGTCATAATGAAAATCAAGCCCCACTTCGCCAATCGCGCAAGTCAGGGGGTTTTTCAAGCGGGATATAAAAAGAGCCTCTGCCGCCTTGGTATAGTCTTTTGCGTTATGCGGGTGACACCCAATAGCAACCCTCATGCGCGGAATGTCAGGCAGGGGCGTGAGAGAATCCGTGTTTTCCTTGTCGTTTGTTGTGGTGTCTGCGTCGACGACCTGTACGGCGTCGGCGACCTGTACGGCGTCGACGACCCGCGTTGTATCACTTTCTGCGGCATCAGCTTGTGCTGCCCCGCCTTCTGCTGCGTCGCCATCAGCTTGTGCTGCCCTGCCTTCTGCTGCACTCGCTGCAATGATTTTCGGGAGAAGAACACGCGCCTGTTCACGCCAGGTTTCTGCTTGGTCATAAACAGCAAGATTGTCCTCGTCCTCACACATATCCACGACACAGCAAATAAACCCGAGCCCGTGTACCGCGCAGCGCGCCAAGGTAAGGCTCACGTCCTCAAACATCTCAAGATGTGCGTGGGTGTCGGCAACTAAAGCCTCAAGCGGCGGTGTTGGAGGTTCAACAATGCGATATCCGCCACGTTTTTTCTTCGTGCGAAAAAGCGTATCAAAAAACAACGGGTCATTAGATCGCATGAAAAACCTCCTTCCTGTTCGCGTTTTTTGCTTGCCAGTTCTTACTCAGCGGAAAAATCAATGGCCTCCACGTCAAGGCGCGGAAAGAGCGCCTCTCCCGTTTCCACCGTGTTATTGGCCAAAAGCCCTCCCCATGTGCAGGCTGTTTCAATATCGGTTACAGCGGTAATGTCGCCTAAGTTCAGCCGTCTGAAAACCTCGGCAGAGGTGTTCGGCATGAAGGGAGCCATAAACAGCGCAATAATACGAATCGCTTCAAGCGCGTTATAGATTACTGCCGCGAGCGCGGGCGCATCCTCTTCCTTTTTCGCAAGATTCCACGGAGCAGAATCTTCAACATAGAGGTTCACGCGGCTTGCCAACTTCTGCACCGCGTTGACCGCCCCTGTAAAATCAACCAGTCCCAGGCACGCATCGTATTCTTCGTACAAGCTATCGGCAATTTCTTTGAGCGGGTTGTCTGCGGCAAAATCAGGGGCTAAGGGCACTTTGCCCTCGAAATATTTCCCCGTCATATTGAACACGCGCGAGCAAAGGTTTCCCCAGGTGTTCGCCAAATCGGCGTTATAGACCTGCACCATGCGCTCAAGCGAAATTGAGCCATCATTGCCAAACTGCACATCACTCATGAAGTAGTAACGGTAGGCATCCACTCCAAAAACGCTGATTAAATCTGCGGGTGAAAGCGCGTTACCCTTCGACTTCGACATCTTTTCGCCCTTCGTGAGCAAAAAGCCGTGCGCGAACACGGTGTTAGCAATCGGCAAGCCTGCCGCCATAAGCATCGCAGGCCAGATAACGCAGTGAAACCGCAAGATATCCTTGCCCACAAAATGATATTGCATGGGCCAAAACGCATCGAACTCGGTGGCGCGGTCAGGATTTCCGTACCCAATACCCGTGATGTATGCCAAAAGCGCGTCTGCCCACACGTAGGCAACATGCCCTTCGTCAAAGGGCAAGGGCACGCCCCAGTCAAAAGTCGAACGGGAAATCGAAAGGTCTTTTAGTCCCCTACTCACAAAAGATACAATTTCATTGCGTCGGGTTTCGGGACGGATGAAGTGCGGGTTTTCCTCATAAAAGGCTAACAGCTTATCCTGAAAATCCGACAGCTTGAAAAACCAGTTTTCCTCAGTGGAAGTTTTTTGCACGGGGCGCTTACATTCAGGACAAATCAACGTACCTTCTTCGTCCTTTTCCAAATCGCTCTCGGCATAAGAAGTTTCATCGGGCAGACAATACCAACCTTCGTATACTCCTTTGTACAAAAATCCCTTTTCATAAAGGTCATTCCAAAACTTCTGCACGGTTTTGGCATGACGCGGTTCAGTTGTGCGCACGAAATCGGTATAGGTGATGTTGAGCATATCCCAGGCTTCGCGAAAGGGCGGCTCCATCGAATCGCACCACGCAAGGGGCGCCATGTTATTTATTTCAGCAGTCTCAGCTATCTTTTGCCCGTGTTCATCGAGTCCAGTCACGAACGCAACGTCGTATCCGTTCATGCGTTGGTAGCGAGCGACCGTGTCAGCCGCAACCGTGGTATACGCCGTGCCGAGATGCGGACGCGCGTTGACGTAGTAAATGGGGGTGGTAAATGAATAGCTTCCTTTTGACATGCTCTCTTCTTCCTTAGGTATTCCCGCATGGTGGTGTTCCAAAGGGGGTTGAAAATAAACGAGTCATTCCATAATACCCTTTTTCGCCTCGCCTGAGACTTATATCGTAGACAAATCACGCGCTTTCAACAGCTACTAACGACGAAAACTTAAAAATCTTCGCGCGCGTAATTGACTTCTCTTTTCCACGTGATAGACTCTTTTACTAAGTGAAAGCTTAAACCGTTGGTTAGACAAAGGGCGCTTGGGCAAAACGTGCACCTAAGATTTGAGGAGCTCTGCGTTACATGTTTCATGAATTTCATTAAGACGCATCCATACAGAGGAGCAATTTTGTGCGGTCGTTGCTTGTGCGTGGCGCACGACCCCTCCCTTTCTGTAATGCGCTCCTCATAAACCTCACCACCAGAATCACCCAACAACTATATAGTGATTTGCACCCGCTGGTTGCGAATTTTGACCAAATTCCAACTACGGTTGCTTGCGAAAGTAGTTTCGCAACCTGACACTAAAAGAGATACGAAATCATCCTGTTTGCCGTTTTCGACAAGCAGCTTCACATAACAAGGAGTATGTTCACCTATGGCTGAAACGACACAACTTATAAGCGCCTCGGGGCGCAACCTGCCAAGAAATTGGTTCAAAATCATTGCCTTTATTTGGACGGGGCAAGCAGTATCCATGATAACGAGTTTTGCTGCTGGCTATGCCGCCATCTGGTATGTTACCGAAACCACGGGAAGTGCGCTTATGCTGGCTGTTGCAAGCATTTGCTTTTATCTACCCCAGGGGCTTCTTTCGCCTTTCGGTGGTGTTGCGGCAGATAAATTCAACCGCAAAACCATCATGATTGTTGCCGTACTGTGCGTCGGCACCGTTTCGCTTATCTTGGGCGTTTTGATTTTCTTGGGCTATGCCTCGTTTACGCTCATCCTTATCATGACCATCGTGCGCAGTGTGGGGCATTCCTTCCGCGTTCCTGCCATGATGGCAGCAATGCCTATGCTCGTGCCCGAAAAGCATCTGTTACGCATCAACACCCTTGACCAATTGGTCGCAAGTATTGCAAACATCGGAGCGCCTGCGTTTGGCATATTCCTCTACACCGTTGTGGGCTTTCATTCGGTGATGTTTCTCGATTTCTTCGGAGCGCTCATCGCGGTGGCAGGACTTTTGCTTGCAACAATACCTACCACTCACGATGATTCTTCGGAAAATCAGCACGTGTTTGCCAACCTTAAAGATGGCTGGCTTGCGCTGGCAAAGCATCGGGGTCTGGTGGTGCTAATCGTCGGCGTGTCTTTGGGAATGGCAGTTTTCGCCGCACTGGGCGCGCTTTTCCCGCTGATGACCTACGACCACTTCAACGGGGACGGCTATATGGCAGCACTCACCGAAGCGGCTTTTGGTATCGGGCTTTTGATAGGCTCTCTTGTCCTTATTGCCTGGGGCGGCGGCAAGCGACTTGCGGGCTTGATAGCGCTTTCATCAGTTATCGTAGGCTCCACCATGGCTGCATGCGGTCTTTTGACTCCCGCAATGTTTAACTGGTTTGTTGCGCTGGCGGGCATTATGGCAGTTGCCTGCGCATGGTTTAACGGGCCGCTTATCACCTTGATACAGCGTGCTGTGTCGGAAGAAAAACTCGGGCGCGTGCTGGGACTTACCACAGCATTGATAGGACTCACTTCCCCGATTGGAATTGCAGGGGGCGGATTCCTTGCCGAAGCAATCGGAGTCGCGCCCTTCTATGCGATTGGAGGCGTTCTTTGCGTAATCATGGGGGTTGCGGTGTATTCGTTTAAGAACGTGCGCGCTCTTGACAAACCCGCCGTTTCAACAATAGAAGAAAACGCCACCTCGTGATACAGTACGCAGCTATCGTCTTTTACGGACGCCGTGCGCGCTACCTTTTCGGGCATCTTTCTTGAGGCGCGCTAACACATCGTCTTCGGAAGTGCCTTCTATCTGAGCGCGCAGGCGCACTACTTGGTCACGCAATTTTGCTGCTTCTTCGAAGTCCATGCTTCGTGAAGCAGCAGCCATTTCGTCTTCCATTGAAGAAAGGATGCGCAGCACTTCTTCGCGCGAAAGTTCGGCGAGTTCTTTGTTCACCTGTTCTGCTGTGGTGTTGCCTACTTCGTCTTGCACATAGCGCATGATGTCGTTGATGGCCTTGCGGATGGTTTGCGGCTCAATCCCGTGTTCGCGATTGAACTCCATCTGGATTTCGCGGCGGCGACGCGTTTCGCCAATCGCCCGTTTCATGGAATCGGTTTCTTTGTCGGCATACATGATGACCTGCCCACTTACGTTGCGCGCTGCGCGCCCAATGGTTTGGATAAGGGAGCGCTGATTGCGCAGAAAGCCTTCTTTGTCGGCATCGAGTATGGCAACCAGTGACACTTCGGGTAAATCCAAACCTTCGCGCAGCAAGTTGATGCCCACCAACACGTCGAATTCACCGATGCGCAAATCGCGCAGTATCTCAACGCGTTCTAAGGTAGCGATATCCGAATGCATATAGCGCGCACGAATTCCCTGATCAAGTAAATGGTCGGTCAAATCTTCTGCCATTTTTTTCGTAAGCGTGGTGATAAGCACCCTTTCGTCGCGTTTTACCCGATTGCGCGCTTCATCAATAATGTCATCAATCTGAGAGGTGGACGGACGCACGATAACTTCTGGGTCGAGCAAGCCCGTCGGGCGGATAATCTGTTCCACCTGTGCTTGGGATACTTTTTCCTCGTAGTCCCCTGGAGTCGCAGAAACATAGACGAACTGCGGCACCCGTGCCTCAAATTCATCGAAGCGCAGCGGGCGATTATCCAAACAAGACGGAAGTCTGAAACCATGTTCGGCAAGCGTGACTTTACGCGAACGGTCGCCCTCGTGCATCCCGCGAATCTGCGGAACGGTCACATGGCTTTCGTCGATGATGCACAAGAAATCTTTCGGAAAATAATCAATGAGCGTATAGGGAGGTTCTCCTGGTGCGCGCCCATCAAGGTGGCGCGAATAATTTTCGATGCCCGACGTGAACCCTAAGGTTTCAAGCATTTCAAGGTCGTAATTCACCCGCATTTCCAAACGCTGTGCTTCGAGCAGCTTCCCTTCGCTTTTGAATTGCTGCAAGCGGTCAAGCAGTTCAGCACGAATGGTAGCCAGCGCCTTGTCAAGCTTCGGGCGGGCGGTCACATAATGAGAAGCAGGCCAAATGGGGAGCATCTCGAATTCGTTGTGCACTTCCCCCGTTACGCGGTCAATTTCAGAAATGCGCTCGATTTCGTCCCCCCAAAATTCAACCCGCACAGGATTGTCGGAATACGGCGGAAACACATCGAGAGCATCGCCGCGCACGCGAAAGGTTCCCCGCTTCAATTCGTAATCATTGCGGTCATACTGAATGTCAATAAGCCCGTATATCGCCGCTTCTCGATCCATTTTTGCTTCTTTGTCGAGAAAGACCGCCAACCCCGCGTAATCCATCGGAGAACCAATGCCGTAGATGCACGACACGCTGGCAACCACAATGCAGTCGCGCCGCGAAAGCAAGGCGGACGTAGTTGCATGACGCAGTTTTTCCACTTCTTCGTTGATTGAAGCGTCCTTTTCGATGAAGGTGTCGCTTGAGGGCACGTAGGCTTCGGGCTGATAGTAGTCGTAGTAGGACACGAAATAGGAAACGGCGTTATGCGGAAAGAATTCTTTGAGTTCTGCGGCAAGCTGTGCGGCAAGGGTTTTGTTGGGAGCCATGACCAGGGTAGGTTTTTGCACGGCTTCGATGGTTTTTGCCATCGTGAACGTTTTGCCCGACCCCGTAACACCGAGCAAGGTTTGCGACCGCAAACCCTCTTCGATACCTTCTGCAAGTTTCTGTATTGCTTGAGGCTGGTCTCCCGCTGGTTCATAGGGCGCAATCACCTGAAAAGGCGTGGTGGCAAGGCGCGTTTCGGGAATTTTCCCTTCCATTTCTGCACCACTAATTTTGGTAAAAACATCAGCAACGTGGACTTCAAGGTCTTTGGGCGAGCCGTTATTTTCTATAACGAAATCCGCCCACGCACGGCGCTGTTCGTTGCTGGGTTGTCGGGCTATGCGGCGCTGCACATCTTGTTCGTTAAAGCCTTTAGCAATAGCCCGATTAACCTGAGTTTCGAGCGAAGCCACCACCGCAACCAGGTAATCGGCAAGATTGGCGTAAGGGTCTTTTTCGCCGTTGAAGGCCGACACCTCAACTACGGCGAAATCGTTGCCCTCGTGTGCTTGTGCTGCAAGCCATGTTTCCAGCTTTTCCAAAATAGCGGGGTGGGTGATTTCGGTTAGTGCCTCGGTCGCTTCCAAGGTAGCAAAAGCATGCGCTGCCAACAATGCACGGCTAATTGTGCCCTCTTCGTCTAAGATATCGTGCCCGAATTCGTGCACAAGGGCATCTTTAATTGCACCATCATGCAAGACTTCATGCCCCACCTCATCAAGGTCAAGCATCGGGATGCCAAGGGCAGCAAAGCAACGCGTTACCGTTGATTTCCCCGACCCCACAGAGCCTATGACAAAGATTGTTTTCATGAAAGTCATACTACCACCAACGCTCGCGGGAGCTATCCTCAAACACAAGATTTACCTTGTTGGGTCAGTCTTGGATTAGCAAGAAACAATTACGCCCGAGCCAAGGAGAGTTTCTCCCTGATAGAAAACCGCATATTGCCCTGGTGCTGTCGTTGGCTGGGGGCTGCGTAATTGCACTCGAACATGCGCGTGTTCGTCGGCGGCAGCTGCGCTCGCTGCATCGCCTCCCTCAGCTGCAACATCAACGCCGCCGTCCACGCTACTGACAACACACGCTGCAGGACGACTGCGATACCGAAGCTTCACCATGCATTCAAGGGGTTGCGGCGGCGCGTCAAACGCCATCCAGTTGACCTTACCAACCAACACTTCGCTTATCGTTGTTTCATCGTGAAAGCCCACCACCAATTCCTTGGTTTCCCTTCGCTTCCCAATCACATAATAGGGCTCACCCGCCGCAACACCGATGCCTTTGCGCTGGCCTAAGGTGTAGCGGAACAGCCCCGTGTGTTGCCCGAGAACCTCACCTGCCGCATTCACGATAGCGCCCGCTTCATCCGCCAAGCCACGCTCTTTCAAAAAGTCGACGTAGCCCCCTTTGATGAAGCACACGTCTTGGCTTTCAGGCTTATCCGCCACCGAAAACCCTAAATCTTGAGCGATGATACGCACTTCTGCTTTGGTGGTTCCTCCCAAAGGAAACACCAGGCGCGCCAGTTGGTCTTGGGAAAGCTGAGCGAGCATATAGCTTTGGTCTTTTGAAGCGTCGAGGGCGGTTTTTATCACAAAACGATTGTTTTTTGTAAGGCGAGCGACGCGCGCGTAATGTCCTGTTGCCACCCATGCGCAAGCCAGCGAATCGGCACACGCAATCAGCGAGGGAATTTTACAACGTGCATTGCACGATACGCACGGGCTTGGCGTAAGACCGCTTGCGTAATCGCCCACGAAAGGCTCTATGACCGCCGCCTCAAAAGCAGGAGCACAATCCCACACCACATGTGCTATGCCCAATAAGTCGCATACCGCCTTGGCGTCAGCCTGAGCACCAAGCGCGGTTTCATCGTCGAAGAAAAGGCAGGTGACTCCCACGACTTCATAGCCTGCGCGCATAAGAAGTGCGGCTGATACCGCCGAATCAACGCCGCCGCTCATGCCCAGTGCTATGCGTGGTTTTTCAGCCATGTCTGCCAATCTTTGTCACGGGAGGGCTTTCGCTCTCCCCTTTTTTGCTTCAAAGAATCATTATAGCGAACTTACTACCACCACGTCATTACACCACTCCGCCATTGCAGGCTTGACCCGCAATCTTAAATCGCCGCACCAACATTTGAATACTCGACACCATCTCGGCGGCGACACCATCTCTCCCTTTGCGAATAGACATTCAAGCCATTTCGTCATTGCGAGGAGCTTAAGCGACGAAGCAACCTAGTCGTGGATATGCAGGTTGTCGCAGGTCATTTCCCATTTCCGTCATTGCGGGCTTGACTTTCCGTCATTGCGAGCCGCAAAGCGGCGCGGCAATCCATGCAACAACGTGAGAGTATCAACCTGCACATCGATGACTAGGTTGCTTCATCGCTGCGCGATTCGCAAAGACGGACAGGGGCAAGATTGCTTCGTCATTCAAGAACTACTGAAAGGGGAAGTTTCTGCTTTACAGCGAATCAATGCGCGAAATAAATTCATTCACCCATTCGATAGCACTATCAACGGTAGGTAAAACATTCAAGTTTTCGATCTGCACTTCATAAAGCGTATCCCAATTCACGCCCTTGACAACAATCGGGTGCCACTCTTGCAACTTTCGTGAAGCGAATAAGCGGGAACAGGCTTCCTTCGTCTTTTGATAATCAATATCTTCATTCGCAAAAATCAATTGAAGGTCGACAAGGTCGTGAGCACGTTCGCTATTTACAACACTGAGCGCATGAAGTTTTTGGGCGATTTGATGAGGAATTGGCACCAAAGCAACTGGATTCGGTGCGGGCAGTCCAAGCTGCTCAAACATGGTCACAACATCGGGCGCTATGAGGTAGTCAGGGTCGTCAGTGTCGCCGATTTCGTCATGCCCTAATTCAAGCTGGACGGTAATCCAAGACTTACCTTTGTATTCCATTTTAATATCAAAGGGACGCATGATGTATTCACCAGGAACGTTTTTGGGTTTTGCTGGCTGCCTTGAAACTACCTTACCGCTAAACCCGTTCCAGCCACCGCGTAAAGCATCGCTTAGGTTTTCTATGAAAACTTCCAACTCTTCTGCCCTTACTGCATCTAGGTCACGTGTGAACCTTGTGGGCTTATCGCCGTAGCGCAACTTCAGGGAGCTGCCTCCCTTTATTGCTCCAGGCGGCAGGAGTTGACCGACTATCACATTTGCCAAAAGCTTTCTTACGCGCATTGGGTCATCGGCGTCGCCAAAAAGTCTCTCAATGGCAATGTCGAGGTTTCGTCTACTGTTTGGTGGTTTTACGCCCAAGTTTCATTTCCCTTCTTAGGGCTTTCGCTTCGCCATCAGTAATGAGCCCTCGCGCTCGCGCTTCTTCAATGGCAGGAAGAAGCCGTTCGGTCATCACTATTGCTTGACAGGTTCTGATAGCATCCGCAACGCTTTGTGAAGGTATGCCCTCATATTGTGTCACCTCGGTACCAGCAAGCGCAGGCACCGCCGTAATGTAGGGCGGAAGCTTCTTTCTGATCCTTGTTTGAGTTGCCACTATAATTGTCTTGGGATTTACCAGCGCAAGATCAAACATGGCCAGCACTGATTGCGCATAGATATAAGATCCTTCTCCCAACAAAGTAACAGCCTCAGCATATTTATCAAATGGTGTTGGAACATGACGAGCCAAACGATATATTCCATGACCGACGCGACGAAGACTGCCGCGTCGAGCCATTTTTACAAGATTAATATTAGGCACACCAAATGAACGTGCCTGTGCTGCCGTGATTAGCCCATAATTATCGGCTGCTTGGTCGTATATAACATCAAAATACGTCATGACAAAAGTATACCTTAAATGGCATACATTTGCCAATAATTTTTTCCCTCAACTCGTCAAAAGTATGCCTAAATGGCATACTTTTGACAATGCAATTTTTACAACTCGAATAAGCTACTTCTTCTTCTGATAGAAGTAGCCGCTATTAAGTCCTGGAGCAACGCTGCCCTTAGGAACAATGACTATCTGCATGGCTTCCATGCGGTAAGAATATCCCGCGCTACCACAACTCTGACCATTTTTAGCCCAACCCGTCCAGCCGATGTTTTGGATATGGGTGCGGTAGTAAACGTCGTAGTTTTTACCCATGTCTCCGGTTAGAGAAATGCGCAAGGCTTCTAAGCGAAGAGCCCGCCCACTGGTTCCTGACTTACCCCCATCGGTCTTGGCTGCTTGCCAACCGATGTTTTGGATATGGGTTTCATATTTTATCGAACCTGAATAAGGAGCATTCTTAAGCTTTAAGGTCATGGCTTCTAGACGAAGTCCTCTACCAGACGTTCCTAGAATAGTTGAATTGGTAGCAGAAGAGTAAGTTTTATCCCCTACGTTTTGAATATGTACCGTTGCAGAATAGCCAAGCGTTGCACTTGCTGCAGGTTTAGGGTCAATCATACGAGGAGTACCCGCAGCAGTGGTAACACTTTTATAGGTATTAGGAGGAGCAGTAGCTCCTTTAGCAACTAAGACTACTTGAATTGCTTCTAAGCGAAAACTGTGTCCTGCGGTTCCTGAGTACTCTCCGTTTTTCGCCCATCCCATCCAGCCAACGTTTTGGGCATGAACTCTATAGTAGATATCGTAGTGTTTAGCCAAGTCTCCTGTTAAGCTCATAGTGATAGCTTCTAAGCGCAGTGCTCTGCCTTCAGTACCTGAAAGCGTTCCTTTAGCTTGTGTTGCTGAAACACCCGTAGTACTCACACTTGCTGCTTTTTGCCAGCCGATGTTTTGTATATGGGTGGCATAACTAATACCTCCCGCATACCCTGTGGTATTAGTAAGGTTGACTTTGATGCCTTCTAAACGAAGTGCGCGCCCACTAGTACCTGATACCGCCCCATCCTTAACCGCTGCTTGCCAACCGACGTTTTGCACATGGGTTGAATAAGCAACTGACACCGTTCCTCCCCCTACTTTGATAGAGAGTTGTTTAGTAGCGCTACCACCTGCATTCGTTGCCTTTACCGTAAAGGTTGAGGTACCAAGAGCAGTAGGCGTACCTGAGATGGTGCCATCAGTTGCCAGTTTGAGTCCCTTAGGCAGCGCCCCTGCAGACACTTCCCAGGTAATGGGAGCGGTTCCTGTTGCTGCCAACTTCTGACTGTACGCTTTAGCAATCGTGCCCCCTGTAAGAGAAGTGGTAGTGATAGCAGGTTTTGCTGCAACTACCTTGATAGTGAGAGATTTAGTAACATTGCCTGCACTGTTGGCGGCTTTTACCGTAAAAGTTGAGCTTCCCACAACTGTTGGAGTGCCTGAAATGGTTCCATCGGTTGCAATCTTCAATCCCTTAGGCAAAGCCCCACTTGAAAGCGTCCACGTAATGGGAGCGGTTCCAGAAGCTGCCAACTTCTGACTGTAAGTTTTCCCTACCGTAGCATCTGCAAGAGAGGTAGTGGTGATTGTTGGTTTCAGTGCATCCACTTTGATCGTGAACTGCTTCGTAACCTCTCCTACGCTGTTCTTAGCTTTTACCGTAAAAGTAGAACTTCCAACCGCACTCGGAGTACCTGAGATGGTTCCGTTACTTGCAAGACTAAGCCCCTTGGGGAGACTTCCCGAGGATAGTGTCCAGGTAATAGGAGTATCCCCTGAAGCTGTCAGTTTTTGGCTGTAAGCCTTGCCCACTGTAGCACCCGCAAGCGAGGTAGTCGTAATGGTTGGTTTTACGGGAGCAGCAACTACTTTGATAGAAAATTGTTTGGTGGCGCTCCCTTCTTGATTCGTTGCCTTTACCGTAAAGGTTGAAGTTCCTGCCGTGGTGGGAGTACCAGAAATGGTTCCGTAACTGGTAAGCGCTAACCCCTTCGGCAGGCTCCCTGAAGACACGGTCCACGTAGAGGTGCTTCCTGACGCTTCAAGGCTTTGATAATAAAACTCTCCGACAACAACACTTGGAAGAGAGGTTGTTGTAATAGAGGGTGGATAATATTGGGGGAACAAAAAGCCATTATGCCCCGATTTGTCAAACCAGGTCTCTAATGCTGCAGTGTTTTTAATACTGTTTCCTTGACACCACAGGTTGTTTAACTCGGTGTTTTTGCTTATATCAAGCGCAGTGAGATGATTGTAGTGACACCGCAGCAGCTCTAATTTTGTATTTTTGCTTACGTCAAGACTGCTAAGCTGATTGTCATTGCAACGCAGATCGAGTAGCTTTGTGTTTTTACTGACATCAAGGGTTTGGAGCTGATTGTCAGAGCAAAGCAGCTCTTCCAAATTCGTGTTTTTACTGACATCAAGAGTTTTAAGTTGATTATCATCACAATCCAAGTGTTCTAAAGCTGTGCTATTGCTTACGTTGAGAGAAGTAAGACGATTCCTATAACACTTCAAGTATTTCAGCTTGGTATTTTTGCTGACATCAAGGGTTGTGAGTCGATTGTCGCCACAACGCAGGCTTTCAAGTTTTGTGTTCTTGCTTACGTCAAGAGTTGTAAGCTGATTGTCGTCGACAATTAAGTTTTCCAAGGCAATATTTTCACTTACATTAAGATTGGTGAGTTTGTTTTGAGAGCAATCTAGCTTCTTTAATGTCGGGTTCGTGCTTACATTGAGAGAAGTGAGCTGGTTGGAATCACAGTTTAGCTCCTCTAGCTTCGAGCATCCGTTTACATTAAGACTAGTGAGCTTGTTGCGGTAACAATTGAGCTCGCGCAAATTTGCGCAGGCACTTACGTCGATTTTCTCTAAATCAGTGTAGCTCAGCAACACGGAAAGAACGTTTTCCCCGTCAATCTTTCCTGGCACAACAACCTCTTTCGCCGAGCCCGTATATCCAAGAATGTAAACGCCATAGCCATAAGTAGCAGGGCTGATGCGATAGTAAAAATCGCTCGCGGGAGTTGTTGCTGCAAGGCTTATCCCCTCATCTGCCTCAGACAAAAGAATATCGGTATCAGTGACCGCAAAAGGCTCTATCTCTACTTCGGTATTAGTATTTTCAGGAACAAGGGAAAGGTCGCCGTCAGTTAGCTCATCGGCAAAGGCGGCGCTTGGAACAAGCGTTATTGCTAAGATGAATGCGACGAGGAAGGATAGAAGTCTTTTTGAAGCAAGCTTTGTCTTTTTCACGATGTCTCCTCTAGTCTGGTTTTTTATAAACAAGACTTAGGGAGAAGCTCCACATTGGCAACTTAAGTCGTCCAAGATCTTCGAAGAAGAAGGACATCCACCCTAAGTCGCCAAACACACAAGAGGCTGTAAGAAAAAACGCCTAATGTTGGCAGATGTCCTTCTGCCCACGTTTTTCTTAAGCTTTGATAAGCCTGTTATGTGTTTGGCACCTGCATTGTACCACAATAATTTTTGCTATCAAGCCAGATAGAAGGCGTTGGATAAATCTGAATAGCTGTCTTTGAATAAGAGGAGGTTGTGGGTCAAAGAAAGCGGTCACTGTCGAAGGGGTCGAAGTTCTCTCTGAACACCACTTATTATCTTACTGTGATTTCAGCAGTGAAGCGCACGAAGATTCGAAGAATCTGAGTAGCGAAACGGGTGAACTGAGACCCCTTCGATGGTGACCGCGAGAGTGTCGCTCTTCCGTTGTTGCAAGGGAAAGATTGCGGGTCGAGCCCGCAATGACGGGAAGTCAAGCCCGCAATGACCGCGGGAGAGAAAAAAGAAGCCCGAAACGACGATGCGAGTAGTCGTTTCGGGCTTTGATGAGGGGAAGAGTTTTATTTAACGTGCAAAACTCATCAACTCAGGTAAAGCTTTGGGCTTCCTAGCCTTCGTCCTCCTCTTCGGATGAACGGCGACGCCGTGCGAAAGCCAAACCAAGACCTGCGGCACTAACTCCTAGGAGTCCAACCCAAACCCACGGGTTGGTATCGTCGCCAGTCTTAGGACTTGACGGACCCTTAGGCGAAGCAGGTGCAGGAGCAGGCTCGGGCGCGGGTGGTACTGCTGCCTTTTCCCACTGAGCATACACGGTCATGTCGCTGAGAACTGGGGTGGACGGCGTGAACTGCGTGCCGCCCTCAGGCGTGAGCGCCCAATAGGTGAAGACATAACCGTCACGCACGGGTGAGCTCGGCAGATAGCTAAGCGTTGTTGCTGGCTCTACCACATAGATGGTGGAAGGTCCAGTCAAGGTTCCGCCGTTGGGGTCAAACTTCACCGCATAGCGGTTGTTCGCAGGCGCGGTAACCGTGGCCGTAATATTGGTTTTCAGGCTCGGCTCAGACGCAACCGATATTTGCACTGCATACTGACCGCCCACATTGGTGTATCCGCCATCGGCAGTCACATTAACCACCGCAGGAGTACCGTCATAGCGTGCGGCAACAGCGCCCGATTGCGCAATAATCTGTCCGCTCTTGTTCCCCAAGTCCACATCGCTGTGGGCAATGGTGAAGTCGTGGGCGGAAAGGATGTAGTCATCTCCGAAGACAAACGAACCATCATCAACAACGAATGCGCTGGTGACTATCGTTTCGTTGCCGTCAGAGTCGGTAACGCGCAAGGTTACAACATAGATGCCAGGTTCGTCGCCTGGTACGTCGCCAATAACCTCAATGCGGTTGGTCAAATCGCCGTCTTCAGGGTCATACGCGGTAGAAGAGCCCTTCATCTGGTCGCTCGTGAGGTTGCCTGGAGTAGAGGAAACAGGGAGCTTCAGCGGACGAGGAACATTAACCACTGGCGGTTCACCTGCGGTAACCGATACGGTCAATTCAGCTTGAGCAATTTCATCAACATCAGCCAAAACCACCTTATAGGTGCCTGGAACTGCTGCGAAGCCGCCCGTGCTCAAAACCTTTACTGGCTTGAGTTCATTGCCCGTGATAGGATCAGCCAAGATGGCGCCACCGAGCAAGGCTTCGATAAGTGCGTCATCAGAAACAAGGCGGTCAGCTGCCATAAGCATCATCCCCATCGGGCGTGCGCCCAAAATGGCGGCAGCTTCTGCAACCCGCATGGTGGTGTTCTTGCCAAAGACATACATCACAGGACCGTTCGGGTCGTCTGGGTCTAGCGGATTGTCCTCGATAACATCAGCATCAACAACCGTTCCGACAATCGCCTTGGTGATGGTTCCAGCGGGGTCGTCTGCCGCCGCTACCACGATGTCATAGGCTCCAATACTTCTTTGATAGTTGCCCGTGTCAGCAATAGAAAGCAGGCTTGCAGGCAATTCGTCGCCTGTCACACCATCATAGACATGCGCCTGGGTCTGACCGATAAGATGCTGGCTCATTTGAGAGCTGTTCGCCACAACATCGGCAAGCCTTATCACAAAGGAGTTCGCCTCAAGAATGCGACCTTGACCCAACACATAGCGTCCGTCGTTGACGACCACCGCACGTGTTGTCGTGGTGGTATTGCCCTCGTCATCGGTGACGGTGTAGGTAACCTGATGGATGCCTACCTGAGAGGTGTCCATCGTTTCAGGAGTGAAGGTCACTTGATCGGTAATGTCGTTGCCCGCTGCATCAGTAGCGCTGACACCCGTCATTGCCACGATATCATCCCAAGTAGTACCAGGAGTTATCTCGAACGGTGCGGTGACGGAAAGGGTCGGCGGTGAATCGTCGGTAACCGTACCAACAACATTAATCGGTTGACGCTGCGCGGGATCAACGCCTGCAATAGCGAAGGTAAGCGGATAGTCACCTCTGACCGCGGTAAAGCCTCCGTTGTTGACTACAACAGGATTAGCATCCGCAGCAGAAGATACCAGCTTGATAACCCGCACTGAAGCGGCATCTATAAGACCTGCTTCTCCCACAACTCCTGCAGCTTCAGCGACAGTCATGGTGAAGTTCGATGCGATGAGTGCATATTGTGAAGCGTAAGGGTCAGGACCTAAGTCGACAACGTCTGCGTCAACAACTTCACCCGTGATGGTTGTTGTGGGGCTTGCAATACCTTGAGCAGCAAAGGTAAAGTCATAGACTCCAGGAGTCTTAGAAGCAAAACCAGCAGGCAGCGTACTTGTCAAAGCAACAGTCAAAGGCTCGCCTTCGAAGTCATACGCTTCAGCTGCTGAAAGGGCTATTGCGTTAGCAAGAGAACCTGCGAATGCGGGATCTTTAGCAGCCACCACAAAGTTCTTAGCACCAACGATGGTTTGCGTATCTGAATCGGTGACGAAACGCCCGTCATCGACAACAACAGCACGCGTAACGCTCGTCGGTTCTCCCGTAACAGGATCTTCAACCGTATAAACTACCTGATGAACTCCAACCCGCGAAGTATCAATCAGGGGACGTGCATCCCTGGTGTGGTCCGTAATCGCTACATCGTCAAGCCCCAGGTTCGCATTGTCAGGATCGCTCACGTCAACACCATCAAGTAATTGGTCATCGGTGAGAATCGAAGAACCAGGAGTCGTCGGAACAACAAGCGGTCCGTCTACCGAGAAGGTCGGTGAGCCCGACTTGGCAACCGTGAACTGAACGGTTACGGAAACGCCGCCCACGTTTTGTGGAATGAAGGTCACGTCAAACGCGCCGATTTCTTGTTTGACGCCATTGCCGTTGGCAGGAACGTCTACCGCATGGGCGGAAAGGTTACCTTCAGGGCTAATCTTGAAGCCTTCCGCTTCTGCCAGCTCGATGAGCGTTGCCTTGGTAGCAGCATCCGTCTTACCCGCAAGCGCGCCTGCCTGAGACCACGTCAAGGTGACATGGTTGGCAGCCACTACATAGCGGTTGGCATCGGTCGGATCATCGGTATTGGTGTCGTTGACATTACCATTTTCATCAGGTGTGTTGGAAATCACATCCCTATCAAGAACGGTTGCTTGAATCTCTATGACTGGAGTCGGTTCCGCAACACCTATCTTAATAGGTTCATAGGTACCTTCAGCTGCAGCGAGGTTTGCCCTGTCTTTCACGATGGGGGCAATATGCTCGATACCCGTGATGATGTCTTGGTCGTTGCGCACAACCTGAATTGCGTCGGCCTTAGAAAGCGCCGTAATGAGACCATCAAGGGATGAAGCCGCTTCAACGTCGGCGGCGGTTGTGACGAAGTTTCGTGCAGTAACCGCATAATCGCCATCAATCATCCAGTCGCCCACCAAGACGAATCCCGTGGCTTCCGTTGTGTTGCCCTCGGTGTCGGTCACGGTGTAGGTAACTTCATAAACTCCCTCAAGAGCCGTGTCCACCGTGTTGGTGTAGCTTGTCACCAACAGTTCCGTGGCATCCTCAGCGTCCCCATACGTCACGCCACCCATATAATCAAAGGTGCTGTTCAAAGGCGTTTGCCGCAATCCAGGAACCTCAATCCACGGATAGTTGCCGTTGGATACCGTAACCGTAATGGTGACCGCGGCTGAATGGTCTTCAGTAACCCAGAAGCTAACCTGGAAGGTGGACGGGTAAGCAGGGTCGCTTTCGAGCGCGAAGGTAGCCGTCTTGAACCCACCATCGTTAGTGAGAGCAGGGGTGCCTCCGCGTGAAAGGTTAGCATCGGCGCGCAGATAGCTCGCAGCACCTGAACGGCTCAGGAATTCGGAATCATACGCCGCACCACTCTTTGCTTGCAGCGCCCTTGCGTCAGCGAGGTTGATACGGAAATCCTTGGCTTCAATCGAATATTGGTCGCCGTTTCCGATGTTGGAGTCAACTACCTTAGCGGTAACGCTGCGCGTCAGTGCTACATCTTCTTGGACAGTCAAAACGATTCCATAATCGCCCTTGACTGGTCCAAAACCGCCTGCATCGCGGATAACAGCCGTTGCGGGCGTTCCGTCGGTGTGCCATGCCTGCGCTTCGGTTTGCTCCATGATGAGCGTGTTGTAAGGCAGCGTGACATCTTTCGCTTCAATCAGGAAGGATTTCCCTTGCAAGATATAGCGATCGTCGAAGCGAATCGAACCATCGTTGACGATAAGGGCACGGTCAACGGTTTCGGTAAAGCCATTGTTGTTCGTCACCGAATAGGTTATTTGGGTAACTGATGCGCTGCCCCACGCAATCGCGGGCAACTGTTCGGCGTTCGTTGCATCTGGGTTGATAACCACTCTGCTCGTCAGGCTACCGTCATTGCCGTCTCCCGCCGTTACACCGCTCATGATATCGGCACGACTCAACATGTCCGTGCTTCCCAAACGATAGGTGTATTCAAGCGGCTTGGGTGTTGCGTCAATCCACGGAAGAACCGTTGGATTAACCTTTACGCTCAGTCTTGCAGAAGCGTTGCCATCTGGGTCTTGAATGGTGACCCAATACGTACCCGTTTCTGCCTTGAAGCCGCCTCTATCAGCGATAATCGGCGTGATGTCACCCAGCGTACCATTCGGACGCGCTACGCGCGCACCAGCACCAAGAGCAGCAAGTAATTGAGCATCGGTCGTAATTGCTTCAGCTTCAAAGACTTCCAGTTCAATGTTATTGCCATAGACATAATAGGTGTCTTGATCGGGGTCATTGGGCTTGGGTCCATAATCGATAACTTGCGCATCAATTACTTCACCGACAATAGCCCGCGATATCTTGGAAGTGCCCGAATCAATTCCCTCAATAATAATGTTGTAGCTACCTTCCACACGACCATAACCGCCCGTGCTAACAACCGAAAGATCGGTTGAAGATACCAAGGCTCCAGTTTCGCCGTTGTAAAGCGCCGCACTGCTCTTAAGCAAGATTTCCGTGTTGATAAGAGACGGGTTGGTGGTCACATCTTCAAGCAAGGTCACGAAAGACTCAGCCGAAAGGATGCGATTTGAACCAACAACATAGCGTCCGTCGTTGACAATCACCATACGCGTCGGCAAAACAGCGGGATGGTTGCCATCGGAATCAACAACATCGTAGGTCAGCTTATACATGCCCACCTGCGTCACGTCAACGTCACCCGTTGCTGCGTCAGCCGTGTAGGTAACCGCAGATGTCAGATTTCCGTCTTCGGGGTCGGATGCCGTTACGTCATACAGCGCGCTGTATTGAGCAGCGGTGATAGCGCTTGCGGGCTTCGGCCCTGTTCCTATCCAAACTTCTAACGGGGTCGAAGCAGTAATGGTCGGCAGCGAGCCTTGGGAAACTATTCCTCGAACGCTTGCGCTTTGCTCGGTTTCAGGAATACCGTCAATCTTGAAGGTAATCGGCTCATAAATGCCCTCTGCCGCCGTAAAGCCGTCAGAGCTTACGAGCACAGGAGCGCGGTCGGCGACACTTGGAACAAGTTTCACCACTTCTGCGCTGGCAGCTTCAATAAAGGCTGCCTGTCCGCCGTTGAGAATACCTTGTGCGTCTGCCACGTTCACCTGGAAGTGGTTAGCCAAAATCGCGTAGCTTGAATCTTTGCCACCCGAATCAATCACGTCAGCATCAACCACGCGTGCCGTGATTGCCTTGGTGGTATTGCGCCCTTGCGCCTTCCAGGTAATAGGATAGTTACCCGCAGGAGCATTGGCCGTATAGCCTGCTGGTTGCCCTGTCCAGTTAACGGCGAGGCGCTCACCTGAAATGCTGAAGGCTTCAGCATAGGAAAGGCTGCGTGCCTGTCCTTCGCTGCCCTCAACATCTTTGCTCGCAACCACATAATCACGCGCACCGATGATGACATCATCGTTCGGGTCAATTATGTAGCGCCCGTCGGTGATAACCACCGCACGACTTGCCGTGGTGGTGTTGCCGTGGCTATCCGTAACAGAATAGTCAACCTGCCACACGCCGATATTATTCTGGTTGAGGGTAAGTCCTCCTTCAACGGTAACACTGGTTTGCGTCAAAAGATTTCCATCCTCAACATCCATAACCGTCATGGACGCTTTCAGATCAGCATCGGTGAGCGGCTTGGAAGCAGGTGTTTGCTCTAACACGAGAGGTGCTTGGGTGAAGGTGATTTCAGGCCAGTTGCCCGAAGAAAGCGTCACCATCACGGTAACGAAGATATCGTCTTGCCCCACAGGAGCAAACACTACTTCGTATTCACCATTCGGTACCGCAGGATGTCCTGGAGCACCAATTTGGTTGCTTACCAACTTCACGTCATGCGGGTTAATCGCAGCACCTGGAATCTTCCAGGCTTCAGCACCCGTTGCGGCAATCAGCCTTGTGGCAGCAGCCGCGCCCGTTCCCGTAACTGAAGCGGCATCCGCATAATCAACGACGCCGTTGCTTGCTGCTACCGCATAGCGCATAGCCGCATCAAAACCGTCGGCAAGTTCGTCGTGCTCGACAACTTTACCAACAAGGTTCAAGGTCGCGTGTCCTTCAAAGCCCGTTTCAGGCGTATAGGAATCAACCAAAATCGGGTAATCCTTCACGATATTGGTGTATCCGCCATCGTTGCCGATGAACAAGAGATTCGAAACATCCACAGGAACGCTTTCGGCAGGATTGTTGGACTTAATACGCCACAAGGTCGAATACGTTTCAGCAAGTATCGCCGCTGGTGCGCTGTCTACCTCAGAAGAAAGCTTCACGAAGCTATAACCCATAGGCAGATAGTCCCCTATCAGGGCGAAGTTGTCGGTTGCTAAGACCTTGAAGGTCTCAACCGTGGTGTTGTGGTCAGAATCCGTTGCTGAATAAGAAACATCTTGCCAGAGGTTATACATCTCAGGAGCCAAGCTTACCGGGTTGCCCTCAGTAAAGACGCCGCCACCATTGACGGAGCCAATTTTCAGCTTGGTTTGGATGTCAGCATCGAAGTCATCCGTTACCACAACGCCGTTCATGCCGTTTTGCGCAGTCCATTCAGATTGGAGAATGGTTCCTGCGGGTTGGTCGGCTGCAGGGCCTGTCCAAATAATGCGCACAGGCGCGGTAATTGAAGGCGGCAAGGCATTATCAACAAACGCGATAATGGTCGTTTCTGCCGCGGGATCTTCAACGCAGCGCAGGGTTATGGTGAATTGGTCGCCTTGCTTCAAAGGCTGGTTGCCCGCATCCCCAAATCCGCCATCGCTGACGAGTGCCTTGGTAGCAGAAGCTGCCATAGCAAACGTCGGTGACGTGCGGTCATAGATGCTGAAGTTCGACCTGTCAAAGAACGCATTGTTGTAGGCAGGAGTTCCCTTTTGAGCCACTAACGCATTGGCGTC
>Ga0082212_10002071_pt1 | contig 29485 bp, 27 predicted proteins | sample TergutNt197P3_FD_71548 | JGI IMG/M metagenome (GOLD analysis project Ga0082212, IMG submission 71548) | Neocapritermes taracua P3 segment gut microbial communities from Petit-Saut dam, French Guiana - Nt197 P3 | ecosystem: Host-associated > Arthropoda: Insects > Digestive system > Gut ...
GTGGCAGTAGCGATACCGTCGCCCAGCGTTGTACATTCCTCTAAAATATCCCCGAAAGGGTCTATTATCATTGAACATCCATTTTTAAGCTGATCGTCGTCCATTCCGATTGGATTTGAAAAAACCGCATATACAGCATTATCGTATGCTCTCGCCGGAAGCCATTTCATTAACCATTCCCTGCCTTTCATGCCGTTAAATTCCAAACGTAATGAAACAGGATCCGAATCTCTGTTTTCCCACAATCGAGGATCTACAAAACCTGCTCCCGGACGCGGCGACGGAGTACACATTGTTACGTGAGGCATAAAAATAACCTGCGCGCCAAGTAAAGCCGTTGCCCGCACATTTTCTACGATGTTGTTGTCGTAACAGATAAGGATTCCGCACTTCCATCCAAAAAGATCAAATACAGTGTATTGATTCCCCGATTTCAGATGCGGATTAATGAACGGGTGTAATTTTCTATGCCTGGCTACCAATCCGTTACTGTCAACGCAAACGTATGCCTTGTATAAATCCCCGCAACGGTCTTTTTCAAAAAGTCCTGCCAATATTGCAATATTGTGTTTTGACGCAATATTTTTCAATTTTTCAATACTTTCTCCTTCAGGTATAAATTCTGCAATTTCAAGCATCTGTTCTTTTGACAGTTTTCTTGCAAAAGTATATCCGGTAACGGAACATTCATGAAAGGCTATGACTTTTGAGCCTTCCATCGCCGCTTTTTGAGATAGACGGTCAATAACCGAAAGATTGTATTCTTTATCTCCTGATCTGTTCTCAAACTGAGCTGTTGATATTTTTATGCTGGTCATGTAATATATTTTTATCAGTGTTCTACTATAATTTGCCGTATTTCAGGTTTATCACTTATCCCGTCAAAAATATGCAGGTAGTAAATGCCGTTGGGCAGGGCAGATACATTGAATTGCACAGCGCCGCCTTTGTTCGAGGCTTGCCGTAACAGATTACCCTGTCCGTCATACAGGCGAATATCATATTTTATGTCTGTTTTTATGGCTTTGGCATCGGTGACAGTTTGCTCGAACGCTTTAGCGCTATCTATGGCTTCTGTAGCAATTTCGTATGGAAGAATAAACAGTAAAAAAAATTTCGTTTTCATTTTATTGATTTTTTTAAAATTTATATGTAAATCCTATTCCAAAGTCGCCAATACGTCCGATAATGTCAGATCTGGTGCTAAAACCAAAATTGTTGAATGTTACCTTACTATCAGTTAGTTTATCTTTTACTGTTTCAGAAGTAAAACTCAAATTAAAAAATTCCCATCTTGCGATGATGCTCAGCTTGTCAGTCAGAGTGTATGAAACCGCAGGATATACATTGATTCTAATATAAGATGATGAACGGGAAAAATTAGTATCCAATCCTGTCTTTTCTTTTACGGCGCCTCCAAGAATATTTATCTCGCTTACGGCAAGTACAGATAGTTTTCCTTTTTCCCACAATCTGTAACGACCAAAAACGGAGCCTCCCCACAACTGTGTCGTTCTTTCCGATTTTTCCACACTTTGGGATCCCGGATATTTTTGCTTAGACAAAATGAATGTTGGACATGCTCCCACTGCAACGCCATCCGTCAGCCAGTACCCTACTCTTGGCATAACACTGATTGTTAAATAGGAAGGACTATCTGTGGAAACTCCGTCATTTGACACCTTTCCTCCCTGATAGGACACTCCCATACTCCACTCAGCAAAGTACTGAGCATTACCGGCTACGGTAGTGGCAGCCAACATGATAAACACGATGATGATTCTTTGCATTTGATTTTCAAGTTTTGACATATACGATTTCATTTGATTTTAAATTAATTTTTTGGCTATCAATAATAGGATTCTTTTATCTCAGGAAACAGCCAATATTGTTCCGAAAATATTTTTTACCTTGTCATTTTCAAATGGTCTGGCAGGCCGTTTCTGCAAAAGTTGAATGTTATTGGTCATCGCCGCACCGGATGGAACTTACCGGAGCGGCTTTATATCTCAAAGTTGTTTTTGCCCAGCAAGGCTAATCTTCTTTCGCACGTGAGCGATAAAAACAAATCACTCATTAACATGGTCTGTTCCATACAGAATACACATGTTCCGGGGTTTTTCATACGATGTAACACGCCTGCAAAGCAAAAACACAATAAACCGAATAAGCGGGTGTATACTCGCCTGACGGGATACTTATATATGCTTGTTATCAACATATTACATGTATATTTGTAAGATTTATTTGATGCAAATATACAACATTTTTTTTTATTTTCCAAATAATTTTGTGATTTTTTTTTGCGCTTTTGATCAGATTGTCGCAAAGGCGAACAAATATCTCCTGTGAAAATGGTCAAATTTCTATTTTAGTCGTTTGATAATGATTTTTTATTATTCCGTTTTTATAATTTTTATAATTTTGCGGCAAACATCATGATATGATAACAAATAATTATTTTTCATTTCTTGTAGCCCGTCGTTACCTGTTTGCTAAGAAATCGCACAATGTGGTCAATGTCATTTCGGTAGTGTCGGTGGTGGGTGTTGCTGTGGGTACGGTAGCGCTGGTGATTGTGATGTCGGTTTTCAACGGTTTTGGAGATCTTACCCGAAAACTGTACAGCATTTTCGACCCTGATTTGAAGGTTACCCTTGCGGCCGGAAAAAATTTTACAGCCGATACTGCAAAATTGCAACAGTTGAAAACCGACCCCGATGTGTTTACGTTTTCGCAAACCATTGAAGAAAATGTGCTGGTTCAATATGGCGAACGACAGGAAATAGCCGTGCTGAAAGGCGTCGATGACCAATACCGGCGCGTTACCGGCATTGATACAATGATGTATGAAGGGAATTTTTTCCTTTTGGAAAATAATATTCCACAGGCTGTTGTGGGATTGACCATGGCGTATAAACTGCGCGTTGGGTTGAATTTCATCACACCCTTGCATTTCTACGCCATTCGCAACAGGCCGGCGGTATCATTGAATATCGAAAATGCTTTGAATGAGAGATATATTTTCCCTTCCGGAAAGTTTGCCATCGACGAGGAAATCGACTCCCAATATATATTGGTTCCTATCGAATTTGCCCGCGATTTGTTTGAGAACGACGCTATTACCGGTGCGATCGAGATAAAACTGAACGCCGGCGCCGATGAAGCGAAGGTACAGAAACGTGTATCTGAAATTTTCGGCGACGGTTTCGACGTCAAAAATACCTACCAGCAAAAGGAATTTTTCTACAAGATATTGAAAATGGAGAAGTTCATAGGATTCATGATCCTTACGTTCGTGCTGCTCATCGCATCGTTCAATGTGGTCGGGTCGCTTTCGATGTTGATGATCGAGAAGAAAAGCGACATGTTTATTCTCCAAAGCATAGGCGCCGACAAACAAATGCTCAGCCGTATCTTCATCACGCAAGGCTGGATGATCGTTCTGGCGGGAGCGTTCGCGGGATTGGCGCTTGGGGCGCTCCTCTGCTGGCTGCAAATAGAGTTCGGCTTTTTTAAAGTTACCAACGCCGGAACGTATATTATCGACTCATATCCTGTGGCCATGCGCTGGAAAGATTTCGCGATGATTCTATGCGCCGTGTTTGGCGTGAGTTTTTTAACCATCTACTTTCCAGTGAAATATTTTGTGAAAAAATATGTATCGTGACGTCAATAAAAAATATTTTTTATTCCTCGCCAAAAATTTATACTTTTGCGCAAATTTTTTAATCTTGATTTGAATATATGTCAAAGAAAACAAATGTCAAAGCAGAGACAAGAGTTGAAGGTGTGGAACATGCCTTAACCAGAGTCGAACAATTTATCGAAACATACCAGAAGCAGATTGTCAGGGTAGTGGCTGTTATACTGGGTATTGTGGTGATATACATGGCTTTTCAGCGTTTTTATGTTGAAAAGCAATCGCAGAAAGCCGCTGAACAAATGTTCCCTGCCGAACAGTATTTTGAGAAAGACGATTGGGAAAGAGCGCTGGATGGCGATGGCAATAATATCGGTTTTACGGGGATCGTCAGCGATTACAGGTTTACGCCCTCAGCCAATCTGGCCAAATACTATGCAGGGCTTTGTTATCTGCATTTGGGCGAATATGAGGAAGCAATCAGTTATTTGAGCCGGTTCAGATCAAGAGACAGGATACTCTCATCCATCGCATTGGGAGGAATTGGCGACGCTCATGCGCAACTCGGCGAAACGAACAAAGCCGTCAGTTTTTACAGGAAAGCGGCTGAACGCAAAAGTAACGATTTTACGTCGCCCCTGTATCTGCTCCGTGCCGGAATCCTGCTTGAAGATGAAGGCCGGCTGGATGAAGCCTGCAAACTATACGAGCGAATCAAAGCCGATTATGCTGTCAGTACCGAAGGCCGGACGATTGACAAATACATTGCCCGCGTGAAAGCCAAACAGGGCGGCAATTAACAACCGATGTCCACTCAAAATCTTTCGCAATACAGCAATGTGCCCGATGCAAGCGGCATGAAAATGGGTATTGTGGTCGCTGAATGGAACAGCGAAGTAACCTTTGCCATGAAGGACGGCGCTGTGCAAACCCTTAAAGAACACGGAGTAAAGGACAGCGATATTATCCTGCGTCACGTGCCCGGAAGTTTTGAACTTACCGCAGGCGTCCAGATGATGGCCAAATATACTTTAGTGGACGCCATCATTGCTATCGGCTGCGTGATTCGTGGCGAAACGCCGCATTTCGACTATATCTGTCAGGGTGTTACAGCAGGATTGACGCAGGTATCCATCGATTTTGAAATACCGGTCGTTTTTGGCGTACTTACCACCAACAACCTTCAACAGGCGCTTGACCGCGCAGGCGGCAAACACGGCAACAAAGGCGTGGAAGCGGCTGTTACAGCCATCAAAATGGCAGCGTTGAAACGCGATTTTCAACAATTGAATATTCATATATAAATACATAATATCTTATGAACCATCAAACAGTGGACAGGGCTGCCGACAACATTCGTGTTCTGGCGGCTGCCATGGTAGAAAAAGCAAAATCGGGACATCCGGGCGGAGCCATGGGAGGCGCCGATTTTATCAACATTCTTTATACCGAATTTCTTAATTATGACCCGTCGGACATGACGTGGGTCAACCGCGACCGTTTCTTCCTCGACCCCGGCCACATGTCGCCTATGTTGTATTCCATCCTCACCCTTACGGGAAATTACACGATAGACGAGATTAAGAACTTCCGCCAGTGGGGAAGTCCTACGCCGGGGCATCCCGAAGTGGACGTCAAGCGGGGCGTTGAAAACACGTCGGGGCCGCTGGGACAGGGTCACGCTATGGCCGTAGGCGCTGCCATTGCCGAAAAATTCCTTGTGGCGCGTTTTGGCGATTGGATGTCGCACAAAATTTATGCTTTCATTTCCGACGGCGGCGTGCAGGAAGAAATTTCGCAGGGAGCCGGTCGTTTGGCCGGTCACCTTGGGTTGGACAATTTGGTGATGTTTTACGATTCGAACGATATTCAACTTTCTACCGAAACCAATGAAGTGAGCAGCGAGAATACCGCCATGAAATATGAATCGTGGGGCTGGGAAGTGACGACGATTGACGGAAACGACGCCGGTCAGATACGTCAGGCGCTTGCTGCGGCGCAAACGGTGAAGGGGAAGCCCGTACTGATTATCGGCAAAACCGTCATGGGAAAAGGCGCGGTAACCGAATCGGGCGAAAGTTACGAACGCAAATGCGCCACGCACGGTATGCCGTTGGGCGAAGCCGGCGCGTCGTTTGCTAAGACTGTCGCCCATCTGGGCGGCAACCCCGAAAATCCGTTTGTTATTTTCGACGATGTGAAAGCGTATTACGCTAAGGTGCGCGATGAAAAAATACAGGCTGCCGCATCGAAAAAGAAATTGCAGGCCGCATGGGAAGCAGCCAATCCTGCGTTGGCCGCGAAGTTCAGAACATTCTTTTCGGACGCGGCTCCGGACATCGACTATTCGGCTATTACACAGAAGGAAGGTTCGGCGACCCGCGCCGCTTCGTCGGTTGTGCTGGCTCATTTTGCAAAAAACATTGAAAATATGATTGTTGCGTCTGCCGATTTGTCGAACAGCGACAAAACCGACGGATTTCTGAAAAACACAAAAGCGTTGCAACGCGGAGATTTTTCGGGCGCGTTTCTGCAAGCCGGCGTTTGCGAACTTACTATGGCTGCCGTTGCCAACGGAATTGCGTTGCATGGGGGAGTTTTTGTTGCGTGCGGCACATTCTTCGTATTTTCCGACTACATGAAACCCGCTTTCCGCATGTCGGCGCTGATGGAATTGCCCGTCAAATACATCTGGACGCACGACGCTTTCCGCGTTGGCGAGGATGGCCCCACGCACCAGCCTGTGGAGCAGGAAGCGCAAATCCGCCTGATGGAACAACTCAAAAACCATTCGGGACATGCCTCAGCGTTAGTGCTTCGTCCTGCCGACGCCGTAGAAACCAACGTGGCCTGGAAGATGGCGATGGAAAACACATCGACGCCTACTGCTTTGATTCTTTCGCGTCAAAATATCAAAGACATTCCCGTGCAATCCGGCTCAACACGTTATGCAGATGCGCTGCAAGCCGGAAAGGGCGCTTACGTAGCGTGGAAGAACACCGGCGAAAAACCGGAATTGATTCTTTTGGCCAACGGTTCGGAAGTGTCTACCTGTATCGAAGGCGCTGAAAAACTGACTGCCGGAAAGAACCTCAAAATCCATGTGGTATCGGCCATTTCGGAAGGCCGCTTCCGCGCGCAATCCATTGAATATCAGAAAAGCGTCATCCCTGACGGCATTCCCGTACTCGGTCTCACGGCGGGATTGCCTGTTACCCTGCAAGGTTTGGTGGGTCCGTTCGGGAAAGTAATCGGCATGGAAAGTTTCGGCTTTTCGGCTCCGTATAAGGTGCTCGACGAAAAATTGGGTTATACCGGCGATAATGTCTATCATCAGGCAGTTGAGTTTTTGGGGCATTGAAATAATAATCGTAAATCATTCATCATGAATCAACAACCATATAAAATAGCAGACATGAGCCTTGCCGGTTTCGGGCGAAAGGAAATAGAAATTGCAGAAAAGGAAATGCCCGGGTTGATGGCTATCCGTAAGAAACATGCAGCCGAACAACCCCTGAAAGGCGCGCGTATCACCGGTTCGCTGCACATGACCATCCAAACGGCTGCACTTATCGAAACGCTGACTGCTCTTGGCGCCGAAGTACGGTGGGCAAGTTGTAACATTTTCTCGACGCAGGATCATGCTGCGGCTGCCATTGCTGCTACGGGTGTCCCTGTGTTTGCGTGGAAAGGCGAAACTCTCGAAGAATACTGGTGGTGCACCGCGCAGGCGCTCACATTCGACGGCGGTCTGGGTCCCAACCTGATTGTGGACGACGGCGGCGACGCCACACTGCTGATCCATTGGGGATACAAGGCCGAAAACGATCCGAAATCCATTGAACGGACTCCGGCTAACAAAGAGGAAGGCGTGATTCTCGACCTCCTGAAAAAGACCCTGACAACCGACCCCGGCAAATGGCGTCGCATGGTGAAGGATATGCGCGGCGTTTCGGAAGAAACCACTACCGGCGTACATCGCCTGTACCAGATGAAGGAACGCGGCGAACTGCTTTTCCCTGCTATCAACGTGAACGATTCGGTAACCAAGTCGAAATTCGATAACCTTTACGGATGCCGCGAATCGCTGGCCGACGGTATCAAACGGGCTACCGACGTCATGATTGCCGGCAAGGTAGTGGTAGTGCTGGGCTACGGCGACGTGGGCAAAGGATGCGCAAAGTCGATGCGGGCTTACGGTGCGCGCGTCATCCTTACCGAAATAGACCCGATATGCGCTTTGCAGGCTGCTATGGAAGGTTTTGAAGTGACAACGATGGAACACGCGGTGAAGGAAGGCAACATTTTCGTGACCACCACCGGTAACCGCGACGTCATCACCATTGAGCATTTAGCCGCCATGAACGATCAGGCCATCGTATGCAACATCGGGCATTTCGACAACGAGATACAAGTGGACAAATTAGAAAACTACCCCGGCATCCGAAAAATCAATATCAAACCGCAGGTGGACAAATACATCTTCCCTGACGGTCACGCCATTTTCCTGCTGGCTGAAGGTCGTTTAGTGAACCTCGGATGCGCTACGGGACATCCGTCGTTCGTGATGAGCAACTCGTTCAGTAACCAGACTTTGGCTCAACTCGATTTGTGGAAAAACCAATACGAAATTGACGTATACCGCTTATCGAAAAAATTGGATGAAGAAGTGGCGCGTTTACATTTAGAGCAGCTTGGAGTAAAGCTCACCAAACTGACTGACGATCAGGCGAATTATCTGGGAGTTCCTGCGGAAGGGCCGTATAAACCGGAGCATTACCGGTATTAACATTTTTTGGCGCGAACCGGGCGTCTCATTGTCGAAAATGAAAATCTTTTCAATTGCTTTTACCATATTGATTTCAGGTTGTACTGTGTCGTCTGCGGTACAAACAACGGGGCAGATACAGACGGACAGTATTCCGGCGTCACTTACCGATACCGTTCAACTGGTTTTTGCCGGCGATGTGATGGGACACGGTATGCAGATCACAGGCGCCTGGCGCGATGGCGGCGATACATGCTACAATTACCATCCTTCGTTCCAATGGGTCAAAGATTATATCTCAGCTGCCGGTATTGCTGTCGCTAACCTCGAAGTAACTCTGGCCGGCGCGCCATATACGGGTTATCCGAGATTTTCAAGTCACCGGTCGTTGGCAAGCGCCTTGCAGGACGCCGGTTTCAATGTATTGCTCACTGCCAATAACCACATACTTGATCGCGGGAAAAAGGGAATGCAACGGACACTCGACGTGCTGGACAGCATTGGTATGCTGCATACCGGCACATTCAGGGATTCGGCAGAATGGAAGACGCAGTATCCGCTCATTATCGAAAGAAACAATTTTCGCCTTGCCCTGCTCAATTACACGTTCAGCACCAATGGTATTCCGGTAGAAAAACCCAATGTGATTAACTATATCGACACTGTCCGAATGGTGGCCGACCTCGCCAAAGCGCGTGAATTACAGTCCGATTATGTCATTGCGTGCGTCCATTGGGGGGAAGAATACGTAAATACGGAAAATGCAATGCAACGTCGTCTGGCAACGATTCTTGCCCGAAACGGCTGTAATCTTGTGGTAGGCTCGCATCCGCATGTGGTGCAGCCTTTTGCGAAAATACCCGTTTGTAACGGCGATTCTGTTCCTGTGGTATATTCGTTGGGTAATTTCATATCCAACCAACGCGACCGTTATCGCGACGGAGGAATTACGCTTGAATTGACGCTTACCAAAACAGACGGCGTCGTTACAGTTCAATCCGTTGGTTACGAGCCGTTTTGGGTATATCGCTATCTTGATAACCAGGTATCGGTATTCCGGCTGATCAGGATCAACGACTACCTGAATCATCCTGAGCGTTACCCTGTTATCAGCGATAAAGATCAAAAGTTAATGATACAGTTTTATGATGACACATCATCTTTGTATGGTAGATAACAGAATGAAGGTTTATATCGAAACGTATGGTTGCCAGATGAATGTGGCCGACAGCGAAGTAGTGATTTCTATTCTTGCTGCCGAAGGTTACGCTGTAACTCCAAAACTGACGGAAGCAGATCTGGTATTGGTCAATACCTGTTCGGTGCGCGAAAACGCAGAACAGCGGGTACGCGGACGTTTGGACGTATTCCGTATGGAGAAGAAGAGACGACCGGAACTGATGATTGGCGTTATTGGTTGTATGGCCGAACGCCTGAAACACCAATTGCTGGAAGAAGAAAAATCAGTGGATTTAGTGGTTGGCCCCGATGCTTACCGCGACCTGCCTCATCTGGTACGTAGCGCAGGAACCGGATTGAAAGCCATCAATGTACTGCTTTCGCGCGAAGAGACCTATTCGGATATCAGTCCGGTACGGATGGACAGGAACCGCGTGTCGTCGTTTGTTTCCATCATGCGCGGATGCAACAATTGTTGCGCATTCTGCATCGTACCCTACACACGCGGACCCGAGCGCAGCCGCAGTATCGACACTGTATTACGCGAAGTAAACGAACTTGTTGATATGGGCTACAAGGAAGTGACGCTGCTGGGGCAAAATGTCGATTCGTACCGTTGGAAAGAGGAAGACGGCAACCCGGTTGGTTTTGCCGGTCTGCTTGAAGCAGTAGCCGGCGTATCGCCCGATATGCGCGTACGTTTCTGCACATCGCACCCCAAGGATATGACCGACGAAGTACTGCGCGTGATGGCGTCGCGCCACAATATCTGCAAAAGCATTCACCTGCCGGTGCAGTCGGGCAGTACGCGCATACTGGAACTGATGCGGCGCGGCTATACCCGCGAATGGTATCTGAATCGGATCGAAGCCATCAGACGCATCCTGCCCGCGTGCAGCATTTCCACCGACCTCATTGCCGGCTTCTGCACCGAAACGGACGATGATCACCGTGATACGCTCTCGCTGATGGAGCAGGTACAGTTCGATGACGCATTTATGTTCAAATATTCAGTTCGTCCCAACACATTGGCAGCCCGCAGAATGACCGACGATGTTCCTGAAAAGGTGAAAACGCGCAGGTTGCAGGAAATCATAGCCTTGCAGGGACGGATTTCCGCTGAAAGCAAACAACGCTGCATAGGTCAAATATGTGAAACGCTGGCCGAAAGCGTCTCAAAAAAATCATCTGCCCATCTTTCAGGACGTAATTCGCAAAATATGATGGTGGTATTTCCCAAGGAAAACCATGTTCCGGGCGATTATGTACAGGTACGCATCACCGGTTGCACGCAGGCAACGCTCTTGGGTGAGATCAGGGAAAATTTAAACAGTAATTCGGCGACAAATTCATCATCAAATTATTACTTGAGTTTTTCTGAATTGTCAAAATAAAATGATATATTTGAGCGATTGAAAAATCGTTGTTTATTAGTATAATAAGTTTAAAATAAGTTATATACATCATTGGCTAAAAAAAGGACTCATACGGTTTCCATGCAGAGTATTGCCGACGAGGTGGGCGTTGCCCGTTCTACCGTTTCATTTGTCCTGAACGGCAAAGAAAAGGAAAGACGGATCAGCGAAGAAATAGCCCGGAAGATACGGATGGCTGCCCAAAGAATGAATTATCAGGTAAACGAACTTGCCCGTAGTTTACGTACAGGCTTTACAAATACTGTTGCATTGCTTATTGATGATATTTCCGACCCGTTTTTCGGAACATTGGCATATCATCTTCAGAAATATGCCGAATCAAAAGGCTATATGTTGATCATTATCAATACAAGCGAAAAACAGGAACGACTGTCTTCCATCATCAAAATGCTAACCAACAGGCAGATTGACGGAATCATCATAGTTCCGGTATCCAATATTAAAGAAGGGCGAATTGAACAAATCAATCCTGACATTCCCATGGTATTTGTCGATCGTTATTTTAAAACCTTAAACACAAGCCGGATATGTATCAACAATTACGATGTGTCGAAGATGGCAACGCAATTATTGATGGGCAAAGGATGTAAACGAATCATCTTTGTTTCCTACCGCGAAAGTCTGATGCACCTGCAAGACAGAAAACGGGGATATATGGATGCTCTGTCGGCCAATCATCTTTCAGACAGTTCGTTGATCTGTGAGGTTGATTATCACACCCGTCAGCAGGAGATTGAAGATTTCATGAAAAAAATTTTTCAGTCAAAGGAAAAGATTGATGGTCTTTTTGCAGCAACCGGCGGTATATCGTCGGTTGCTATTCGCTGCATGGCCAACATGGGCGTCAGGATACAGTCGGAAGTACATGTCATAGCCTTTGGCCGGGTTGATGTAGCGGTTGGCGTTTCGATACCCTACATCAAACAGCCGTTGGAAGAGATGTGTAAACAATCTTTCGACATTCTGATGGACAGGATAAAATCTCCTGACAGTAAGTTGATTGATTGCGTCATTCCTGCATCCATTGTCATTGATCAAAAATAAATTCAGAAAAATCGGATTAAATTTTGTTGTATATTAAAAAATGTTACTTTTGCAAAATCGATTTTTCTACATTATTAAGATAGAAAAATCATTAAAATAATCAAAATCATATAATTATCAATAATTATCAATCAAAAAAATGTAGTATTATGAGTCATCAAAATTTTTCAAGACGTAATTTTATCGGGCTTACCGGTATTGCCGGCGCAGGGCTGGCTCTTTCGGGCAATCCGTTAATGGCTGCGCAACCCGTACAGACAGAAGAATATGCGGGTAAAGTATACAAAATGGGGATTATCGGATGCGGTAACCGTGCCAGAGCCATCATTGGCGCACTGAACAGTGTTAAGGAAATCGAAATGACCGCTTTTTGCGACATTGTTCCCAATAAAGCGCAGGCACGGGCGGCGGAATGTATCAAAAACGGGGCTAAACCGAAATTTATCAACAGTTTGGACGAACTGTTGAAAATGTCGGAACTTGACTGCGTAGCGGTCATTACGCAGAACGATACGCACAGGGATATTGTGATTGCAGCGCTTCAGGCCGGCAAACACGTTTGGTGCGAAAAACCGCTGGCTTTAACAGTTGCCGAATGTAACGATATGATCGGAGCCGCCGAGAGGGCGCGCAAGGCATTACAGATCGGACATCAGCGCAGGCACGCCGCAGGATACAGGCAATTGGTAGATATTATCCGCAATAAATCTTTGGGAAATATACTGCAATCAAGCCTGTACGATTATCGTGGCGACTGGCGGGTACCCGCGCCGGATGAATTTCCCGCAGGTACGCCCTACTGGCGTCTGAGTCAGAAACTGAGCGGCGGAGTGGTTTACGAAATGGGCGCACATATCATTGACGTGAACAACTGGGTGTTCGACAGCGACCCTGTTTCTATTTGCAGTCTGCAGGGAGTAAACAATTTCACGCTGCGTAAACGCGATTCGAGCGACCATGCAGGCGTACTCGTACAGTATGCCAACGGCGCAATGATGAACTATGGCGGAAACGTATATAACTATGGTTCTCAGGCTTTAGACACTTTCTTCTGTGTAAACGGTACTGTACAAATGGGTAATGGCGTATTTTCCGTCAAATACGGTTCGGCTCCCGGATTCCCAAAACCTGCTGACATGCCTCAAAATGAAGAAATTAAAATAACAGGTGGCGCTAATGCGGAAGCAGAGCAATTGCGACATTTTGCCAAAGTGATGGACGGCACGGAAAAAGCATATCCCGACGCTTATACTGCCCGCAAGTGCGTTCAGGTGATGCAGGGTTCTCTTGTCGCCGCCGCCGAAAGAAGAGTAATTGACGTCAGAGAATTAGGATAATCAAAAGGTAGAAAACCATGACAAAACACCAATATACCCGTAGAGAATTATTGACCCGTCTGGCGCTGGTTCCGGCTATTTTGGCTGTTCCACGTGCCGAACTTTGGGGAAATTCTTCATTGGCAAGTAAAAAGGGATGGGTCAGCCTGTTCGACGGTAAAAGTCTTGCAGGCTGGCATACCAACCGCGAGAAAATAGGACATGGTACAGGAGGCCTTTGGCAGGTGAATCAGGGAGTGATGATCTGCCAACAGGATCCTCCGGGTTCGGGAAATGGCGGGATGCTCATGACCGACAAAAAGTACGGCGATTTTGAACTGGAACTTGACGTGTCGCCCGACTGGGGCGTCGACAGCGGCGTATTCTTCCGTACCAATGAAAAAGGCGAGTGTTTTCAGATTTATCTCGATTACCACGATAACGGATTGATCGCATTTATCTCAACCGAAGGGAAAGACAGGATGTATATTCGTCCTTTCTGCATCGACGGTATTCTTGACGACAAGGGGAATCTGACCGGATTTGTTACGAAACCCGATAGTCGCGATGTGGCATGGAAACCGGATTACCTGCTTTATCACTGTTCGCCCGAAGAGTGGAAAAAAGCATGGAAAACAGGCAAATGGAATACGTTGCGTATTCGCTGTACAGGGAAATATCCCCGTGTTACAACCTGGATAAACAACGTCAGGATCATGGATTTTGACGGAGAAACCTGTCCCAGTCCTTTGTACAGGAAAGAACAGTTAGCCGAAGAACTTGGACGCGAGGGATATATCGCCTTGCAGGTACATGGCGGAAAAGGATCATGGAAAGATGGCGCTGTTTGCCGTTGGAAAAATATTAGAATCAAGGAATTGTAGACGATGAAGATTCCATTAAAAGAAAGATTTGCCTACGGGTTGGGCGATGTAGGTAATAACTTTTTGTTCGACCTGGGGCAAATCTATTTGCTGAAATTTTATACCGATTCATTGGGGATTCCGGCTGCTGCGGCAGCGACGCTTTTTTTAGTAACCAAATTATTGGACGGTTTCACCGATGTTGCTATTGGAACCTGGGTCGATGGCAGGAAAAAATGGGGAAAATTGGGAAAATTCCGCTCATTTATGATTTATGCATGTCCTCCGCTTGCTTTGTGTACAGCCATCAGTTTTTACAATCCCGATTTTGCGTTATCAGGCAAAATCATTTTTGCATACTGTTCATACGCGGCATTTGGGCTTGCATACACCATGTTCAACGTACCTTACGGTTCGATGCTTCCGGTAATGACCAAAGATCCGCTGGAAAGAGCCAGCATGGCTTCATTCCGCGAAGCAGGCGCAAAAATTGGTTTGTTGGTCACCTTAGTTGCCTTTATTCCGTTAGTTACTCTGTTTTCTAATTTGTTTGGCACAAAATACGGTTTTTTTGCAGCAGCGGCTGTCTTTGCAATTGCCGGTTGCGCTCTGCAAATGACATGTACGCTCAACATCAAAGAACGGTTCGTGGAACAGAAACCCAAAGAAGAAAAGATATCTATTATCAAGAGTTATAAGGCTATCCTCAAAAATTATCCTTTGTTGACACTCAGTTTAGTCAATCTTTTTACCTTTTCTGCGTTTAACGTAAAACTTGCCGTTCTACCTTTTTTCTGCGAATACGTTTTAGGCGATCTCAATTTTGCTCCAAAAGCAGGACTATTTCAAGCGGTCTGTCTTTTAGCAGGCGTTTTTTTAGTTCAGCCTTTTGTGCGCCGTTACGGGAAAAAGGCTTCTTATGTAATAGGGGCTGCCATTTGGGGTATTGCTGAAATTTTTGCAATCATTTTTGTAAATAACCTTGTTTCGTTCATCATTTTTTCCGGGTTTGCTTACTTTGGCGCGGCTTTTACCAACATGTTGAACTGGGCGATGGTTTCAGAAGCGGTGGAATATGGCGAATGGAAAACAGGAACCCGTTCGGAGGGAGTGGTGTATTCCTTTTTCCTCTTTTTCAGAAAATTTTCGCAGGCGGTTGCCGGCTTTGTTCCGGGCATTGTGCTGGCATGGGTTGGCTATAAGGCAAATGCAGTGCAAACACAAACAGCAATCGACGGTATCAGAGGCTTGATATTCATTTACCCCGGAGTGATGGCTGTTTTCACATTTTTGCTGATGACTTTTTGTTACAAACTAACCGATAAGCGATTTAAGGAAATTGTGACAGAGTTGAATGAAAGGAAAACCGAAAAATCGTAACATCTCAATTAACCAAACCTCATGAATTTAAAAATCGTATTTTTACCTTTAGCGCGGACAACGTTCTCGATGCCCGACGCCACAGACAATTTCAACAAATCCTGCCAGATGCTGGAAGGGCTTGTCGAAAACCTGCAACGACCGCAGGATATGCTCACTTCGCCCGAAATGCTATCGGATTATCTGTCAAATGTCAGTTCGCCAGATTTGGTGATTTACCAGTGTACCACGTTTATTGGCGGGGACTTCGTAACGGAAATCACGAGGCGGTTCAATTGTCCCGTTATTGTGTGGTCGTTGCGCGAGCCTTCGATTGATGGCGGACGTTTGAAACTCAATTCGCTCACGGGAGCTTTTTCGGCGGGCAACAGTCTGTACATGCAGGAACGCGGATACCGCTTTATTTTCGGTAATCCGGATGAGCCGGAAGTGGCGTCCGCCTTCAGACAGACGTTGGCAGCGCTGGATATGACCAAAAAATTGCGCGAATTAGTTATTGGAGTAGTGGGTACGCAACCTGCCGGATTTGGCTTTGGCGACATGGACGAAGCCATGCTGGCAGGAAAACTCGGCGTGAGAGTGGTTAAAACAGAAGCCATGAGTCTCATGAAAACAGCGCTGGCTTATCCTTCCGAAGCATTTACCGACTCGGTAACGGAATTGAAAGAACGCACCAAAGGTTGGGAAACGCTTCTTACCGAAAATAAGGAAAAACATGCCCGTCTGCGTACAGCGTACAAAGAATTTGTCGAAAAGAACGGAATCAAGGCGTTAGCGTCGCGCTGCTGGCCCGACTTCTTCACAGAATACGGTGTTCCTGTGTGTTCGGTACTGTCGTTTTTGAATGATTGCGGCGTTGCTGCTTCGTGCGAAACCGACATGGGCGGGGCTATCAGTATGTTCATCGGTTCGTCGCTGACGGGCGGCGCCACTTATTTCGGCGATCCGGTAGCGATTGACGAGAGTTGCAACGCTATTGTATTCTGGCATTGCGGGGCTGGAGCTCCATCGTTAGCGAGGCAAAAAGAAGGGGCTAATCTGGGCGTACATTGCAACCGGAAAATCGGACCCACCATGGAGTTTGGACTGAAAGACGGAGCGGTAACCGTCCTCCGGCTGGGCAAAAGTCGCGAAGGACTTCGCGTGATGGCCATGAAAGGCAAAGCGTTGGACGAACCTCAAAAGTTCTTCGGCACCTCGCTTGCGTTTCAACCGGCAACAGGAACGCCGCAGGAAAAAGTGGCAGCCTTAGTGTGCGACGGATGGGAACCGCATTTCGTGGTTGCATACGGCGACATCATGGAAGAATTGCGGTTGATGTGCGGGTTTTTGGATATATTTTTTATGGAATATTAAATCGGAAAAATAGCACACAGATGACACGGATGAAACAGATAAACACCGATTGACAATGGAACATTACTTGCACAAAGAGTTGACTGATAAGATAATCAAGGCATTTTATCATGTGTATAATGAATTGGGGTATGGTTTTTTGGAAAATGTTTACCAAAATGCGCTTTATTTAGAATTGAATAATATCCCGTTAAAAGTAGAAGCACAAAAGACTATTGAAGTGTATTATCAAAATCAACTTGTAGGTAATTACAGAGCTGATTTGGTTGTGAATGATATTATTATAGTGGAATTAAAAGCGGTTGATTTTTTGATAGAAGAGCATGAACTTCAACTGATCAATTATTTGAAAGCGACCAATATGGAAATCGGATTGTTATTGAATTTTGGCAAAAAACCGGAAATACGAAGGAAAATTTTCACAAATGACAGAAAAAATATATGTAAAGATCAGTGAAAATCATGTTTCATCAGTGTTATCTGTGTGCAAAAAATTAAGATATGAATATTGAAGAATTAAGAAAATTAAATCCTCACCTGAATATCCAAGAGGTAAGCGAGCAGTCGTTCAGGGAATACGGGAAAATCATCTCCGGTTACGATTTTTCGGAAATGCTGGATTATATGGAGCGCGAAACGTCCATCCCCGAAGGAGGAAATATTTATAAGGCTTCGGTTCCGGAGCTCGAAGCGTTTGCGGTTTTTGAACGGCTTGCTAAGGGATTTTACGGCGAGATGCCCATTCAGGCAGGTTATTGCAATGGGCCCAACTCAACGCTGAACGGACTGGAATATCATATCGGCAGCGAAATTGATGTTGCGGTCACTGATTTTGTGCTGTTGCTGGGCAGATTGCCGGATGTAGTTGATGGACAATATCCGTCGGAAAAGGTAGAGGCGTTTTTCGTCCCGAAAGGTATGGCTTTGCAGTTTTACGAAACCACGCTGCATTTTGCCCCGTGTAAAACAAATGTCGAAGGTTTCAGATGTATCGTCATCTTACCGCGTGGCACCAACGAACCGCTCGAAAACGACAAAAAAACTTACGGCGACAAGTTTCTTTTCGCCCGTAACAAATGGCTGTTGGCGCATCCCGAAAGAAAACCCCTGATGGAAAAAGGCGCTTGGCCGGGAATCACCGGCAGTAATATCGAAGTTAAAATAAATTGAAATTTATATATCATGGAAATTCAGGAAATCAAACAATTAGAAGCGAAAGCAAAAGAGATTCGCAAAATGACCATCGACTCGATCGGATACCTGGGCGTAGGGCACATTGGCGGCGCCTTGTCGGTGGTGGAAATATTGACTCTGCTTTATTACAGGCACATGGACGTATCGCCCGACGATCCCAAAAAGAAATGCCGCGACAAGTTGGCGCTTTCCAAAGGTCATGCAGGGCCGGCGTTATACAGTGTGTTGGCCGACAAGGGATTTTTCCCGAAAGAATGGTTGCATACCCTGAATAAAGGCGGAACCAATCTGCCCAGTCATTGCGACATGAACCGAACGCCGGGTATTGACATGTCCACCGGATCGCTGGGACAGGGTATTTCGGCGGCTATTGGCATTGCGTTAGCCAACCGGTTGGACGGAATCGACAAAAAAGTGTACCTGATCATCGGCGACGGCGAATCGAACGAAGGTCAGATATGGGAAGGCGCCATGGCAGCGCCACACTTCAAACTGAATAACCTGATTGCATTTACCGATAACAATAAAATGCAAATTGACGGTTGGGTGTACGATACGATGAATATTGAAGATTTAGGCGCTAAATGGACTGCTTTCGGATGGTTTGTGCAACGGGTGAACGGTCACGATTTTCAGGAAATGGATATGGCCATCGAACGGGCGAAAAAGGAACTTTACAGACCGTCGATGATCATCCTCGATACCATCAAGGGAAAGGGCGCGCATTTTGCCGAACGCCGATTGGACAACCACAACATGAATGTAGATTACGAAACGGCAAAAGAGGCATGTCGGCTGATCGATCAGGGAAATTGAATCAAAAGTAGAAAATCGAAAATTAAAAAATAGAAATGGCACAATTGGAAATGAGGGCGGTATATGCCCAAACACTGATAGAACTTGCAGAAAAGGATGAACGGATTGTTCTGCTCGAAGCCGATTTAATGAAGGCGTCGGGAACGACCGTGTTCAAAAACAGATTTCCGGATAGAACATTCAACGTGGGCGTTGCGGAAGCCAATATGGTTGGAATAGCCGCCGGACTTTCGGCAGGCGGGAAAATACCGTTTGCCGATACTTTCGGGTGTTTTGCTTCAAGACGGACTTACGACCAGTTTTTCATTTCTGCCAACTACGCAAGGCTGAACGTGAAACTCGTCGGAACCGACCCGGGAATTTCGGCAGCATACAACGGCGGGACGCACATGCCGTTTGAAGACGTCGGCATCATGCGGAATATACCCAAATTAACCGTCTTTGAACCGAGCGACCCTGTGTCGCTCAAAAAATTAGTGCAGGAGTCGGCTTATCATCAGGGATGTACCTACATGCGCCTGTTCAGAAAACCGTTGGAAACTATCTATCAGGAAGATGAGACGTTTGAACTGGGTAAGGGAAAGGTATTAAAGGATGGAAACGACGTTACCATCATAGCAAACGGCGCCGTCATGGTTCAGGAAGCGCTCAAAGCCGCTGAAATGCTGAACGGAGACGGTATATCGGCGGCCGTGATTGATATGCACACGGTGAAGCCTGTCGACACGGAATTAATTATCCGATATGCAAAAAAAACGGGGCTGATCGTCACGTTCGAGAATCATCAGATCATCAACGGGCTGGGTTCGGCTGTGGCAGAAACGCTTGTTGAAAATTATCCGTGCCGGATGAAACGAATTGGCGTGAACGATGAATTTGGCGAAGTAGGCACGCAGGAATATTTGCAGGAAAGATTCGGATTGACCGCTAATCATATTGTGGATGCGGTGAAGAATGTAGCCGGTTAAGATGATAAATGGACGTCTGATATTCTTGTGCTTACAAAAAACAGACTACAACTCCAAATCCACATCATGTTGTTCATTCCATGGTAATCCGTGTATGTTCAGTTGATCCATGAACGGATCGGGATCAAACTCTTCGACATTGAATACCCCCGGTTTTTTCCACAATCCTTTCATATACATCATGGCGCCGATCATTGCCGGAACTCCGGTGGTGTAACTCACCGCCTGTGTGCCGGTTTCCCTGTAAGCCGCTTCGTGGCTGCAATTGTTATACACGTAATAAGTGTGTTCCCTGCCGTTTTTCAATCCGCGGATGCGACAGCCAATAGACGTCCAGCCCTTATAATTTTCACCAAGATCTTTGGGATTAGGCAATACGGCTTTGAGAAACTGTATCGGAACAATCTCCATTCCCTGATACACAACCGGATGGATACTTGCCATGCCAATGTTTTGGATCACGCGGAGATGAGTCAGGTATTCCTGTCCGAAGGTCATCCAGAAACGGGCGCGCCGGAGCGTAGGAAAGTTTTTTACCAGCGATTCCAATTCTTCGTGGTATATCAGGTACGATTCTTTGTGGCCGATTTCGGGATAGTCAAGCGGTTGATGGATTTCGTGCGGCTCAGTGTATATCCACCCGCCGTTTTCCCAATATTTACCTTTCTGGGTGACTTCACGAATATTGATTTCCGGATTAAAATTTGTGGCAAACGGACGGCCATGATCGCCGGCATTACAATCAACAATGTCTAAATATTGTATCTCGTCAAAATGGTGTTTGGCGGCATAAGCCGTATACACGCCGGTAACGCCGGGGTCGAATCCACAGCCGAGAATGGCGGTCAGCCCTGCTTCCCTGAACTTTTCATGATACGCCCATTGCCATTTGTATTCAAATTTAGCTTCATCCTTCGGCTCGTAGTTGGCCGTGTCCAAGTAACTCACGCCCGTTTCGAGGCAGGCGTCCATGATGGCGAGATCCTGATAGGGAAGGGCGACATTGACTACCAGATCGGGCATGAAACTGCGGATCAACGCCGCCAGTTCCGGTACATGGTCGGCGTCTACCTGCGCCGTGCGGATGCGATTACCGCCGATTGCTCCGGCTATTGCGTCGCATTTGGCTTTGGTACGGCTGGCTAACATGACGTCGCCAAATACTTCGGGAACCGAAGCTATTTTATGAGCCGCTACAGCGCCTACGCCGCCGGCTCCAATAATCAAAATCCTGTTCATTTTCTTATGATTACGCATTAAAAGATTGAATGCAAACGTACATGTTTTTTACAAACCCTGCAATAATTTGCAATAAAATATTTCATCAGTGATACCAATTATCAAAAAAACGCTTATCTTTGCGCAAAAATCTATTAAAACAGCAGTGTTATGTACCTTAATATTTTATTGGGAATACCGGGAGTCGGGCAAGTCGTTATTATAATTGTTGCTTTACTGCTTTTATTTGGCGGGAAGAAAATTCCTGAATTAATGAAAGGATTGGGGCAGGGCATGAAAGAATTTAAAAACGCCACCAAAGAAGACCTTTCAGGAAATGCCAATCCCCAGAAGGAAATCAATTCAAAAAGCGAAAGCGAATAAGAACGGATGAATGGATAATAGTAAAATCTGTGAAAAAGCAGTAAAATGCCCGATCTTTACAGGCGTATTGGAGTCGAACCCGTTGTTGATCCAGACCTATAAAAATTTGTACTGTGAAAACTGGGAAACAGGCCGCAGCAGATGCAAGAGGTTTCAGGTGTCGATGAAAGCGGGGTCGTGTCCTCCTTATGTTTTACCCAACACCACCGTCTCGGTGGACGACATTATCCGACGGATGGAAAAAAAAGAGTAGAGACCGTGTTTCTATATCTTGTTGTTCAAATCTATGAAGATTGTTTTTATAGGCGCGGGTCATCTTGCTGCCCGTTTATCGCAGGCGCTGAAAAAAGCAGGTTATGAGATAGTTCAGGTTTTCAGTCGTACCGAAGCGTCGGCCGGAAAACTTGCCGGAACATTGCAGGTTCCTTATACCACAGATGTTAGCCATATTGTTACTAACGCATTTTTATATATCATTTCCGTCAGCGATGACGCTATTGAGTCGTTGGTGGAGCGTTTGCCGCTGACCGATCAATTGGTTGTTCACACGGCGGGTAGCGTGCCGATGAGTATTTTTACCGGCAGACTGACCAATTATGGGGTATTGTATCCGTTGCAAACCTTCTCCGGAATACGGGAAGTTGATTTTTCACGTATTCCTTTTTTTATAGAAGCCAATACACCGAATAATCTTCAACTGCTTGAAAATGTATCCGGTATGGTTTCCGAAAAGATATACCATGCTTCTTCTGAGTTACGGATGCAACTGCATCTGGCGGCGGTGTTCGGATGCAATTTTGTCAATCATCTGTATCATTTGGCCGCACAGATAGCGCAACAAGCCGGGTTCGGGTTCGGAGTATTATCCCCGTTGATACTCGAAACCGCTGAAAAAGCCGTTGCTTCGGGAAATCCGCAGAACGTACAGACCGGCCCGGCCGTCAGGAGCGATCAGGAAGTGATGCGCAAACATCTTGAATTGTTGGCTACCCGGCCCGAATGGCAGGAAATATACACAATGTTGAGCAATAATATTGTGAAAGCGAAGTAATATGTCTTACGATCTTAGATTAACGAGGGATTTCTTTGTCAGGGATGTGCTGACCGTAGCGCCTGAATTACTTGGTAAATTCTTGGTTTGCAGGGTAGGAGAGGAGGCGCTTCGGTACAGAATCACCGAAACAGAAGCGTATCGCGGCGCCGAAGATTTGGCCTGCCACGCATGTAAAGGACGCACCGCGCGCACCGAAGCGATGTTTCACGCGGGCGGCGTTGTGTATGTCTATTTTATCTACGGCATGTACTGGATGCTGAATTTTGTCACCGGCCGCGAAAATGAACCGCAAGCTGCACTGATTCGCGGACTTGAAGGGTTTTACGGGCCCGGACGACTAACCCGTCAATTACAGATTGATAAAAGTTTCTATGACGAAGACCTTACCGTTTCCTCCCGGATATGGCTCGAAGACGATGGATTCAGGCCGACATATTCGGCAGGCGCCCGGATTGGCGTCGATTATGCCGGCGAATGGAAGGACAAGCCTTGGCGGTTTTATGTAAATCACACCACAAACATATTTGTCCATGGTATTTATATATTTGGAGCAAAAGGTAAGGATATTTTTTGATACAGTCAAATGTACCTGATTTTTCAATCAGATAAACTACAATTAAAACATTTTTTTTACATTTGCAGCCATCTTATTATGTGCAATTTATGTTTGATACAGGTAAACTATCATCAAAACAGGACAGGGAATTAGTCGCGCTTTTAGCGAACGGGTCCCAGCAGGCATTCGAAGAACTGTACACCCGTTATAAAGGACGACTGGTGTACTATTGTAAATGGTTCCTGAAAGATGAAACCGGTTCGGAAGACATTGTTCAGGATATTTTCATGCAGCTTTGGGAAAAACGCGATACATTAAATATAGAAGTGTCGTTCTTGGGATATGTGTACACATTAGCACAAAACCGCGTCTTGAATGAGTTAAGGAGATTTGATATTCACTCGCGTTTTGCACAATACATGATAATAAACGGAAAAGATTTGACCAATCAGACGGAAGATTCAATCATCGACAACGATTATGCAAAATTATTGCACGAACTGATTGACAGTTTATTCCTACATGCCAAGAGATGCACAAACATCAGGTAATCCTGCCTTATTGGGCGGCGACGAAATTTGGACAGTGAATATCAATGCTTTCAGCAATAATTATGCCTACTCTCCTGATGCTCTTGGTATTCTCACAGGAATGCAGAGCGCTACAAGTCCGATACTTCCGAGATGGAACGGTGATTATCAGGCGTTGCGCGTTTGTAATACTTTTTTAGATAATATTGGGAGCGTACCCGACATGCCGCCATGGGAACGCGACCAGTGGATAGCGGAAGTAAAGGTTTTAAAGGCTTATTATCATTTTCTTCTGATACGTATGTACGGTCCGGTGCCGCTCATTCGCGAAAGCAATCCGGTAAAATCGGATTTTTCCAAATTGAAGCGAGTGCGCGAACCGGTGGACGATTGTTTCCAATATATCGTAGAATTATTGGATCAAGCCTGCGACGGCGACATGCTTCCAACAATCATATACGATCAGGCAAGCGAGTTGGGGCGCATCACTAAGCCCATAGCCAAGTCGTTAAAAGCAAAAATATTGGTAACTGCCGCAAGCCCTCTCTTCAACGGCAACAACGATCAGGCGACCTTGCTCAATCGCGACAATACGCCGCTGTTCAATGCGACCGAAGAACCTGCGAAATGGCAAAGAGCGATGATCGCCTGTAAGGAAGCTATTGATGTATGCCATGATGCGGATATTATGCTGTATGTGTTCCCGAACATCAGATACACAGATGCCATCGCTACCGATGTAACCCTGCGTAATGCATTTTCCGAACGCTGGAACTCTGAAATCATCTGGGCGAACACGCAAAGTCTTGCAGATTGCAGTGTTCGTGGTATGATCAGGGGAACAATGCCCAATTTGACCAGCACTTATGCGTCGCAATCTATGCCAAAGTTTTTTGGTATCCCATTGAAAACGGCGTCTATGTTCTATACCCATCATGGCGTACCGCTTGAAGAGGACAAAACAAGGGATATGAGCAAAATATACGAACTGAGAACGGCGCAGACGGAAGACAATCTGTATATCAGAGAGGGAAGAATTAGCATAGATTTGCATTTCGACCGCGAACCCCGTTTTTATGCCTGGGTAGGATTCGATGGCGGTGTTTGGTTCGGAGCGGATCAATTCAATGATCAGATACCGTCCTCGTTACGATGGCTGGGTTTTAAATTGGGCGAAATAGACGGATCGACCGGATCGGGACCCTGGACAGGTTACATACCTAAAAAACACATACCCGTAAATGCTCAAGTAATTGGACTCGGCAGCGTTTCTGCGATTGACTATCCGTGGCCCATCATGCGCCTGAGCGATTTGTACCTCCTGTATGCAGAAGCCATCAACGAAGCCGAAGGTCCCAGAGGAGCCAACAGCGGCGAGATGTTTGAATATATTGACAGTGTACGCTGGCGTGCGGGATTGAAAGGCGTCAAAGAATCGTGGGGGCTGTACTCCACAAATAGCCAAAAATACGCCACTCAGGAAGGTATGCGGGAGATTATTCAGCAGGAACGAATGATAGAACTATCGTTTGAAGGACAGCGTTTTTGGGATGTACGACGCTGGAAAATAGCGTCCGATATATACAGTAAGCCATTGGAAGGTTGGAACATGAAAGTATCAACTATAGACGGTACAGATAGCCAAATCAACCGAATCATGTACACGCCGCAATTTTTGATGCAACCAACCTTTGGCGTCAAGGATTATTTCTGGCCCATCAGAAGCAGCGATATTGACGTGAATCCGAACTTAGTACAGAACATTGGGTGGTAAAATCAGCAACGGGGCATGCCCCATTGTCAATTAAAAAAACGTTATGTTGTTAAAAAGATTATACAAGGTATTCTTCAAATCCATCCATTGTCTATCCCTGATTATAATTTCGGGAACATCTGTCCTTCTTTGTTCCATCGCGAACGGCGTTTATTTGCTAATTCACGGTATTCGTTGCCGAAATGGTCAACTAATTTTCGGTCAAGTCCGTCAATCCATTCATCAATGGTGTACCACACAGGGTGGCCATGTTCATCGAACTCTACGCCACAACGCTCCAACGTTTCACGTTGACATCCGTTCAAATCGTATTTTATTCCCTCAACAGAAGCGAAATCTATTGTTTGCGTATCCATATCAAATATTTTTTACGCCTCAAATGTAAACATTATCCTCGACAATAACATTGACCTGACGATATACGGACAAGGCAATGCTGAATGGAACAGCGGTAACGGATGGATACCTGTCGGCGTCAATGGCGCCAATTTCTTTCAGGGCGTATTTGACGGTAATAACAAGGTCGTTAGCGGTTTATATATTAACGCAACCGCCGCCAATCAAGGTTTGTTCGGCTATGTTCGCAAGGCGGAGATAAAAAATCTTGGAATAGAAAACGCTTATGTCAAAGGAACCGGAGGCGTAGGTATTCTTGCGGGATACGGACAAGGCGTCGTCGTTGATCATTGCTACAGCAGCGGCGAAGTCTATGGAACCGGCAGTATGGTTGGCGGACTGACAGGAGAGTTTTACGCTGTGGATGGCGTAGTCAGCGAAATACGTAACAGTCGCTCATCGGCAAAGGTAACCGGAACCGGATCGCAATTTTACGGCGGACTGGCAGGTAATCTTCAAGGCGAGAATCTTAGCAATCCTTCCCTGATGATCAACTGTTACGCTACCGGAAATGTTACCGGTAACGACGTAACCGCCGGACTTTTATCGGTAGCACCGAACACGGTCATCAAAAACAGTTACGCCACCGGAACGGTTGTTGGAACGCAACGAGTAGGCGGTCTCATAGGCAGATTTGATGGTCCTGCAATAGAAAACTGTTACGCAACGGGCGCTGTCACCGGTACTGCAAGCTCAGGATCTAATTTTACCGGCGGCTTGATAGGCGTTATTAATCCTGCAAGTTTAACAGTCAAAAACTGTTACGCTACAGGCGCGATAAATGGTGTTGGTCCTACCGGCGGTCTTATCGGACAAGGCAGCGCTAACAATGTGATTACCAACTGCGCCGCGCTCAACTTAAGCGTAACAGGCGCGGGCGATAATAAAAATCGTATCATAGGCAATCTTAACGGCGTAACGCTCAACAACAACGTGGCGTTTAGCGGTATCGTCAATAATGTCGGAACTACCAATTGGGGAACAGGTTTGGCTAATAATGAAAACGGAGAAAGCAAAACCGCCGCCGAAATCAGAGCGGAAAATTTCTTCCAGAATGTGTTTACAGACGATAAAACCGCATGGACATTCGACACAGGTAAGTTACCCGGCTTTGGAGCGACGGTAGATTTGCCCAATCATCTGACCGAAGGATCATTTGAACTGAGCGAAAGCGGCGAATATATCTTCGCATCTGTTACGCCGCTGACCGTAACAGTTACCAACCTTCGCATCGGCGCAATAGGTCCTTTGACTGTTGAACTACGCGGCGCAAGTGCGGAAAGTTTCGTTCTTTCGGATGAAAACATTGAAAATATTGCGGGAAGCAGCGTAGCAACCTTCACAATTGTCCCGAAAGAAGAACTGGGGAATGGATCGCACACGGCTTCCGTAACGGTAACGGAAGTGTCTTCCGGATATTGGCAAAATTTTGAAGTGAAATTTATTATCACAGACGGACAAAATTCAGGAGTTCCCAATACAGACTGGTACAATGCCGTCGGAGATATTTTCCATATCAGTTACCCTGACGAATTAGCGGGATTAGCGGCGCTTGTGAACAGCGGAACCACGTTTGCCGGAAAAACCGTTATTCTCGACAATGATATTGACCTGTCTAAGTATGGAGAAGGCGAACTGTGGAACAGCGGTAACGGATGGGTGCGTATCGGCTACGACGTCTCCCACGCATTCCAAGGTGTATTTGACGGAAACAACAAAATAATTTCCGGATTATTCATTAATTCAACCTCCGGCAATCAGGGATTATTTGGTTATGTTCACAAGGGAGAGATTAAAGATCTTGGAATAGAGGGCGCTTCTATCGCAGGGGCGGCGCAAACCGGTATTCTTGCAGGATATGCGCGAGGATGCGTCATTGAAAATTGCTATACTACCGGCGAAATCAACAGCAACGGCGGTTCAGTCGGCGGCTTGATAGGCGTACTTTTCTGGGTGGATGATGTATCCAGCGCCATATCCTTTTGTCGCTCTACGGCAAAGGTTACCAGCACAGGTAATCAGTTTTTTGGCGGTCTGATAGGTATTTTTGAAGGCGTTAGTAACGAAAATCCTTCAGTGATGACCAATTGCTATGCTACCGGAAATATTACCGGCACTGATGCAACTGCCGGACTTGTTGCAGTAGGTCCAAAAGTCATTATAAGAAACAGTTACGCCACCGGAACAGTAATTGGAACAACAAGAGCAGGCGGTCTTGTGGGCAGAATTGATGGTTCCAGAATAGAAAACTGTTACGCCACAGGAGCGGTTACAGGTACCAATCAGGTCGGGGGCTTAGTTGGTGTATTTGCCGGTACTGCAAGCATAACCGTCGCAAACTGTTACGCTACAGGAGAGGTTAATGGAAACAATCAGGTCAGCGGCTTAGTCGCCGTATGCAGTTCTAACGGCAATGTTACAAACTGCGCTGCGCTCAATCCCAGAGTAACAGGCACGGGAACAAATATAAACCGTGTAATAGGAGAACTTAATAGCACAATTCTAAGCGGTAACGTGGCATTTAGCGAAATGACCAATAATGACGGCAATACCAACTGGGGTGAATGTTTGGCTAACAATGTAAACGGAGCAAGCAGAACCGGCAACGAATTGCACATAGCAACGGGGTTCCCTGCCGGATTCGACACCTCGCCATGGACGTACCAACCTGGTAAACTGCCCGGCTTGAACGACGAACCGGTGGATATGCCATCGCATATAACGTTAGGTGCGGAAGCGCCAAACATCATCAGCATAGATCCGCCAACTACGCAGGTTACGGTAGGAGATACGCGCACGTTGAGCGTTACGGCAGAATCTCCCGATGGCGGCGAGTTGAGTTACCAATGGTATAGCAACAGCAGCGCAAGCAATCAGGATGGCGAAGCCATCAGCGGCGCAACCGAAAGCACATACGTCACGCTCAATACATTGACGGAAGGAACGTATTATTTCTACGTGGTAGTAACCAACACCATCATCAATGGCGTGGAGAAAACGGCAACAGCAACAAGCAATGTAGCAACGCTGGAAGTAACAAGTTTGCCGACTTATGCGGTTACGGTTTTGAGCGCAGGCACAGGCGCTACCGGAACAAGCAATTACGCTGAGGGCGCAACCGTAAGCATCAGCGCGGGAACGCCGCCGACAGGTCAGGTGTTCATGAACTGGACAGTAACATCAGGTAACGCAACCTTAGACGACGCCACCAGCGCCACAACTTCCTTTACCATGCCCGCCAATGCAGTAACGGTAACGGCAAACTTCGGATATATCGTAAAATATGGCGTCATTGATGCAGGCACAGCCATTGGCAGTACCATCAGCGCAACCTACGATGGAAGCCCCATAGCCAACGAAACGGTGGTTCCCGGTGGTAAAACGCTGGTAGTTACCGTCACCGGAGTCGGACCCGGTCAGAATACCTTTACTTACGAATGGAGCGGCACAGCAAGCGGCACGGGCGCAACATATACAACCACCGTGAACGCGGCAGTGGACGCTTTTTGTAAAGTTACCGGAAGCAGGATTACCGGCGTGGAAGAATTGCCGGCAAACCCGCTGAAAGCATGGATAAGTAATAACGTCCTGCACGTGAGCGGTATCGCCG
>Ga0082212_10002072_pt1 | contig 29477 bp, 27 predicted proteins | sample TergutNt197P3_FD_71548 | JGI IMG/M metagenome (GOLD analysis project Ga0082212, IMG submission 71548) | Neocapritermes taracua P3 segment gut microbial communities from Petit-Saut dam, French Guiana - Nt197 P3 | ecosystem: Host-associated > Arthropoda: Insects > Digestive system > Gut ...
CGTTAAACAGTAAGCCATTTTTCTTGCATTTTTCAACTAATTCCGAAGCTAACAAATTACCCGTAGTTTCAACAACAACCATATTTGTTTCAACTTTTTGCAAATCAACTTTTAATTCAGAAATATTAGATATTTCTTTTGCAAAATATTTTGCGTTTTCATGGTCTTCAGCTAATCTTTCAATATTGTTTTCTACAGCGTAAATTCCTGCAGCAGCTAAAATTCCAGCTTGTCGCATTCCGCCACCAAGTATTTTCCGCCATTTTTTTGCCAAAGTAATTTTTTCTTTTGTTCCAACTAAAACTGAACCTGCTGGCGTTCCCAAACCTTTTGATAAACAAACAGATACTGTATCAAAAATTTGAGCATATTCTTTTAACGAAATTCCAGTAACCACAGATGCATTCCAAATTCTCGCACCATCTAAATGTAAAGCAATTTTTGTATTGTTTTCTTTATTTTTTTGAACAACAAATTCTTTTAATTGCTTAAAATAATCAAATGATAGTATTGCTCCTCCGTGCCTATTGTGCGTATTTTCCAAACATATTAGAGTAGTTTTAGGAAAATAATAAACATCGGGACGAATTGCCTCTTCAATATCAGGAATAGGAATTTCACCTTTGATTGAAGGTATGGTATTCGTCAAAACATTAGAAATTATCGCAGGTCCAGCCGTTTCATAGAAAAAAATATGTGCGTTTTTTTCAATTATTACCTCATCTCCAGGATTAGTATGAATTTTAACGCCAATTTGGTTGCTCATTGTTCCACTCGGAACAAAAATACCTGCTTCTTTTCCAAATAAATCTGCAATATGTTCTTGCAAACGATTTACTGTTGGGTCTTCGCCATAAACATCATCTCCTAAATCTGCATTAGTCATAGCAGAAATCATTTTAGAAGATGGCTTAGTAACTGTATCACTTCTTAAATCAAGCATAATTTTTTATAATTTTTATTTTTATTTTTTTAATTTTAATATATAATATAAAACATATATTTATTGATTGAATTAAGGATAATTTATAGCATAATTAAAATTTAATGTAAAAAGTTGTTGTATGCTATATTTTTTTAAATATTGGACTTAAACATTCTAAATGCAATAGAAAATTATTATTACATGGGAAGGATCTCCAAAGACTAAAATCCATGCCTCAAATATAGTAATTTCTAAAAATTATCTTTATGATGATGAATTACAAATAGCAGATAGGTTAGTAGATGGTTTCCTAACAACAGCTGAAATGAGAGTAGAAACCTATAGAGAAAGAGAAAAACCTATATTATTAAAAGATTGGTCAGAATTATTAGATAATTATATAAACCTCAATGACTTTGAAATATTAAAAAATAAAGGAAAGATTAGCAAAAAAAGAGATGATAATTTAGCTAAAATGAATATCAAAAATATAGGATTATACAAGATGAATTATATGAATCTGACTATGATAAAAGAATTGAAGAAGTCAGTAAAGCTATAGAAAGAATAGAAAGTAGAAATAATTAATGAATTTTCTATTAGTTCCATAAGTCTTATTAATGATTGTAATTTTATGAATACTACTATTATTAATTAAAATATTGCAACATAAAGTAATAAATATGATAGCATGCTAAGAGTAACCCACCTTCTGTTTTAACAGCATTCATCTTAGCGGACTACCTTGCCTATCACAGATGATAATCAGCAAATTTGTCCTTGCATCCTGTAGATTGGCCGTTTCACCGATCCTTTTAATGTCTCTCAGTTTACACTTCATGTTCATTCATTAAAAGACGTGTCGTTTCTGCTCCAGAGTCATACTTCTCAGCATATGTTTCTCAACACTACAGTTCTGTGTGATGGGTGGAGTTTCCTTAGTTAACGAATAACCAGTAGCTGTCTTTAGCTTGCTATCATATAGATATTTATAAATTTTTATTAATAAATATTTCTATAATTTTAAACTATTATTAAATAATGTTTATTCTCTTTGAATTTAATGATAAATGGAAATTTATATTAAATTTAATAAAAAAGCTAAATGTTTTAGAAAATTAGCTATACTTGTATATTATATAAAATATATAAAATATTTGAAATACATTATAAAAAATATTTACAAAGAGTATATAAGAATATTTAAAATATATTATAACAAAATATTATAAAAATTATTAAAAAATAAAAAAAAGATAGCAGGGCCTAGATTTGAACTAGGGCTCTCGGGGTTATGAGCCCCGCGGGATCACCAGACTACCCCACCCTGCTAAATGAAAAATTTATAACAATAATTTATTAAAAATAATATAATTTAATTAAAATTAAATATTATTAAAAATAGTTATCATTAAAATATTTGTTTTATAAGTATATAAACATTTCCATTAAATTAATATTAATTATGGAATGAAAATTTTTTGTATAATATAATAATTTTGTATAATATAATAATTTTGGATAATATAATAATCTTTGTATAATACAATATCCTTGTAAAAAATAATAATATTATTAAAAAATTATTATTAAAGCTACAAAAATTTCATTACTAATTAATTATGAGATAATTAAAGAAAAAAATTTATAAAAAATTAATAATTTATAAAATTTAGATAATTTATAGAAATTAAATAATTTATAAAAAATAATAAATTATAAAAAGGTATTTTATAAAAAATTATTATTCTTTATCTTTTTCTTCAAGTTCTTTTAGACGTTTATCAATATTATCTAATCTTTCATTAGTTACTTCTCTATATTCACTGAATTTTTTTGTTAAATCGTCTAAATTATTATAAGCTGTATCACATCTTTCTTCTAAATCAGTTATGTCTTTTTTGGTAGCTAACTCCCAATCTCTAATTAATTCATCACTTTTTTCATTTAAAAATGAATCAACTCTTTTTGAGAATGCATCAGTATTAAAATTTGGCATATCAATATCTTTAAATTTTACTTTGATCTTTTCCCCTACAGAGTTTGGATTTAAGGAATTTCCACTTTGGGATTTTTCACCAGGCATCTGTTCTTCTTCACTATTTAGAATAGGTGATAGCATATAATTTTTTACTTTTCCTACAGCATCTGCATTGTTTTGAAGGTAGTAGTAAATTAATATAATCAAAGCTGCTGCAAGTATGAATATAGCTATAATTTCTAAAGGTTCCATAATAACACATCTTTTATTTATAAATTAAAACATGATTTATTTATTTTTATTAGCTAATTAAAATATTTTTTAAATCATATTTATTTCTTTTATAATTCACTTTTTTAAAAGTTGTTTTTCTTTATCTTCAATCTCTTTAAGCATTTTTTGAAGCTTTTTTTCTTCAGTTTGAACTTCTAATCTAGCTAATCTTTCGTTGATTTCGTTGTGTAAAAATCCAACTTCACTCATAGCTTTTGAAGTTGATTTTCGAATACCTGAAAGTTTATCTTGTTGATCTTTAGGCAATTGAATTGGGGTTTCCATCAAACGTTTGGTTTCCATATCTTTTTCAACCATACTTATTTTTTTAAGTTCAATCTCAGTTTCTAATAATTTAACTGTGTTTTGAGATTCTTTAACACGTCTCCACTGTACCACAATTATAATAATTGCAATTAAAGCGATGATAGCTATAATCAATATTAATAATTGATCTATGGATACAGTATTTAGAGAAGCTATTGATATATTTGCCATTTTTTTACCTCATTTAATAGACTAATTTTACTTAAAATATATAATAATTTAATTTATATTATATAATGATTTAATTTTTATAAATATAATTAATTTTATTATATTCTACTTTAATTTTTATAAATATAATTAATTTTATTATATTCTACTTTAATTTTTATAAATATAATTAATTTTTATTATATACTAATTTAAATTAATTAATATAAGTTTATTTATCTAAATTTAGCATATTTTATATTATATAAATTATATTATAATAAATTATATAAATATTATAATATTTAAAGTTTTTAATACAGTTATATAAATTTTACAAAATAATAAGAATATGAATTAAACAATATAGTTAATAATTAAGTATTACAATAAATATTATTAAAATTTATATTTAAAATTTATATTTAAAATTTATATTTAAATTTACTTTAATAAGAGGGAACAAATGATAGAAGCTTATGAAAAAGCAGGAAAAATTGTATCAAAAGTAAGGGATGATGCAGTTAAGCTTATAAAAGATGATTTATTAATCCTTGATTTAGTGGAGTTTGTTGAAAGTGAAATTAAGTCCTCAGGAGCAGGAATTGCATTTCCATGCAATGTTTCTGTAAATGAAATAACCGCACATTATACTTCTCCAGCTAATGATGAAACTAAAATATCCACAGGGGATTTAGTAAAGTTAGATTTAGGTGCACATATTGATGGATTTATAGCTGACAGTGCTATTACAATTATGGCTCCTGGAAAAGATTTAGAAGAAAAATATGATACTGATACAATCAACAAGCACCAAGAATTAATTGAAGGATCAGATGCTGGTTTAGAGGCAGCTATTTCATCAGTAAAACCAGGAGTTGAAATTGGTAAAATTGGACAAGCAGTTGAAGAAGCTATAAATAGCTATGGGTTTAACCCAATTTTTAACTTATCAGGACATAGTTTAGAACAATGGAATCTTCATTCAGGTCTATCAATTCCAAATTTCAATGATAAAAGTACAACTAAGCTAAAAGAAGGAGACGCAATAGCTATTGAACCATTTGCAACCGATGGTGCTGGTTGGGTTACAGATATGCCTCAAACTTACATTTATAGATATTTAAAAGATAAACCTTTTAGAATGACTTTTACACAAAAGGTTTTTAAAGAAATAAAAGCTAACTATACAGACCTTCCTTTTTCTATTAGATGGTTAGCTAAGGGGGTTAATGTTAATAGATTAAATAGTTCTATGAGACAGCTATCAGAAGCTATGGCTGTTTATCCATATCCTGCATTAAAGGAAAAAACAAACTGTTGGGTTTCTCAAAGTGAACACACAGTCATTGTTGAAGGAGATGGGTGTACTATAACTACTAAATGATTTAATAGTGTTTGTGATAATGATTATATGAGAATAATAAATTAATATTATATAAGTTTCTAAATCTAAAATAAATATATAGATATAAAATTATTTTTTATTAATAAAATTAAATAAGATTTAAAATAAATATAGAGATATAAAATTATTTTTTATTAATAAAATTAAAATTTTTAATATAAAAATCGAAAATTAATAAATAAAATAAAAATTTAAAAATAAAAAAAAATAAAAAAAGAAAAATAGAATTAGAATGGGACTGGAAGTCCTAATTCAGTTCTACTTTGACTTTCTTTTTGACCTTTATCTTTTTTGCCAGCAGCTAGTTTTTCTAGTAAGCCTAATCCTGGTTTTACATCGTCCATAGCTTTGGTTTCAATAATTCCAGCATCAACTGCTTGATCGAATATTGAAGCACCAGCATCAGTTCTTTTTAAAACTGTAGACCAACCATCAGGAGAACCTACAGAACCTGTAGATACATCAGCTAACTCAGCAGTATAATCTTGACAGATGTTACATCCAGCTTGTTCATATCCGTGAGTTTCTTTTAATGCTAAACCTTGTTCTTCTCCAAATGACTTAATCCAGAATTTACCTTTTCCAATGTCCATCTTTTCAACTACTTCTGGTGAGGAATTCATTTTTTCACTTATGAAAGTTTCAAGTGAAGCAAATGGGAAGTTTTCCATACAGAAAATACCAACAAGTAAAGCTATTTTGTCAGCTATGAATCTTGTTCCGAATGGATAAGCTTGCATTTTCCTGATACCTTGTAATTGACATGGGATAGCGACAGTTCCGACTTTTTCAAGTCCGTATTGTCTAACAGCTTTTTTCAATGCCCATACATTTGGGGAGAAAGTATATTTTGTTCCTGCAGCAGATAAGATTTCATCGGAAGTCATAGCTACCAGAGGTTCTGGTTTCCATAATTCTTCACTAGGTCCTGCAACTACAGCTCCTTCAATTATTCCTTCATCTAATGCATAAGTTAATAATGCTGTTGCTATTCCACCATCTTGTGCGACTTTTTGGATTTGTTTGTCAGTAGATCTTGCAGATACAGCTTCTTTATAAGTACCTAATACCATTTTAAATCCTCCTATAGTCCTAAATCCTTGTTAATCTGTTCTGCAGGGAACCAGCTTCTTGGACAGTGTGTGTAACATACGCCACATTTAATACATCTGTCTATATTAACATCTGGTCTTCCTTCTCTCATGTCAATAGCTCTTGTTTGACAAGCCATTGCACAAGTTCCACATCCTGTACAGAGAGCTCTATTAACAATATCTTTTTGTAAATCGCAACCACAATTAGCTGTGCATCCTGCCATATCTAACATAGGTTGTAAATATTCCATGTCTCCGTTTATAAGTGCAACTACAGTTTTAGCTACAATTTCTGGAGAAACTGGACAACCTGGAAGAGCACAATCTACTTGTACTATGTCTCCAATTGGTAAAAATGCTTCATGTTTTGGTTGTGCTTGTTGTCCACCACGAGAGTATCGTGTGAAACATCCGTTCATAGCACATGATCCATAAGCACATACTAATTTAGCTTTTTCTCTTACTTTTTTAAGTTCATGCATACTATGTTCATCTTGTAAACAAACAGATCCTTCTACTAATGCTAAATCCATTTCTGGCATTTCATCAACCATATCTTTGTGACCTTGGTTAACTCCATCATCGTACCATACATCTGCTAAGGTTTGTCCGTATACAATTTCTACCATATCAGTAAGTAAGTCTGCGAGTATGTCATAATTTTCAGTTAATGCCATACCATCACCAGAACACCCACTTAGGTGAATATATCCTATTCTTGGTTTGTCAGCCACTTTTTCAACCTCCTGTTGTGAAGATTCATCATCTTTTGGCTTAATTGGCTTAGCTTGTTTTTCTGACTTAGCTCCAAGTCCTAAAAATCTTTTAATTCTTGCAAGCATTTGCTAAACCCCTATTTCTTTTAAAATCATCTCAATGGCTTCAGGGATTGCATTTTTAACAGGCTCGGTTAAGCCCATTTCCACATTTGGTGCAGAAATTTCTTTTGCTTTACATCCTACGATAACTACCTCTATATCTTTTGCGAGATCTTGAAGAGGTTCTGTTGCCATAGAATGGGCATCTTCATATTTTCCTTTTTGCATTTGGAAAGGATTGAATAATTTCAGAGTTCCCGGTTCAGCATCGAACTCTACTACATCAACAACTATTAACTTTTTCCATTCTTCATGAGGTAAAGTAAATATATAGTGTGGTGCACCAGTTCCTGCATCAATAAACATGGTCTCTTCTGGCATTTCTTTATCTTTGAAATAGCCTTCTAAAGCATAAATAACTTCGGGACCGAAACCATCATCTTTAAAGAGTATGTTTCCGCATCCTACGACTAATGTTTCTACATTATATGGCATGTTTTTCCCTTGAATATCCATTAATAATATCAACGATTGTAAAGTAATTTATTGTAAAGAATTATAACTTTAACATTATAACTTTAACAATAACTTTAACACATTAACAAGATTAACTTAGATTCTAACCATTTCGTTTTTAACAACGCTCTTGTCTTCGTCATCCACTACCATTACGTGAGTAGCACATGATAAACAAGGGTCATAAGCTCGTATAACGTGAGGTCCCCATTCATGATGGAATCCTTCAGTTGCAGGTCCCATGGTTGGAATATTCCATGTAGTAGGTACTAATGCACTGTAGAACTGAGTTCTACCATCAGCTACTTGTGCCATGTGAACATCTAAACCTCTTGGTCCTTCGATAGCTCCAATACCAAGCTTGTTTGTTCCTCTTGGATCAAAGTCAGCTAAAGTATTTGCAGAAGTATCTAATTCATCTAAGATAGCAATTGCTCTGGAGAGATAGGTTTTCATTTCAATAGCTCTAGCTATGTGCTGAGCTACAACACCTTTATCATTAAATCCTCCGAATCTAACAGCTCTTGCTCTTGGACCAGTTTCTACATTTACGCCATCAAATAAAGGAATAGTGGAACAAGCTTTTTTACCTATTTCAGCATCACCATACCAACTTTCTGGCATTACTTCAGTGAATCTATCTAAGTCAAAGTATTCTCTTTTACCATAGATTTTGTCACTTGCAAATACAGGTTGGTTATGTACACCTAAACCTTCTGGGAAACCTTTATCAGCAACTAATCCTGCGATTAACTCTACATGAGCATCTACAACAGGTACTAATGCTTTTAATCTTGAGTATAGTTTTTTCCTAGCTAATTCACTTATGTTACTAGCCATACCACCGATTCTTATATCGGATGGATGGATACCTTCACCAGCAACCATATCAACTACATATTGTGCATTTTTTCTTATTGTAGAAACACTGTTTACAGCGTCTGCAAATAAGTTTTCTGGCACAACATCAGTAGCTATTAAAAAGTGATGTATAGCATGGCTGTTGACTGTATGTGCAGCTAAGGTTAATTCTCTCAACAACTGAGCGGCTTTAGGGATTTCAATATCTAATGAATCATCCATTGCCTCTACGGAAGCCAAAGTATGAGGTATTGGGCATACACCACAAATCCTCTGACACATAACTGGTGCGGTCTCAGGTGCCTTACCAGCTACGAGTTTCTCTAAGCCTCTAACAGGAGTGATACTTAAGTATCTTCCTTTTGTAACTATCCCTTCATCATCGACTTCCATGACAAGCTCTGCATGCCCTTCCTGACGTGATGTCGGAGATATAACTATTTTTTCGCTCAAATGTGTCACCTCTTTATTTATTAAAAATTAGAAAATAACATTAATATGTTATATACTCTTTATTAATAAAGGTTTCATTTAAAATAAAAAGAAAAACTTATATATTATAAATAAATATTGAAAACATTTTCTAAAATCTCATATTTTTTAAGAAAATTTTATTATTTATTTTAAAAAAATTTATAAATTTATAAAATTAAATTATTTAGAATATTTTTCTTTTTTAGTAATTAATATAAGTTATATGATAAATAAATTAATATAAACTATATATATTATATTTTAATTAAATAAATTATTGTAGATTAACTAAATAAATCATTATAATCTATTTAGTAATATAATATATATAAAAAAATTTTAGATATAATAGAATTTTATAGATCTTATAAGAAATTCATTTAAAATTCCATTTTATAGAAAACTATATTAACTTATAAAAATATATATACTACCATATTCTATAATTAATGCTTTATCAACAGTTTCATTCTAATTATAAATTAATTGTTTTTAATATAGTAGATTAGCTAATTCAATATTTTTTAATTTATAGAATCTTTAGTCAAAAAAATTAATTTAAAATTATATGAAGAATTATAGATAAAAATTATAAATATTTTGAATGAATTTATTTAACAAAATAAAAAAACAAAAAAATAACAAAAAAATAAAATAAAAGGTGAATAAGTGAAAAATTCAAATATTATCATTTCAGTAGTTATTGTTCTACTTATAGCTGGCGGAGTAACTGCTTACAGTTTTGTAAACCCAGAAAGCAATATTCTTAATCTTCCATCTTTCACTCCTAATAATGATTATGAAAGTAATAGTATTTCAGAGTCAAGTGAAAACGGTGAAAACACAAATGGAGATGAAAAAAATGGATATTCATCTAGATTATCTAGCTCCCAAATAAGAAATAATGTTGAAAATTCTGGATTATTATCAAAAGTAAAAAATGCAAAAGAAGCTAAAAAAGTAGCTGAAGAAGCTATTGAAGAAGAAGGATATTATCCTGGCACTCCAGAATGGGATAAAGAACAACAAATGTGGATTGTTAAAATATTCAATGAAAATAAAGAAATTGTAGATACCATTGGAGTGGAAACAAACGGTATGACAAGTAGAGTATAGTTAAAGGATAACTAATAGCTAAAAATTAGATAATGATTAATGAGTAGTTAATGAAAGTTAGATAGCTAAAAATTAGATTATGATTAATGAGTAGTTAATGAAAGTTAGATAGCTAAAAATTAGATAATGATTAATGAGTAGTTAATGAAAGCTAGATAGCTAAAAACTATTATAATAATAAACTATTAACAATAAAGAGGCGAAAAAATGAGAAATTCTAATATAATAATTTCTGTTATTATTGTTTTGTGTATAGCTGCTGGAGTATCAGCTTATGGAATTTTAAATCCAGAAGCAAATATTATGAATCTCCCAGGTTTCACTTCAGACAGTTCAAATGATTTGAGTTCTGATGGAGATGGATTTGGTAATGGTTCAGTTGGAGACGGTACAGGAGATACTGGCAGTGGAGTTTCTGGTTCTACTTCTGAGGGTGTATCAAATCATGGTTCAAGTGGTTCAAATATGATATCTTCAACTCAGGCAAAAACTATTGCAACAGGAGCTATTTCTGAAGAAGGATGTTCTGCAGGAACTCCTACAAAATCTGGTAACACTTGGATTGTTCCAGTACTTGATGAAAATGGTACTCAAGTTGATGGAATTCAAATTGGTGCTGATGGAACAATTATCGGAAGAATTTAGATTCTTAAACATTAAACAGTTATGTAAATTCTTTTAAAACTAACTTTTTTTTTTATTTTGTTTTATCATTTATTGACTGCAATATTTATTGATAAATGTAGTTCAAGATAAATTCTATATAATTCTTTTTTTCTATTAAAATTTAGATAGATATAAGTTTATATTTGCTAAATTTTATATATTATTTTATAAATATTTTTAATAAATTATAATATATTTTATATATATTTTATAAATTTTCAATATATTTTATATATATATTTTATAAATTTTCAATATATTTTTAATAAATTATAATATATTTTATATATAATTTTATAAAATTTTAATATATTTTTATAAAATTTTTATATTTTAAATATTATTTATATAAATTTTTTATAAATTTTATATATTAGAATAATTTTAATGATTTATATATAATATTAATAAAAAAATAAAACATTATTCTTATAGGACTATTCTTAATAAAATGAGAGGATATAATGAAAGTACATACCGAAACAGAGTGTTGTAAAATAGTATCAGAACCTATTGAAGGTGGAATTGTATTGGAAGGATCACCTGGAGCAGGTTTAATAGGAAACATAATTGGATGGCTATTGGTAGATGAGCTAAAAATGAGAGAAATTGGATATATTGAATCAAAACATTTTCCTCCTTTAGCTGTCTTGTACAATGGTGTAGCATTACATCCTTTTAGAATTTATGAAAAGGATGGATTGGTATTATTCTTGTCTGATTTTATAGTTCCACAAGAAGTTGTATTTGACATGACAAATGTGATTATTGATTGGATGGTGAAACATAATAGTAAAGAACTTGTAACCTTTAACAGTGCAATTGTTAGACAAAGAACAAATCCTGCTAGAATTGTAGCTAATTCACAAGAAACTTTAAAGAAACTAAAAGAAAAAGATTTCCCAATATTACAAATAGGAAACCTCAATGGACTTTCAGGAACACTTCTCACCCAAACAGCTCAAAAAGATATTCCAGCTACTTGTATATTAGCTGAAACTTTAACACAATATCCAGACCCACGGGCAGCAGCAGAAGCAGGAGAAGTTCTAAATAAATTACTTGATTTAGATATTAATTTCGAACCACTTGTTAAAGAAGCTCAAGAAATCGAAGCAAGACTTCAAAAATTAGCTGAAGAAGTTAAAAACGATCCTCAGCCACCTATTTATATGTAAGTAGCTATTAGCTATTTACTATTTTTTATATATTTAGAATTATAATTGTATTGATAGATTTTTTATATATTTAGAATTATAATTGTATTGATAGATTTTTTATATATTTAGAATTATAATTGTCTTTGTATAAGATAATATAAATTAAAAAAAGTGAGCTAAAATAGGTGAAAATCCTAATTAAATAAATATGTTTATATATTATAAAATATAATATTATTTTATTATGTATATCAAGGGCCCGTAGCCCAGCTGGATAAGGCGCTGGACTTCTAATCCAGAGATCGGGGGTTCAAATCCCCCCGGGTCCGTTTCTTTCTTTTTATTTTTCGAGTTATTATTTTAAATTTTATTATTTTCTATTTCATAGATTTTTTTTAGATTTATCCATTTAGCTATTTAATATATGCTAAAATTTTATTTTTATCCTATTTTTATAGAGTTGTATAAATTATATTTTATAAATTTAAATTAATTTAGTATGTTAAATTATATTTTTCTATAAATTTAAATTAATTTAGTATGTATAAATTATATTTTTCTATAAATTTTTCATCATCATAAAATATTTTAAAATCAATTTTTTTTTATTTAAAGAGATAAAAATCCTTATTTAGAATAAAATCCTCTCAAATATTAGTAATCTTTATATTAACCTTTGATACAATAATTAAATGTTATATAAAATAATATGTAAATATTAGAATATTACTTTATAAAGTACTTTTATTTTATAAAATAAATATTATATTATTTTATAAAGGTGTATATACTTTATAATACATAATCATCTTTGTGATAATATGATGAGCACTACAAAAATTTCTAAATCTTTTCATACTGTTGTTCCTTCTGAGTTTAGAAAAAAGTATAATATTCAACCTAGCGATGTTATAGATTGGATTGATACTGAAAATGGAATTAAAATAAATATTCGCAAGAAAATAACCGATGAAGATATATCTGGAACTTTAACAGGGGATTTTAGCTATGATAGTGTGGAATTAAAGAAGATATACAACAAGGTGTGGAAATAAGCGAGAAAATATAATAATTATAAAAATATTAACTATAATTATAAAATATGCTTTGTTTTTTATTAAAATAGAATTTTAAACATTGATAAAATCAGTTGGGTCGCCCTCTTGAGTGAAAGCTATAATATTAAGAGAATTTGAATAAAAACTACAATTTTCAGATAATGCACTCTTTACTGATTTTAATGCAATGGTTTCATTATTGTGGTCATTACTCATATGGCATAATACAATGGTATGTGTAGTTTCATCAATACAATTAGATAAAACATTTCCACAATCTTCATTAGATAAATGACCAACAGAACTAAGAATTCTTTGTTTATTAAACTCTGGTCGATTTCCATTTAAAAGTAAATCTACATTGTGATTGCTTTCAATCAAATAAACATCTGCAGATTTAATTAATGATAAAATTTTAGAATTCACATGACCAGTATCTGTTAAACATACCAATTTTTTTCCTTTGTGCTCAATCATGTAAAATTGAGAGTTAATAGAGTCATGACTGGTAGAAAATGCAGTAATCTTTAAATCATCGAAAATAATACTTTCATGAGGGTCTATAAAATTTAATGAATCCTCATTTATAATGCCCGTTGTTCTTTTAAATTTATCGCAAGACAATGTATCATTATTTCCGAATATTAATGTGCCATAGCGACGATTAATAACACCAATGCCTCTTATGTGGTCTACATGCTCATGAGAAACAAAAATAGCTTTAACATCATTTAAATCTTTACCAATTTTCTTTAAAAGAATTTCAGTTCGTTTTTTACTTAAGCCCGCGTCTATTAATATTGAAGTTTTATCACTTTCTATGTAAATGATATTTCCACTAGATCCACTTGCCAAAACAGAAAATTTTAAGCTCAAATTAACTCATCCTTTGATTAAATGTATGTTTTAAGAATAAATATTTATGTAGTTGTTAATTAAATTATATATTATTTATAATTAATGTAAATAGCTATAAATATGTTTTTATAATAAGTTAAGAATAGCTATTTTATGATATTTAGTTATTATGAAAAAATAGTTTTAGTTTCATGGGCTTGTAGCCTAGTCTGGAATGGTGTAAGACTCCTAATCTAATAGATGTTCTAATTTAACCTGTTTTAAGTTTTTCTGCTCTTTTTAATTTAAAATATTTGTTTCTGATTTATGTTAGTTTAGTAAATTTTATATTACTGCTATATAAATATTGTATAAGATAAGAATATTTTAGTATAAGTTACGAAATATAAAATATATTTCATTTTTTACTCATATTTAAATATGAATTAAGATTTAAGTGATGAATTAATTAATGGGATATCTTTAGTTGAAATGTCATCTTATAGAGAAAAAGTTCTAATTAATATTAAAGAAAAAATTAAAACACCTTCAAGAATTTCAAATTCTATAAACATAAGTACTAGCCATGTAAGCACAGCTTTAAAAGAACTAATGGAAAATGGACTAGTTATTTGTTTAAACCCTGAAAAGAAACAAGGAAGAATATATAGGATTACAAATTTAGGAAAAGAAGTATTAGAACATATATAAATTAAATAATCATTAATTATCAAATTTGGAAAATAAATTTTAAAATTTATTGAATAATATTATTTTTCATGAGCTAGGGTTAAAAGTATAACATAAATAACACTTACTATAAATAGTGAAAAACTAAGATAAATCAATAATGAAAATAAATAAATTTTCGAATATTGAGTAAATTCTTTATTATTTCACAAATTAGAATTTGAGAATTATAATAGTATTTTTTACTAAAATAATTTATATAATAATTATTATAATTTATAACATATATTCATGATATGTTTTAAATTTTAGTTGTGATTCAATTTAATTACTTTTTATGTGGTGGAGATATAGTATACTATAATTTACTTAATTATATAATAATAAGGGATTAATATGGCAATAATTAATTATAATGAAAGAAGTTGGGCTATCGATGTAATTACTGAAATAAATTTTTGGGCAAAGGACAGAAATGTTATTTTGAAGAGGGCAGGTGGAGAATCAACTTTGTATTCAGAGGAAGGTATTTTATTTCCTGATGTTTTATTGTTTGGAGATTTTGAAAGTGGTACTATTCTTCAGGGTTGGGAATTGAAAATGCCAGATACACCTGTTGATGATGAAGAATTGATTGAAAATGCCTTTAAAAAATCTAAAGCTTTGAAATTAAATAGTTTTTTAGTTTGGAATGTTAATAGTGCAGCTCTATACAAAAATGAAAATGATGATGCTGAACTCATATACCAGTGGGAAGAGTTTAATAATAATATAAATAGGGAAGATGTAAAATCATCAAAGAATTTCTGGAAAAAAATGTTATATGTTATTTTAGACGATTTGATTGAATTTTTTTATGAAAAAAAAATAAATCCTTCTTCTGTTCTGGATACATTATCAGAATCTGGCATTTCTGGATTGATTTTGAGTAATTCTAATGCAGTTGCTATGAAAATTAAGGAAAAATGTCAAGTTGATAATAAGTTAAATGATGAAATTATTATTTGGTGGGCATCAGCTAAGTATGAGTATTCTAATTCTGAAAAATATATTTCATTAGCAGAGTTAGTATTAGTTTCTTGGATGAATAAGTTATTATTTGCAAATTTATTAAAAAAATATCAAGCTTATGCTATAAAAGTCGAAAACATTACAAAAAATACTTCTTTGGAGGGTGCTATTAATATAATGGAGGATATATCTAACAGATGTGATTTTAAAAATATTTTTAAGACTCAAATTGCTGAAAATTGTTTACCTGATGTTGTTTGGAGCTCTATAATAAATTTTAACCAATTATTGATTGAGAACCAAATAAATTATCTAGATAATAAATTAATTCAGAAAATACTTTTTAATATTGTTAAAAAAACATCAAAAAGTATTACTGGGCAATTTGCAACTCCTTATAATTTAGCTTTCTTTTTATCTAATTTGGTTGTGGAAGATAAAACAAAAAATATTTTAGATCCTTGTTGTGGTACAGGAACCATTGCTAATGCTTGCTACGATTTGAAAATTAATTCAGGAATTGATGAAAAAGACGCCATCCGTACAATATGGGCATCTGACAAGTTTACTTTTCCTTTACAATTAGCAATGTTATCAATGACACGCCCAGAACAAATTGGAGAATTAATTAAAATTTTTAAAAAAGATGTCATAGATTTACCATCCATTAATGATATTTCTTTCAATGACCCAAATAGTGGCGAATTACTCAAAATTCCATTCCCTAAATTCAGTTATATACTCTCTAATTTACCATTTGTTCAACAAGAAGATATTAATAAATTGAATGATAAAATTAAAATAGAAATCAATGATAAAATTAAAACTTTAACAAAAAATGATGGTTTAGAATTAGATGGAAAAAGTGACTTATATGCATATATTCCTTTTGCATTTTGGGAAAATTTAGATTCTTTTGGAAAAGCAGGATTGATAACTTCAATTTCATGGCTTGGTGTTAGTTGGGGGGATACTTTTTATAAATTATTGCAATATTTTTTCAATGTTAATATAATAATAACTTCTAAAAAAGGAAAATGGTTCGAAAATGTTGATGTTGTCACTACTATAATGATTCTTGAAAAAAGGGAAAAAAACGAAATTTCTTTTTTAAATCCTAATTCAAAAACAAAATATATTACTTTAAATGTTGATATTAATGAGAATGAATTTGGTAAAAATATAGAAGAGATATGTGCTTTCATAAGAAAAAATAAGGACTCAAAATATTTTGACTTGGTTGAATATTCTAAATTAGAAGAGAAAAAACTTTTAGATGTTGGATTATCTAAAAATTCTTTCTTTTCAAATGTAAAGTGGATTTTAAAAATAAGAGATAAATTAATAAAGGTTAATGAAATATTTGACGTGAAAAGAGGTGAACGTAGAGGTTGGGATGATTTATTTTATCCACAAGGAAATCATAACATTGAAAAAGAATACTTAAAAAAGGTTTTAAAATCTTCTAGAGATATAGAAAAATATGTTGCTACTCCTAATTCTGATGCTTTTTGTTGTGAAAAGTCAATTGAAGAATTGAAATCTCGCCATCATGTTTATACTTTGAGTTGGATTAAAAAATTTGAAAATAAAGTAAATACTGTTGGAAAACCATTACCTGAAGCTCTTAAAAAATCCAATACCTATTGGTATTCTATGAAATCCGAAAATATAGCAGATTTATCTATTTCAGTTAATCCTGGAGACAGGTTATTTTTTATCAGATTGAAAGAACGCTCCTTCATAAATCAACGTTTAATTGGATTTATAAAAAAAGAAGAAGACGTAAATATTAAGATATGTGCTGCTTTATTGAACAGTTTAATTGGTTTATTTTATATAGAAGCATCAGGTTTTGGAAGAGGTTTAGGAGCTTTAGATTTAAATGCTACTAACTTGAAAAACAGAATGTGCATGCTAAACCCAAGCTTATTGAGTGAAAATGATATTGCAAAAATTATCTTTGATTATGAAATTATGGAAAAAAGAGATGTGTATGATTTAAATAAAGAGCTACTTTCTGATGATAGGAAAAAATTTGATTTAAGAGTTTTAAAGGCTTTTGGAATTGAAGAATATTATGATGAAATTCAAGATTCTTTATTAAATATATATAATAGAAGAATAAGTGTTAAAGATTAAATTTCAGGGGCGATTATATGAATTTTAAAAAAATTGTTAATAGTGTAATAGAAGGGGATTGTTTAGAGGTTATGAAAAAATTTCCTTCAAAATCGATTGATATGATTTTATGTGATCTTCCTTATGGTACAACACAAAACAAATGGGATTCAATAATAGATCTCAATCAATTATGGAAAGAATATAAAAGGATTATAAAAGATAATGGTGCCATAGTCCTGACGTCTCAAGGAATATTCACTGCTAAATTAATATTAAGCAATGAAAAATGGTTTAAATATAAACTAGTGTGGGAAAAGTCTAAATCTACTAATTTTTTAAATGCAAAAAAACAACCTTTGAGAAAACATGAAGATGTATGCATTTTTTACAAAAAACAACCAATATATAACCCTCAAATGTCGGAAGGAGAACCTTATAATAAAGGTATTAGAAAAAATCAGTTGACTGGTAGTTATGGTGACTTTTCTCCCGTTGAAGTTAAAAGTGACGGATTAAGATATCCTACAGATGTAATATACTTTAAAACTCCTGAATCAGAAGGGAAAGTTTATCATTCAACCCAGAAACCAGTTGACTTAGGAAGATATTTAATAAAAACATATACTAATGAGAAAAATTTGATTTTAGATAATGCTTGTGGAAGTGGAAGCTTTTTAATTTCAGCACTTTTAGAAAATAGGCAGTTCATCGGTATTGAAAAAAATCAAGATGTTAAATTGTATAAAAATAAAAAAGTTGATTTAATTGGAGTTTGTAATTTAAGAATTAAAGAAACTCTTAAAAATATAAAAAATCAATAAATTGGATAAACATTCTATTAATTATGATTTTTATGTTTCAACATTTGTATATTGTTTATCTAGAATATGATTTTAAAAAATAAATAATAATAAGTATGTTTATCAATAATAAATTTATAGTAGATAGTTTAATATTATACTATACCACTAAAAAATTAAGTTTTTTTTATCATGGGCTTGTAGCCTAGTCTGGAAGGGCGTAAGACTCCTAATCTGGGTATAAGGATATTAAAATACATACCATAAAATCATACGAATATATAATCCTATAAGTATTATTATAGCACCAATTAATCCAAATATTTTTATATTAGGATTTATTAAAGAATTTTTATAAATTTCAGGTAAGTTTGACCCACAATTTTTACAAAAAGTTGCTTTATCATCATTTTCTTTTCCACAATTAGAACAAATCTTTGAAATAATAACACCTCACATGTATTTTAATAAAATGTCTTTACCTACTATCAGCTAATGATTAATAATATTATCAATATTACCCATATTATACTTATTACTAATTGTATTTCCCCATGTTCATTTGCATGAGGATTATCACGCGTTAATAAATATATGGCTATAATAAGACCAATCAATCCACCTAGTAATGTAAAGACATATCCTAATACAATAGCTAATGTGTAGTTTTTTGGTTTTATATTCTTATTAATCCATTCTCCACAGTTTTTACATTTGCTTGCATTTGTAGGAATTAAAGATCCGCAATAAGGGCATGCTATTTTTTTATCAGAAGAATTATCTGATTTTAATATTGCTCCACAGTCTATACAAAATTGAGAATCATTATCATTTATTGTTCCACAATTTAAACATTTTGATGTTGAAATGTTATTTTCTTTAATTATGTTAGCATAATCGGATTTTAAGTTAGTCCCACATTTTAAACAGAAATTACTGCTATCAGGATTTTGATTTCCACAGTTAGGACATTTATTTAAATTTTCTTCATTTTCCATTATATTACCTTTTTTGCATAGCGAACCTTTACTTTTTTATATTACTGTTATTATGCTTTTATACTATTTATATTTATGCCCTTTTTATGCTCTTTAAAAGCCACTAAATAATTATTTTTAACTGATTCATTTATTACTCATGGATAAAAAAACAATTAATCTACTTTCTTTTGTAAAATCTTCAAAATATAGAGTTAAAATCTTAATTTTTATAGGAAAACAAACAAAAATACCTTCAGAAATAGCTAAAGAAATTAATTTAAGCAATACTCATACAAGCAAATATTTAAAGTCTTTAAAAGAAAAACATCTTGTGAAATGTCTAAATGAAGAAGCAAAAAGAGGAAGGTTATATCAACTGACTGATAAAGGGAAAGAAATATTAACAGAATTATAAAATAGTAATTAATAAAATATTATAAACATATTTATAAATAATTTTAATTATATAATTATTTATTAAATATTTTATAAATTTAATAAAATATTTAAAATAGTTTTATTTTCATGGGCTTGTAGCCTAGTCTGGAAGGGCGTAAGACTCCTAATCTGACCGTTACAGTCGTTTAAGCTATTTTAACTATTTTTAATTTTAAATACTTACTTTTAATTTTATTTAAGATATTTTGCTGATTGAAATTTTTTTTAATAATATAATTATACTGCCCTATAACGAAATATAAATTGATTTTTTATTATTTTTTCAAATAATCTTTATTTCCTTTAAATAATTTTTTGTTAAATAAATAAACTTATTTATGAATTTAAAGGTTTCCCAACAGTTTTTATAGTATGGAAGTTAATATAATATTATGATTTCAACTGATGTTAAATTAAAGCAGATGTTTTTGAGAAAAAATATCGGTGCAAAGAGGGAAAAACAATACATAAATGTATTGTCTGAGATATATGAAATTACTGGTAAAACACCAATTCAACTTATTGATGAAGCTAAAGAAGAAGAACAACCTTATATTGTTAATGGCATGCCTCGTATTAAAGATATTGATGATAGAAAATTAACTAATTATTTTTATATCTATTATAAAAGTCTTTTAGATAAAAAACTTAATAATTCTACAATTGATTTTAAGCTAAAATCTTTAAGGGCTTTTTATAATGAGCATAGTATAACCTTACCTAAACCTATAAAAATTGATATACCTATTAAAGTAATTAGAGAAGGAGATATTCCAAATATTGATGATATTAGAAAAGGTTATATGAATGCAACTACTTTAAGAAATAAAGCACTAATATTGTTTATGGCTTCTACTGGTATTAGAAGTAGTGATGTTAGAAACTTTAAAGTATCTGATTTTACAAAAGCTACAAAAGAATATCATAACAGCGATAGTATTGAAGATTTATTAGATGGGAATTATTATAAAAAGGTTATTCCTTGTTGGGATTTTACACCACAAAAAACAAGAAAAGCAGGAAACATATGTATGACTTTCAATACTCCAGAAGCAACTGAATCAATAATAAATTATCTTAAAACAAGAAATAATCTACAAGAAGACGATTATTTATTTATATCTCAATATAAGAGACAAATTGGTTCTCATGGTATTATATGGATGTTTAAAGAATTAAATGATAGACATTTTCATCGTAATGATGAAGGTAATAGGTTTTTCCATGCACATGCAATGAGAAAATTCTTCATATCTACTGTCAAACATTATACAAGTGATTATAAGAAAAGTAAAATATTATCTGGTCATGCTATCTCTAAAATAGAAATAGCTTATGAAGAAATTAAAAAAGATGTAATGAAAGAATTTTATTGTCAGCTAATACCTCATTTAAGTATTAGAGATACTAAAGTACATACAATGAAATCAAAAGAGTATTTAGAATTAGAAAATAAGTTGAATCAACAGATAGAAGAAAATAGATTATTAGCTGAAAAGTTAGGATAAAATGTTTAACTTATTTTCAGTGCATAAATGTTTTTATTAATTTGAAAACTTATATTATTAAATATAATTATAAAAGTTTTAGATGTAAAAATAAATATAATATTGTTAGAAGATTGGCATTATTAACCAATCTCCTTAGTTCTTATATAATATTACTTTATTTTTACTCATATATAAAATTACTGAGTATAAATATGAGTCAAAGAAGTAAGAATCAGGAAGAAGTTAATAATAAATTAATGGAACTTAATAGAAAATTTATTCCTGAATACGATGTTATTTTAAATAGTTCTCCTCCAAGAGTAGGTAAAACTATTAACACTATTTTATATCATATTGAAAATAAAATACCTGCAATAGTCTTCATTGATAATGAAAATCAAGCTAATGATATAATTGAAGATTTAAGGGAAATAAATGAGGATTATTTAATTTTTTTACATTATTGGCAAAACAAAGAAAAATCTTGTTATATTTTTTTAAATGAAGATGAAATAATTAAAAAAGAAGGTAAAGAATTTTTTGAAACATTAAAATTTAAACACAAAAATAATATTTACATATGTAAGAACTGTAAATATGCTGAGGGTTGTAGGTGGAAGTCTCAAAGAAGATTAATAAAGATGTATAATATTGTGTTGATGAATAAAGCGAATATTTTCACACCTATTGTTGATATTAGAAATTCATTTGGCAAAGGAGACATGTTTTATCATCATGATATTTATAAATTTGCAGATGAAAGTATCGATTATGATATTGATACTGAAGAGCCTCGAACTATTATTTATGATGAAAAGATTGAAGAAATACATATAACAAAATTTAGAAAATTTAAAGAGAATGATTTTAAACTACTTAATAAAATAATTGAACTTAAAAAACCCAAATTAAATACTAAGATTCATAATGACAGTAAATTTATTAATGAAATGAAAAATATTAGAGACATTTTTGTTGATTATGGTTCTATAGCTACTCTTTTAGAAAAAAGTGATATTGATTTTACTTCTTTTGGAAAGCGTGAAAAAGGTATTTATGTTGATATATTTCTTCAAAAAATAAAAGATAATATAGAGATATATGAATATTTAAAGAGTAGATACCATTATTTACCTAGTATTAATGGAAAATATAATTGGAACTTTATTACAAGTGAAAAATTATATATTGATGCTTTATTTGAAAGAAATGAAATTCTTAGAACTATTAATAAAGACGAATGTAATAAAATAATTTTACTTGATGCAACACCATTAAAGCCTCTTGTTGAAAGACTAAAAAGAAGGGAAGGGGTTAAAGAAATTAACTTAGACCTCGAAGTATTTGATAAAAATTCTTCTCTACTTAGAATCTATAGAGAAGGACGTCCTTCAATGGCTTCAAGAGACGCGATAAAAAAGAGAATCTTTAAAAATGGTGTTGAAACTAATCTTCTTAAAGATAAATCTTATGATATTGTAGTAGAAATAAAAAGATATATTGAAGAATTTAAAAAACTAAAAGATATAAAATTTGGAGTTATAACCTATAAACAACTTAAACGCAATGAAAATGATAAAATCCCTATAAAACCATTTGAAAAATTAGAAAAATTATTAAAAAATATTAGTACTCTTTATTTTGGTAATTCGAGAGGTCGTTCTGAATTAAATGATTGTAAAATATTGCATATTGTTGGAACTGATAGACACCCTCCAATTTCAATGTATAATTTATATAGATACTTAGGTGGCATGAAGGATTGGGAAGATCTTAAAACTATTGATGGGCGAGTTGAAAAACTTACTTATAATGATAAACTTTTCAATGAAATAATTAACCACCAAATAGATAGTGAAATGGAACAGGTGATTTTCCGTAATATGCCCCATATGAAAAAAAGACTTACTATCCTTGAAGGACACCTACCCGAACATCTAAAAGAATATTTTAAAGAAGTAGCTAATATTAATATGAAACCTACTACTGAAAAACTAATTTTTCCAATAGTTATTGAAGAATTTTTAAAAGCTCTTTATTATAATAAAGAATTCAATTTTAAAGATGTAGATAAAATAGCTAAATTAAGTTTTGATGATGATAAAAAAATATTGAGAGAATTTAATAAAAGAAAAAAAGAAGATAGTGTAAAAAAAGCTATTAAATTGATAGATGAATATAGAGCTAAGCCTGAAAATTATACTTTTGAGATGATATACGATATTTTAAAAGAAGAAAATTTTGAATTAATTAAAAAAGCTAAAATGAGTTCTTTTTCCTCATTTAAAAATAAATATAATAATAAAAAGTAAAAAAACCTCTAAATATAAATTTTCGAAATTAAAAATAGTAGGAATTATATAATAATATATACTAATATAATTACTATATTTTTTAATTATGTTTTTCAATAAATTAGCTTTATTTCTTAATTAAAAGATTAATATAAAGTTTAAAGTTATAAAAATTTTTAATAGTAATATTTATTAAAAAATACTATATTTAAATTAGTTAATAATATTTAATAAGGTTTTTCAAAAGTTAAAAATTAAATTGATATATTTTTAGAACTAGTAAGCTACTAAACTATTTTTTTAGAATGTATTAAGAATATAGTTTGCCTTAATAAGCTTTGTTTTACTATAATATTAGAATTATAATTTAATATACTATAAAATTTATTATAAAATAATATTTATTTAAAAATAATATAATTATATAGCTAAATCACTATTACAAACCTTTTTCAATAAATTATACCTAGTTATCCTAAAAAACTTACTATATGGATAATGTTAAGCTATTTTTTAAATATAATTCTATTTTAATAAGTTTTATTCATTATACCTTTTTAAAATTATAATTTAAAAAATAAAACATTGTATTATATTAATATTCACACTATTTAAACTATTTAAACATTTATTAAACTTTTTTAAGGTGATATTTAGCTTTTAAGATGTATATAATATATTATATAGCTTTATACAAAATAATATTTAAAAAAATATTTGTCAATAAGCATTATTATATATACTATGGTGCAACTTGATCAGATATGTTCCTTTTTATCTATACCAAATGGCGAACATCTGGCAACTTCGCAGAGTTATAGCGACACATAACATCATTTATAGCTATTATACGCCGTGTAAAATCGAGTTATACTAGTGAAAAATAATATTGTTTATAAAAGGTTGTTATGTCAGGCTTTAAAATAAAAAGGTAAACTCTTCTTAAATGAAAAAGCGTTATATTAAAAATAAGAATTATACATTATTTTTTTTACTCCATAAAATAAAGAATTATTTTTAGTTATTTATTCTAATTAAATTACTAAGCTATTTGAAAATTAATAATCATAAACACCAAATTTTGCCCTAGTCATGAAATGCATTTCACCCATTTTTCTCATTTCTTCATCTTTTTCAGCTAATTTATTATAAGACTCCAATGTTTTTTTACTAAATCTTTCTACATTCGGATTTAAACCTTTTTCTTCTTTTATTAATTTACCCTCTTTATTATAATGTCTTGTTTTCATGAAAAAAGCTCCAAACTTAGGCATTAGATGATCTCTTTCGTCATGACAAGTAGGTAATAGGTGGTAAGATATTTCAATTTTAGTCCCATCTTTGTTTTCAATTGTTTCTTTTGTTTTATATCTACCCATTTTTTATCCTCTATTATTATATTCTTTTTTATAGTAAATAAACTTTTAATTTTTACTATTGCTCTGAAAATATTTCATCTAAAAGCTTTTCTTCTTCTGTATTTAATTTATCTCCATTTACGTACTTAGCAAACATTTTAGCAGAATTTGATTTGAAATTAGCATTATATTTTATTAAATCTGCTTTAATTATTTCATCTTCATATTCTAAGATAAATTGTTTGAAATATTTAGTAAATAATTCTCTTATAATGTTAGTGTTTTCATTTGCATAAAGTACTTCTTTTTCCACTATTTCCCATTTCCCATATTTTTTAAAGCGCTTAGCAATAATAGGGGGTTTTTCAGATTTAAATTTTTTAGGTAAATTATTATATATCTCAAAGAATCTATTAAATTCTCTTTTTCCTAAACCGTTATAAACGATTAAAGGAGGTTTGGGTCTTTCTTTTAGTTCCATATGTTTAAATTTATTTAAAATAGCTTCCCTAAATATTTTAATCTCATCTTTACTTAAATCTTTTTTATAAAATTTTCCAGTAATTAGTTCTATAAATTCATCAGTTGGATAATTAATTTCTCTTTTTAAGTGATTTTCAAAATTAATTGTATATAAAAGGAGTTTAACTTTTGGTAAGATTTTATTAAAATCATATTCTTCTTTTTTAAACATTTTTAAGTCAGTTATATCATCATTTGATAAATTATTTATATCAATTTCGAGAAAAGGTTCTTTATCCATTAATTTATTGGTATTAGTGAAAAATTTGTATATAATTCCGTTAGTTAATATTCCTAATCTACAGTTAGGTGTGTTGTTGTAATAGCTCCCTAATTGTTCTTGATGTTCTTTATTAAGTTTTTTATCTACGGCTTTACATTCAATTATCATTTCTGGTTTATTATCATTGTTTAGTATGGCAATATCAATTTTTTTAGGAATTGGTTTAGTAGTTCCTAATTTAACAACTACATCATATTCATGTTTTACTTCCTCAGGATTTGAAATATTGTAATTTAATAAGTCGAGAAAAGGATTAATTAAAGCATTTATTGTTCCTGCTTCAGAATTTATATTTTTAATTTCAGGTAGGTTATTTGTAAATTTTTTAACTTCTTCCTCAAAAGACATTATATTAAACCTCAAAGCATATATTTTTTAGAGATAATATTAACATTCCTAATAATTTTTTTATCTTTCAATCTATTTCACTTTATTTTAAAATTATCTAAATATTATTCTTGATTTATTGTATTGGAAATGTTTTTGGATAAATTTTTGGATAATTCCTGTCCTTCATTATAATCATCTACAAAATCTCGCATTCTTTTCATTTCTTCATTATAATCTAGAAAACGCACTTCTCCAGTATTTTTACTAGCTGTAAAAAAGGCAAAATCTTTAACTACTATTACCCAATATTCGCTTGTTTCCCAAACAGAAGATACTGTATAATTAGTACCCTGTTCATTATTAACTCCTTGTAAATAATCATTAATCCATTCTTTTAAACTAACTTCATTTAAATCATTAGTATTAGTAGCATGACTAAAATAACTTCCTCTAAAAAATTTTCCTGCAGCATTTTCTTCAGTAAGCCTAGCATTAAATTTATCAGTAGATTCGCCAAAAATATTGAAATGGTCTATTATTGCATGAATGCCATATGCAACAGCAAGAACAGTTAAAATAGCTATTATAACAGTGGCAATATCTAAAATTATTTTCTTTTTCTCCATAAAATTTACCTCTAAAAATTTTAATTATATTTTTAATAAATAATTTTATAAATTATAATATTTATAAATTTGTATAAAATATGTCTTAAAATGTATATATTTTGTCTAAAATTCTATAAGAATATTTTATAAAATTATTATTATGGATGAAAAAAAGGCAAATTTGATTGCTTATGTAAAATCAGGAAAAAACAGACTAAAAGTTTTAAAAATAATGGAAAAACAAGAAAAACTAGTTTTTGCTTCCGACATATCTAATGAAATTGAAATTAGGGTTAATCATGTTGGTGCATTATTAAGAGAACTAACTGAAAAAGGTTTACTCAATAATCCCAATCCTTCAAATAGAAGACAAAAATTGTATGAAATTAGTGAAAAAGGGAAAGAAATATTAAATTATTTCAAAGAATAAAAATCAAACAAGGAAGATTATATCAACTAACAAAACTCGGAAAAGAAGTTTTAAAATATATTGAATAATATTATATAATATTACTTTTCATTAGCTAGGACTAAATGTATAATATAAAACACACCACTATAAAATAGTGCATAACCAAGATAATCAATTAAAAATAAAAAAATTAGAATAAAATCAAATAGAAACTAAAATATATATAGTTTAATTTATATAATATTAATAGGAGTTGTTTTAATGTTGTCAAAAATGTCTATGAAAAATATAATTTTAGATTTTTTTGCTATGTTGAATGTTAAAGAAAAATGGGCTTTTATTTTAGTTCCTTTTTTCGTTTCAATAATTCTTGCATGTTTTATTAAATTTAATAATAGCACTGTTGAAATATTTATAGTCGTACTTTCAATTTTCGTAGCATTGTTATTAAATCTTTTAGTAGTAGCAATACCTTTAAAAAATGATGAGAAGGAAATAGAAGTAGGAAACGAAGTTTATAATATTCAATATTTTTTAAAAAGGTTTAATAACGCTGTATGTTTTGGTATTTTTGTAGCTATAATAAATATATTAGAGTTGTTTATTCATTCCTTTGAGTTTTCAAATAATCACTATATTATCTATGTTACTAATCGTGTTTTAGAACTTATTCCTTGCTTAACTCAGATATTCAGTAGTGGATTTTTTATTTATCTTTTAAATTTGCTTATATTATGGGCTTTTTTATCATTTGTAATAACATTATTTATAATTTTAAAAAGAACTCACATAATGGTAGGCTTTTATTTAGAAGATTAATACTACTTAAATATTTCTTCAGCATATTCTTCAGCTAAACTATGAATACTTTTAAAATCAGGGTGTCCATCATCCCCTATTTTTATTTCTTCTGTAATATCTCTATAAGGAGCGGCATTTTCAGGATTTGAAACTGTAAATGTCCTAGGATTATCTCCTAAAGCAATATTAAATTTTATATCGTCAGGGACTTGATTATCAATAAAAGGGTCTTTTATATGCTCTATTTCTTCACCAGACAATAATTTTTTAATTTTTGATGCAATACTGACAGATTTATCTTTCAATACATATTTAATTTCATAATGTCCTTCATCTGGTTCATATCCTCTTAATATTTCAGATTTATCTGAAGGGAGATTATAATATAGATATCTTATTTCTCTTAGTGTTCCTTTTTCAGTGTAAGCTTTTATTATTTTTTCAGGTATAAATGACTCAATATCTACTTCTAAATTAATATTTTTCTGTTTAATAAAATCTTTGAACCATTTGGTGAATATAGTCTTTAAACCAGAAATTCCTTTTTTTTCAAAAATTATTAAGCCTTCTTTTCTTCCTTTAGGTATTTTTATATAAAAATAGTAAGGATTTACAGGACAATCTTCTTTTTTAATTTTAACAATTTCCTCTGTGTATAATTGCTCATGTCTAACTTTCAAAATATCAATTTCCACTCCATAAGTACCATAATGAATAAGACCTGTTATAATATTTTTTTCTTTAATAAAATCATGATTTTTTGTTATAATTGCTTTATTATCATTTGCATATCCTTCAGTAGAGTTTAAAAATTCACCCAACAAATCAAATGAAGTAATAGTTCCTTCGTTAAAGTTGAATAGATTGTGTAAAGGCAATTGGTCTAGTTTCAAATATTTTTTTTCAACTTGTTTTGCACCATTATCATTCGTTTTTGTTACTTTTTCTGCTAGTTTAAATGTATATGTAGCTAAGCTTATTTTTGTCATGTTTCACTCCATAAAATATATAAATTTTAGTGTATGTCATGTTTTATTTTAGACTTTTAAAATTGTTAATTATAAATTTGTATATAAGTATCATATATTACTTCTTATTTTTACTATTGTTGTCAAATTTATTATAATTTTATAGGTTAAAAACCAAAAAACATATGTTAAAGAATATGTTAATGTATATGATAATGCTGACAGAATTGAAGGATTTGAACATTTGCAGTTAATTATTTATTGTTGCATTTTGTTTTTAAGATTAGCTACTCCTAAGATTATACTATAATTTATATACAATTTTTTATATTCCTTTTCAAAAGTAAAAATTATGAATGAAATGATACTAATTCTTATATAAGTAAAAAAATAAAGTTTTATTAAATATATTTAAGGAGGTGTTAAAATAACTAAAAACAATGATATTATAGATATTCTCTTAAAAGGTGAAGATAGGGAGGAAGCTAAGAAATTTTTGGAAGAAATGGATGAAAACCCTTTAAAACCTATAGAATTTGTAATAGATTCTCAATTTGATAGATTAACTAATTTCATCGAAAAAGGGACTGCTGATAAAAAAGATTTATTAAAAATAGTAAATCACTTGAAAGAGTGTGTTGATTATGTTATTAAATATAAATCTTAGTATAATAAAATAGAGAATGACTTCTAAATACAAACTA
>Ga0082212_10002073_pt1 | contig 29475 bp, 24 predicted proteins | sample TergutNt197P3_FD_71548 | JGI IMG/M metagenome (GOLD analysis project Ga0082212, IMG submission 71548) | Neocapritermes taracua P3 segment gut microbial communities from Petit-Saut dam, French Guiana - Nt197 P3 | ecosystem: Host-associated > Arthropoda: Insects > Digestive system > Gut ...
TAACAATAGTAGCGCTGCTGATAGGCGCCTTCTGCCTGAGCGGGTTAAAACTCTTCCAAATGTCGGGGGGATACTTGCAAGAGTCGGTAGTCAAGGACAGCCTCGCAGCATACAAGCCGGGTGCGCAGGAATCACAGGGGACACGAGCGGATGGTATTGCATATACTCCCTCCAATGACGAGGCAGTCCCAGGACCCGCAGGGGCGCAAGCCGACAGCCCCTTCGAAACGGATTGCCCTGCTACCCCGCTGACCGTCAACCAGAACATCATCGACATGCAAAACGAAATAAATCCGGACGTCGTCGGCTGGCTGACGATACCCGGCACTCATATTGACTACCCTTTTGTCAGGGCTTCGGACAACGATTTCTACGTAAGAAGGGATATCTATGGTAACAACGCGACTGCGGGAACAATATTCACGGATTGGCGATGCGCCGAAGACCTGTCCGACTTCAACCTTATCCTGTACGGTCACAACATGAGAAACAAAAGCATGTTTGGAGATCTGCAGCAGTATTCCGATCCCTGGTTTTTTGATAATGCCCTGAACGGCACTATGTTCCTACAGTATGGGACGTACACGCTTGAGGTTTTCGCCTTCATGGTCATAAGCGCGGACGATGAGATTATTTACAACCCGGGTATAAACAGCGAAGTGTTCTTCAACTATGTCATGGAAAATGCGCGCAACTACAGTGAACCTGTATCGCGCGATAGAGTAGTGACCTTATCAACATGCGGATATGAGTTCGAAGATGCAAGGATAGTAGCTATCGCAACTCTGGTAACAGTTCACGGGTAGCCGGGATTTCACTCTGTATTGTGTGACCCGTCGGCTGAAGCCGGCTACTAGCACATACCGGGGTAGGTATGGAACATTGGTACAGCATTGAAGCCGGCTAAGCGACGTTAGTCACGCAAGACAGAGTGAAATCCCGGCTACCCGTGAACTGTTACGATTTTCAAGTTCAACCGCGCCGTTTTTGTTTTTTTACCGCCACCATTACCTGACCCAGATACTGGTCCGTTTCATCATTACAAGCTTCATCGAGGGGATACGTGAGATATACGTGCCCTTCTGTCTTCAGGCCGTTTTCAAGCGCAAATTGCACCATCCTCTCAGGAAGGTCGCCCAACTCGCCATAGTAGCCCCGGGCGTACCCGATCAGATAGTCCCCCGGCTTTCGCGTATTAGCCCCTGTCGGATCGAGTGAAAAGAAATTATCAGGTTTTTGGGGCGATTCCAAAAACGACTCCATATCGTCATACCGCCCGCCAATCGGGAAACTCAGGCTTATCCTGAATACGTGGGATTGGTTGATAAAAGACGTCAACGGTTCAAGGAATGTATCGCCTTCCTTATACTCGTTCCTCGGCCACAGTATTGCCGGCCAGTTATCACCCCTCCTCTCAACTGATATCTTTGTTTCGTCAACGTTAAGACCATGGCGTATGAATACCTGCTTTGTGTGGATTACTGACGAGCGTTCCTGCAGTTTTCGCAGTTCCATGTCAAGTTCCCGCTCTTTTCTCTCGAGCAGTTTTAAAAAACTCTCGGGATCCCTTTTTTTTCTTAACTCCGCTATGGTTTCCAGCGGGATCCCAATGTCGCGACATGTCGCAACAAAATTCAGCGTTGTAATTTGAGCAAGCGAATAGTACCTGTAATTATTCTCGGGGTCGCGCTTCACGGGGGAAAAAAGCCCAATACTATCCCAATATCGTAATGTTGACGCTTCGACTCCGGAGACTTTTGAAAATTCGTTTACTGAGAAGTATCCATTCATTTGTATAACATCTCCCCTACCCGATAGAACTGACATGAGGCCCCGCCCCGCAACCCATCGGGCTTTTTTAGTTACAGTTCATGGGTAGCCGGGATTTCACTCAGGTTCAGCGTTTGGTCGAACTTACGCAGTACGCGTTCTCTTGCGCTGGATAACGAAGAGCGGACTGCAATCAGAGTATGATTTTCAGCGTCGTCCATAAAACATCGACAATCTCATCGCCTTTCTCACTCTTACTGAGAAGCTTGGGCTTGAGCTTTGAGTCGAACTCGCCAATTTCACAGGCGTACTTATCATTACCTGCCAACAGGTAGAAATGGTATTTCGACTTGTCAAGCATATGAAGCATGTTAATCATTTGCCCAATAGATAAAAGCGGGAGGCAATCCGCTTTGTTGAATGCAGTTGGCTCCTGCAACTCCTGATGTTCATCCGTATCCGACTCACCATCCATGATTTTTACGTACCCGTCGGTCAGGCGCAGGTCTTTCAGCAGCAACGTGCCGTTTTTATGTACGACAATGTCGCCAACAGCAAACTCCAACCACTTATACTCGTCGTTTTCCGCGTTGACGCAAAACCGGGAAACAGCAATATCGTACCTCTGCGGGGTCCAGAATCCCCTCAGAATATCCTGCTGCGTTGGCGTCAGTACCTCGACGTCCGATATGGACAAGCGATGCTTCATGTTCAGTTCCTCCTATATATGTCCCGTTTGATACAGTCTATGGCTACCCATGAACTGTAACTCCCGTTTTGCCGCTCATTGCACTATAGCCTTGCAATGAGGGCACTTATAGTGATCGAAATCCACATTCTTACCGCACGCAGGGCATACTTTTTGCGGTATCCCGTTTTCATATTCAATATCCTCTTCTTTTTCCTGTTTAGCCTCTTTCAGGATATTCTCGGGGTTCTCATATGCCCTCATCAAATTAATCGCTTTTCCGCTATTCACTTTCTTCACGTAAATACTTTGGATCTCGCTGAAGTTCCTCCGGCTTTTCCAGTGGCCGCCAATCTCAATGTGGTATGGGATATCATTATCGTCGAAAACGTCGTGTACCCACGTCCTTTGCATGAACGTCCCCCTGCCGGTCTGGCCGCTTGGCTTAATTTCGTGAATCAACACAAGAGCTTCGTCATCACTGGGTTCAAATGTCGAATGCGCCCATAATTCCGGATCTCCATACACAGCTTTCAGACGATCGGGTACCGGTTCGGGGGGCGATTCAAACTTACGAATCAAACTGATGGCTTTCCCGCCATGCGCTTTTTTTACGTATATGCCTTGGATATCGCTGAAGTTTTTATTGCTTGTCCAATGCCCCCCTATTTCAATATGGTACGGGATGTTATTCTCATCGAGGAGATCGTGCAGCCATGTCCTTTGCAGTAGTGTCCCCCTGTCGTCATCCCCGGTCAATTTGATTTCCCTTATTAGTATCAGTGGTTCTTTCCCGTCCGGCACGAATGTCGAGCGCGCCCACAAGTTTGGATCGCCATACTGACTAATCAGGTGCTCAGGAATCTCTGACGGCAGCTTCGTTGGATTACCGGCGTCGTCGCCGGGTTGCTTGTTATCCGCCTGCTCTGCTGTATCCCCGGGCTGCCCGGGCTTCTGCCGAGGCGGGTAAAGCTCCAGCAAGTCGTCAAGCTGCTCAAGTTTTTGCACCGACGATGGCTCCAGAAGCATATCGTCGGAGAGGTTTAGTTCCTGTAAAGCCGATATATCGCGGATAGCTTCGTCAAGATGCTGCTGGCTCTGCGACTCCTTGGTATCCTGATGCGAAATCTCCGTCCGCCCTTGGGGCTCCTCCAAAACCGGGGGGTCCTGGGTTGCAGCTTCAGTCCGCCCACGGGGCTCCTCCAAAACCGGGGAATCTTGAGTATCGGCTTCCGTCTGCCCCCGGGGTTCTTCCAAGGCCGGGGAATCCGGAACCACATACTCAGGCTGCTCTTGGTCCTGAGAAAGTCGTTGTTCCCGCACCGCAGAGTCAACATGCTCCCGGACTGTTTCTTCCGGAGGCAACGTAATCCTGTTAGGTGCGGAGAAAACAGGGTAGACCGGGCAGTCCAGACGTATGCGCCAGGGTACGGCTTCACCCGCGACCCTGCGGCTGACGTCAAGGAAATGGTACATCGCGCGCCGCTTGTAGTAATGGATAAGCGGGATATTATCATGAAAAGCGCGGAAAACGTTTTTGTCCTCGGGGATAATCCCGATAGTCCGGAGGCCTGTCGCGCTTACGACTTCATCGATCGACGACCGGATTGACCTGATGTTTGCCATGTTGACGCGGTTGACTATTAGTTGAATGTTGCCGACCCCTGTGTCCAGGATCCCATTTGCCGCCCTTGTTACATCCCTCAATACCGCTGATTCGCCTGTTGTTATTACGATGGAAACATCAGCGTCGATATGCGCAAGCTTGCATCCCGCCCCGACGCCGCTTGGCGTATCGATCAGACAATAATCGAATCTATCGCGAATATCGTCGAATATTGGGAGCAAGTCCGCAACGTTCACATTATCCGGGCTGCCCATAGAAATGATGGGGAGTTTGTATAGGTTTGGGATTCTCGGGTGCTCGAAGATAGCCCCGGTTACGAACCCGCCGCCGCCGGAATCTTCGAGCCGCCCTGTACGCGTCGAGGCGGGGATGCAAAGAGTCTCATCAAGGGTGTTCACATCATAGTCGAAATCTATGCAAATAGTCCTGTGACCGAGCGCTGCAAGACAGGAAGAAACAGCAGCGACAGTGGTCGTCTTGCCCGTTCCACCCTTGCCTGAGGCAACGGCGATGATTTTGCCCATGTGAGGCGCCGTAAGCCAAGATGCACAAACTGACCGCAAGGCGTTCGTGACCTGGTTCCTTTCTTTGGAGATTCAATAATTTTGCAACTATTATACACTACAACGAGTGTTTTTCAAATCTTTTTGCAAAATGACGATTGTGGATGGCGAATAACCATGCTATAATGGTAGCCGCGCAAGAAATGGCAGTTACTTGCATTACGGAGCGCCAGAAAGCGAAGGAATGGTCATTTTATGAGAGAGAGCGGCGAAAGCGCAAACCGGCGCGACTCAGGAAATAAGAATACATTCGAGGTGACCGTCAGGTTTCAGCAGAATGCGACATGGCAAGGCCAGATTCTCTGGATTGAGAAAAACCACAGGCAAACCTTCCGCAGCGCGCTGGAAATGCTCAAGCTTATGGACGAGGCGATAACAGAGAGCGTGGAAGAAGCGCAAGAAGCAGTTAGCTGGGAAAAGAAGGGCTGAGTAGTTACGGTTGGGTTCGGCTCCCGGTTGCTTAGTGGTTAGGGAATGATTCGAACCCGTCAATAAGGGGATAATAGGAATCGTCAAGTATGAGGACAAAGATAAAAAAACACCTTGTTATCATATCACTACTCGTGTCAATTTCCCTGACATTACCATCCGTGACCGCGTTCGCAGCGCTCGATGAGGTTACTACGGAGGAAGCGGCATTAAGACTACACACGCTGGGGCTACTAAATGGCGATGGCGCCAGCGCCAACGGACTCCCTGATTTTGCTTTGGACCGCGCCGCGTCAGGCATCGAGGCGATCGTGATGGCAATCAAGCTCGCGGGGAAAGAGACTGATGCGCGCAGAAGCGTTTGGGCGGCGTACGCGCCGGGCGCCCCTGACTGGGCAAAATCATACCTCGGCTTCGCTTATGCAAAAGGCCTTGTGGTGAACACCGGCGACCCGGTTTACGAAACAGGCGGTAACGCAACTGCCTTTGAGTTTGTATTTACAATCCTGCGGGCATTCCAGCTCGTATCCGAGACTGGATTCGTGTGGGAAGAAATGTTGGCCCTGGCGAACTATATCAACAACGGCAATGGGAACAACAACGGGAACGGGACCGGGGCGGCCGTTTTCACACGGGGCGACATGATTGCGATTTCATACTCCGCGATGGGCGCGAGGCATAGGGGCACAGGCGCGACACTTTGCTCCTGGCTGGTCAGTGCGGGAGTGATAACCGAATCCTCCGCGATAGCCGCCGGGCTGCTTAATGAATCGGATTACAGCAGGGATCAAACGGCAATTGAGGATTTACGCGTCCCGGAAGCCGCCGCTCCAGACCCCGCATCCACCCAGAATACGGCGCATTTCGAGAATACCTTGTTTGACTTGATCAACGCGGAGAGGGCGAAACACGGATTAAGGATTTTGGACAGGAGCCCTGTAATAGCATCCGTCGCCCTCGCCCACAGCAAGGACATGGCGGGAAGGGGGTTTTTCAACCACGTGAACCCGGATGGGCTGAACCCTTCTGCAAGGCTGCGCGCCGCGGGTCTCAGTTTCGCGCGTTCCGGAGAGGTGCTTGCGCGCGGATACAGGTCGCCTGAGGCAGCTTTAGCGGCGTGGATGAACTCGCCCAGCCACAGGGACACCATACTGAACGCGGGGTTATCCTACATGGGCGTAGGACTATATGAATTATTCTGGACAGTGGATTTCACAGGGTAAGTGGTAATAGGCGGCGTTGAATGCTTGATAAACTTATAGCTATTGAAGAGAAATTTAATGCGCTCGAAGAGAGGATGCAAGAGCCGGAGGTATACTCCGACCCTTCGCTTTATGCCAAGCTCGCCCGTGAGCAAAAGGAGATACAGCCGGTCGTGGAAGCGTACCGGCGTTTTGAAAAAGCCCGACGCGACATGGAAGGCGCGCTCGAGCTGACGGGGGACCCTGATTTGGGTGAAATGGCGCAGGAAGAGTACGAATCTGCACAAGCCGACATGGAGCGCATGGAAGGCGAACTGCGCATTTTACTCCTACCGCGCGACCCGAATGACGATAAGAATGTTATCATTGAGATACGCGGAGGGGCGGGCGGTGAGGAAGCCGCCCTGTTTGCGTACAACCTGTACCGCATGTATACGATGTATGCTGAATCAAAACGGTGGAAACACGAGATAGCCAACCTAAACGAAACTGAGCTGGGCGGAATCAAGGAGGTTAGCTTCATCATCGAAGGTGACGGCGCATATTCCAGGTTTAAATTCGAGAGCGGGGTCCACCGCGTGCAGCGGGTCCCGGAGACAGAAGCTTCAGGGCGCATCCACACGAGTACCGTCACAGTCGCGGTGTTGCCGGAAATGGAAGAGGTTGATTTCGAGATAGACAGCGCAGATTTGCAGATTGACACGTTCAGGAGCAGCGGGGCCGGAGGCCAGCATGTCAACAAGACTGAATCCGCGATACGTATAACTCACCTGCCTACGGGGACTGTCGTTGAATGTCAGGATGAGCGGAGCCAGCACAAGAATCGCGATCGGGCGATGAAAATCCTGGTATCCAGGCTTTACGAGGAGGAATGCCGCCGCCAGGCCGAGCAGTTCGCCGCTGAACGCAAGAGCCAGGTCGGGACCGGGGATCGCTCCGAGCGGATCCGGACATATAACTACCCGCAAGGCCGCGTCACCGACCATCGGATCGGTTTGACGCTCTACAAGATAGCACAGATATTAAATGGCGACCTGGACGATGTCATCGACGCGCTGGTGATGGCGGACCAGGCCGAGAAACTTAAGGCAAGCGGGTTGGATTAGGATTCAGTACACGGGTAACCGGGATTAGCTGTTGCTTCCCGATAGGTGTCGTTTATGGAAACAGTTGTCATCACCGGTATGGACGTATCATATGCGGCGGAGGTAATACAACGCGGTGGTCTCGTCGCCGTACCGACCGAGACAGTCTATGGCCTGGCCGGGAATGGGCTTGACGCCGGCGCCGTTGCGAAGATATACGACGTTAAAGGCAGGCCTGAGGTAAAACCGCTTAGCCTTCTCGTCCCGGATCTATACGCAGTCGACGCGTTCTGCGACAAGGTTCCTTGGTCCTCGCGCAAACTCGCGAAGGCGTACTGGCCCGGGCCCCTCACGATTGTGTTACCGTGCAACGGTTCGGTACCGGCAATAGTGACGGCGGGCGGCTCCACAATAGGCGTACGCTGCCCCGACCATCCAAAAACGCTTGAACTCCTGCGTCTGGCGGGGGTCCCGCTCGCCGCCCCGTCGGCGAACATCTCCGGCATGCGCAGCCCGAAAAGCGCAAGGGAGGTTCTTGACCACCTTGATGGCAAAATCGACTGTGTAATCGACGGCGGTACATGTGAGATTGGCGTCGAATCGACGATTGTTTCGCTTGCAGACGAGCAGTATGCAATACTTCGCCGGGGCGCCCTGCCGGAATCCGATATAGCGAAAGTTTTGAGTGAAATATATATAATCGGAATAACAGGCGGGACAGGTTCAGGAAAGACCTCCGCCCTGCGCGCGCTTGGGAAGCTCGGCGCCCTGACGCTGGACTGCGACGCGATTTACCATCAACTCCTTGCGGAAAACACAGGGCTGAAATCTGAACTCGAGGCGCGATTCACAGGGATAACGGAAAATGGTGAAATCGACCGCAAACAACTCTCCGGGAAAGTCTTCGGCTATCCGGAATCGCTGCGGGATCTCAACAAGATAACCCACAAGTACGTGAGCGCCGAAATCGAGCTTCGGATCGGGCAATGGAAAGCCCAGGGGGGGAAGGTTGCCGCAGTTGACGCAATAGCGCTCATTGAGAGCGGTAGGGCGGAAAAGTGCGACCTGACTATAGGAGTCGCAGCCCCAAAAGAAACCCGTATAGATAGGATCATGAAACGCGATAAAATAACGCGCGAGCATGCGGAAATGAGGATAGACGCGCAAAAGCCCGACTCATTTTATAAAGAGTACTGCGACTACGTGCTTGAAGGCGACTGCGACACAACTGAGGAGTTTGAAGAAAAATGCGATGCGTTTTTCAGGAAATACATATAAATGACAGACTTATACAAAGGAGGCTAAATACATGCCTGAGAAAGACGAACTGATCTACAAGAAAAGGAGCACCTACGAAAAGATAAGCAAAGAAGAGCAAGCACTCGCGGACGCATACTGCGAAGAATACAAGAAGTACCTTGACGCTTCAAAAACGGAACGCGAGTCGGTCAAAGAGGCGATTAGGCTGGCAACCGCGCGCGGTTTTTTGCCGCTGGAGCGCGGTATGGCGCTAAAAGCCGGGTCTAAGATCTACATGGGCATAGAGGGTAAAGCGCTCATACTGGCCACAATCGGCGAAAAGCCGCTGACCGAAGGCGTAAACATCGCCGCGACGCACATCGACGCGCCGAGGCTCGACCTTAAGCAGGTCCCGCTCTACGAAGATGGCGAGCTGGCATTCTTCAAAACGCATTATTATGGCGGGATCAAAAAATACCAATGGGTCGCGCAGCCCCTGGCATTGCACGGAGTGGTGATAAAGAAAGACGGCTCCGCAGTCGAAATCGTCATTGGAGAAGACGACTCCGACCCCGTATTCATGGTGACCGACCTGCTGCCGCACCTGGGGAAGGATCAGGAGAAAAAAACGCTTGGGGAAGCCTTCACGGGAGAGAACCTCAACATCCTGCTGGGGAGCTACCCGACAGGCAAACCCGAGGACAAAGACCGTGTAAAGCTCACTATCATGAACCTGATCAACGAGAAGTACGGAATCACCGAGGAGGACTTCATGTCCGCTGAAATCGAAGCTGTTCCTCAGATGCGCGCGCGGGACGTAGGGTTCGACCGGTCGATGATCGGCGCTTATGGCCACGACGACAGATCCTGCTCATTTGCAGCGCTCAAGGCTATCATAGACCTTGATAAACCACCTGCCATAACAGCAGTCTGCATCCTTTCCGACAAGGAAGAGATAGGGTCGGACGGTATTTCCGGGATGCAATCGGCGGCATTTGAATACTTTATGGAGGAACTGTGCGACGCGTCCAATGTGAAATTACGGGACTGCTACAGAAAATCATTTTGCCTGTCAGGCGACGTCTGCAACGCATTCGACCCAAATTTCGCGGATGTGAGCGAGAAGCAAAACTCCGCGTTTCTCGGCTGTGGGATCGGCGTGGTGAAGTACACCGGTTCACGCGGTAAAGCGGGCGCAAGCGACGCTTCGGCGGAAACCGTGGCTATGGTTCGCAGGATATTCGACGAAAATGGCGTCGCTTGGCAGATGGCCGGGTTTGGTAAAGTCGACCAGGGCGGCGGCGGGACGGTCGCCAAATTCATGGCGAACAGGAATATTACGACCATCGACGCGGGCATACCTGTGCTCTCGATGCATGCCCCGTACGAGGTAGTATCGAAACTCGACTGCTATATGGCATACAAAGGGTGCAAGGCTATCTTTGAGAGATAGACTAAAACACAGGAGTAACAGCATGGATGATTCGACAATCCGCGAGAAAATCGAAGAATGGTTCGACAAACACTCGGATGAGATGATTCGCGACCTTGGGCGGCTCATCGAGATCAGGAGCGTAAAGTCAGCCCCGGCAAGCGGGGCCCCGTTCGGCAAAGATTCAAGAGCTGCACTGGCTTTGGCTTCTTCTATGCTTGAAGAACGTGGTTTTGCAGTCGAGACCTTCGAGGATATGATGATAAGCGTTGATATAGGCCCGCAGCCCCCGCAGATGGGCATCGCGGCCCACGTCGACGTCGTGGACGCAGGGGAAGGCTGGGACACCAACCCTTACGCAATGGTCGAGAAAAATGGGAATCTGTATGGCCGCGGGGCTTCCGACGATAAAGGGCCGTCAGTAGCTTCAATGTATGCGATGTACTGCATCCGGGACCTTTTCCCCGGGCTGAAGAAGGGGTTCAGGCTTATTCTCGGTTCGGCGGAAGAGACAGGTTGCGAAGACATCGCGGAATACCTGAAAAAAATCGCGCCCCCGCCATACGTTTTCACGCCGGACGCATATTATCCGCTCGTCAATGTTGAAAAAGGCAGGGCGGCTGTGTTCTTTAATGCGTCATGGGAAAAGGAGACTAAGCTCCCCCGGATCGTATCCGTAAACGGCGGGAAAACGTTGAACGTCGTGCCAAACCGCGCAGAAGCCATTGTCGAAGGGTTTTCCATCAATAGCCTTGAGACATACTGCATGATATCGTCCGCGCAAAACGGGGTAAAGATAACTGTCAATGCCTGCGATGAGAGGTTTAAGATTACCTCGGAAGGGGCGTCCACGCACGCGGCAACCCCGGAACTCGGGGTGAACGCGCAGACAGCGCTCATCGATATGCTGGCGGCTATGCCGTTTGCCAACAGTAAAAGTTACTCATATATCTGCGCGCTGAACAGATTGTTCCCGCACGGGGATTACCTCGGGAAAGCGATCGGGATAGCGATGGACGATGAGATTAGTGGAGGGCTCACGCTCAACTTCGGCGTACTCAGATTCACTGAAACAGATTTTTCGGGCAACTTTGACGCCCGCACGCCCGCCTGCGCGGATCGAACAGACATTATCGGCATGATTGCCGCAGCATTTGATAATGAAGACGTCAAGCTGACGCATTCAGTGGTCTCAAGATGCCATCACACACCGGCAAACGACCCTTTCGTGCAGACGTTATTGAGGATTTACGAGGAATACACAGGGGAGCAGGGGCAGTGTATCATAATGGGCGGGCAGACCTATGTACACGAAATCCCGGGCGGCGTGGCTTTCGGCTGCAAACCGCCCGGGGTAGACAACTATATACACGGCGCTAACGAATTCATAAGTAAAGACCAACTTATCGTCAGCGCTAAAATGTTCGCACATGCGATTGCCGGCATATGCGGCTAGTGGGCTGGAAAGTCTAAAATTGCGCATTGCGTCGAGTGGATTTTTTGCTCAGCACCACTATGGTCGCTGTTGGTTGGCGATTGCCTGATTATTCCGGGATAAAATGGTCGCCGCCGGCGAAAGAAGCCCCGCCGTCGATCGTAAACTGCGAAGCGGTGACCCATTCGGCCTCGTCAGACGCCAGGTACGTGGCGCAGTAGGCGATATCCTTGCCGCTCCCGACCCGTCCGCAAAGAACAGAGTCCACGAGCCGCTTGACCGCCTCTTCGTTCCCGCTGCTCATCCTGCAAGACTCGGGAGTCATACCCGTATCGCAAGGGCCGGGACAAATCACGTTCAACCGCACACCCTGCCGGCTGTACTCGCGCGCGAGGTTTTTGGTGAGCATAGCGATTGCAGCCTTAAACGAGCCGTAGTAATACGCGAAAGACTCCGGTTGATAAACCGAGATCGACGCGATGTTGGTGACGGACGACTTTCCACTTTCAACCAGATACGGCAAGAATTCGCGCATCATCCAGACAGAACCCCTGTAGTTCGTCTCAAACAGCGACATCATATCGGCGTCGGATTGCTCCATAAACGTACTCAGCACCACGATTCCGGCTGCGTTAACAAGCGTCGTAACCCTGCCGAAGCGCTCGATTGCTTTCTCCCGTACGTTTGCGATGTCCTCTTTCCTGCGCAGGTTGCATGGAACGAAGATACCTTCCCCGCCGGATTCCACAATCCCATCCATGGTGCGGGCCCCATCATCAGCGTTGAAATCGCAGCCGACGACGCCGGCGCCCTCCTCGGCAAACATCTCGGCTATGGCTTTCCCCATACCGGACGCCACACCTGTGACCACCGCGATTTTCCCCTCTAAACGTGGTTTATTCAAAATACATCCCCCTTTGACCCCGTTTTGCCTATATAATACCACACCGGCAGAAAGGATTCCACCATGTTTGACGCAAGTATTATAAAAGGGCAAATAGTCGAATGGATTGCCGGATACTTCCGCAGTAGTGCCCCGCCCGGAGCTAAAGCTGTCGTGGGAATCAGCGGCGGCAAGGACAGCTCCGTTGTCGCCGCGCTCTGTGCAAACGCGCTCGGGGCGGATCGGGTGCTTGGGGTGCTCATGCCGCAGGGCCGGCAGCACGATATCGATGTTTCGTACAAACTCTGCGATACGCTGGGTATACCATTTGTTGTAGTCAATATCGATAAACCTGTGGGCTCCCTTTTTGAAGAGATTGGCAGGACGGGACTTAAACTTAATAGTTTTGCGACTATCAATACGCCCGCGAGGATTCGGATGACCACCTTGTACGCTGTCTCGGGCATAGTCGGGGGCAGGGTTGCAAATACGTGCAACCTTAGTGAAGACTGGGTCGGTTACTCAACCAAGTTTGGCGATTCAGCGGGGGACTTCAGCCCCCTTGCAAGCTTTACAGTCACCGAGGTGAAGGCCATTGGCAGGGAAATCGGGCTGTCCGGGGCCTTTATCGATAAGACGCCGATTGACGGGATCAGCGGTAAGACTGACGAGGACAATCTGGGATTCACATATGAGGTTTTGGACAGGTACATCCGCGAAGGGCTCTGTGAAGACAAGAAAATTAAAGAAAAGATTGACGGCTTGCACATGGCAAGCCGTCACAAGATAACACCAATCCCAACATTCCGCTAACGCCGACGCCCCTACCTCGTGCGGTGGATCTCGACGTTTCCTAACGTAACGCTCCCTGTGATGGTCAACAGCGGGGCGTTTTCGTCGTCTGAGAATAAACGGCCGTCGATTTCCGCGTTGCCCAAAGAAGTGCTCAGATTATTGATAACACGCCAGTTCCCCGGGATATAAAGCTCAATCGTACCCAGCCTGCAACGCGCTTCCACACGGGCGCCCTCCGGGTTGAGCTGCGCATGGTCGAAATACACCTCGAGCGAACCGCAATTGCACCTGAGATCCGCGCTCGTTAGGTTGTCTGAGTGCAGATACCGGCTGTGGCGCCCGAACTGCACTTCAATAGTAGGGTTGTTCTCGTCCTCACTTTCCTTGACCAGCGCATCGGACTCGTCCCCGATATCCACGCCTATACATTTTTTACTATTTTTACCATCGCTCCATACGTGCACGAAATGCTTCCCGATTGCAAACCTACGCGGCAGTATGATGTGCAACCCGATAGTCACAAGCAATGTAACTACAACCACGGTCCAGAACGGTACGAAAGGAAATCCGAGCGGGGCCTGGAATATGTAGTATAGCGCTGCGATTGGTATCGGGATCCACGCAAACGCCAGATTGACCAGGCTATGCACCAGGATTGCCACCGCAAATGCGGCGACCACCACGCTCCAGAATCCGAGTTCCACGAACCCCCCAAAGTAGTTGGACAGTATCAGTGCCGCGATCAGCAGCCAGAAAACCCCCCATGCTATTTTGTTTGCCGTGCTTTTTCTTTTCCTATTTTTTTCAGTTGTCATGATTATACACTCCGTTCATCAATTTTTTCTTTTAGCGCCTTGTAATAATGCCGCGAAACGTAAATATGCTTGTTTGTGCCTATGAAGCTTATCTGGCTCGACGAAGTCAGGTTGCGGCTGATTGCGTAGATACGCTGCGTGTTCACTATAGTACCTTTTGCCGCGCGGACAAAAGTACGGGGCAGTAACTCCTCAAGTTCATACAGCCTGTGCTTGACTTTAAAGGCGTCGCCTGCAGTGTGTGAGAACACCTGTTCCCCGCTGGTTTCGAAAAACAGGATGTCCTCGAGTGGAAGGTAGTACTCCTGTGTTCCTTTGAAAAATGTCAGCTTCGGAGCCGATAGGCTGAGAATATACTCCTGAAGCTTGGAAATGGTTTCGTCCACCCGGCCGCAGCGGACGATGACTTCGGCTTCCGCAACGTCGTCTGATATCTCAATATGGAATTTCACACGAACACCACCTACCTTTGTTGCAACACCGCCATTATAGCGACAGTTCCCATTGCGCACAAGAGCAAAACGGCGTCTGGTAGATATCGGTCGGTAAGAGGTATAAAAAAAGGGCATGACAGGTTAAGTCAAACCCTTTTTCAATCATTATCGGCGTCTTTTTCCTACCTTTAAGGCAAAAACCTGCAGGCTATATATCCCTTGCGGCGAAGTGGCCTCGGAAAACAGCCTGCGTAACATTCGACGGCTTCACGCAGTCGCCAATGGCGTCCACATACGGCGCGCAATCCACGAGCGACTCCATTACATTGCCGTCCGGCACGCGGCCCGCCGCGCAGATTACTGTGTCGGCCGTAATCTCAATCTCGCCATCGGCTGTCTGGCAGAAAAGCCCTTCGTCCGTTATGCTCAAAGCGCGCGTATTCGCCATTACAACGACGTGTTTCTCAAGCTCAGCCAGGAGCAGCGGTTTGTGGCGCGGGTTTGCGTCTTCGCCAATCTCCTCTTTCATCTCGACAATAGTTACCTCATGCCCTTCCATCGCCAGATGCAAACCTGTCTCGCAACCTACGAGACCGCCCCCGATTACGACAATCTTGTGCCCCAGATTACCACGGTCGTCCGGCAGCCCGTCGGCCGGTATTGCCTTCTCTATACCGGTAACTGCCGGGATCAGCGGTACGCCGCCTGTCGCAATTATAAGCGCATCAGGGCTAATTTCCTCCGCTAGTTCCTTTGTTACCTTTGTGTTCAGCCGGACGTCCACCCCTGCGTTTTTCATTTGGAGCGCCTTAACCTCGATATACTTATAAAGGTCGGCTTTGAACGGTATCCCGCGCTCCGCTTTCAAAGCGCCGCCAAGCGAGTCTGTTTTCTCGCATAATATCACCTCGTGTCCGCACTCGGCGGCTGTCAGGGCACACTGCATCCCACCGGGTCCGCCACCGGCTACCAGCACCCTTTTAGGTTTGGTCGGCGGAGGAGAGTAAAAATGCTCGTACTCATGCCCTATGACAGGATTGAGGGAACAGATCCGAAGTCCTGTCACCAGCCGCTCCGCCATACATGTGAAACATCTGCAACAGCGGACTATCTCATCTTCACGCCCTTGAAAAGCTTTCCGGGGGAGGTATGGGTCTGCAAGCAGCGCCCGCCCCATAACCACCGCGTCGGCGCGATTCGAGGCAATAATATCCTCCAGCATCTGCGGCTCGTTCAGCGCCCCGATCGTTGCAACCGGAATCTTGACATGCTTCTTCATCTCCCCGGCATAATGCACGTTTACACCCCGGGGATAGAACATGGACGGGTGTGTCCTGTCGAAGCTGTTCTTGTGCGACCCGGTGGAAACCTGGAGCAAATCGATTTTATCTTCAATGAGCTTTGCATACCCGATTGCATCCTCGAATGAAAAGCCGTCGTCGATGTACTCCTCGGCGCTCATGCGGAGCTCAAGTGGGAACTCCCGCCCTACGGCAGAGCGAATCGCGTCGAGCACTTCAATCGTCAACCTGGCCCGGTTCTCCAGACTCCCCCCGTATTCATCATCCCTCTTATTGGCAGACGGAGATAGGAACTGTTCCAAGAGCCAGCCATGCCCGGCGTGGATAAGCAACATCTCGAAACCCGCGTCCCGGCACATCGAAGCTGCTTTGGAATATGACTCCATCAATCCGTCAATAGCGGACTTCGTCATCTTACGCGCGACCTGGACACCGTCTTCGAAAATGTCGATTGGTCCCCAGGCAGGCCCTTCGGTCAGGGAGAACCGTCCTCCGTGCGAGAGCTCCATGCTCGCAATAGCGCCATGCCGCCGCACCGCCCTCGCCGCGACGGCAAGGCTGTCCTTCGCATTTGCGGCGTCTATGGTGACCTGCACAGGGTAATATTTCCCCATTTTCCCGTCAACGATGAGTTCGCTCACAGTAACAACAGCGGCGCCGCCTTTCGCGCGAAGTTCATAGAACGCCGCCGCTTCGGGCGTCAAACAGCCGTCCGACGTCAGTATCGGGAATGTCATCGGGGCCGATATTATCCGGTTTTTCAAAGTCAAGCTGCCAATCTTCATCGGGCTGAAAAGGTTCGGGTACTTTCTTGTCATGCCTTCAATCCACTCCTTTACAATAACGTGTGGCTCCGCCCCACACCACGCAGCGCTCCGTCGGCAGCAACCGTGTCATATTATTACAGTTCACGGGTAGCCGGGATTTCACTCTGTCTTGCGTGACTAACGTCGCTTAGCCGGCTTTAATGCTGTACCAACGTTCCATACCTACCCCGGTATGTGCTAGGTAACCACTGACTAAATCGCGCCGCCGGATTTGTGCCGAGTGTTTTCGCCCATTTTGCGGGTTTTGAGGGCGAATACCCTTTGGTATTTAACTGAAAAACGCGTAAAATGGGCGGAAAGAGACGGCGCAAAGATGGTGATGGGATTTAGTCAGTGGTTACCTACGTAGCCGGCTTCAGCCGACGGGTCACACAAGACAGAGTGAAATCCCGGCTACCCGTGAACTGTTACGTCAAGTTATCTATTCATCCAGTTTCAGCACCGCCATGAATGCCTCCTGCGGGACGTCTACACTACCCAGGCTGCGCATACGCTTTTTCCCTTCCTTTTGCTTTTCGAGCAGCTTCTTCTTTCGCGTGATATCACCGCCGTAGCACTTTGCCAGGACATCCTTCCGCAGGGCCTTTATCGTTTCCCGCGCAATTATCTTACCACCGATTGCCGCCTGTACCGGGACCTCGAATAACTGACGCGGGATATTCTCCTTGAGTTTTTCCACGATCTTGCGCCCGCGCGCGTAAGCCTTATCCCTATGCACTATGAACGAAAGGGCGTCTACCATCTCACCCTTAAGCAAGATATCGAGCCTGACCAGGTCCGAAGCCCTGTACCCGTGGAAATCGTAATCGAGCGACGCGTACCCCCGGCTACGCGATTTCAGCGCGTCGAAAAAGTCGTAAATAACCTCGTTGAGTGGCAACTCATAACGCAACTCCACGCGCGAACTGTCCAGATACAGCATTTCCTTATACTCGCCGCGCCTGTCCTGGCACAACTCCATTATATTCCCGACATAATCCGGCGGGCAAATAATCGCCGCGTTTATGAACGGCTCCTCGGCAACCTCTATGATCGATGGGTCGGGGTAATTGAGCGGGTTGTCAATCAGAACCGAAGTCCCGTCAGACTTTGTTATCTTGTAGATGACGCTTGGCGCCGTCATGATTAGTTCGAGGTTGTACTCGCGTTCGAGCCGCTCGCCAATGATTTCCATATGCAAAAGGCCGAGGAAACCGCAGCGGAAACCAAAACCGAGGGCGGCGGACGATTCCGGCTCATACGTGAGCGCGGCGTCATTGAGCTTGAGCTTCTCCAGTGCGTCGCGCAGATCCGGATACTTGGCGCCGTCCGAGGTATACAGACCGGAGAACACCATCGACAAGACCTTTTTATACCCCGGCAAAGGCTGCTTTGCCGGTTGGTCCGCGCCGGTGACCGTGTCGCCGACGGTTGTATCGCCAACATTCTTGATGCTCGCCGTCAGATATCCAACGTCCCCGGCCGACAGAACGTCGCACGGTTCCATACCTATCGGGCGCATATGGCCAATCTCAACGACGCGGTACTCCGCCCCGGTCGACATGAGCTTTATCTCCATGTCGCTGCTGAGACTCCCGTCCATGATCCGGATATACACAATGACGCCCTTATACGCGTCGTACTGGCTGTCGAAAACCAGGGCTTTTAAAGGCGCGTCCGGGTCGCCCCCCGGAGCGGGGATATCGGATACGATTCGTTCAAGTACGGCCTCGATTCCAATACCGCGTTTTGCCGATATCTCCGGGGCGTCCTCCGCCGGGATTCCAATGATATCCTCTATCTCCTTCTTCACCCTCGGAGGATCGGCGGCCGGCAGGTCGATTTTATTGACGACAGGCAGAATCTCAAGGTTATGGTCGAGCGCGAGGTAAGTGTTCGCAAGCGTTTGAGCCTCGACCCCCTGCGCCGCATCCACAACAAGGATTGCGCCTTCGCAAGCGGCGAGGGAGCGTGACACCTCATAGTTAAAATCCACGTGGCCGGGGGTGTCTATAAGGTTTAGCCGGTATGCCTCCCCGTCACCCGCTGTATATGATAAACCGACGGCGCGGGCCTTAATCGTTATCCCGCGCTCGCGCTCCAGTTCCATATTGTCAAGAATCTGATCCTCCATGTCGCGCTCATCGACTGCGCCGCACTTTTCCAGCAGACGATCCGCCAGCGTCGATTTGCCATGGTCGATATGCGCTATAATTGAGAAATTCCGGATATTGCGTTGTTCTGGCATTGCTACTCTTCCTTTTTCAGGGTCACTTAACACGGTCTGCCCGGCCGCTAATGGTCCTGCTGCCGAGGTGATAGCCGGCTCCCGTTGCCGGTAGTATTATAAGGCGTCGTTCCGGTTAGGCGCCAACCCCTTGAGTTCCACCGTCAGCCGTGTGCTTTTTAAGCAGATATCCTCGAGCTTGCAGGAGATATCCCTCACGGCCTCTGCAAGCCGCTCCGCCTCCCCGCCCCTGTCGCTGCTCCGCCCAAGGATGAAGTCAGTAGACACGTTGTAATAATCGCTCACCCTTATGATGAACTCAATCTTCGGCTCGCGCGCACCATTTTCATAATGCGACAATAGCGCTTGCGAAACACCCAGATCGGAAGCGGCTTGCCGCTGACTAAACCCTTTTTCGCGGCGAAGCTGGCTCAGCAGCATTGAAAATGCAGATTTCATAAGTCACACCACTCTATTATATATCGGGATGACATGGCGCCTTCCGCGCCACATGATTCCAAAACACGCTATCAGGCACAACGCGTTAAAGCTGACGACGACCGGGCGTATCGGGACATGGTCCGAAAGCCCTCCTCCGATTAGCTGCCCGATTATCATGCCCGCGTTCATGAACATCTGGAAAACGCCATTGAATCTGGCCCTCTTGGCGTCCGGCAGATAACTCTGCGTGGCGGATACGCGTATATTATAGCTTGTCACCGCTAAAAGCCCGGACAGAAACCCCAGTACGATCATCAAGTATGAAGGCATGAACAGGACACTCGCCTCGATGAAACAAATCGTGACGTATACAAACATCGCAATCTTGAATTTAACATCTTTCGGATAATCGAGCCTGTACTGGACCGCCCCGCCTACGAACCTCCCGACGACTTGCGCTCCCGCGACGAAGCTGTAAAGCATTACGCCAAGGCGCGGTTCTGAGCGGAAAAACGGAAGGTACAAAGACGAACATGAGTTGGTAAACGTTGAAATAAAAAAGTAGCTGGTTATCACGATAAGGCCTTTTTCGCCTTTAATGTAGTCGAGGCCTTCCAGAAAGCTTGCCTTAAACTCCGACAACTTATACTTACCGGTATCTTTGCGAAGATGCGTCTCGTCCACGCGAATCCGGGTCTCCAGGCACGCCGCTGTCAGGAACGCTGCGGCGGAGACGAGGAATATCAACCCGATCCCCGCCTGCTCGTATATCAGGGTCGCGATCGGGAGCGTGACCGCGGATAGAGGCATAATAGCGGAGGAGACGGAATAAGCTTTCCTGAAATTCCCTTCAGCGACCAGCACGGGATAGAGACTCTCGTATGCGACTTGATAGAAGCTGTCAATAGACCCCATGGCAATGGATATGAACAAGAGGAAAACGTAGTTGAAGTATCCGCTCCCAAGGATAAAATACAGCGCGATGAAAAGCGCGGCCGAAATGAAGTCCAGCGTGTATATTGTCTTCCTCCTTGAAAAGCTGTCAAGGAACGGACCTACAACCATAGGGACTATTAGTCTGGGGATATTGAATATGACCAGGTATAGTATGAATAGGAAAACAGAGTCGCTGTAATCGAGTACCAAGAGATTGATTGAGAATCCAGCCAGTGAGTTCCCCAGAACTGATACGACAGTACCTGACGTCAGTATAGTGAAATCGCGTGTCCAAAGCTTGTTCATCGGAGGTGTGTTCCTTAGTGATGGTCCGTGCATATATTTGGGAATGGCGTGACCATCAGTCTACCACAACGGGGGCCGTAAGGCAAATGTCATTAACATTACAACCGCTGTGTCAGCGCATCTGTAAAGCTCCCACGAGGTTTATCACCATATGCATGAGGATTGGCATCCATATCGTACCGCTGCGATCAAAGCACCAGGCGAGCGCAATTGAAGCGGGGACATACTGCACAAGTGCGGATAACGTCGCCCAACTGAAATCAGCGACAAGAAAATCCCAAAGATGGAACAAACAAAACAGCACAGTCGAGACGATGTAGGCCGCAACCCTGCTTTTCTGGCGAATAGTGCCGAAAAGCGCGCCCCGGAACATAGTCTCCTCGACGATAGGCGCGAGCAGTACGGTGACGACAATCATTACCCTGAAGTCAGACGTAATACTCTCAACCAGAACGTCCTGATTCGGGTTTGATTCCGTCATGAACTGCGTCAGCAGCAACGCTGCAACCCAGAAGAGAACCCGGTACAGGACATAAGCAAGTATCAATGCCTGTATCGCGCGCCAGAAGCCGTCTATCAAATCGGAAAACGAAGCCCTCAAGTAGCGGAACATTACCGCCAGTACGATGACGAAGCTGACTGAGTAATACAGGAGCATCTGGTCCGGACCGGATAAATCGACTCCTAAAAGGGTAAGGATGAGTAACAGCAGGATTGGAAGGATCAAGGCATGAAAAGGGATATATATGATGCCCAGCACCTTCTCGTACTTCTGCATAGGAAATTTAAAGGCGTCCTTTTTACCTGTTATGCTCATCACCTCATAAACTGTAGCCGTCTTTGGATTTACCAACCCGTGCTGTGAATCGGGTCAGCGGTTGTCCGGGTAAACGCTGACTAAACCGCGCCGCCGGATTTTTGCGGGGGTGTTTTCGCCCACTGCAGGGCGCCGGGAGACGAAACACTCATTTCAGCTTCTTTTTCATCTCGAAAAGGAGATTCAGAGCCTCCAGGGGCGCTATCGTGTTCAAGTCGATTGGCTCCAGCATCGCTGAAACCTCACGGCTTCTCATATCGTGCATCGAAAGCTGCGACGGGATATCTGAAGGAGGGTTCTCTGTCTTCCCTGAAGAGCCGGCTTTCGAGGGGGCACGCCCATTGTCATCAAACTGCGCGCCCTCCTCAAGCGCCCTAAGCACGGCTTTCGCCCGCTTCACGACGCTGTTCGGGACTCCTGCGAGCCCGGCGACTTCTATCCCATAGCTGTCGTCTGCGCCGCCATGGACGATTTTTCTGAGAAAAATGATATCATCACCGCGCTTCTTCGCAGTTATATTGTAGTTCCTCACGCCTTCGAGTTCTTCCTCCAGAGCAGTCAGCTCGTGATAATGGGTCGCGAACATAGTCCTTGCGCCGAGCTTGCGCTTGTCGGCGCAATACTCAAGTACAGCACGGGCTATGGACATTCCGTCGTATGTCGAAGTCCCCCTCCCAATCTCATCAAGTATCAGCAAGCTGGTTTGCGTCGCGGTCTTTAGAATGTACGCGACCTCGGTCATTTCGACCATGAAAGTGGACTGACCTGCCGACAGGTCGTCGGACGCCCCGATCCTGGTGAAAACGCGGTCGGTTATCCCGATTCGGGCCGATTTCGCCGGAACGAACGAACCCATCTGCGCCATGAGGACGATGAGCGCCGTCTGGCGCATGTACGTCGATTTGCCGGCCATGTTCGGGCCTGTGATAATTGCCATGCGCGAGGCCCCGCAGTCAAGGGAAGTGTCGTTTGGCACGAACAGCGACCTCTGCTGCATGATTTCCACCACAGGGTGCCGCCCGTCGTGGATTTCGACCACACCTGAAAGATCGATCTCAGGTAAAGTGTAATTATTCGCGACAGCAGTATCAGCAAGAGAGCAGAGCACATCGAGTTCCGCAATGCGTTTCGCTGTCGCCTGCACACGCCCGACCTCTGCGGCAATCCCGGCCCGCAGTTGCTCGAACAAGTCGAACTCTAGCGAAGCGAGCTTGTCCTTCGCGGTCAGCAACTCCGTCTCCAACTCCTTTAACTCCTGTGTGATGAAACGCTCGCAATTAGCGAGGGTCTGCTTTCTCGTATAGTCGCCCGGGACGTCGTCCGAGACTGAGCGCGGCATTTCGATATAATACCCGAACACCTTGTTATAACCAACCTTCAGCTTTTTCCCTGTACGTACCCGCTCATTCGCTTCGATACCCGCAAGGGCGGCGGAGCTGTTCTCCAGGAGGGCGCGCAAACGGTCGACCTCCGCATCGAAACCATCCTTTATAAAACCACCCTCACGGACGGAAAACGGCGGGTCTTCGCGGATCGCTTCATCGATGATACCCGCAATATCACCAAGGACGTCCATCCCCGCGCACTCGCGTAGCGCAGGGCTTTTCATTGGCGCCAGTATACCGGCGAGCTCCGGAAGCGGCTGAATAGATGCTTCTAGGGATCTCAGGTCGCGGCATCCGGCGTTCCCGAAAACAATCTTGCCAATTAGCCTCTCGATGTCTCCAACGCCCCTGAGCTTGAGTATCAGCTCCCCCCGCGCAACAGTCGCCTGGACAAGCTGCGACACCGCGTTTTGCCTGCGTTTAATGGGCGCCGTCAGGAGAAGTGGGCGTAAGACCCAGGACCGTATCAGACGCCTGCCCATCGGAGTCTTTGTCTTGTCGAGGACCCAAAGCAGGCTGCCCTTCTTGTCACCCGTCCGCGAAGCGCATGTAAGCTCCAGATTTCGAATTGTGCTCAAATCCAACTCCATGAACATCCCCCCGGCATTCCTGCGGAGAGTGTTGATGTGGGACAAATCGGTTTTCTGCGTCTCCGTTATATATGACAACAGCGCGCCGGCCGCTGATAACGCAGCGGGGCTGAGCCCGTGGGGTATAGATGAGGGAAAATGACTGTTTAGCAGATTGCCGCTTCCCTCGCCGAACCTCCCGTCGTCAATCTGCACAAGGCATCCCAATTGGTTTGCAAGGAAACTGCGTATCCGCCCGCACGCGTCGGTCGCGCCGCCGAGTATCGCCTCGGCAGGCGCGAATGAACCTAACTCGTTTTCCATGCGGGAGATTTCGTCCGCTGCGAACTCGGTTACAGAAATGTCGCCTGTAGAAAGATCCGAAAAACAGACCGCTGACGTCTCCCCAAAGTAGACGGCGCAGAGGTAGTTCGGGTTGTTTTCGTCCAGCATGGACGAATCCATCAACGTGCCTGGCGTGATGATGCGGACGATGTCCCTTTCGACAAGGCCCTTTGCTGTCGCCGGATCCTCAACTTGCTCGCAAATCGCGACCTTGTATCCTTTTGCTATCAGCCTTGCTATGTAAGTCTCGGACGAGTGATACGGGACCCCGCACATAGGCACCCTTTCATCAGGGTCTTCCGTCGTCTTGTCGCGCGTTGTGAGAACGAGGTCGAGTTCCTTTGATGAAGTCCTTGCGTCGTCGCCGAACATCTCATAGAAATCGCCAAGCCTAAAAAAAAGGATGCAGTCCTTATAGCGCTCCTTTATACTGTGGTATTGCAGCATCATAGGTGTCAAGTCGTCGTCACGGACTCCGCTGGGTCCCGCATCCGGTTGAAGCTAAATGCTTGCCAGCGTCATCGCTCCCCCTCTCCGACCGCGGCCCACTGCATTGGGCCTGCAATCGTGTACTTGTTTATTTGAACCTGCATAATCGGTTAGTTGAATTCCGACATGGCGATGTCTATGCCCTTTGTTACAATCGTCTCCAATGCCTTTGCGGCCCTTGACGCTGCTTCGGATATCTTCTTCAGATCCTCGCCTGAGAGCTTGGATAGCACCCAATCCGCCAACTCCCGATACTCGGACGGCGGAGCCCCGACGCCGATTTTTATTCTGGGGAAGTCCTCGCCTCCGCATTTGGCGATAATATCCTTAAGGCCGTTGTGGCCACCGGCTGAACCTTGCCGCCTGACTCTCAGTTTTCCGGTAGGCATAGAAACGTCATCTGAGATAACGATTACATTGCTCAGGGGAACCTTATAAAACCTCATCGCCTGGGAAACCGGCGTCCCGCTGAGGTTCATGTACGTCTGGGGTTTCATAAGAAACACACCCTCGCCGCCGATTCCAGCCACCGAAGTGAGGGCGTTGAACTTGGATCTGTTTATCCTGACCCCGGCGGCGTCCCCGGCGGCTTCGGCAGCCATATACCCTGCATTATGCCGCGTGTTCTCGTAGCGCGAGCCTGGATTGCCCAAGAAAACAGCTATCCATGCCACCGGCGCGGTTTTTCTGGAAAAAAACATCAGCAAGCCTCGTTTGGAATCACTTGATTGGAGTTACTTAAATAGTGGCGAAATAGAAACCTCTTCGAAGATCCGGTTGATAGCTTCGGCAAACAGCGGAGCTGCGGAGAGGTACTTAATCTTGCTGCATGGGCTTTCGCCGGGGAATGGAATCGTATCCGAGAAAACCAGTTCCTTAACCACGCTCTGTTCTATTCTTTCAAGCGCCTTCCCCGAAAGAAGACCGTGACAGGCGCATGCGTAGACCTCGCTGGCGCCGCCGATCTCGACAAGCGCTTTGGCGGCCCCGGTAAGGCTACCTGCGGTATCGACCATATCATCGAACAGGATAATTCGTTTCCCTTCAACGGAACCGATGATGTTCATGACCTCGGACTGGTTCGCCTTCTCGCGGCGCTTGTCGATAATAGCAAGTCCCAGTCCCATTTTCATCGCAAAAGCGCGGGCGCGGGAGACCGAACCTATATCAGGGGACACAATCATGAGATTGTCAACTTCTTCCCCGAATTTTTCTTTATAGTACTCCACGAACAGCGGCGTTCCGAGGAGATTGTCAACGGGAATATCAAAGAATCCTTGAATCTGCGCCGCGTGCAAATCCATAGTCAGCACCCTGTCGGCCCCGGCGGAAGCAATGAGGTTAGCGACTAGCTTCGCTGAAATCGGGTCGCGTGACTTTGCCTTCCTATCCTGCCGTGCATAGCCGAAATACGGAATGACCACCGTCACTCGGCTTGCAGAAGCGCGTTTGCAAGCGTCGACCATAATCAGCATCTCCATCAGATGATTGTTGATTGGCGGGCTTGTCGACTGTATGATAAAGACGTCCGAACCGCGAACTGTTTCGTGGAGTGATACAGATATCTCACCGTCAGAAAAAGTTGTGACAAACGTTTGGCACAGGCGTAGGCCTATGTTGCGGCAGACGTTCTCGGCAAAAGGAATGTTGGAATTTCCGCTTATAATTTTAATATCCTTCCCGTGTGACATAACTGAAACCCCCTATAAATCTTACATCTCAGCCGCTCTTTCCAAGTCTTCGCGCAGCACCACCGTCAAATTATCACGAGTGTGATCATCCAAGGCGGAGACCCTGTCGGAGTGGACGGATACAATGTTTTCAAAGAAATTGCGGACATGGCGCGCATTGCCGAAATTGCTGTCGCGCATCTCATACAGCAAACGGAAATGCTCGCGGGCATACCCTGCAGCATCTTCGTCAAGCACATACTCGCTTTTTTCGCACATCACGCTGAAAATTTCATACAGCTCTTCGCTTTCATAATCCTCAAACATAAAATACCTGTTAAAACGGGACTCAAGCCCGGGGTTCGACGTAATGAAACGCTCCATAGGCCCGCTGTACCCCGCTACGATTACGATAAAATCATCGCGGTGATCCTCCATCAGTTTTAAAAGCGTCTCTATGGACTCGCGCCCGAAATCATTACCCGAGCCGACGTCCGGGGCAAGCGAGTAGGCTTCGTCAATGAATAGTATCCCTCCAAGCGCGCTTTTGACTGCGTCCGAGGTCTTAATCGCCGTCTGCCCAACGAACCCCGCTACGAGCCCGCTGCGGTCAACTTCGATGAGTTGGCCTTTCGATAGCACCCCGATAACCTTGTAAAGCTCCGCCAGTATACGCGCCACAGTCGTTTTACCTGTACCCGGATTCCCCATGAACACCATGTGCAAAGACAGCGGCGGGTTCGGAAGCTTGTTCTCCTCACGAAGCTTTCGGATTTTTACATAATTTATTAGGCTTCTCACGTTCTGCTTGATATTCTTAAGACCGATAAGTGTATCGAGTTTCTCGAGCAACTCCTCAATGGTGGGCTCGGGCTCTGCAGCGTCAATCGCTTGCAAATCCGATGACTCGGGCGACCCGTCACCTGCGGCGCCTTTACCATCTTTGGTTTCGTCATCGGCGCTGCCATTTCCCCGCCCAATACTGCCGGTCTGTTCACGTCCGTGCGCGGCGGAGTCCCCCGCAACCGGCTTGGGCGCCGTTTCATCGAGCAACTCCTTTGCTGCATCCTCTGCCTGCCTGATTGTGCCAAGAAGATCGGCAAAATCAGCTAAACTATCCAGATAAGACCCCGAGGGTTTTAAACTGCGCTCAAGTTCTCTCTTGCTAAGCTTGTCGATGTTATCCATCACATTCTCCAAAGTTAGGGGTCGATATTAGGGTACGATAAACCGGCGGCTTTGAAGTCGAACCCACAAGCCGCCGGAAATCCCAAAAAAACACACCACAGAAATATGGCGTTTTGTTTTATCGTCCGCGGCGGCGGGCGCCTTTTTTATCGGAGTACTGCTTGAGGCCCGACATTTTATTGTCTGAATCCTGCATGAAACGCTTTAGCTTATCTTCAAACGAAGGTTCGGATACGGGAGTCTGCTGTTTGGGTTGTGGGGGGCGGCGCACCTCAGACGGCGGCGTAGTCGTCGCGGATTTCATTGACAGGTTCATCCTGCCGGTCTGGTCAACGCCTATAATCTTCACCATGACCTCTTGGCCTTCCGATAAGTGTTCCCGCACATCGCTGACATACGTGTTTGCAATCTCGGAAATGTGCACAAGACCCGACTTGCCCGGTGCAATAGTAACAAAAGCGCCAAACTTTGTAATACCGGTGACTTTCCCTGCGCAAACAGCTCCCACATCGAAATCCATGCGAAATGATTATCCTCTCAGCGAAAAGCAAACTCCAATATCAATCCTCGGCACGATATCCAGCTCCGCCGTCAAAGAACACGATTTCACCCGGCAGGACAAGCCCCAGATTCGACCGTGCGATATCCGCGATTACTGCGGGATTATCGCGGTTCTCCAGCTCGTACTCCAACTCGGCGTTCGCAAGCTCCAACTCCGCGACTGTCTTCCTGACTTCGTTCATCTCGTCCTGGACGGCCTCAGTTTTCCCGCGTATAGTAATCAAACTTATCCCGGCGTAAATAATCAAAGCAAATACAATAATTCTTGTAATCATTTTCGAGCGCGGTTTCATCAGCGTCTCCTTTTCCCATAGCCTATTCCGGTAAAACGTATTGTATACCAACTTTTTCAATATTGGAAGTGATTTTTCTATATTTCAGCGTTTTTTTGCTATTTTAATCTTTCAAGGGTTGCGTTTACTTTGTCCGCCCGCCTTTTTTTTGCTGATTTTACTTTGTCCGCCCGCCTTTTTGCTGATTTCTGCCGTTTTTCTTTTGCTGGAACAGTATTGCGGCAGGCTGATTCCTGCGTTCATTCAGGCTCATTCCCCGGTTTCTTTCATACCCGCGGTTTCTTTCATATCATACCCGCGGTTTCTTTCATACCCATTGCATTCCGCATTGCCGTATGCTAATATATCCCCAGCATTCGCAATACATACATACACGCGCCCGTAGCTCAGTTGGATAGAGTGTCAGACTCCGACTCTGAAGGTCGTGCGTTCGAGTCGCATCGGGCGTGCCAGTTGCGCTATAAACGAACCGGAAGGCTCGTTTATAGCGCTTGCTGTATTTTCAAGCTTAACGTCAAAAGGTCTTTCGCTTGCCCGGCAGTATATCTCAACTCTTGCGTCGTCACCATCGTACAAGTATACCCTGTCTACAAGGGCGTCTATCAGCGCAATGCGATATGAGAAGTCGCTGACGTCGCCGTTCTTGAACTTCTCGAAAAAGAATTTCACGTCGTTGTAAGAAAGAATAGGGCGGGTCATCTTTTCTCTGGCAAGCTGTACTTCAAGATCAACGTGCTCAGCTTGACGTTTCTCTATTTGAGCGCTCAGGACGTCTACAGCTTTCCCTGACTCTATTGCCTTTATCAGATTTGCCGTAGCCGTCTCATTTTCCTTGAGCAGCTTTTTTAGACGCTTGAGAGTGTCCGTGCTACCCTCTTTGGCTGACAACTCGGAGATTTTCTTTGCCATATCGTTAGTTTTTTCGTCCGACAACGCACCTAAGACAGCGTTTACCACCGCATCCTCTATCAGCTTCTTTTTCACAGGTTTCTTCGAGCAATCCCCGCGTTTCCTGACAGTGACGCACTTGTAGTACTGGTGTACAGCGCCATTTCGGGAGGTCCCGCTTTCGCCCGTCATGGCGCACCGGCAATGCCCGCAAAATAGCCGCGTAGTGAGCAGGTAGTTTTCGTCCAAGGCTTTAAGACGCGCCGGGGCTTTCTTATTCTTGTCAAGCAGGGCTTGCGCATCCCGGAACGTCGCATCGTCAATTATGCGCGGGATACCTCCGGGAATCTCAACGTCATTATAGGTGTAGATTCCGAGATATCTTCTATTTGTAAGGACCCTGCGAATGGAATCCTTGTGATAGGGGTTCCCCTTGCTGGTCTTTACTCCGTTTTCGTTAAGATGACGGATGATTTCAGCCATAGTGTTTCCGGAAAGGTACATCTCGAATATGCGCTTGACGATTGGAGCCGCATCTTCATCGATCACGAACTTCTTATCGACAATCTTATAGCCGAGCGGGACGCCGCTTCCAGTAAACTGGCACTTCTCGGCGGTCAGAGCCATACCGCGCTTCACTTTCTGGGACAGTTCAGAACTGAAATACTGCGCCATCGATTCAAGGACGCCTTCCATCAACTCACCTGAAGCGTCGTCAGTGATGTTTTCACGAGCAGACAGCACCTTGACGCCGTTTTTCTTGAGTTTTGACTTATATATCGCGCTGTCATAGCGATTCCGCGCGAATCGGTCGAGTTGATAAACGAGAATAGCCTGAAATTGGCGCTTGGCGCTA
>Ga0082212_10002074_pt1 | contig 29474 bp, 24 predicted proteins | sample TergutNt197P3_FD_71548 | JGI IMG/M metagenome (GOLD analysis project Ga0082212, IMG submission 71548) | Neocapritermes taracua P3 segment gut microbial communities from Petit-Saut dam, French Guiana - Nt197 P3 | ecosystem: Host-associated > Arthropoda: Insects > Digestive system > Gut ...
GCATCCATTTTAATATTTATAAATACCGGAATCATCAGGAATACGATCAAGAAAAAACCAAGATGTGAATACCGTAACGAAAAGAAAATGGAAAACAACTGAAATTCAGTCAACGAAGTGAAGAGCGAATAAAATATCGTAAAATCATGCCTCCATACACACCAAGCCAAGACAAGCCAATAGACGGTTAACACACCAAGAAGCGATGCCATAAAACTTTTGTAATTCATCGAAAGCAACTGATACATCCCCAGCCATAACAGCGGAAGAAACCATAACGCTTGTGGCATGAATAAACCGGCAACTCCAATATATACTCCGGCATCAAACAGTTTTCCCCTGGCCTCCGGCATCTGGAAAGTATTGAACAATTCATAAATCATAAGCGCCAGACACAATAAAACAATCGTCACATTGTTGAAAGGGATAATCCCGTTGTTTGTACTCGACAAAATAAAAAAAATCATAAACACTAATCGCGTTCTCTCACGGATAAGCATTTCAATGTCGTTGATTCGTTGAATAATAAAAGCTGTCAAAATTATCAACAGCAAACCAAGTATATATGCTATTTGCTTATTATTTATCCACTTGAGTAAAATCGTCCATAAAGGTGCAGGCGTTACGGCATCGTCCGCTGTTAGCGGAAATCCTGTTGAATGAATGTAACCTGTCACCCAGCAAAACAGACAAATCAATACGGTTGCTACTACATGCTGTAAATCCGACAATGTCCTTTTCCGCCTGTCAAAATTACGATAATAACTCATACCGGTTAAATTATGAATTATATTCCAATATCTCTCCGAAAGTACTTTTTCTCGAATTTTATAACATGTGCATCGATAAATGCTTTTGATAAGGCCTCTTCTTTAGTTTCGCCATATGCACTGACTGCCAAAACACGCCCGCCTGCCGTAACGATCTTCCCATCTTTAACCGTTGTGCCTGCGTGAAAAACGACATTTTCGGGCGACACATTTTCAAGTCCATTTATTTCTATCCCTTTCTTGTAATCTTCGGGATAACCGCCACTCACGAGCATCACGGTTACTGCCGCACGCGGATCTTCCGTCAGTTCTCTATCGGCTAAATTGCCTTGCACTATGCCTTCAAGCAATTCGAGAAAATCGCTTTGAATACGCAGCATGACAACTTCCGTTTCCGGATCGCCCATCCTGCAATTATATTCGATGACAAACGGATCGCCACCAACATTGATAAGTCCTAAAAATATAAATCCTTTATAATCAATACCTTCTTCTTTCAATCCGTTGATAGTCGGTCGCGTGATGCACGCATCGACTTTCTGCATAAACGCCTTATCTGCAAAAGGTACCGGCGAAATAGCGCCCATACCGCCAGTATTCAGGCCAGTATCGCCTTCGCCAATACGCTTATAATCTTTGGCTACAGGCAGCGTTTTATAGTCGTTCCCATCCGTGACCACGAACACCGAACATTCCACACCATCCAGAAATTCTTCGATGACAACCGTGTTGCCGGCATCGCCAAACATGCCTTGAAACATGTGATTCAACTCCTCGACTGCTTTATCCATCGTATTGACTATAAGCACGCCTTTGCCTGCCGCCAGTCCGTCCGCTTTGAGTACGTAGGGTGCTTTTAAAGACGACAGAAATGCAACGCCTTCATCTATCTGTCCGGCCGTAAAACTCCGGTAACGTGCTGTTGGAATATGGTGTCGCTCCATGAAAGATTTCGCAAAGGCTTTACTTCCCTCCAGCCGTGCGCCCGACTGGCTTGGGCCTATAAGCGGAACGTTTTGCAATGCAGCATCTGTTTTAAAAAAATCATAAATACCGTTTACCAGGGGGTCTTCAGGTCCGACAACAACCATATCAATAGCATTATTCAAAACAAAATCCTTGATTTTCACAAAGTCATTTGCCTTGATAGATACATTTACCCCAACAGCTGACGTCCCTGCATTACCCGGCGCAATAAACAGTTTATCTACATTCCGGCTTTGTGCGATCTTCCATGCCAGTGCATGTTCGCGTCCTCCTGAACCTAAAATTAATATATTCATAACTTTTCTTCAAAAAATATCATTTATCACCTCTTCTGTTATTATATGATTTATGAATTCCGGTGAATGGCTTTTCATTTTTTCTATATGTCTTTCGAATGTGATCTGAAGGTTTTGCAGTACGGTCAAAGGGTTTAGGCTTCCGGTCGTATGGCTTTGCTTCGCGGTCAAAAGGCCTTGGCTTCCGGTCGTATGGCTTTACTTCACGGTCAAACGGCCTTGGCTTCCGGTCGTATGGCTTTGCTTCGCGGTCAAAAGGCCTTGGCTTCCGGTCGTATGGCTTTGCTTCACGGTCAAACGGTTTACGCTCTTTCCTAAAAGTTCTTTCCACCTTGCCAAATGGTTTACTGAACGGCTTCCGGTCTCTTTCAAATGTCCGTTTCTCCCTTTCGGGAGCTTCGTCACGTTTCGCTGCCAATCTTTTTTCTGCAAACGATTTGTTTTGATTTCCCTGATAAGGCTGGCGTTCATGCCGTGTCTCGAATTCTTTCTTCTTTGTTTTGAAATCTTTATTTTTTCCTTCAAACAATTCAAAGCAACGATATTCACATTCCAGTTCGCCGTTCATCAATGACATGCGCTGCTTGGAGTGTAACCCTATCATATCGAAACATTCATCCTTATAACTGATGATCCATGCGTCATATCCCATAAACACGTGCTTCAACTGTCTGCCTATCATATCATACAAATCGAACAAGTCATTTGTGGATATTCGTTCTCCATACGGAGGATTCATGACGAGAATACCCGGTTGTGGCGCTTCCGTAAATTGCTGAAACGGAAGGATTTTTAATTCAATATACTTGGTAAGACTTGTGTTACGCACATTTTTCGTCGCTTTTTGAATAGCGGTTGGAGAAATATCGGAGCCGAAACATTTAAAATCGAATGTACGCTCAGCCGAATCATCATTACAAACAGCTTCAAACAACTCTTTATCAAAGTCATACCATCTTTCGAAAGCAAATTCTTTTCGGAAAATTCCAGGTGCAATATTCAGCGCAATCATAGCCGCCTCTATAAGTAATGTGCCCGAACCACACATCGGATCTACAAAATTCGACTCGCCATGCCACCCTGTTTTCAAAATCATGCCGGCAGCCAGCACTTCATTGAGTGGCGCTTCCACCTGACTTACTCGATAACCGCGCTTGTGAAGGCTCTCGCCCGAACTGTCAAGCGAGACTGTACAATCGTCATGCGAGATATGAATATTGATATAAATATCCGGATTATTGATCCTTACGGAAGGACGGTTATCATATTTTTCGTAAAAAAAATCGGCAATGGCATCTTTTGTACGGTAAGCGACAAATCTGGAATGAGTAAACATCTCGGAATAAACAACCGCATCGACCGCAAAAGTTTTTTCCGGCGAAAAGTATTGACTCCAGTCGATATTCTTCACTTCCCGATAAACGACATCCGCACTGTCAGCCTTAAACTCCGCTACCGGTTTCAATATTCTCAAAGCCGTACGGCAACAAAAATTCGCTTTATAGAGCATCGCCTGGTCGCCTGAAAACGAAACCATCCGTCTGCCTGTTGTCACATCGTCCGCACCTATCGCCGTAAGTTCATCCGCTAAAACATCCTCTAATCCGTGAAGTGTCTTAGCAACCATTCCAAAATACGCTTTTTCCATCAATCATTCAATACAACCCTGAATGTGGTATCAGGTGGACGAATACCCGTTTTAAAATCATTGTAATTTACGTAAAATGTAATTGTACGAGGGGATAATTCAAAAGTATACGTTTCAGTCCAAAAATAATCCGTATTACCATTTTTTTCAACATAATGAATTGTAAAAGGAAGAGGCGTCTGGACGTTTGCACCCCGATACATGTAGCAAAATACATTTCCTCTCTTAAAAATTCCCTGATCTAATTCAGGAACAGTAATGGAATACTGAAAATATGAACCAAACGGTTCCACATCATTCACTAACTCCCAACGATCCGAAGAAACATTATATTCCTTTACAAACCAATATATTTCTCCATCAATACCGTCTCGTCCGGCTGGTCCTTCGCATGAAGCAAGCAACCATACAGCCGCATTCAATAAAAATAAAATTTTTTTCATCCTCTTTTCATTTAATATTTTGCCTGCAAAGGTAACAATAATTTAATGATTATACGCAATGCGAACTATTGTAAACTCTCGATTTAAAATCTGTCGGATACCGAAATATGCAATACAGGCATTTTCATCGGGGAAATCCTGCGTGAAATTAATGATAGTCATAACTGTAGAATTTATGTTAGTATTTACTGCAAAGATATAGATTATCAATGATATATGCAAATTTCCGAACAACTTTTTTTAATATTTTTTTCCGGCTTTTTCACCTTATTTCCTGAATCTTATTGTAGGACGCTATGCGGATTATCATTAAAATAATGATAATTACCTACCGAAACAATGCCGGATAACAGTTGATGCTGTAACTTTATTATATTTTCATGGAGGTTTTTACGGAAATCAATGGCTCCGGCATCAAATGTTTTTCCTTTATTCGCCTTATAATAGGCAAAGTAAAGATTATCGAATTCGCAGATTCTTTCCATTAAATGGTTTGCTCTTTTCATTGAAAAATCGCAAAAGCGGGTACTGAATCTTTTTCAGCAAGCTGTTTGCGATGAACGCGCAATTTGGAAAAAACCTTAAATCTTCCTGCTCAAACTCACTCCCGGGTATCGGGATGTTAAAAATTTTATATTGCATTTTAAAAAAAAATTCGACCGCCAAAGGCGGTATTGTTTATTTCTTTTTTTAATTACGCATTGCTTTTCGCTTTGTTCGTCCCTCACTTCGCTCCATGCAATGCTCCTACTCTCTTCTTAGCTTAAAACATGGATGAATGTCATGCAGTAAACTAAAGGGCGGCGACAGCCAGCCGAAAACCAATGTCGGGGCCGTAGCCGTCGGGGCCGTCGTCGCTGCGCCAGGCCGAGCGGCAGCCCCCGGCGCTGCTGCCCCAGCTACCACCGCGGATCACGCGGCCCAAACCCGATGATGGGCCTGTTGGATTAGTTTGAGAACTGCTACTATAGTTGCCCCGCCAATCATTGCACCATTCCCAAACATTACTGTGCATCTCATACAACCACCATGCATTTGGCGCGTAACTTCCAACAGGCTGCGTACGCCCTAAGTAGGTTCCTTTTGGGTTTCCGTTGTACGGATAATTACCATTATAATTAGCTTGCAAAGTAGTCAGGTTATTACCGGTATTGAAAGGGGTGGTAGTACCTGCACGACAGGCATATTCCCATTCAGCCTCAGTCGGCAGGCGTCCTCCCGCCCAGTCGCAAAATGCTTTTGCGCCATACCAGGTTACATACACAACCGGATGACCGGCATAACCCGTTTGCGGTCGCCACTGTCCGCTTGCATAAGCAACGCCCCATCCGCTAGAATAAATCAGGTATTGTGTACCAAAGCCGGTTACCGAACCCTGTCCGTTGCTCCCAATGCCTCTGTCGTTCAGGAACCGGCAATATTGCTCGTTTGTAATCGCATACGCCGATAATCGAAAAGCGCTTAATGTAACGCTGTGCTGCGGACCTTCATCACCAAAGCGCTCCGGCTCCGACGGGGGGCTGCCCATGGTGAATGTGCCGGCTTTGATGGATACCATTTTTATTCCTTTCAATTCGCTTTCATTTTCAGATTCGGGAATCGTAACAGTATTTTCTTTAGATCGGGATGTGTTGCGATTCGTTGCCGTTAATCTGACGGTGTATGTTTCAGAAGCCGTGAAAGTATGGCGTGCATCTCTGTCTGTCGCTATCTCTACACCGTCTAATGTCCAGACATATGAAGTAACTAATCCGCGCGTGTCGGTTGTATTTGTTAGCGTTACCGAACACGGGGGCGGGCCTGCCTGATTGTCGGGCGTCTGCCAGGTAATCGTAAAATCGGCTTCGGGTTCAATCTTCCAGAAACTTTCGTCCGAGCAGGCATTGTACATTACGGCTGCCATGACAAAACAGAGCGGCAACCGGAATATTTTTTTGAAGGGAAATAGTTTTTTCATTTTTGTAACTGTTTGACTGTTAATATTGATGTGGTGTAGTCATAATCAAAACGAGACGCCAAGGCGCAAACCCGCATATGCGCTGCTGAAACTTCCGGACTGTTCGCTGAATTTCCCCTGAAGCGATTGCGCGTTATAGACGAAACTTAGTGAAACAGCTTTTGCAAGGTACGCCCCTATCTCAAGTTCATATGCAAAACCGGCGTCGTCCAGCGTGAACATTTTTCCGTAACCGGCTTTTATCGAAACATATCCTTTCATGTTTTGCGCAAAAGCAGGCGTACAGGCTCCTATTCCGGTCATGGCCTGAAACAGCGATTCTTTGCCGTCACTATCCATGACCGCCTGAAATTTGAGATTCACAGCATCCCAGCCGAAATGCGGAGAGAAACTGTACGTATAGCGAACGCCCAAATCTAAAGTAGCTCCCAGTTTGTATGTTCCCTGGCGTCCGTTTTTCAGGTTTCTCGAACCGAAGCCCAAATCCGCTCCAAACGCATTTTTCCTGTATCCGGCGCCCGATGATGAAGTTCGCGGGGCGGCTTTGTCCGGGAACTGTCGGGTTTCAGGCGCCCGCCCGGCGTTAACCGGAGCGAGCAACTCTTTGCATGCTTCATATTGCTTTTTGGCGTGCGGGTCCTGCGGGTTTTTCACCAGCACGTCCCTGTAGCGGTCACTCGCCTTTTCGTACTCCTCTTCCGCGAAATAGTTATCGGCCAGAATCAGAGCGCGCATGCATTCGTCGGCCTTTCTGATTTCGGCGCTCATGTCGTTGCTGTTCCAAATCTGAAAAAGATTATAATTCTTTTTTGCACATTCGTAGTCACCCTTCTCAAAACAGGCATTTGCTTCTTTCAGATAGTCCTGCGCGTTTGCCTGCAAAAAACCGGACAGGAATAGGGATAGTAGTAAAACTACGTTTTTCATACGGTCTATTAATAAAAATTCTCGCTTGTCACACAATTATTCGTCAGAATGATTGCAAAAGTACAACTTTTTATTGTTTTTTTGATTAATTATTTTGTTTTTTTATTTTTCCTTCGGCATGGTCTCCTGACTTCGCTGTATTTTGCTGCTTTCCGAATGATTTTATCCACAAATCAATCGTGTAAGTTTTTGACACGATGAATTATTACAGGCATGTTGAATTTTCATGAGTATTTTACATAAAAATTAGTACTTTTGTCAAGAAAATCGGGCATGTTTTATGTTTTTCAGTTTTTGCAATCGCATATTCAATCCCGTTCAAAATAATAATTATTAAACGAAAAATTAACAGGGAAATATTCAACATATGACACAAAACATGATTTACGTTATACCGATTATTGCTTTGATAGCATTATTATGGTCAGGCAGAGAGATGATAATCAGGTTATTTAAAAAGAAGAAAGTAACTGAATCTGCCAAAGGAGATTATCCCGGCATTATTAAAAAAGCCGAGATACTGTACGCATTAAAACTTTTGCTGTTCACCAATCATGGAGTAAAGCAGGAAGAATCCGTTTTTCTCAATCAGGGGAAACATAATGCCGCTTCTGAATCTTTCAAACATATTCAGGCAGATGTTTTTACAATAGAATAATTTATGAATACTTCAAAAATCATAGAATTGCATAGCCAATTGGACGAATTGATTGTAAGCGAACGTGCGACGCAAGAAAGCGAAAGGTTTGATACAATATTGGATTTGTATGATACTTTCATGAAAGACAAACCTGAGATTAATTCTTCAGTTTATTTGAATAAAGATTTATTAGGCATTGTAATTCGGGCTTATTTTGACGATATTTACCGGTACAAATTGTATTCGCATACGGAAAGAGCCGATAACCATAAACAGGGAGCATATATCATGAAATGGTTGTCGAAATTACGCCCTATTCAAATATTGCCAACGAAAGAGACACCAAGACAACTTTTGTTTATTAATTCGTCATTTGCCATATTCGTTGGTCTCTCATTCTTAAATTGTAATGCATATGATATTATTGAAACCAATTTTTACAAGCATTTATTGAGCGAAATACAGTATCGAAATCTTTCCGGTAAAAACTATGCCTGTATTCTTTATTTAATTGAAAAAATGGCGGAAAAAATATAAGTTACTGATTATTAAATTTTTCGTCCTGCCGGATTTGCAATCCGGCAACTTTGAATATTAGGATTTTCTTTTTTTTCTTCCGAACACCCGTAATTGCAAATCCGGCAGGACAGGTACGGCGGGACGGAGGGGACGAAGGTGGCAATAAATTACGGCGGCGATAACTTGACGGTTTCTTTCGGAAGCAGATTATATTTTCCCGTATCGGCTTTCCGCGCCACAAATTTACTCCCGGGTCCAACGCCGATAATATAATTATCACCTTCCACAATAAAATAATTGCTGCCGATGCCGGTTATGCCGTCTTCTATGACTACGGAATGAAAGCGATTACGGTACTGTACGTACCAGGGTGGATAATCGAATGTTTTGCGACAGGGTGCGCAAAATCATCCGCTCCCCGTTGTTTTTTATTTAATTGTTTCCCAATACAATTTCGGACGTTGTAATGCTTCGTCCCAAATCCAGGGTGCACTGTCATCGGTTCCGAAACTGAACTCAAAATTCTTTGGTTCGCCTATCCACCATGACTGATCCTGTGTGTCAGCCATATTGACACTGACGCCTCTATTTCTGATTCTAAAAGCAGAGCTGTTATCATCGCCGGAATTGACATTTCTATCCGGTTCACCATCCTGTGCCTCCTGTTCTTCCTTTTCTTTTGTAACCTGCATATCATGCCGGTAATACACATTTTGTAGAAGCCCGTTCCGATTTCTCGAGCTTGGTGCAGCATAATTGATTCCAACCGAACAATTTGCATTATTAGGCATATTAATACCCATCCCGTCCATTCTCAATCCCCGTGATCTTCCGACTGTCGAAATTTCCTTATTCAACGCCACACAGTTACTTATTGAAGCATCGAACATGTTCATACCGGCGATACCGCCGGCAAAGCGTACGCCGTCATCTTCCGATGCTGAAATATTGCCGGTTGTGTAACAGTTGATGATTGTTCCTCTGTTGCTAAAACCGTTTCCACCAACAATTCCTCCGGCTGATTTATAGCCTTTGCCTGTAACTGAAATATTGCTTTCCGAGTAACAGTTTGAAATCAAATTATTATTAACGCCCGTAATTCCGCCGACGTAAGCTCCGTTCTGATATAAGATAACGCTATTGGAGGCTGCTCCCAGAAAGAAGTTAGCCGCTCCTCTTCTGGCGTTTAAGAGACCTCCGTTGCCGGATATGTTGGCTGTCGAAACACAGTTGGAAATTTTCCCTGCATTACTGCCGGCAATGGCGCCCAAATATAATGTTACGGTACCGCTTGCACAGGTAAAATCTCCCGTAACATGCAGATTTTTGACCGTACCGCTATTAATACTGAACAAACCGACAAATATTGTACTGTACATGTTTTTGGTTATCGTTTCCTCTATATCTATTTTTCCATTGATGGTTATGGTATGTCCGTTTCCGTCGAAAGTACCGGAGAAACTGCCGTTTTTTAGCAGGCCGATAGGAATCCAGTCTTCGACCGTTAAATCATCCATCAGGATATAATTGCGTTTAAGCGTTATCAGATCAGCGCCAATCGCGATCAGGTCTTCAACTGTCCGGATTTCAACAGGTGTTTGCGTAGCAGGGCCAGGTGTTTCGCTTCTCCCTCTGCGGGATAAATCCAGTGCGGTTGCCCCTGTTTCCCAATGGAGGACAGGACGTTTCAGTTCTTCACTCCATCCCCAGGGACTTGCAGTAGTCGCACCGAACGCAAAACGGATATGCCGGTTCTCGGTCCACCACTGGATTTCCTGCAACGATGAAAATTCAAATATTGCCTGACTTTTGGGGTCGAACTTTTCATCGGTCACTACCATATCGCGACGGCTGAAATTGTTTCCCTCACGGCCAAAATTCGAACCTGTGATTCGGCCGGTATGGCTATTTTCCGGATTATTGGAAAGGACATTTTCGTTTAATGCAACACAATACTGTACTAACCCTCCCTGTGAATTAAAGCCGGCGATACCGCCCGTATATCGCTCTCCATCACTTCCGGACGAAGTAATGTCGCCCAGTACATAACACCATTGAATGATGCCTCTATCCATTTCATTCAAGCCTACAATACCGCCTGCATAGGTAAACTTACCTCCTTCGGCAGTTATCGCACCGCTTGAATAACAATTATGTACCGTTCCCTTATTGATTCCTGCTATGCCTCCGGCAAAACAGTCACCCGCTTTGTCGGGGTTCGTTGCATCGCTTTCCAACTTACATTCAGGAGAAACCGAGATAACGGAAATGCAATTCCTTACCGTACCCACATTGACGCCCGTGATGCCGCCTGCCATCAAATTGTAAGCGCTTTCAAAAACTATTTCGCCATGAACCTGCAGGTTTTCTACAACGCTTCGCGGGCCGGTGAATCCAAACAAACCGAGATAGAAGGTCTGAATATCAGGAATTTCAGTCTTTGTCTTCAAATTTTGAACGGATGGACGGACATCTCCAAAATTCATGACGGTTATTGTGTGTCCATTGCCGTCGAAAGACCCGAGAAAAGGCTTTTCGGCGTCTCCGATAGGAATCCAGTTTTCAACAGTGATGTCATTCATCAGGATGTATCGTTCTTTAAGTGCGTTAACATCCGCATTGATAGCCGCTAATTCGGCTTCAGTGCTGATTTGTTTTTGAGCCTGTATGGATATCATACAAGTAAGTAGTGTTGTTAAAATTAAAATTTTTCTTTTCATCTTTCTTTTCTTTTATGCCCCTTGCTGAGTGGGTTATTAATGTTTATACTCTTTTCTGCCGGATTTGCATATCTGGCGCGTCGGGTGTATAGTTATATGTACGTGTGTTGTGTTGCATCAATAAAGCAGGTTAATGAGGGAGCAAATATAGGAATAATTTTTATAACACTCAAAAGCAATCCGGAAGATTTTTTATCTGTCTGCGTGTATTGTCGAAAATTTTATTTATATTTGCAGTATATTTTTAATTTAATTCTTATGTGGTTAATTCATTCTTCTATTGGAAGGAAATTAGTGATGAGTATCTCAGGCATTGTCCTGTTGTTATTCCTGCTGTTTCACTTGTCCATGAATATAGCGGCGGTTTTCTCGGCAGAAGCCTACAATACAATCTGCTCGTTGCTGGGCGCCAACTGGTATGCCGTCGTAGCGACGGTTGTGTTGATTGGAATCATTGTCCTCCATTTCTTTTATGCAGGTATGATTACAATTCAAAACCGTAAAGCGCGCGGGAATGACCGGTATGCGGTCAAGACGCGTCCAAAAGGCGTCAGTTGGGCGTCACAAAACATGTTTGTGATCGGTGCCGTCATTTGTGGATTCATGGTTCTGCATTTCAGCCAGTTCTGGTATAAAATGATGTTTGCAGAACTGATGGGTCATCATGATGTGATATTATGCGACGGTACGGTCGTCAGTCCGCAGGATGGGGCGGCTTTTATCCGGTATTATTTTAGCCGGTTGTGGGTGGTCGTTGCCTACCTCGCATGGTATACAGCGCTTTGGTTCCATCTTACGCACGGCATCTGGAGTGCAATGCAGACACTTGGCTGGAATAATCAGGTCTGGCTGAATCGCTGGAAACTAATCGGCAACATCGTGGCTGCCTTCCTTTTTTCAGGCTTCGCCTTCGTGACGCTTTTCTTCTATTTTTGCAACCTTTGCAGCGGAAATTGTTGTTAACCGGGCATAACATGACTAACCCATCCGTAATTTTTCCCGTTCCGAAAAAGAAAAACATAATTCATAATTCGTAATAAAATGAATGAAATAAATGCAAAAATTCCCCAAGGTCCGTTGGCTAAAAAGTGGACGAATTATAAAAATCATCAGAAACTTGTCAACCCTGCCAACAAACGCCGTTTAGATGTGATCGTCGTCGGAACGGGACTTGCCGGCGCTTCCGCCGCCGCTTCATTAGCTGAAATGGGATTCAATGTGCTTAGTTTCTGCATTCAGGATTCACCCCGCCGTGCACACTCCATCTCTGCGCAGGGCGGTATCAATGCAGCGAAAAACTATCAGAACGACGGCGACTCTGTGTACCGGTTGTTTTATGATACCATCAAAGGGGGCGACTACCGTGCACGCGAAGCGAATGTTTACCGCCTGGCTGAAGTGTCGAACGCCATCATCGACCAATGTGTGGCGCAAGGCGTACCTTTTGCACGCGAATATGGCGGTCTGCTCGACAACCGTTCGTTTGGAGGCGCTCAGGTATCCCGTACTTTCTATGCACGGGGACAGACAGGTCAACAATTGTTGCTGGGCGCCTATTCCGCGCTTAGCCGCCAAACAGGTCTCGGCAAAGTTAAAATGTACACCCGACACGAAATGCTCGATGTGGTACTCATCGATGGGCGTGCACGCGGCATCATCACACGCAACCTCATTACAGGAAAAATCGAACGTTTCGCCGCACATGCAGTCGTCATCGCAACAGGCGGTTATGCGAACACTTTCTTCCTCTCTACCAACGCAATGGCATCGAATGGCTCCGCCATATGGCAATGTTACAGGAAAGGCGCTTACTTTGCCAACCCCTGTATGGCGCAGATTCACCCGACATGTATTCCTGTCCATGGCGAATTTCAATCCAAGCTGACACTGATGTCCGAATCGCTCCGTAACGACGGACGTATCTGGACGCCAGCGAAAAAAGAAGATGCGGAAGCAATACGTGTCGGCAAACTGAAACCGACACAAATCAGGGAAGACGACCGCGACTACTACTTAGAACGACGCTATCCGGCATTCGGCAACCTTGTCCCCCGCGATGTCGCGTCACGTGCCGCCAAAGAACGCTGTGATGCAGGTTTCGGTGCAGGTACAGGGCAAGCTGTATATCTTGATTTTTCGGAAGCGATCAGCCGTCTCGGAAAAAACGTGGTAGAACAGCGTTATGGCAATCTTTTCCAGATGTACGAGAAAATTGTGGACGACAACCCCTACAAGACCCCCATGATGATTTTTCCGGCGCTTCATTATACCATGGGCGGCTTATGGGTCGATTATGAGTTGATGACGTCAGTCAACGGACTGTTTGCCATCGGCGAAGCTAACTTCTCCGATCATGGCGCAAACCGGCTTGGCGCTTCCGCCTTGATGCAGGGATTGGCCGACGGGTATTTTGTATTACCCTATACGATTCAAAATTATTTAGCCGACCAGATACAAGTCCCCCGTTTCAGCACCAGCCTGTCTGAATTTGAAGAAGCGGAAAACAGTATTCGGGAACGTATCAGCCAATTGATGAGCATCAAAGGCGATCATTCCGTTGACAGCCTCCACAAAACGCTCGGACATATCATGTGGGATCATGTAGGTATGGCGCGCGATGCCCAAAGCCTCCAGGAAGCGATCGGGATGCTGAAAGACCTGAAAAGTCAGTTCCATAACGACGTAAGAATACCTGGAAACGCCAATGACCTGAATGTGGAACTGGAAAAAGCCCTGCGCATCGACGACTTCATCGATATTGGCATGCTGATGGCACACGATTCGTTAGACCGTGAAGAATCGTGCGGCGGTCATTTTCGCTCTGAACACCAAACGGAAGAGGGTGAAGCGCTCCGTCACGACGACCTGTTCTCCTATGTCTCCTGCTGGAAATACGGGGGAGCCGACAAAGACCCTGTGATGTTCAAAGAACCTCTTGATTATGAATTTATTGTACGTCAACAGCGGAACTACAAGCATTAGAGTTTAGAGTTTAGTTATTAGAGTTTAGTTATTAGAGTTTAGTTATTAGAGTTTAGAGTTTAGTTATTAGTAATAAATACAATGGATAAAAATATTGACATTACGCTTAAAGTGTGGCGTCAGAAAGGACCCAAAGAAAAAAGGGCTTTCGAGAGTTATCAACTCAGAGACATCTCGCAGGGAAGTTCATTCCTTGAAATGCTGGACGTACTGAACGAACAGTTAATCAATGAAGGGAAAGAACCCGTATTCTTCGACCACGATTGCCGCGAAGGTATATGCGGGATGTGTTCACTATACATTAACGGACATCCGCATGGACCGGATACGGAAGTAACGACCTGTCAACTGCACATGCGAAAATTCAAAGATGGCGAAACCATCACTATCGAACCGTGGCGTTCAGCCGGATTCCCTGTCATTCGCGACTTGGCGGTCGACCGTCAGGCATATGATAAAATCATGCAGGCCGGCGGCTTTGTCTCGGTTAATACCGGTGGCGTGCCCGATGCCAATGCCATCCCGATCTCGAAAGAAGATGCCGAGTTGGCGATGGATGCAGCTGCCTGTATCGGTTGCGGGGCTTGTGCAGCCGCCTGTAAAAACGGTTCCGCCATGTTGTTTGTTGCCGCAAAAGTCAGCCAGTTGGCTTTGCTCCCACAAGGAAAAGTAGAAGCGGTGCGTCGTGCCAAGGCTATGGTAGCCAAGATGGATGAACTCGGTTTCGGTAATTGTACGAATACCTGTGCATGCGAAATAGAATGTCCAAAAAATATTTCTGTGACCCATATTGCACGTCTGAATCGCGAATTTCTCTCTGCAAAATTGAAAGATTAGTAAATAATCTTTAACATTATTTATTTGAATAAATTTTGCAAATACGATAAATTACCCTATCTTTGCAGCGTGGTTTTTTCATAATAGTATTAGATTTAAGGTTAACAAATTGATTAGGGGTTGTCGGGAGACAGCCTTTAATTTTTTTTTTGCCGACATGACTTGTATAGACACGGCTGTTTGCGTCAAAGCTGGTTAGGTTAATCTGTATATTCCGCCCGGAAACGCTTTGATATGCCCTTCCAATTCCATTTCAAACAAGGTCGGGGTAAGTTTATGAATGGGTAAATCCATTTCCATGGCTAACTGATTAATATGAAATTCCCCTTTTTCCTGAAGCAGGCGAATAATCGGATGGTCGGGTTTTTCGGAAGAAGCAAACAAATCCGGTTGTTGGAATGATTTTCCATCCGTATCCCAGCAAAGCGACATGACAAGGTCTTTGGCAGAACTGATCAATCCGGCTTTATTCATCTGAATCAGTCGATTACAACCCGATGAATACCTGTCGGTAACACGTCCCGGAAAAGTATACACATCGCGTCCATATGAAAAAGCAATATCAGCAGTGACTAAGGAACCGCCTTTTTCGGCTGATTCTACAACGATTGTAGCATCGGCAAGTCCGGCAATCAACCTGTTTCTACGCAAAAAATTTTCCCTGTCCGGATTCGTGCCGCTCATGAAATCGGTCAACAAACCACCATTGCGAAGCATCTCGGCAGCCGTATTCCGATGGACAGCAGGATAAATACGGTCAAGTCCATGCGCAAGCACGCCAATGGTAGGAAGATTATATTTCAATGCGCTACGATGCGCACACACATCTACCCCATAAGCAAGCCCGCTGACAATCAGCGTTTCCGGGAATATGCCTGCCAAATCACGGATCAGTGTTTCAGTTTGTTTCCGGCCATATTCCGTCACATTGCGTGTTCCGACGATACTTATTATTTTAGCGCTATTCAGGTTGGCAGCCCCTTTATAATAAAACACGATCGGTGCGTCCTGACACTCTTTTAGACGTTTTGGATAATCATCACCTGTAATCGTATAGAGGGTTATCTTGTTTTTTTCAATTAAAGCCAATTCTTTTTCAGCGCGGTTCAACGCATCAGTTCGTGATATATCAATCTGTTCTGCAGTATAGGTGCCTATACCGGGTGTTCTTTCCAGCAATGAACGGTTTGCTTTGAAAACCTCCGCCGCCGATCCGAAATATTGCATCAGATGCTGCGATAACACATCGCCGACACCTTTCAATAGGGTCATTCCTATCAGGTACAATCGTTCATCCATATTTTAGTTTTCAGTTTTCAGTTCTCGGTTTTCAGGTTTTTCTTCGTAAGCGTAGCGAACGTGTTCATTAATTTATCAAAAAATTCACCGCGTGTAAGTTTTCCGTTTTCAACGATCACACATTCAACTTTTCCGGATGCGGCAAGTGCGTTATCCGTCAACCTGTAAATATCCTGGTCAAACACAAGTTTTACACCATCGCGGTACATGTTCATGCAGGATAAGAACTTATCTCCGGTTCGTAAAGAATGTTTGAATTTTATTTCAACCCTCGAAACAAGGGCGTCAACACCTTGTTCGTGCATTTGAGCAAAATTTTCTCCTAACGTCTCCAAAAACTCATGACGGGTATGTTCCATATACCGCTGATAATTGGAATTATTTACAACTCCCTGCAAATCACACTCATAATCACGGACTTTCATTTCCAGTTCGAAAATATATTTCATCATCTTTTGATATTATTAATCGCTTTCGATGCAAAGATACATTAATTCTCAATTAATTTATACATCCTATCGGATGGACGAACTTTTTCAGCCGTTTTGATTGAGAAACGCTCTCCTTTCACCGTTTCGAGAACGGGTTTCAATTCTACCCTAATCTCTTCGATCGGTTGAAAGACGGCTCCGGTTGTCGGTCCTGTGATAAGGATTTCATCTCCCACCCGAAGCGAACCGCTTTCCATTTCAAATTCGGCTACCTGAATATCGTTGAAATAATTTATTCCCTTTGCGATATATTCCTTCCGTTTTGTAGCATTCGAACCATAACGGGCGCTCCATTCTCCAAGTTTTTGCCCCAGGTAATATCCGTCCCAGAATCCGCGGTTGAAAACAGATTTCAGTTTTTCGTCCCATACTGCGATCATCTCATCAGAATAGGCGCCGTCGCAACAGGCTTTGATGGCTTCTTTGTAACATGCAGTCACCACACGCACATACTCCGGCCCGCGTGCGCGCCCCTCAATCTTGAATACACGTACGCCAGCATCCACTAATTTATTTATAAAATGTATGGTTTTCAAGTCTTTAGGCGACATAATGTATTGATTTTCGATGGCTAATTCAATATCTGACTCCCTATCTTTCACTGTATAACCGCGACGGCAAAGTTGCATGCAGGCGCCCCGATTCGCCGATGTATTCATTTCATGAAGGCTAAGATAACACTTTCCGGAAATAGCCATACAAAGTGCACCGTGGCAGAACATTTCGATACATATCAACGAACCTTTCGGTCCTTTTATCTGTTCTTCATTTATTTTGTTATAAATTGCGCGTACCTGTTCGAGATTCAGTTCGCGCGCAAGTACTGCGACATCGGCAAACCGTGCATGGAACATCAGCGCTTCCACATTCGATATATTTAGTTGTGTGGAAAGATGCACTTCCTGACCTGTCCGGTTTGCATACAACATTGCGGCAATATCCGAAGCAATGATTGCCGAGACCCCGGCAGTTTTTGCCGCATCAATTATCTCGTGCATTAACGCTAAATCATCATCGTAAATAACCGTATTAACCGTCAGATAACTTTTCACTCCATGTTCCTTACAGATGGCGGTTATCTTATGCATATCTTCAGTCGTAAAATTATTTGACGAACGGGAGCGCATGTTGAGGTTTTCAACGCCAAAATAGATGGAATCGGCTCCACCCTGAATAGCCGCCATCAGCGATTCGTAAGAACCAGCCGGCGACATAATCTCAAAATCCTGTATATGATAATCCATCAATTACTAATTACAAATTACAAATATCAAACAAATATTTTAATTTACCAAATCATCCATGATTGGAGGTTCTTCCAGTTAGTCTTTCTTGGAAAATCTCTATTTATTATCTATTTTTGCACCTAATATATGAACATATAATTCATCGAAATGAAAATTGAAGAATCCTATCGTTTTTACCGGCATAATAAAACTGATCATGAAGACGTCCTGCGACGCCTGAAAAGACGGATTTATCATGTAGGTACACTCCGGTTGATACTGATTATCGCTATGTTTATTATGTTATGGTTTTTTCGCGATAGAGACTGGATCACCCTAACCGCAATTGCATGTTCATTCCTGACCGGTTTCCTGCTGTTAGTTGTCTACCATACCAAACTGCATAATAAACGTTCTTTTGAAGAAACCATCATCCGGCATTTCGATAACGAACTGAAAGCGTTGGATGGCGATTTTAGCGCTTTCGACGGCGCATCCGAACATATCAATGCACAACATGCTTTCAGTATGGATCTTGACCTGTTCGGCGACCGGTCGCTTTTTCAAATGGTCAACCGTACGGTTACTTATATGGGAAAAGAAACGCTTTCCGACCGGTTTATTCATCCATTAACCGTTAAAAATGATATTTTATGGCATCAGGAAGGCATACGGGAACTGAAGGAACTGTCAGGGTTCAGGCATTATTTTTGCGTCACAGGCGAAATGGCGTCAATGACAAAACAAAACGTGAAATTTGCCTTTTCGTCCAACGATTTTCACCCGATTTCAAAAAATCGCCTGATAGTTTTTTTAATATGGTTTGTTCCGGCTGTCTGGGCGGTGCTCACGACAGGCGTCATCGCCGGTTTCATAACGCCCAGTTTTCCGGTTATCTATCTTGCTGTCGGTTTTCTGCTTGCCAATCTCCCTAATAAACTTATTCAGAATGTATACACATCGGTATCCAAGACAGAAAAAACCCTGCAAACCTATGCAAGACTTATGGAATCGGTCGAATGGGAACATTTTCATTCTGCCATCCTGCAAAAACATCAGGCAACACTTACCGGAAGGTACAGACCTGACAGGTCTGACGCCGGTGAAGGAGTCGGCAAGGGAAGGCGCCGGTCGGCAGAGACCTGTACCGGTGACGAAGTTGCGACTATGGCATCTGTTGCGATAAGGAGTTTGTCGCGCACAATAGGAGCCCTGGATCAACGGTTCAGTTTTATGGGCGTCCTGTTAAATGTTTTGTATATGCGCGATACACGCCAAGCCATGAAACTTGAAAAATGGAATCAAAAATACGCGGGCAAGATAAAGGAATGGTTTGATGTGTTGGGGTTTTTCGATGCGTTTTGCTCCTTCGGCACATTCGCTTTTAATCATCCTGATTATGTCTACCCCATCCTGACGGATACTTATTTCAAAATGGAAGGAAAAGCATTGGGGCATCCACTCATCCATCGTGATCAATGTATTTGTAACGATGTTCATATTCCAAAAGGTAAATACTTTCTTATCATCACAGGTGCAAATATGGCTGGCAAAAGTACCTTTTTACGCACAGTCGGCGTGAACTTTCTATTTTCCTGCATGGGTTTACCGGTCTTCGCGGAATCGCTCACAGTTTACCCGGCTCAATTAGTGACAAGCTTGCGAACAGCTGATTCACTTGTTTCGAATGAGTCCTATTTTTTTGCCGAGTTGAAACGTCTTAAAATGATTATTGACCGGCTTGATGCAGGCGAAAATCTGTTAATCATTTTAGACGAGATATTGAAAGGCACTAATTCCATTGACAAGCAGACAGGCTCATTTGCTCTTGTTAATCAACTTATTAACAAAAACACATGTGGCATTATCGCAACGCACGACATCTTGTTGGGTTCTTTATCAGACACCTTTCCGGAGCATGTGCAAAATATGCGATTCGAGGCCGATATCAATAACGGTAAACTAACCTTCACATATCAATTGAGAGATGGCATTGCACAAAACATGAATGCCACTTTCCTGATGAAAAAGATGGGTATCTATTAGAATTAATAAATGTTTAGAATTGCCATATATCGTGTATCCGGTCCTACCGGACAAAGCGACAGGTACCCGGAACGGATGAGATTGTCTTCCATTACCAAAGGCGCTTCTGCACGCATTCGTTGATGTTCGCCAAAAGCATTATATACATAAGATACGGTACGCAACATGCCTTGCGATTGAGGATGAATAAACTGTCGACTAATCTGCATGGCAGCCAGTCCGATCGTATAACGCAGATTTAACTCTACAAAAGGATGGACGGCATAATCTCCATTATTGGTTTTATAGATAAACATATCCACTCCCAAGTATCCACAATAAGTATTGCCAATCACCCCGTTCAGAACAAGCCCGATCTGTTCAACAAGAAATTGATAATCTTCCGGCGAGATATATTCGTTCAATCGTTGCAACAACATTTCCTGCGTACCTATCATACAACCCACAAATTGTCCTTGCGGTTGCGTCTCAAAAACGGATAATCCCATATGTTGAACATGCCCGTTCCCGTCAGAATAGAACTCAGCCGCGAAGTCGAATATGCGGCTTAATGCAGGCTCAATACTTAACGCGCCCTGTTTTTTTAATGCACTGTTTATCCAACTTAATGCACGTGTGTCAAGTTTATTGTCTTCAATCCAATAGAGACCGCGACCGGAAGAAGAAAAAGGCGTCTTAATGACGTAAGGAGGCGTATTTTGCAAAACAAAATCTTCCAATTCCTTTAACTCCGTACAAAAAACAGGTAACTGTATCCCCGGTATGATCGGAATAGTGTTTTGAAGACGGTCTAAACACAGCGTCGATGTTCGACGGTTAGTCAGTAGAACATACTCTTCTTTCCATTCGGGAATGGTTATATCCATACCTGCCTGTTTAAGCTCTTTAAACGCGTCAATACTGCGCGGAGAAACACCCCAGATATTTGCAGTGAGTGGAGGTAACTTAGGCTTTTCCCCCAATTTCTTTCGACGGTACAATTCTTTCATCATCAGATTCAGAATCATGGGAGATGATAATGATGTACGAAATGCTTTGGGTAGCGAAGCAATAAACTGTGACGCTTTGGGGTTTCTTACAAGCGTAAAACTTCCTGTTCCTCCATACCAAACAGGAAACATCTCCAAATCGGTCGACATCTTCTGTACCGAATAAGGAGGTGTATAATGTGATTTCCCACATAAGATTTCCATCTCATGACCGGGATTGAATAAATACAATTGTTGCATTAACAAAATAATTTTAGTATTCTAAATTTTCATCAATAGCCTCTATCTTTTTCACAACGACTTCCATCTCATCCCGCAAGCGGGCAATTTTGCGATCCATCTCCTTCAGTAAACCGTCGCCACCTTTTGAAGAGATGAAACCGACATTATTTTCATAGGTCTGAAGTTCGTTTTTCATGCGATCGAATGTACGCATCAATTTATCCCGTTCGTTATACAGTTTCTTTCCGGATCCGGCAATTTCAGTCAGACTGGAACGGAACTGCTGAATCCGACGGTCGCGTTCGTTTACATTCAACAGGTCAAATTGTTTATCAACCACATCCCGGAATGATTTATGAAGTCTATCCTTTTCTTTAAAAGGAACATACCCTATCGAATTCCATTCGGCTAAATAACTCCGGAACAAAGCAAGCGCCTCTTCTTCGGGCAATTGTTTATTAATGGATTTTATTTTTTCTATGACCGCTTTTTTTAAGTCCAGATTTTCATATTCTTCGGATTTTTGCGAAGAGGTTTCTTTATTTTTTCTTTCAAAGAAGTAATCACATGCTGCAATGAATTGCTTCCAAAGCGATTCCGAATATTTGCGTCCTACGGGTCCTATTTTTTTCCATTCGTTTTGTATCTCAATAAACCCTTTTGTCGTTTCTTTCCAGTCGACGCTATCTTTCATTGACTCGGCTTTCTCAACAAGCGCTTTTTTCAGTTCGATATTTTTGTCAATCTCTTTCTTCATCATTCGATAAAACTCGCTCTTCTTTTTATAAAAATGATCGGAAGCGGTACGAAAACGATCAAATATCTTTACATTTTGTCTTCTGGTAGCAAAGCCTACCTTGCGCCATTTTGCCTGTAATGCCGTCACCTCTTCGGTTTTTTTCTCCCAATCTTTTAATGTTTTAAGTGCATCGAAATCAATCGTTTCCAATACGTTGCATATGGATTCTTTTATTTCCAGATTTTTCTCTTCCTGCCCTTTAATGTCTTCAAAATATGCCTGATGCCTTTTGCTTATGATTGTAGAGGACACTTTAAAACGATTCCATATCGAATCGCGATGTTCTTTTGCCACATGACCTATTTCACGCCATTGCTGGTGAATCTTTTGTAGTTGATGAAAAGCGGAAATAACATCCGATTCGGTAGCAAGCCGTTCAACCGTTTCGCATAATACTGTTTTCATTTCCAGATTTTTCTTGTAATCATAATCCCGGAACTGGTTGTTGATTTTTACCAAATCATAAAAACGTTCATTATAAAGTTGATAATTACGCCAAAGTTCTTTAGAGTACTCCTGCGGAATGAGTTTTATACTTTTCCATTTGCGTTGAATATCACGAAACTCGTTATATCTTTTGTTGAAATCATCCTGACTTTCAGTCAGTATTTTAAGTCGCTCTATCAGATGTTGTTTCAAAATTAAATTCGACTCTTTTTGCCGCTCTTCTTCAGCCAGCATTGTTACCTGTTTTTGCTTATATTCAGCAATAAGCGCTTTGAATTGTGCTTCGGTTTCATCTTCCGGTACGACAAAATCCTGTTCTGTACCTCCTCCTTCAAGAAATTCGATTTTTTTCGCTTCTGTCTCGGCGTGTCGTAACTTGTAATAAGTATGTTTTAAAGAATCAACAACATTTCGAGCATATTTTTGAGGTTCAGCAATGACAAGTCTGAGATGTTCTAAAACATCTGACTTGGTAATTTCAGTTAAATCTTGTTCATTCAGTAGATTTTCAACGCTTTCCTCAACCTCTTCTTCCGGTTTGGATACATCATCCGACTCCAAATCTTCTTCGGATTCCGGTTCGGGCTCGAGTTCCGTCTCCGGTTCGGAAACATCATCCGGCTCCAAATCTTCTTCGGATTCCGGTTCGGGCTCGAGTTCCGTCTCCTGTTCCGTCTCCAATTCCTGTTCGAGTTCAGGCTCCAGCTCCATTTCCTGTTTAAAATTTGTTGTTTGCTGTCTGTAACTCGTATCTTGCATTGTTTCCTCAGGTTTTTCATCTACTTCGGATTCCGGTTCGGACTTGAACTCATCCTTCTGTTCTACTTTCGTTTCCGATCCGGGTTCTTCTTGTTTAACTTCCGTTTCTGTTTCGGGTTGTTCTGTTTCCGAAATTATAGCATCCGGTATAACGATTACGCCGGAGGTCGTTTCATCAGCCGCAACTCCCACTTCCGGAGTTGTTTCTTCCTGAAATTCTACTACTTCCGGTGTTGAATCAATTTCCGTACCAGGTTCCTCACCCGAAACATTACTGTCCGATTTTACTACCGCTTCAGATGCCATTTCTAACGAGTCAAATCCCGTGTCTTGAGATGTTTCCAATTTACCCGTTTCTGTCATCTGAATGTCATTGTCATTAGGTAAATTCTTTTCCTGATTGTCAATCATAGCCTTTTCTATTAATATTTATGTAGGGAATCCCCTCTACAAAAGTTACAAAATAAAGAGTATTTTTCCGCATTTCCAAAAAAAACAAAAAAAAAATCTCGAAAAATTAATGCATAGTCACAGAATCCTTTGATTAATAGGATTTTATTAATTAATTAAAAAAATCCCGGAACTCGCGTTCGGGGATTTTCAGTAATGAATAATGAATAACGTTTAGCATTATGCTCTAGCACTCGGTTGATGCCCGAGTTTACCGCATAGAAGCCTAATTTAACCACGTCTTTTCAGACGTATAGCCAATCACCCTATCAGTGTACAGAAATCATTCCTTACACAATCGGCTTTCAGCTCAATAATTTGATTAGAAGTTATTTGTAACAACACATTGCCAAACTTTATTCCTTCTCCATCTTTTAATAATTATCGCAAAGATACAATCTTTTTTTTTATCCTACAAATAATTATTCTTTTTTTTTTATTTTTTTTCTGTTAAAATTATTATTCTACTAATAATCAAATGCTTTCATTTGACTATAGCAATCCGTCTTCTTTGCTTATTTTTATCATTTCATCAAGTCCTTCTTTCAGGTTATATCGAGGGATAAAACCAAGTTCCCTGTAGGTTCGATCCGTTTCGCAAACCCAGTTTCGCTGTCGTAAAATTTTATACTTATCGGTATTGAGCGTCATGGCTTTATTGATGATTCTCCCTGCCAACTCCGAACAGGCACACGCCATATAACACATCCATAAAGGTATTCGGAAATTCAAAACAAACCGTTTGCCAAGTGATTCTTTTACAATCCCGACAAACTCATAATCGGCATAGGCATCTCCATCCGTTACAAAATAGGTTGTATTGCGAATGGTATGGTTTTCAAGTGCGAGAAAAGCAGCAACGGCTAAATCTTTTACATAGACAATCGTAATTCGCTGGGGTTTCATGCCGGCTTTAAAGTCAAATCCTGCTTTTATGCTTTTTAATTCAAGCAGATACTCTTTGTCGCGGGGTCCATATACCCCTGTTGGACAAAGAATCACATAAGGAAAATGAGTTTGTGCCTTGAGAAACTGTTCTGCCTGAAGTTTACTTTTCCCATAAATGGAATCAGGGCGTTGCATGTCATCAACTTGTATGGGTCTAAATGAATATTCATTGACAGGCCCGTAACTGCCTAAACTGCTCATCAATAAAAATTTTTGCGGTTTACAGTCTGCAGCTGCCAACGATTCAATCAGTCTTTGCGTATACATTACATTCACCGTATTAAAATCCGCTGCATGCAACGCCTTTGTAATACCTGCGTTATGAATAACGTAATGCCATGCGCCTGATATGGACACTACTTCACACAATTGATTTTTCAAGGATTCTTTGTCATCGTATTTCAAATGGATCATATGGATTCGTTCATCCTGTAAATTTTCACGCGAACTACCCGGACGTATTCCTGCCCATACATCATAGCCGCGTTGAAGGGCTTCTTTTATTAAATAACCGCCAATAAATCCGCTTGCTCCGGTAATTAGTATACGCTTTTTTTCGTCCATAAAAAAAATGTCAGTAATACGTAATATCGTGTTTTTTGAGTACCCTATGTGGAAATTCGCCATGTTTCACGACTTCGATAGGGCAAGAAAAGGTTTTATCGAGCCACTCATCCGACAGTTCAGTCCCTGGATGATAATGAAGCGTCTCATTGACGCAGGCGACATTCTTCACCATCGTGAGCAACGTTCCCACGTCATGCGAAACAAGAATGATAGACGTCTCTTTATTGATCTCACTCAGCAGTTCAAAAAACTGTGATTCGAATTTTTTATCCACATATGTATTTGGCTCGTCAAGAATAAGCACCTGCGGACATGAAACGATCGCACGTGCAAGCAGTACACGCTGAAGTTGTCCGCCTGAAAGTTCACCGATTGCGCGTTTGGCAAACGTTTCGAGACCAATTTGAACAATCATCCGACGGATACGATCCTTTTGTTCAGTCGAAAAGTTTCCGAATCGAGGTTTTTCACTTGTCAACCCCGATGACACGACTTCATAAACAGAAATGGGAAAACGTTTGTCTATTGGATTGATCTGCGGAAGATAGCCGATCTTGAGCGATGATACTGTTTTGCCGTTTTCATAAAAAGATATTTCGCCCGAATCGGGCTTCATCAAGCCCATAATAACTTTCAGCAATGTCGTCTTACCACCTCCATTTGGACCGATGATACCCAGAAAATCACCCTTCCACACACAAAGCGATACATCTTTCAAAACAACATTCGTATCATACGAAGCGGTAACATCTTTTATTTCAATCAATTTCTCCATTTGTAACCAATGCTTTTGCAATTCTTTTCATTTGCACATCCCAGTGTTGATCCAGCGGATTTATCATGACAATACGAGCGCCTGTTTCCTTTGCAATCTGTTCCGCATAGTGACGATCAAATTCCAATTGCACAAAAATGACTTTGATTTGTGCCGACTGTACCTCATCAATCAGCCTTTTCAATGTAGCCGGCGAAGGGTCTTTACCGTCTTCTTCAATACTGTATTGAATCAGATCAAATTCTTTTGCAAAATAAGTCAGCGCCGGATGAAAGATACCAAAACCGCGACACGAAAGCGTATCTAATTGCAGGTGCAGATCGCTTTCCAATAAATCCAATTCATCAACCAACTGCAGGTAATTCGTCCGGTAATAGTCCGCTTTTGAAGGATTCATCTCCAATAACGCCTTGTAGATGTTTTCCGACATTACTTTGGCTCCTGAAAACGACGTCCATATATGCGGATCCTGACTATGATTCGCATGATTATGATTCGCATGATTATGATTAATGTTATTGGGGGAATTATTGGTATTAACAGGTAAGGCAGAACGGTCAGGATGATCTGAATCATGGTCATCCAAGTCAAAATCATGGTCATCACTTAAATCATAGTACTGTTTGTCCGGATTGTTGGTATGGAGCGATTTTACTAACACTTGTTCGAATCCGAGCCGGTTAATATAAAAAAAAGCCTCGCACTTCGCTACCCTGAGCATTTCGTTTAACGAGGGATCGTAGGTTTCAGGGCTTCGACCGGCAGGAACAATCGAAAAAAATTCGTAATCGTCGCCAGCGATTTTCTCGCAAAAATAACGTAAAGGGTCTATTGATACGGCGATTTCTTTCTTTTGACTGTCCGTCGATTCTTTCCGTTGCCCGGCACAACTCACGAGAATAAGCGTTAAAGCCAGGTAAATGGCGAGTTCTTTAAGACACCTTTTCTTGCCAACATAATAAACGGGATATAAGACAGCCAAAAAACCTAAAGATACGACTGTCACAAAAATGATGATGACATCCCACCCTATCACTTTCACCGGATATGCGTCCATGATAAATGTTCCGGGCGTGTCGCCTAACCGGATAAGTCCTGCGTGTTGCTGTAAAAGACATAAACCGATGCCGATGATGACGCCTATCAAGGCGCCCAAAATGGAAATCATCCATCCCTCAAAAAGAAATATCTTGTTGATAAGACGGTTATCGGCGCCCAAACTTTGTAATTTTTTCACATCTTCCTCCTTTTCAATCATTAAAATAGCAAGCGATCCTAACACATTAAATAACGTCAAGACCAATATAAAACACAGCATCAGAAAAGTCACCCACTTCTCTACCTGTACGATTTTAAAAATAGCTTCCTGCTGTTCAAACCGGTCTTTCACCGTAAAACCGTTGCCAATCAATTGACGTATCTTCTTTTTCACCGATGACACATCCGCATTGGGTGTAAGTTTAATCTCCAGTGCGCTCACCTCTTTCTCATAACCGAGCATGGAACGCATCAGGTCGATTGATACAAGCATGAATCCCTCGTCATAAACCGGTTGATCAACCTGATAAACGCCGCCGATATAAACATATTCTACTTTCGAATTGGATAAAGGGTTCGCGGGATTGTAAACACCCATTCGTTCCGGCATAAAAATCTCTACCGGATAGGAAAAACCGGCATTGACGCCCAGCGTGAAAGCCAAACCTCTTCCAAGCAATGTGTAATTAAAATCATCCTCCGACAGCACAAACCTCCCGTCGATAATTGCCGAATCGATATGCGCCAGATAGCGGAACGATGAATCCACTCCTTTCAACACGGAAATCTCCTGCCGATTGCCGTACTGAACAAGTGCATTTTCCTGAAGAACACCGCAATACTGCTGAATATCGGATAATTCACATACTTTCATTATTGCTTCGGTCGTAGGATCAAAAACTTTACCTTCGACGGCAGTAATTTTCAGTTCAGGGTCAAAAACGCTGAAAAGTACCGATGTCTGATCTTTAAAACCATTTAATACCGACATGATGCAAACCATGGCAATCGTAGCGACAGCCACACCGCAAACCGATATGGCTGAAATGATATTGATGGCATGATGCGTTTTTTTTGCAAATAAATACCTGCGCGCAATGAAAAAGGCTAAATTCAATTATCTATTGTTTCAGTAGTTTATCAATATTCTCCACATAATCAAGCGAATCGTCCAAATAGAAAACAAGTTCGGGAATCCGTCTTAACTGTGTGCGTACAATTTGTCCAAGATCGTAACGGAGTGTTTTTTTGTTCTTTTCAATCGCTTCAAGCAGTTCTTTTCCTTTCCCGGAAGGAAAAATACTTAGATAGACCTTTGCAATACTCAAATCCGGACTTACATGTACCGTACTGACTGAAATCAAAGTACCGTGCGTCATCGCGGTTTGTTTACGAAAAAGTTCTCCCAGTTCTTTCTGTAATAACCTTCCTATCTTACTTAACCGTTTTTCTTCCATCTTTATTAGATTATTAATTACTTCAATAATTCTTCAATTCTGTCTATCAATCCTTCAAATTCTTCCCTGACAAAGCCAATTGTGGCATGGACAATCTTGCCGTCTCTGTCAATAAGATAATTACGCGGGATATAATTTTTGGCATACAAATCATAGACTTTCCGATCCGGATCAAGGGCTACCGGAAAAATGATGCCGGTTCTCCGCAGTTGGATCATTTTTTTCTGAACCGTTTCGAATGTCTCTTCACGCGACACGGGTATAAAGACAAAATCCGCTTTTTCTTCAAAACGCTTGATAATCTTTTCCGGTATCTCGCTAAATTCCTGCATACAGGGGCCACACCAGGTAGCCCAAAAATTTAGCAGTACGACTTTTCCTTTCTGATCGGAAAGTTTGAACGAACTGCCATCCAGCATTTTAACCGTAAAATCCGGCGCTATGTCGCCAGCTTTAACAATCGATGATGCCTCAAAATCGTTTGTAGATGGAGTTGTTTCGCTATTTTGCGCATTCATACGCATGGTTGAAAAAAGTAGCGAAAGACCCATTAGTAAAATGATACTCTTTTTTGTTCTCATACCTGTCTTTTATTTTTTCCATATTAAAGTTATACCGTCGCGAACCGGAAGAATTACTTTCTCAACGCGATTGTCATTTTTAATCTTTTCATTAAAAACTAATATTCCCTGCGTCTGATTATCCAAACCGGTTGCGTGTTCGTCCAATACCTTACCCGACCATAACGTGTTATCCGCCAAAATCATTGCGCCTGACGGAAGATATGGAAAAACCAAGTCGTAATAGTCGCAATAATAACGCTTATCCGCATCTATATAAACCAACTCAAAGGTTTCATCAAAGGCTGTAAACAACGATGCAATGTCACCCCAGAACAGGCGTATCTTATCCTTATGAAGTGATTTTTCGATATACGGTATTGTAAACGTCTGTAACTCATCGTTTTTCTCGACCGAATAGATCAGTGCATCCTCATCCAGCCCTTCAGCAATACAGATCGTAGCATATCCTGTATATGTTCCTATTTCAAGAACCCGTTTCGGGTGCATCATTCGGACAAACATTTTCAGTAACCGCCCCTGCAAGTGTCCCGCCATCATATGCGGATGCGTCAACTTCACGTGTGCATCGCGATAGAGAGCCGCTAATAAAGCGCCTTCTTCATCTATATGTCCGCGTATATAATCCCCTATGGTCTGCATGAATAACTGAAT
>Ga0082212_10002075_pt1 | contig 29463 bp, 29 predicted proteins | sample TergutNt197P3_FD_71548 | JGI IMG/M metagenome (GOLD analysis project Ga0082212, IMG submission 71548) | Neocapritermes taracua P3 segment gut microbial communities from Petit-Saut dam, French Guiana - Nt197 P3 | ecosystem: Host-associated > Arthropoda: Insects > Digestive system > Gut ...
CGTTCCTGTGCGGCAGAGCTTTTAAACAAACTAAAAAACAGCCTGGCTTATGCCAGGTGTATGGAAGGGCCAATCCTTGTTTGTGCCGGCTCCGGCAATAATGGGGCGGATGCGCTGGTAATGCTCCGTGCGTTGATCAACTCACAACAATTAACGATTGGTATTTCCGGGACAGGAACACCGTACAACGCAGCGGTATTACTCAGCCGTTTTCCTTCAGTAGACGAAACCACTCCGCGTTCCGCCGCAGTTAAAGCTCTCCAGGCTATGGGCGTACCTGTTGTTACATGGAACGGCAAAGAACAAGCTGCTGAACTTTTCCGTAATGCACGGTTGATTATTGACGGGATAGCAGGAACAGGACTAAAAAACGCCCTGGAAGGAATTCCGCTGGAGATGCTTCAGGCAATTAATGAACGGCGGAATGCTGCGCAATGCTGTGTTGTTTCCATTGACGTTCCTTCCGGTGCGTGCAGTAACCGGAAACCGGATTTCCCCATAATTCATGCTGATTATACATTGGCTGTCGAACCCCTAAAAACCGTACTGTATACTCCGGCCATTAGACCTTATTGCGGACAAATTATTCCGGTAAGGGGAATTTTCCCTGCCCGGTTATTAGAAAAATACATTGATGCAGAATTATTGCACTGGGAAGCCCAATGTAACGTTATTCCGCCTGTACCACCCGATGCTTACAAGTACAGCAGGGGAGTAGTAACAATTCACGCCGGCAGTCCCGGTACTTTAGGCGCCGCACGGATAGCGGCTGCCGGAGCTTCCGCATCGGGCGCAGGGATGGTTCGGCTTATACTGGATGATGATGTATACCCGGTTCTTGCTTCTGTTTTTGGCGGAATCATGGCGGTTCCCGCTTCAGGCGCTCTAGGTGATAAAAACAGCTTTGTTCCCTACTGTCTTTTGCTGGGACCCGGTTGGGGAAGAGGAAAAGACAGGCTTCCAATATTGCAGCAAGCGCTGAAAGCTGAAGAAACAGGTACCCCGCTGATTCTTGATGCCGACGGTATCTACCTGCTTAAAACCCTTATCCATGACATTACGGCCGAAAAACAAAACGATACTGTTTTTCACGGCAGGGCGATCCTGACACCTCATGCAGGAGAACTGGAAGCCTTTTCGGGAATTCCAAAGGAGCAGCTTCTTTCTGATCCTTTGCTTGTTGTTGAACAGGCAAAAAAACTCAATGCTGTTATTCTTTTTAAAAGTCATGTAATGATCGTAGCATCTCCTGACGGAAGGCTTGGCTTTATTGACGGCATGGATCCTTCGCTGGGCGCCGGAGGCAGCGGGGATCTATTGGCAGGATTATGCGCCGGAATTGCAGGCCGCATCCGGGCCGGCGAAAAGCCGGGGAAAGGCAGTTTTGATCCGTATTTGGTAGCGGCAGCAGCAGGTACCCTTCTTTTTGCAGCTGCCCGGCAAATGGGACAGCGTTTCTATGATCCGCTGGAATTGGCAGAGCCGGCGTCTGTTCTGGCCGGGCGTGCATGGCTGCCCGAGAAATCCGGATTTTCCTGAGGGCCTGACAATGAATAAAGATGAACTAAACGACGGCAGGGTTACATTTTATTATTCACGGGAAGAACGTTTAAAAAGAGCATCCAAGCCGGTGCGGGATATAAACAATCAGGTAACTCCGCAAAAGAAGGGTCTTTTTCGAACACTCACTGCCACAAAACCATTAACATTTCTTTTTATTTCCATTATTACCATTTGTGCAGCATTCTTAATAATGTCCCGTTTTTTAAATGCCGAGGGCGTCAGGGTAATTGGAAATAACACTATAACGGTTTCGGTGATTGGTGCCGGAGAAAATTCGTACATTACCGTAAAGAAAACTGTCCGGCAAAAATCAGGGCAGGGCGGTAATACAGGCATTGGTTATGCCGGTCCGGTGGATATTGCTGTTTCAGTCTCCGGAGAAGGAAACCCCATACATGCCGAACGGCTTTATTTTGGGCCTGAACAGGAAGAGATTTTCCGTATAATAGCGCCTTTTAGGGGCAAAAAACTTATTATCCTTATGGAAGCGGGTGCAGAACGGATTTATTTTACTATTTCATCCGAATGAGGTTCCATGAGGCTGTTCCAAAACTTCAGTATTTGGAACAAACGCACCTCTTTCTTTTTTTTTCATTTCATAATATACTTTAGAAGTTATGCTTCCTGTTTATTTGTTATCAGTTGTGCTAAATGCCCTGACCGGTATTATCTTGTCTTTTTGCCAAGAAGAACCGGAGGCAGGGGCGGTGTCTTTTAGTCTGAACAACGAGACGGTACGTCTTGTTATCGGAGGTTTAACATTTATTACAGGAATATTAAAAATTCTTTCACCGGTGCGCGGCAATGTTCCGGTTGTTGGAGATCTTTTTCCGGCCATCGTTGGTCTGGCCGGGGGCCTTATCCTGCTCTTTGATTTTTACCGCAGTAAAGCGCCGGATTCCATTGCTGTTGAACGTGTAGAACGTATTGTTGCAATAATTGGACGTAATAGAAAAATCTTTGGTTTTGTTTGTATCGCTGCGGCGGCGCTACACTTCATTTTTTACGAAATCATTTTTTTATAAAACGATATCTAATCACAAAGTTTCCTTCAAAAGCCCTGAAAGCGACGCCTGCTCGATCTATTGATTGTTGAACCATATAACTCCCCAGTTTTTGAGTTGTGTTTCCTCTGGTTTCAAAGTTATGGTGATAGGCAGTTGTTATGCCTATATCACACTTGTCGGTTAATGAAAAGAAGACACCTAACTTTGGTTTTATTGCAAAGCCTTTATACAAGGTGTCAACAAATGTATATCCCCCTTCGTGATGATCGACGGCAAAGCATATTGAAGGGCCAATGAAGAAACCGGCTGACAGGGTAATGTTATTAATGGGAAATACAACCTCCATGCCGGTATTGAATAATAACCAATGCTGAGTATAGCTGATGGCTAGTCCATTCCAGGGAATTTGGTCAAATGTGGAGTCCCACGGTATTAATAGAACTGCATACAAATCGTTAGGGCCATGTTGTGTATATCCGTTTTGTCCTTCAAAATTAAAGTACATATAATCAAAATTCAGGGAAAATTTTAAAATGAGTTTCCAAAAAGGAATTGAATAACCTGTTTCAAGATTAACAAGAAAGGATGCTTTTGTATGGTTTTCGTGGGAAGAAAAATTGGTTAGTGAACCAGGTTTGGTACAAGGTTCTATCCAATCCCGGTCTTCCATTATACCTGTTTCCATGGGAATTGCGGCTTTTAAGCCCAGGCCAACAAAAAAACCATGATTGTTAATCGGGTTTTTTAGCCCATAGTCCAGATCAATGCCAAAGTACAATAGTGGTTTTATTTCCCACTGAAGTTCACTTAGATAGTCGTTGCTGTTGCTGTTCTTATAAACAATTTCGTAAGATGTGCCGTAAAGAAATCCTATGTTGCTTGAAAAACTAAAACAATATTTATCGGTAAATGATGGTGACTCAGCGGCGGCAAATACTGAATTGCAGAGTAAAATGATGACTAAAAATGCAAAAGCAGCTATACTTTTTATAGAATGATTCATCGGTATTTAAAGATAATTATACTTCTTTTTTGGGTTTTTGGAATACCCGGATGTTCTCCAAAAGCTGATATTCAACCGCCTGTTAAAACGCCTTTATCTCGGTCAATTCTGGGTTATGGTGTTGTTAATGTTTCTTATACGCGGATTTATAATGAGCCCGGTAACGATGGAGTTTCGTTTGGTTATGTCCGGGAAAAAACCATTGTGACTGTTCTGGAGCGTCGTCTGGTAAAAGATGGAGAAAGCCAGCAATTCTGGGTGTTAATAGAAGGTAATTACAGGGGGTGGCTTCCCGAATCGGTAATAAAATTCTACGATAACGAAGGCAAAGCCCAAACCGCAGCTTCACAATAACTCTTTACAGCGGGGAGTCTAATTGTGTTCCCAATTGGCCACAGGCGCCGGAGACACCACGGCCGCGGCGGTATCTTTGAGTTACGGTAAGACCGCCTTTTTCCAGCATGCCTGCGAATTTTTTTACTTCTTCCGGTGTTGGCTGGCGAAGTTTTTTTCCTTCAAAATACAGTTCTTCTGCCGGATTCCATGGAATTAAATTTACAGCAATGTCAAGATTAAGGCAAAAATCAATCAACGCACGTGCATCTTCCTGACCGGTATTGATTTCCCTTAATAGTACTGTTTCTATGGTTATGCGCCGTTTTTGTTTTTTCTGATACTGGGAAATCGTTTCTTTAAGTTGGGGCAGAGGATACTTAATTATACCAGGCATAAGGCGTTCGCGAAGTTTTTCGCGTGCGCTGGCTATAGAGACAGCCAATTTTGTTTCAGGGCCGTTTATTGCCATGTCAGCAATTCCATAACAAATACCGACAGTCGAAACGGTGATTTTCCGCTTTGAAAGACAAAAACCCGCAGGATCGCACAGTATTTCCAGGGCTTTTCGCAAGGCATTCAGATTCAGCATTGGTTCACCCATTCCCATTACAACAACATTGGATATCCTGCAATCTTTTGATGTTTTTCGGAGCTCATCGGTTAAAAGTAAGAACTGTTCAATAATTTCAGAAGGCTTCAGATTACGGATAAATCCCATTGAACCGGTTTTGCAAAAAATACAGCCAATGGGACAACCGGCCTGAGTCGACAGACATGCGGTGTAATGAGTTTTTTTTAAGCTGTCAGTTTTCAATTTATTCTCGGGAATGGAAGCTAGTAACACCGTTTCTATCAAGGCGCCGTCTGAGAGTTCCATAACAAGCTTTATTGTCCCATCTTTGTCAAAATATTTTTTTTTGGGCTTGCTTCCGATTATGATTGAATGATTTTCCAGTGTTTTTATAAGGTCTTTTGGCAAACAGGTCATTTCCCTGAAATTCCTGGCACCTTGTTTTATTTGTGTAAATATCTGTTTGGAACGGTAAGGGGGTATTTTTTCCCCAGCCGAAACTGCATCAAGTTCTTCCGCAATTTCAGGAATTGTCATTCCTGAATACGGTTTTTTATTAGTTTTTGTAATGCTCAAGGAGTTCTGAAATTTTTGCATTTCTAAACCCTTGTTTCAGGAAATCCACCAGAGCTTCTATGGCCTGGTTTTTTTCTCCTTTTTTGTACCAGCAATCGGAAAGTTCTATATAAAGCCTGTAATTTTTGGGATCTTGCTGAATAAGATGCCGCAGGGATTCTATGGCTTCAAGATATTTATTCTGGGATTTGGCAACCAGGGCAAGGCCAAGAACCGCATAAGTATCGAATTCGATATTAAGAGCCCGTCTGTAGTAATTGCTGGCATTATCATGTTCTTCCAGGTTTCTGTAGGCATCTCCGGCCCTGGTAAGAATAACCTTGTTTCTGGGATCCTGTTCAAGTATGCGATTCCAGTATTCAAGTGAATTATACTGCTGATTCATTCCACGGTAACAGTCAGCAAGGCCGAAAAGTGCATAGAAATTATTGGAATCGCGTTCAAGGGCTTGTTCAAAATAAAAAATGCCTTTGTCAAATGTTTTTAGTTTCCGGTGGCAATTTCCTATGGATGTAAGTACACGTATGTCGACATTTTTCTGGTTTAGTTCAACCATCTTTAGCCAGTAGAATAATGCGTTTTGATATTCTTTAAAATCATAGTGTAAATGTCCAAGTCCGATAATTGCATAAGGATTGGAATTTTCCATATTAAGGACTTTTAAATAAACATCTTTTGAATGTTTAAAATCATGTACCTTACGGTATGCATCGGCAACTCTTGTAAGAACGGTAATATTTTTATCATCATGAAGAAGGTACTGTTCCCATATTTCAATTGCTTTGTGAAATTGATTTAAACTTTTATAACAATCTGCCAGACCGAACAGGGCATAGTTGTTTCCCGGATGAAATTCCAGGCAACGCAGGTAATACGACACCGCATCACGGCAGGCGCCTTTTTTTCTGGCCGTGTCTCCCAGACCTACAAGAGCATAATTATTAAAGCTGTCTACGTCCAGTATTTTACTAAAACATTCCAAAGCTTCGTTTAAACGATTTTCCCGTAAAAACTGGTAACCCAGTTTTGATAGATCAGATATATCCTGCATGGAACCTTCGCTCACATCTGTTTGCTCGGTGGAGTATGCCAGAGGGGAACCTTCGCTTACATCTGAGTTTGTATCAATGGGTTCTTCCGATTTGCTTCTTTGATCTTCCAAAACTGTTAATACAGTAGTATTGTCACTCATCTGCAACCTCTTCATTTAAAAAGTGCCGTATGATTTCTGACAACTGTTGAATGATGGGATTAGCTTTGGTACGATCCGGTGCTATCCAGTACATTTTTAATGCATCCAAAGGCCGTCCCTGGGATTTATAGTAATCTCCTACTCTGGAAAGGCCGTCCGAATAGCCAGTGGTTAAAAAAATTCGTCTGGCACCTTCTGTATCTCCGGTATTAAAAAGGATATTTCCTTTCCGGTTAAGCGCCGCTTTGGTACTGCCGTCAATATTTGGGTCGACAGTAGTTTTGACAAAGCCTTCCGGGCTTTCAAAACGTTCAAAAAATTTTTTAAAATCCATTTTTTAACCCTGAATCTTGCCTGTCCTATTATAATCCCCGTTAGCAGAAAATACAATGCAAGTACAATATACTAATTATTACTTAAATAATCAATTTTTTATGCTTTCTTAGTATTTTTTTCATTCGATTTACAAAAAAAATCAACTGCGGAATTTCCATAAAACCGGGAATCTTGCAATACAAGAAAATTTTGTTTGTCTTGCAAGTCTATTGTTTCTTTTTTCGGACGATGAATCATAAGCAAAGTACTTTCGTTTAAAAGACATGATGTTCCAATATTGATTAATAGTTCGTTTTTATACTGATATGCAAAGGGAGGATCACAAAAAATGTAATCGAAAATTTGCTGAGAACGCTTAATATACAGCTCGACAGGCATTAAGTGACAGCGTATATGGACAGGCGAAACAGAGCAATTTTTTATTAGTGTTTTAAGCTTTTGTTTGTCCGATTCCACGGTTTCCAAATGCAGGGCTCCGCGGGAAGCTGCCTCAAGAGCCATTATCCCTGAACCGGAAAAAAGATCCAGGAATGATGCACCTGTTATATCACCCAAAATCGCAAAAATAGATTCCCTCATTCTATCCATGGCAGGTCTGATTATTCCCGACGGGACAGAAATGGTTCTGCCTTTTAACTTCCCTCCGGTAATCCTGAGGGAAACCGCATGAACTTTCGTTCGGGATGTTTTTTTACTGTCCGGCGGAATATACCTGAGGATGGATCCCCTGTTGGAGGGAGGATTCATTAGCGGCTTAGCAGTTCATGAAGTTCGTCGTAACCTACAACCGGTTCCAGAGAGAGATGTTTTGTTTCTACAATTAAATCTTTAATGGAATTTTGTCTGTCCTGAGAACTGGATAACAACAGATTGATCTGTTGTTGTAGTTCCGGATATTGAATAACGGTGATATTTCCTTCACCATGGTCAATTTCGCTTAATACTTCACAAAACTGACGTTCGGTTTCGAGGAGGTTATGGTACTGTTCATCCCGTTCAATTAGACGGTATTTTTCCCTTAGATGGGCAAGTAAAACATTGAGACTGGAATTGATAAAATCAAGATCGTCCAGAGTTTTATGTAAAAACAGTTCGGTATCGGTATCCAGTATTAAAAGATCCTGAATCATCCTGATTCGCAGATTCAAAACAAAAATATTGTCTTCAAAGTTTATGTGTTTGTTCATTATCCTTATTTTCGGCATTTAAAAGGTGTCTATTGACAAGGTTTTTTTGATTTGTTAAGGTGTGTTTACCTCTTTATCCGTCTGTATGGGCGGATCATATTAGTCCGTAAGGAGGACCTAATGCGTCAGTATGAACTGACGGTCATCTTTCCTTTGGAAGAAGACCTGTATAAAGCCGGGAAAGAGACCGTTATAGCGGATCTTGCCGCCCAGGGAGCAGAAATTCTTAAAACCGATGAAGTCGGAGACAAGGATTTGGCCTATGAGATCAATAGGCGGAAAAGGGGACGGTACCTGCTCTTTACCATCAACTCTGATCCTGCCAAAATCAATACTCTGGACAGAGTTTTTAAGCTAAATGCCAACCTTTTACGTTACCTCTTTGTAAAAATCGAGGAATAGTATGGCTGATATTAATAATGTAGTGCTGGTCGGCAGATTAACCAGAGATGCAGAATTAAAGTATACCGCCGGAGGTCAGGCTGTATGCAAGTTCTCCATAGCTGTAAACCGCCGCCGGAAACAGGGTGAACAATGGGTTGATGAACCCAATTTTTTTGACATTGTGCTTTGGGGCAGGCAGGGGGAAACCCTTAATCAATACCTTGTTAAAGGCAAGCAGGTAGGAGTCGAGGGAGAACTCCGTCAGGATCGCTGGGAACAGGATGGGCAAAACCGATCAAGGGTTGAAGTAGTGGCGAATAACCTTCAACTTTTGGGCAGCGGCGCCGGTAATTCCACAGGAACTTCTTCCTTTGGAAACCGGCAGGAAAGCAAAGAAACGGTTGATAATGACGGTGATAATTTTAACGACGATATTCCTTTCTGAATTAACAGCAGGAGTTATAAGGAGAATAACAGATGTCTGACGATAAATATATGGAAGAACGCGGTTCCCGCCAGGATCGGGATCGGGGTATGGATATGCAAATGGATGGCCGGGATTTCGATGATAAAACCGGCAGGAGTAAAAGCAAAGTTTACTTTAAGAAAAAAATCTGCCGCTTTTGTACCCAAAAGCTTAAAATCGATTATAAGGACGCCGATATGCTGCGAAAATTTATAACAGAACGGGGAAAAATTCTGCCCCGCCGCATTACCGGTACCTGTGCCAAACATCAAAGAGCATTGGCGGTTGCAATAAAACGAGCCAGGATAATTGCCTTGCTGCCTTTTGTGGCTGAATGAAATCTAATTGGAAAAAACGGCTTTATCACTAAAAGAGGTACGGGCGATTTTTCCATAAATCTAAGGTAGCTGTTCCAAAATCCGGCATTTCGGAACGGTTTCGAATGGCAATTTGTAAATTGTGGAAAATCCTGAAGGACAGCGCTACGGTGTTTTTATGAAAAATGCTATTTCCCGGGCAGGTATTGCGGTTTTCAGCGCTGTTGTCAGTGTTGTTTGCATAAGGACAGGGTTTTTTATTTTTCTGTTTTTGTTGCCCCTGGCGCTTTCGGCTTTTTTGGCTGAATTAAACGCTACTTCCGGCGGCAGTTCTGTAAAAACCGCATGGGCTTCAGGAATTCTTGCGGTAGCGCTAAATACACTTGTTGGAATATGGATATTATTATTTCGGGAAGGGGATTTTCTTGTTTTTCAATGGAATACCTTGTATTACTCGGTAATGGTTTTGGTTTTTACCTGGATAAATGCTCCTCTGGGAAAATATTGGATGCATAAAGAAGTTCCGTTTCGTATGACTGCAGGAGCTGGTTTCTGTGTTTTGATTTTTTTACCTGTATTTTATTATGTGATGCATAACGATGAACTTCAGTTTCTTTTTGGACGTCAGCTTGAAGCATTTGGAACCATATCTTCAAATTCAGGGCAAACAGGTTTAACAACAGAAGAATTACTTTCTTCTGTTCTGTATGTTATTCTGCGGGGAGGTATACCTCTTTCCTGTTTGGTATTTTGGTGGGTCAACCGTCAGTTTGCTTTGTTGATTGGAAGATTTATGCGGCGTACCCATACAGTTCAGCGGGAAACAATCCTTGGTTTTCGAGCTCCGTTTTTTTTGATTTGGATTTTGTCTTTTTCTCTGGCGGCAATACTCCTTGGAAGAATTGGAAATATTGAACTTATGGATATTACCGGCTGGAACATATTGGTACTTTCTGCTACACTGTTTCTTGTTCAGGGCGGAGCAATAATGATGCATTTTCTTATGCGGTTACCGCCCTTGCCCCGCATTCTTATTAATGTAGGGATACTATTCTTGCTTTTCAGGCCTGGAATAAATATTGCTGTTTTAGGCTTGCTTGTTCTTCTGGGAGTAATGGAAAATTGGGTGCCATTTCGTGTACCTAAAGAATAAACCTCCCGCCCTGAAGGGCGAGGTATCAGTAATTGTTGCTTGATTTGCAAGGAGGTTCGTTCTGTAAGGAAATTATTTAACTGTGGGGTTTGCTACCCAATGTATCGTAAATGTTACAAGATTTAAACGCCCTAAAGGGCGGGGTATTAAACCCCACTGCGAATAATAATGCCGCAGTTTGCGGTAGCCGGTCACCCCTACTCCGGGGGTGTGGGACGGGTTTCTCGTACCCTGTGCCGGAAATAAATGTTCAAGGAGTTCGGTTATGAAGGTAATTTTAAACAAAGATCTGGCTACTCTTGGTGAAGAAGGGGATGTAAAAGATGTTGCCAAAGGCTATGCCCGTAACTTTTTGTTTCCCAGAGGAATAGCGCTTCCTTTAAATGAAAGAACTAAAAAGCTTTTTGAAGAAAGAAGAGAGGAGATCGAAAACCGCAAGGCTGTTAAAAGAAATGATGCGGCAAGTCTTAAAGAAAAGCTCGAAGCGCTTTCGCTGGTACTTGTTATGCCGGCAGGTTCGAACGGTAAACTCTATGGAGCTGTAACGGCTCAAACCATAATGGATGAACTTGTCAAACAGAGTTTTCAGATTGAGCGGAAAAGAATTGAAATTCCCGGCAATACGATTAAAAGCATTGGGAAATACAAGGTATTGATTAAGCTGTATGAAAATGCTTTTGCCGAATGTTCAGTTACCATAGAAGGCCAGCCGGTAAAAACGGAAACCAAAGCATCCGCCGCACCCCAAAGACGAGGCCGCCGTGATAATTCGTCCGGTCCAAAGGACGCAGCGAGCGAAAGTTCGCACAGTACCCCCCAGGACAATCAACCAAAGAGTGACACTGCAACTCCGGCTAATAACGTTGCTGAAGTAACAGCACAGGATAACCCTGTATTATCTGGTACAGAGAATTCCGGAACGGTTAATCCGGCGGATACGGCCAATAACGCAGAATAGCATGCCAGCCCCGTTAAAGGATAAGATTCCGCCTCATAATGAAGAAGCGGAACAAGCTGCCCTTGGGGCTATATTGCTTGATAACAATGCCATAGATGCTGCTCTCCAATATATCAGGCCCGATGATTTTTATACAAACGCAAACCGCCGGGTATTTCAGGCTGTTCTTAATCTACATAACCAGGGGCAGCAAAAGTCGGACATTATTACAGTTGTTGCCGAACTGCGCCGGATGGGAGAACTGGATGCTTCAGGCGGCCCGGCATATGTAGCTTCATTGACAAATGCGGTACCTTCCAGTGCAAATATCGATCATTATGCAAAGCTGGTTCAGGACTGTTCCTTAAGACGGGCATTGCTCCGGGTTTCTGCAGAACTGCATACCTCTTCTTTTGATGAGTCGACAGAAGCAAGGTTGATTCTGGAGGAAACCCAGCAACATATTTTTGAACTCGGAGAAGATCGTTTACGGTCCACGTTTAAAAGCAGTCTTGAAGTAATGAATGATGCCTGGAATGTGATAGAAAAACGTTATCGATCCAAGGAAACTTACACCGGAATACCTTCAGGGTTTGATGATTTGGATTCGATGACTTCTGGTTTTCAGAATTCAGAGCTAATTATCATAGGCGCCAGGCCCTCTGTGGGAAAAACAGCTCTGGCCCTGACCATGGCTTCACATATTACCATGAAGAAAAAGATTCCAGCGGCATTTTTCTCTTTGGAAATGTCAAGCCTTGCTTTGGGTTTACGGCTTGTATCTTCGGAGTCAAAGGTTCCGTCAGAAAAGATACGAACAGGCTTCTACTCCAGCCGGGAATTGGGTGACGTTCAGGAGGCTGTTGGCAGGATTTATGATGCCCCCCTTCATATTGCAGATACTCCGGGGATGAAGCTACTCGATCTCCGTTCACAGGCCAGACGATCCTGTTCTCAATACAATGTACAGATTATTTTTATTGATTATATCAGTCTAATTGGCTCGGAAAACAGGGAATTGCCGCGGCATGAACAGATTGCAGAGATATCACGATCGCTTAAAAACCTGGCCAGGGAACTTAATATACCCGTAGTGGCTCTTTCTCAGGTTGGCAGGGAAGCAGAAAAACAAAAAAGAGCGCCTAATCTTGCCGATATCAGGGAGTCCGGCTCAATCGAACAGGACGCGGATTTGGTAATGTTTCTCCATCGGGAGCGGGCGCCCGATAAGGAAACTGACGGCAATACGGAATTGATCATTGCCAAACAGCGCAATGGGCCGGTGGGGAAGGTAGATATTGTTTTTAATCCCAAGTGCGCCCGCTTTGAATCTCTGGCAAAAGGTTACCAATAGTGTTATAATATAATATAGGGAGGAATCCAATGGCATTTATTGACGAGTATGAATTTGATATTCTGGAGAACGAATCTGAAAAGCTGGTAATCGAAGAATTGGGCAAACAGCTGGACGATTACAAAAAAACAATCTGCAAATGCAACACATGTGTGGTAGACATGGCTGCCATGGCGCTTAATGCGGTAAAGCCTCTGTACAGGGTGTCGCTTTTAGGCACACAATATGCTGCACAGGCCATGAACGAACATTCTTATGCAAAAGCATTGAAAGATTCAGTAACCAAGGCGATAGAAAAAGTACGGAAAAACCCGGCTCACGATTGATTATGGGTTCATAAAATCCGCATCCTGAAGTTTCCGCAGTTGCACTATTAGTGTGGTCTCATCCAGTTTAACATCATTATAGGTGATTAATGATCCTTTTTTGATGTCCTTAAGCATTTCTGTATTTTTGTTTACCAGACCTATAGGGAGTATATTCCTCTCTTTTGCTTCTTTGGCGGAAATAAATGTTCCGCGTATGGTATAGCCGCCGATTCCATCAAGTTTTTCTCCGGCTTTAAGATCCCGTTTTGCAATAGTTCCTGTCTCGGCTATCAATCCGGCACATGGGACAATGCTTGGCACATGATCAATACAGGCCTTGGCAACGGTAAGCGGCGTTTCAAGGCTGGTTAAATGATATGGCCTGTAGAGTACATAGTTAGGCCCGTTGCCCATACTGAGGTACTCAAATACATGGTTAATATTGGGGAGTTTTGATGTGATAATTATAAACACTCCCGGCGCTATGCCATTAATGTATTCTACTGTCCTGTAACTGGAAAGAATTCCTCCTCTCCCCTCACTTTTTAGTGAAAGAATATCCGGAAGATCCTTAACCTGGCCTGCAGCGCCATGAGCGCCCATTATGTCTGGAAGAAAACCCGTGGCATTGGCCATGGCGGTCATTTCCACCATCGTTTTTGTTCCATCCTTAAAAGAACAGAGCATCTTGGCGCTGGTACCCTTGCGTTTTGCCTCTTCTGCCACGGTTTCCGGAGTGCATTCATAGTCAATAGCATTGTTTTTGCCCTTTCCTATTACCTTCACTTCAAAGCCCAGAGCATCGGCAAAATCGTAAAGTTCCATAACTGCTCCCGGTTCATCACCGGCGCTTCCCGAATAAATTACACCTGCATTGTTGGCCATTTTATAAAGAATATGGCCTATGCAAACATCGGTTTCCACATTAAGCATAACAATGTGTTTTTTATTGTTAATTGTACTTACTGCGACTTTGGCGCCTGTTTCGGGTATTCCGGTAGCATCCACAACGCAGTGTATTGCATGACATTCAGTTGCAAGTTCATAATTTGCGGAAACTACAAATTTGCCGGAATCAAGAAGCTTGTTTCCTTCTTCAACAGTTTCCGCACGGGCAAAATCTTTGCCTTCGATCAGGCCTGCATCTTTATATGCATTAATTGCGCTGTCCGGTACTACATCTGTTACCACTGCCGGACGCATTCCTTTCATTGACATCATCTGGCTTACCAAACCCCTGCCCATTTGACCGGCGCCGACAATACCCGCAAAAATGGGCTTTCCTTCTTTTTCAAGTTCTGCGAGTTTATAATTCATTCCAACCATTTCTAAAACATCCTTCGGTTAAGATAAGATCGCCATACAGTATGGCAGAACCATTCATATGTTGATAATATCAATATCTACCATCTATAATATCAAAAGTGACCGTACATGAAATAGCTGAGCTTGCCGGTGTCTCTATCGGAACCGTTGATCGGGTGTTACACAAACGAGGCAGAGTCTCGGCAGAGACAAAAGCAAGAGTAGAGTCGATAATTGAACAATATCATTTTACTCCCAATCCTATTGCCCGGCGTCTGAAGTTAAATCGGCCTTACCGTTTTTGTACGCTTACCCCCCGCAGGGATCAGGACGCAGGTTACTGGGGACAAATTATTGAGGGTATTGAACGGGCTGCCCGCGAAATCAGGACACTGGGTGTTGAAACGGAAATAGCTGAATTCGACAGGTATGATCCGCTGTCATTCAAAAAAATTTCCGACTCAATACGCGCCGGAAAGCCTGATGGATTGCTTTTTGCTCCTATTATGCCGAAACGAACAAAGTCTTTTGTGGAATGGTTCTGTACGGAAAAAATACCTATTGTTTTTGTGGATTCCGATATACCGGAAACCAGTCCGTTATGTGTAATAGGACAGGATCCTTTAAGCGGGGGTTACCTGGCCGGCCGGCTTCTCCATCTTTTTGCCGGTACCATATCGGAACCTGTGGTGGTACTGGACGCTCATGGCGATGATTATCATATAACCCGCCGCCGCGATGGTTTTTTAAATTACGCGAAAAAAAATGGTTTTCCTGTTATAGTCAAGGAATATTCAGACTACGAAGATTCTGAGATTTCGGTGGAGGAAATAACCATGTTTCTGCGTAAACACCGGCATCTTTCGGGTCTTTTTATAACAAATTGTATGGCCCATCGTGTAGCAGAAGCAATGTCCCGTATGTGGAGCAAAAGCCATCCTTTTCTTCTGATAGGATATGATCTTATCCCCGATAACCGGCGCTTGCTGCATGAAGGCAGAATTGACGCTATCATTTCCCAGCGTCCGGAAGAACAGGGAAGAGAGGCTTTGCTGACATTGTTCCGTTCTGTTGTTCTGGAACAGACAGTGGAATCAAGGCGGGAAATACCGTTGGATGTGTATATTCGGGAAAACACTCCGCTGAATTGAAATTACCTAATACTCGCCGACCGTAAGGATGCATTAAGCCAGTCTTTCGAATCAAAGGCAAAAAAATCTGTTGACAGAGTGAAGTTATTATGTTATACTGCGTGTACGTTAACGCAGTTTGACGTTATAAAATTATTTTAAGGAGAAATGAATATGAGCAAAAAGATTGTTTCTATCGTTCTGGCTTTGATTATCGCTGTTGTATTCATAGGCTGCGGCGGAGGGCAGAAATCGCAGGATACAGGCAAGGGTCTTATAGGCGTAGTAATGCCAACCCGTTCGGAAGAACGCTGGAATAAAGACGGTGAAGCAGTAAAGGCAGGTCTGGAAAGATTGGGTTATGTTGTTGATTTGCAGTTCTCGGATGATGATATTCCCACACAGGTTCGCCAAATTGACGACATGATCACCAAAGGTGTTAAAGTACTGGTAATTGCATCTATTGACGGATCGGCTCTTTCCAATCAGCTTGCAAACGCCAGTGCTGCCGGCATCCCTGTAATCGCCTACGACCGATTGCTGATGCAATCACCCAATGTAGACTACTATGTGTCTTTTGACAATTACAAAGTTGGTTTGCAAATGGGCGATATACTTATTACCGGTCTGAACCTGAACCAGGCAACAACGGCAAAGCCGGTTGTTATCGAATTATTTGCAGGTTCTCCCGATGACAACAATTCAGTCGGTTTCTATCAAGGTGCAATGGACAGATTGCAGCCCTTTATGGACAAGGGTGTAGTCAGAATTCCTTCCGGTCAGATAGACAGAGCGGTAGTCGGTACCTTGCGCTGGGATGCTGCGGAAGCTCAAAAACGTATGGAGAATTTGCTTTCTGCTTTTTATTCAGGAAGCGAGGTGCTTGACGGTATATTGTCTCCCTATGATCCGCTCAGTCTGGCCTGTCTTGAAGCATGCAAAGCTGTCGGTTACGGCAGTACTCCCGGCAAACCTCTTCCGGTAGTAGGCGGTCAGGACTGTATCGTTGCCTCCTGTAAATCAATTCTTGCAGGTGAGCAATACGCAACTGTCCTAAAGGACACCCGTTCACTTGGAGCAGCCACTGTTGTGCTGATTGATGATATTATGCAGGGTAAGGCAATTACCGGTTTGGATACTTCGAGCTACAACAACGGAGCAAAGATAGTTCCTTCTCTCCTGCTTGATTCTGTAATTGTAACCAAGGATAATCTTAAAGAGGCAGTAGTTGATACCGGGTATCATTCTGCCAGTGAAATTGGACTGTAGAGCAAAGGAAAGGTAGTGTATTGTAATAACCAAATTTTTACAATACATTTTCCTCAATTCATTCTCGCAGAGTCGCAAGGACGCAAAGATATCTAGGGAATTTGTAAATTACGTCAGAACCTTTGCGTTTCAGCGCCTTTGCGAGAGTTATTATGGGAAGTAAAGTATTATTTGTTTTATAAATGTATAATGTAAAAAGGAGCGTTTATGTCCGAAAAGGCCGCGTTACTTGAAATGAAAAATATTACTAAGACTTTTCCCGGAGTAAAGGCTCTTGATAATGTTAACCTTTTGGTAAAACAACGCGAAATACATGCCCTTGTCGGAGAAAACGGCGCCGGAAAATCAACATTGGTAAAAGTATTGTCAGGGGTATATCCCCACGGAACTTATGAAGGCGATATTGTTTTTGACGGTAAGCATTGTGCTTTTTCCGATATCAAGCAAAGTGAAAAAACAGGAATTGTAATAATACATCAGGAACTGGCCCTTAGCCCTTATCTTTCCATAGCGGAAAACATTTTCCTGGGAGACGAGCGGGCCAAATACAATATTATTAATTGGAATAAAACGCGCGACGATGCGCTTATTTATATGCAAAAATTGGGGTTGGAAGAAAACCCGAATTTACAGGTGAATAAACTGGGTGTTGGCAAGCAGCAGCTTGTGGAAATTGCCAAAGCCCTTGCCAAAGATGCAAAAATCCTGATTCTGGATGAACCTACGTCGGCCCTTAACGAGAAAGATAGCGAACACTTGCTGCAAATTCTGCGGGAACTGAGGGATCAGCATGATATATCATCAGTGCTGATTTCCCATAAATTGAACGAAGTAGCAGCAGTGGCGGATAACATAACAATTCTGCGGGATGGTAAAACAATTGAAACGCTGAATGTAGAAAGAAAAACTGATGGCACAGCATCGATTAGCGAAGAACGAATTATCAAAGGAATGGTAGGCCGTGAAATTACCGACCGTTTTCCCAAACGGAATACTCCGGTCGGCGACATTGTATTTGAAGTAAAAAACTGGACAGTTTACAATCCCGATAATCCTGAACGAAAAAAGCTGGACAATATTAACATTACCGTTCGTTCCGGAGAAGTGGTGGGATTGGCTGGTTTGGTCGGCGCAGGACGTACTGAGTTAGCCACCAGTGTTTTTGGCAAGTATTACGGTGATAATATCAGCGGTGTTACGATGATTAACGGCAAGGAAGTAAATCTAAACTCAATTCCAAAGGCAATTGAACAGGGGCTTGCCTACATGACCGAAGATCGAAAGGAATTCGGACTTGTACTGATAGGAACCGTTAAAGAAAATACTACTCTGGCAAAACTGGAAAAAATAGCCAAAGGACGCATAATCAACGAACACGAAGAAATCGTAGTGGCCGAGAATTACTGTAAAAAACTCAATACAAAAACGCCGTCGATTTTACAGTTTGCAGGAAACCTTTCCGGCGGAAACCAGCAAAAGGTTGTATTGGCAAAATGGCTTTTTTCAGATCCCCGGATTCTCATTCTTGACGAACCGACCAGGGGTATCGACGTAGGTGCCAAGCACGAAATCTACATGATAATAAATGACTTGGCAGCACAGGGTATTGCCTGTTTGTTAATTTCCAGCGAAATGCCGGAAATTATCGGCATGTGCGACCGGATCTATGTTATGAGTGAAGGAAGAATTACCGCAGAAATGGAAGGCAAGAAGGCGACGCAGGAAGAAATTATGCGTAATATCCTGTCTAACTGATATAAGGAGGAATGATGAATACCTTATTGGTACTTATAAAGAAAAACGCACGGCAATACGGCATGGTTTTTGCACTTGCGGCCGCAATGATCTTATTGGGTATTCTTACCAATGGCATATTCTTCAGGCCGGTGAATCTGACGAACCTGGTATTACAAAACAGTTATGTACTGGTTCTTGCTGTCGGCATGCTTCTTTGTACCATTACCGGTAATGTTGATCTTTCGGTAGGATCTGTTATCTGCTTTGTTGGCGCAGTATGCGGCGTAATGATTGTTGATATGAACATAAATCCCTTTTTAACAATATTTGTAGCGCTTTTAATGGGGGCGGTTATAGGTATGTGGCAGGGGTTCTGGATTGCATTTGTTCATGTCCCGCCGTTTATTGCAACGTTGGCAGGTATGTTAATATTCCGCGGTCTTGGACAGGTTATTTTAAGGGGACAGACAAAAGCGCCGTTTCCGGCGGAATTTCAGGTAGTAGCATCCGGTTATATTCCGGATCCTCTGGGAGGTCTTTCTATAGGAGGAACAAAATTACATCTCTTTTCCATTGTAATTGGACTTTTAATAATAGCTCTTATCATCGTTAACGAAGTCATCAGGCGTAAAAAGCAAAAGGAGTATAATTTTGACGTGCTGCCCGGCGGTATCTGGATAATCAAGGTTACGGCGATTGCAGCTATACTTATGGCCTTTACCATTGTATTTGCCCTGTACCGGGGATTTCCGAATATTTTGGTTGTCCTGGGTTTTCTTATCCTTGCATATCAGTTTGTTGCCTCGAAAACAATACAGGGACGGCACATTTACGCTTTGGGAGGGAATGTAAAGGCAGCAAAACTTTCCGGTATCAAGACTGAATGGGTAATGTTCTGGATCTACACCAATATGGCTGTCCTTGCATCGGTAGCAGCTATAGTCTTTTCCGCCCGGTTAAATGCTGCCACGCCGAAAGCAGGCCAGGGTTTTGAGTTGGACGCTATTGCTGCATGTTACGTAGGGGGGGCAGCAGTTACAGGCGGCATCGGCACTGTTATCGGGGCAGTTGTAGGCGGTCTTTTTATCGGTGTTTTGAATAATGGCATGTCAATTCTGGGAGTAAGTACCGACTGGCAGCAATCGATCAAGGGTTTTGTACTTTTGGCAGCTGTTGCATTTGATCTTTATTCCAAAAGAAGAAGCGGTAAGTAGAGCTTGTTCCACCTGACCACTTAACAATGTAGTCGGATGGAACAGCCGCAGTAAAAAAATAAGAAAAACTTTATTGACAAGTTGGTATTAATGTGATATTATAAAAAAATGTGTACGTACACGCAATGTTGAGTACGTTTCGCAAATATTATGAAAGGAGACAGCAAATGAGAAAAAAAACTATTTTACTCCATCTGGTATTAATTATCGTATTGGGAGTGGTAGTTGCAGGCTGCGGAGGCAAAGGAGCCAGCAGCGCGAGCGGACCAAAAGATATCAGAATTGGCTTTGCACAATGTAAGGCGGATGAGTCTGACTGGCGCATGGCGAACACCAGGTCCATGCTGGATACATTCAAAGGTCCAGGTTATCAGTTAACCCTTTCTGATTCGAACAACGATGCAGCAAAACAGGTTGCCGACGTGCAGGGCTTTATTGATCAGGAATATGACTACATCGTCATCGCCGCCGTCAATATGGACGGCTGGGACACTGTTCTCAGGAATGCCCAGGCTGCAAAGATCCCCGTTATCCTGGTTGACCGTAACATCAACGCTCCCCAGGATCTCTGGACTAGCTATGTAGGTCCTGACTTTAAAGTAGAAGGCGAAAAAGCCACCGCCTGGATGGCAAAGCATTTCGGCAGCAACCCGGTCAATGTTGTAAACCTTCAGGGACAGCTTGGTTCGGGCGCTCAGGTCGGACGTTCCGCAGCTCTTGATGACGCCATTGCCTCCAACAGCAACTGGACACTCGTTGCACGGCAGACAGGTGAATGGAGTACCGATGTTGCAAAGCAGGTTATGACATCGTGGATTCAGCAGTACGGCAGCACGATCAACTGCGTGTATGCCGAGAATGACAACATGGCTGACGGCGCTATCCAGGCGCTTCAGGAAAGAGGCATTAAGGTCGGCGGAGCTGACGGCGTGGCGATTATTTCTTTTGACGCCAACAGGCCATATCTCCAGATGACCCTTGCGGGCCTTATCAACTGTAATGTTGAATGTAACCCACTGCACGGGCCCAGAGTCAAGCAGATCATCGACAATCTTGAAAGCGGCGGACAGCCCAAGAAAATTGAAATCATTGACGAAGAAGCTTTCTACTGGGATACAATCACCCAGGCGATTATTGACGCCCGCCAGTATTAATTAGATTTTTTTCAGTTCAGGGAATCCGGATAGCTTTGGATCCCTGAACTGATATTTTTTTTAAGGCGGCATGGCTCTATGAACACGGAAAAATCTGCACAAAACGATAACATTTTAAAAATGACCAATATTGGGATATCCTTTCCCGGTGTTCGTGCGCTTAATAAGGTTGACTTTACCCTGCGCCGCGGCGAGATCCATGCCGTTATGGGCGAGAATGGCGCCGGAAAATCGACGCTTATTAAGGTATTAACAGGTGTCTACGTAATGGATCAGGGAAACATCTGCCTTGAAGGAAATCAAGTGCATATAGGGTCTCCCCAGGATGCACAAAAACACGGGATAAGCACCGTTTATCAGGAAGTAAATCTTTGCCCGAACCTTACTGTTGCGGAAAATCTTTTCCTTGGCCGTGAGCCGCGCACGTCGGGCTTTATTGATTGGAAGAAGATTCATAGCAATGCAGCAGAATTATTCATGAAACTTAATATCCAGGTATCTCCCACGGCGCAGTTGGATAGCTGCTCCATTGCAATCCAGCAGATGATAGCGATAGCACGCGCTGTAAGCATAAATTGCAAAATTTTGATCCTTGACGAACCAACCTCATCTCTTGACGAACATGAAGTGCAAAAGCTTTTTGCGCTTATGAGACAGCTTAAACAACAAGGTGTTGGAATTATTTTTGTTACACACTTTCTCGACCAGGTATATGAGATTACCGATCGTATAACGGTGCTTAGAAACGGAGAATTGGTTGGTGAATTCAGAACAGAAAACCTGCCTCGATATCAGCTTGTGGTAGAGATGATAGGAAAGGATATTAATGAACTTAGTAATCTTAAGGTAGATAAAAAGGATATTAATGAATTTGAAGGCGAGGCGCCTCTTGTAGAGGCTCATAATTTTTCAAGCGGAGTTTCCAGGATAGCCCCTTTTGATCTTAAACTGTATAAAGGCGAGGTTGTCGGTTTCAGCGGTCTTCTGGGTTCCGGCCGAAGCGAACTGGTGCGTTCAATATACGGCGCTGACAAGGCTACTCACGGAAATCTGTTTTTAAAAGGCGAAAATATAAAGATAAAAAAGCCCATTGATGCTATGAAACAGGGAATGGCATATTTGCCCGAAGACAGAAAAGTTGACGGTATTATTTCCGACCTTTCAGTCAGGGAAAATATAATTATTGCCATGCAGTCAAAACGTGGAATTTTTAAAAGGCTTTCCCGGAAAGAAATGGAAAAGTTTGCCGACGAATATATTAAACTGCTAAGCATTAAAACTCCGGGCCGGGAAACGCCGGTTAAAAGCCTGTCCGGCGGTAATCAGCAAAAGGTTATTCTGGCGCGATGGCTTCTTACCAATCCTGAATTTATGATACTGGATGAACCCACCAGGGGAATTGATGTTGGTACAAAAACGGAAATTCAAAAGCTGATAATAAAACTTGCTTCCGAAGGCAAAAGCGTTGCCTTTATTTCTTCAGAGCTGGATGAGATGCTGCGTACCTGTTCGAGGATGGTGATTATGCGTGACCGCAGTAAAGTTGGAGAACTCTCCGGAAAAGACCTTAATCAGGAAACAATAATGCGGACAATAGCAGGAGGGGAACATGCCTAAGCATATGCCTGAATCCAAAGGCGGTAACAGGCTGTTAGAAAAAATTTCAATTCCGTCTTTCAGGATGATACGAAGAAACCCTATAGCTTTTTCATTGGCGGTTTTATTTATCGTCATGCTTCAGAATATTATTACCACCCCGACATTTTTCCAGATTTCAATAACCAACGGACTTCTTACGGGTTATATACCAATTATTCTTGATGATGCCAGCAAGCTGGTAATTGTTGCGCTTGGCATGACTCTGGTTACAGCGGTATCCGGAGGGCAGGATATCAGTGTAGGTTCCATTATGGCGATTTCAGCCGCTTTCTGCGGTTTGCTGCTGAATGGACCGGAATACAGAACCGATGTTTTTCACAGCCCATACGCATTAGCCATACTTGCCGGACTGCTGGGCGGTGCTGCATGCGGCGCTTTTAACGGTTTTTTGGTAGCGGTTTTAAAAATCCAGCCAATGATTGCTTCGCTTATTCTTTTTACCTGCGGGCGTTCGATTGCAAAATTAATCACTCATAGTCAAACTGTTTATATTATGAACCCGGTGTATAAATATCTGGGAGTTCAGTTGCCCGGCATTCCGATAAGAACGACAATTATTGTTTCCATTGCAATGGTCATTATTGTTTCTCTTGTTGTAAAACTTACAAGTTTAAAAATCAATATTGAAAGTATAGGCATTAACAGTTCGGCCTCTCGTCTTGTTGGCATTAACTCCACGCTTATTAAATTTATGGCGTTTGTTATGTGCGGTGTGTTGTGTGCTGTAGCAGGCCTTATGGGGTCGAGCAGCCTTGGAAGCGTTAATTCCGATGAATTGGGCAGGTACATAGAATTGGATGCCATTTTGGCAGTTGCTTTGGGCGGTACACTGCTGGGCGGAGGAAAATTCACCCTTGCAGGATCGGTTATTGGGGCATATACCATTCAAACTATTACCACAACATTGTATGCTATGCAGGTACGTGCCGATCAGTTGATGGTTTTTAAGGCAATTATCATTGTTGTAATTATCGTTATCAGCAGTGAGGTGTTTAAAGATAAGATTATTCAGTTAACCCGTAAAAAAAGTTTAGCGGAGGGATGATACAATGGACAATACAACGCCGCATCTTTCCATAAAACATAAAAATCTGAATAATGCGGGAATTTTGCTGATAATCACCATAACTCTTTTTCTTATCCTTTACATAACTTCCATAATAATGTTCAGAGAAAACAGCTTCGGAAAATATGTAATATTTTTCAATACGTTTTTTAACGAAAAACCGTATCTGTTGGCGATTTCTCTTGGTTTGACTGTTGTTATGATATCCGGGAGCATAGACATATCCGTTGGCGGAGTGGTAGGGCTGGTCGCTATGGTTATCGCCGTTATGCTTACAGAACACGGAATAAGCGCAATATGGACAATTCCTGCGGCATTGGGTATAGGTTTGGCGTTTGGTATAGTACAGGGTTTACTGGTTGCCTATATGAAAATCCAGCCGTTTATTGTAACATTGGTCGGTATGTTTTTTGCACGCGGCATGATCAGCGTTATAAGACCCGTATCTGTACCTATAACAAATACAACATTCCTTGGTTGGTCCGATGCAAAGTTGTACATTCCGTTTTTATACAATTTACGCCGGAACGGAACCCATGATGTTGCATATCTTGTTCCGGCAGGAATCGTTGTTCTGGTTGTTTTAATTGTAATAATTATAGTATTTAAATATACCAGATTTGGACGTTCTCTTTATGCTGTCGGAGGCAATGCACAAAGCGCTTTGTTAATGGGCATTAATCCGAAAAAAACAAAATTCCTGGCACATGTGCTGTGCGGTTTATTGGCCGGTATCGGAGGTTTGGTTTTTACACTTGGTATGCCGTCCGGCAGTCCAGATTACGGGCGGGGTTATGAAATTCACGCCATTTCGTCAAGCATAATTGGCGGTGCAATGTTAAGCGGCGGTGTAGGCCTTCCCATAGGTACATTTTTTGGGGTGTTGATAAATCTGCTTGTACAACGTGTAGTACCAATGCTTGGCCTTACTGAGGCGTCCTGGCCTACAATTATTACGTCGGCATTTTTGTTTGCATTTATAGTTCTGCAGAGCGTGTTGTCCATTGTCAGTAAAACAGACGGCGGCGTAACTCAGTTCCTGCCCGCTTGGCTGCGTTTAAAAAGTAAAAAGTAAAAAATACAATAATTTTAAGAGAGGATGATTATGGATCTTAAGCACTACGAATTTTGGTTTATCGTTGGAAGTCAGGATCTGTATGGGGATGAAACCCTTAAACAGGTTGCGGAACATGCCCGTATTATAGCGGATGAATTCAGCAAAGATTCGCTGCTTCCCGGTACAGTGGTTTTAAAGCCCACGGCAACAACACCGCAGGCAATTCGCGGACTTTTTGAAGAGGCCAATGCCGCGGAAAAATGTGCCGGAATTATTACCTGGATGCATACCTTTTCGCCGTCAAAGATGTGGATACAGGGTCTGACAGCAAACCGCAAACCGTTGCTGCATTTACATACTCAATTTAACCGGGACATTCCCTGGTCTTCCATAGACATGGATTTTATGAACCTGAACCAGTCTGCCCACGGCGATCGGGAACACGGACATATCCATGCAAGAATGCGGCTTAAGCGCAAGGTAGTAGCCGGATTCTGGCAGGACAAGGAAGTACGCCGCCGAATGGGTGTGTGGATGCGGGCAGCTTCCGCCTGCCTTGACGGCATGAATTCAGTAGTACTCCGTCTGGGAGATAACATGCGGGAAGTTGCGGTAACCGAAGGAGACAAGGTAACAGCGCAAATCAAGTTCGGCTGGCAGATAAATACCTGGGGTATCGGAGACCTGGCTGCCCGTTATGCGAAAGTCAGCGATACGCAGGCGGAAGCTCTTGCAAAAAACTATGCCGCTTCTTACGAACTTGCATCTGAACTTGCCCAGCCGGGAAATGCCCGCAGCGCCATGCTGGAACAGGCAAAAATAGAAATTGCCCTGAAAGAAATGCTTGAAACAGAGCACGCCGGGGCTTTTACGACTACCTTTCAGGATCTTCACGGTTTGCCGCAGCTTCCGGGACTGGCTTCACAGCGGCTTATGGAACAGGGCTATGGTTTTGGAGCCGAGGGTGACTGGAAACAATCCATGCTTACCCGTTCTGCAAAAGTTATGGCTTCGGGTCTGCCCGGCGGCGTTTCTTTTATGGAAGATTATACCTACCACTTCGAACCCGGTAACGAATCGTCTCTTGGCGCTCATATGCTTGAGATATGTCCTTCGATCGCACAGGGTAAACCCCGTATTGAAGTACACCCTCTTGGAATCGGCGGAAAGGGGGATCCGGCACGCATGGTGTTTGATGCCGCTCCCGGTCCTGCAGTATTGGCGACTCTCGTGGATCTTGGCGACCGTTTCCGGATGATAGTCAACGAAATTGAAACCGTTAAAATTGAAAATGCTATGCCGAAACTGCCGGTTGCCCGTGCTCTTTGGAAGCCTTATCCCAGCTTGAACGAAGCCGCAGAAGCCTGGATACTTGCCGGCGGAACACATCATTCGGTGTACGCTGCCGCCCTTACAACAGAGTATTTCAGGGATTGGGCGGAGATGAGCGGCATTGAGTTTGTACTCATTGATCGCTATACAAAGCCGGATCGGTTAAAAGATGAACTGCGCTGGAGCGAGGCTTACTGGTCAGGACGGTAAACCATGGACGCATATAAAACCCTGAGGGAAGAGGCTTTTGAAGCGAACCTTGAAATAAAAAAGCAGAATCTTGCCATTTACACATGGGGTAATGCTTCGGCATTTGATCCGGACAAGGGGGTTTTTGCCATTAAACCGTCCGGAGTTCCCTACGATGAATTAAGTCTTGAATCTATGGTACTGGTTGATCTGGCGGGTAAAGTTATTGAAAGTAGTCTTAATCCCTCTTCCGACACCAAAACCCACCAGGTCTTGTATCGGGAATTTTCCGGCATTAAGGGCATTACACATACCCATTCGCCTTATGCAGTAGCCTGGGCTCAGGCACATAAGCCGGTTCCGGTATTTGGCACAACACATGCAGATCACGGAACAGAGGAAGTTCCCTGTACGGAATTCATGAGTCCGAAAGCTGTCAAAAACGACTACGAGCTTGAAACTGGGAATCTGATTGTTGAAAGCTTCAGAAAGAAAAAATTGAATTCAATCCATGTAAACATGGTATTGGTAGCAGGTCATGGGCCATTTACCTGGGGAAACAGCGCAGCTCAATCGGTGTATCATGGTGCGGTACTTGAGGAAATCTGTAAAATGGCGTTTCTTACATTGCGGCTTGATCCACAGGCAAAACCGCTGCCTGAACATATCATCAAAAAACACTGGGAACGCAAACATGGGCCGGATGCATATTATGGACAGCAATAGTATAAAAAAACATACGAAACTTGAATTCCGTTGTGTAATAAAATGATAAGGAGTTAAACATGGCGGAATATGTACTGGGAATTGATGACGGCACAGAAAGTATTAGAACCAGTATATATAAACAAGCGGGAAGGTATCCGGTTCTATCATGGCGATCACCACCCTAATTTTGTAAAAAACTTCCTAAAGTGTTTTCCGGAATTCCTTTACTTTGTCCATAAATTCCTTTACTCGTGCTTCATCTACAGGATTGAAAAACTTGCCGTCTTTTTTAAAGGTTGTACCGGTAACAGCCCCATCGGCAACAGAAAGCTGTTGCTCAATATTGGAAAGCCTTACGCCGGTATTTGCAAAAACCGGCGTATCGCCTGCTACTGTTTTAACAGACTTTAGGGTTGAAGAATCTGTTTCAGCGCCTGCGGTAAGGCCTGAGACACATAATGCGTCGGGAAGATTGTTAAATACCGTGGAACGGGCAATATCTTCAAATTTTCTTCCGCCAAGGTATACGGCGGCTTCAGGGACTATATTAAAGAGGAGTTTAACTTTTTGCGCTCCAAGTCTGTATTGATGCCGGATTACTTCGCCCGCATTTGTATTCCAAAGGCCGAAATCGGAAGCATACACACCGGTAAAAATTTCACGTACAAAGTATGCGTCAGTTGCCATAGCCAGGTCTATAGATGCCATTGGATCCCATAAAACATTTACTCCATGGGGAATGGTGATGTCTTTTTTCAGTTCGCCGATAATCCTTGCCATGGCCGTATAGGTAACCGGTTCTACTTTGGTAAGGTAGGGCAGACTGAATTCATTGGAAAACATTACAGCATCCACACCTCCTCTTTGTAGAGCAAGAAGATCGGCCCGGGCTTTTTCAATAACCCAGGGCATACCTTTTTCACAGTCATATCGGGGATCTCCGGGCAAAGCCTGGAGATGACACATTGCAATAACCGGTTTTTTTACCTTAAAAACATCTTCGAGCCAGCTCATTTTTTCCTCCGGAAAAGTCTTTTTGTATATGACATTATAACATAGGATACAAAACTATAGCAATTGAAATATCATCACTATTAGCGGATTGTATGCCGTTTTGGGCTTGTCTCAAAACTGCCAGGTGAGTCGTGCTTCACCACTTTGCTATCTTCGCGTTCTTTGCGAGAAAATATTTACAAGTCAGATAACGAGAAATTTATAGCAATTATTTGGCGTACTTAAACTCCCCGTTATCCTCACATGCCCAGAAGTCGGCATAGCTTACTTTCCACGGGCTTTTTCCCAGCTTGTCTATGGGGATTTTGTTTTTAATCAGATGCTGCCAGTGGCCTTTGCCGCCTATATCACCCTGATACACAATGCCAACCGGCACGCCGTCGCGAAGAATTATCTTCTGGTAGTTCCTGCGATCTTCGCGGATAAGGACATCGTCCCCTTCCTTTGGGTTAAACTCACCCACGGAAAGCGTTGCAAGGTCAAAGAAATTCACCGTGTTCTTGATTGCAAAGCGATCTTCGTAGTTAAGGTTCCACCCGGAGATGTTCCGCCCGACAAGCTGTCCCTGAATCTGAGCGTTGGGCCAGATGCCCGACAGACCCGCAGCATCGCCGCAGGCATAGATGCCCGGAACGCTGGTTTGCAGCTTGTCGTCCACCACAATGGCTCTTTCTGTTTTGATAACGCCGACGGCATTGGCGTCATTGCTTCCGCAAAAACCAATGGCAGGGCGCACACCGACGGCAAGAATTACCATGTCGCAGGGAATCGATTCACCTGACTCAAGTTCTACGGAGTTCACGGCATCGGCATTACCCTTGGTGTTTACCACTTTTTTCGCAAGGAGGAATTTTACTCCGTGGCTTTCAAAAAGCTGCTGGTAGCTTTCCGCAGCATGGGCGTCAAGGTTGATCGCCAATATGGTGGGAAGCATTTCCACAACGGTTATATCAAACGTTTTCCCAAGCTTTTCTCCCAGTTCCAGTAATCCCGCAACGGCATCCAGGGCAACAAGGCCGGCGCCAATTACGGCAATCTTCTGCGCGCCTTTTGCCGCATCCGCTATTGCCCGTGCGTCGGACAAATGCCGGAGACCGTACACATTTTTCGCCGTCTTTAGATCGCCGACAGGCGGCGTAAACGAATTGGAACCGGTCGCAATGATAATTGTATCGCCCTGGGCGATTTTCTCTTCACCGCCGTATACCGTCTTGGTTTCTCCGTCGATGCGGGTTACGGTCTTTCCTTTAATCCAGCTAAAACGCCGATAGCTTAAAAGGCCGTCGTTAATAAAATTGATACTTTCCGCTGTCCGTTCGCCTGAAATAAACCGATGGAGCATACAGCGTGAATACACTTCGGTGTCTTCGGAAATCATCACAACGGTGTCGTCTTCTGTTTCCTTTAGCAGGGTTCGTGCTGCGGCAACTCCGGCCGCCCCTGCGCCGATTATCACGTGGTTCATAAAGCGGCCTCCTGCCAGAACACTTCTTCTACATGCAGCGCCTTTTTGGGGCAGGACCTGACGCAGTTTGGGTTAAACTCATCGTCTTTGCAAAAATCACACTTAATAATTTCCCTGTTGGTATGGTTTGGCTTAACATTCCCGTAAGGGCAGTTCATAACGCACATAAAACATTTGCCGCAGCGTTCCTTGTCGTACAGCACCTGCCCCGTCGAGGGGTCTTTTTTCAGCGCACCGGACATGCACGCGTTAACGCAATCGGGAACCGGACAATGACGGCAGAACACCGGAACATAGCCACCCTTGCCGTCTGCGGTAATTTCGTGCCGTGCGGTGTTTGCCGGATCGGCCAGGTTAAGGTCGTAGATCGAACCCTTAATCACCTGCCCCTGATTGTTAAGGCGATGAGCATTCATACAGGCAAGGCTGCAATTCTTACAGCCGTCGCACTTGTCCCTTTCGATAAATATTCGT
>Ga0082212_10002076_pt1 | contig 29460 bp, 22 predicted proteins | sample TergutNt197P3_FD_71548 | JGI IMG/M metagenome (GOLD analysis project Ga0082212, IMG submission 71548) | Neocapritermes taracua P3 segment gut microbial communities from Petit-Saut dam, French Guiana - Nt197 P3 | ecosystem: Host-associated > Arthropoda: Insects > Digestive system > Gut ...
GCGGTTCAACTTTTTGTAGTTGAACTGCTATGCCAGGATTTGTTTGCAAATCATGGCCGTTTGTTGTTCATAGGCGGGCTTGGCTCGTCGTCAATGAACAACAAAAACGTAAATAGCTATATAGCTATTTCGAGCAAAAAAATGCTTGCTCAAATGCTACAGGTATTCACCAATGCAACCAATGCAATTCGGTATCGACCGTTTGATTTCAGAGCCAGACCTGCGAAAGCCACTGTCTGGCAAGCGCATTGCCCTATTGGGCCATCCTGCGTCTGTAACTATGGATTTGACACATTCCCTGGATGCCATGGCTGGACTGCCCGAAATTCGGCTGACGGCTGCCTTCGGCCCTCAACACGGACTGCGCGGCGAAAAACAGGACAACATGGTGGAATCCCGGGATTATTTTGATCCCATCCACAACATTCCCGTATTCAGCCTCTATGGGGAGGTGCGAAGACCCACTGCAAACATGATGGACTCACTTGATGTAATTCTGATAGACATTCAGGACCTTGGTTGCCGTGTCTATACATTCATCACTACCCTGCTCTACGTACTGGAGGCTGCGGCTACTCACCACAAGGAAGTATGGGTGCTGGATAGGCCCAATCCGATTGGGAGAATGGTAGAAGGTTTTTTACTGGAACATGGGTGGGAGAGCTTTGTAGGAGCCGACAGGTTACCGATGCGCCACGGGCTGACAATGGGTGAGTTGGCACGCTGGTTTATCAAATCCCACAAACTTGATGTCAATCTGTCCGTAATTGAAATGGCGGGCTGGAACCCCGATTCTGCACCGGGTTTCGGCTGGCCCCTGATGGAACGCGCTTGGGTCAACCCAAGTCCTAACGCCCCAAACCTATGGATGGCCAGATGCTACCCGGGAACGGTGATGCTGGAGGGCACTACTCTGAGCGAAGGCAGGGGTACTACCAGACCCCTGGAATTATTTGGCGCACCTGACATTGATGCAGGGAAGATTTTGAAATATATGGATAAGGTTGCACCACAGTGGCTGTTGGGCTGCAAATTGAGACAATGCTGGTTTGAACCTACATTCCACAAGCATGTAAGTAAACTATGTAACGGCATCCAGATTCATACGGAATTACCCCACTATGACCCCCTGGCTTTCAGGCCGTGGCGACTCATGGCCCTTGTCTTTAAGGCAATAAGACAGATATATCCAGGCTATGAACTATGGCGCGACTTCCCCTATGAATACGAGAGCAACAGACTGGCCATAGACCTGATCAACGGCGGTCCCCGCCTCAGAGAGTGGGTGGATGACCCGGGTTCCAGGCCTGAGGATTTAGATGAAATGGCCCACACCCAGGAAAGCGAGTGGCGGGAGAAAATGACCTGGTATTAATTCTCCATAAGGCAACTCAACATCAATATTGAACCTCCCCAGTGGCGCAGGTGCTGGCCGAGACGGGCGCATTACCAATGGCATCACGCGGCTCTCGTTGGCCTTTAGCTCAAAGTACGCCTGGCGAACAAGAACGCTGCCGTCATCCTGGCGATTGCCGGTGGTAAGACAATAAGAGCCTGGCTCCAAGGGGATACCAGCCTCAAAGTATTCCCAGGGCTTACCCTCATAGTCCAGTGTCTGATAGCGGCCGTCCTTGTATCGGGCCAATGCAAAGTGGGAATAATAGACGGGCCTGATGTCCATATGTCCCGTGATTGTCACGGTGCCGGTTGGCAATGCTGCAGACGGTTGGCCTGTCCAGTTGACTGTTTTCCAACTGGACTGATAAAATTGTGGCGCAAAGGTACCAGGCTCTAAACGTGCCGGTATTCCGGCTGTACGGCAAATGGCCACAAATAGAATATCCCGCCCCAGTGAGTCTGCTACTTTCAATCTGGCAGTCCCCATAGGCCCTATCGGGACATTTAACCAATTGGCCGTATCATCAATTTTAATATTCCCCCTCACCCAGTCCACCACCCTGGTTGGATTGCGCTTGAAGGCATTCATTTCACTCTCATCAAATATATCCCGCAGGTCAGACCGCCAGGGTGTGAGCAATTCATTATGGATACGTGGGGAGAGGATGTATGAAACAAACCGCTCCCATTCATCAATGCTCATTTCGTCCGGGTCTGGTAAAGTTTTGGCCTCCTCAAGAATAAAATGCAGGTGATCGGATAAAACGGGTGCAGGTGTATCTCTGAGGTCTTTTTCTGAGACAGACCCCAGGAGTAACATCGCCCACTGGAGATTTTCAGGCATGGAGGCATCCAGGAAATTGATGATCTCAGCGTGATTGCCCTGGCTCTTATTCAGCAAAGCCCACAACATATCTGCATCCAGGTCTAACTCCTCGGCAAGTTCATCGCTCCGGCCCCTGTTGACAAAGGTTGCAATGTAGGCTTTCCTGATCCTGTCTTCTTCCGCCAGACGCTTTTGATTCGTTTCCTGTGCCTCCAAAGTCACTTCAACAGGCACAGGTATAGGCTCTGCAGGTGGATGAATATCGATAAATTCAACGCGATCCTCAGTATTAAAAGGGCCGAGTTTTATCACCACCTCATCTGCTTCGCCCTTGAGGATGCCGCTGCCGGATTGGTTTCCCTTAGAAGCCCAAATTCTTAAGTCACCTCTGCCGGATGGCAACATTGCTCGCCCCATGGCATCGGTTGTCGGTGAGGATAACGGAAAAAATTCTGCATAGTTATACAGGCCAAATTCTACTAACGCTCCCTGGACGGGCCTGTCGGATGAATCAACGACCTTCACCCTGCGTTCAATCATTGGGGCGTATGCATAAAGAACCTGTATTTCATCATGATAGGGGTTGGCGCGCACCTTGAAATCATTGCTGGACGACCCGCCATAGACCCTTGTATGAGTCATCATTGCCCGCCTGGCAGGCTCGCGGAACCAAGCCATATCCAGCACCGGCTCAGGCTCACAGGCCCCAAGATAGTGCCATTCCCCATCCAGCCATGCCTCTACCCACGCGTGGTTGTCATCAACGTGTGCCCATCGGGGAGTATAAATCTGTCTGGCAGGAATACCAACGGCTCTCAGTGCGGCAACAGCTAAAACTGTTTCTTCTCCGCACCTGCCCCAGCTGGTGCGGATGGTTGCGAGCGGGGCGGAAGTCCGCCCGTCAGTACTTCTGTATGTCACCTTTTCATGGCACCAGTGATTGACCTCCAGGATCGCATCTTCAAGGCTCAGGCCCTTAACACGGTCTTTTAGCGCCGCATACAGTACCGGGCGGGCCTCATCCAGGTTTTCGTTATTGACCCTTACTGGCAAAACAAAGGATAAAAATATCTCTTCAGGTATGCTTTCACCCCAGGACATCTCTGCCCTGGCTGAAAGGGTTGCCCTCACTGCTCTCAAAAAAAATTCGCCATCATGGTTTGCCATGTCCTGTAGTGGCATATATGCGTACAGGTAGGTCAAAGCCTCCCTCTCTGCCGTGGTCAAGGTGCCATCCATCACGCCAAAAAGTTCGGTGTCACGGTTCTGAGCCAGAGCGCGCTGTGACTTGTATTGTGCTTCTACCCTGGCTTTCCTTGTGGCATCGCCAATGACCGGCCTGTCATCCGTGTTGGAACCTGCAAACATCAATGATGTCGCTATTAATAAAAAAATTGTTGGTAAGATCGTCAACCGCATGGCTCTGTCCCAATAGACTAGCGAAAGGGTCTATCACCCTCTATCTACCTGATTTTATACCATTCGACCAGGATGTTTTCTATGTTTTCTAAGTTTTGGTCTGCGAGCGAATTGCCTCATTAATCTCCCCTACTAGTCCTGGTCCGCAAAAAATCAAAGCCGAAAAAATCTGCACCAGGCTGGCACCCATTCCCAGTGACTCCATTGCGTCCTGTGGTGTTGCGATTCCTCCGCAGGCGATGAGGGGGAGTCTTCCAAATAATCTCTCCTGTATCCGCTTCTGCACTATCTGCGCCCTTGGCTTCAGCCCCTTACCTGACAAACCGCCATCCCCCCATGCTTGCACCTTGGCCCTATTGGCTTCGCCATGAATAATTCCACGATCCAGTGTGGTATTTGTGGCGATGATGCCTGTGATTCCACTTGAAACAGCAGTATCAACTATGGAATCCAATTCCTCAAACCCCAGGTCTGGAGCCAATTTAAGAAATATGGGTTGTCCTTCAAGACCCATTTCTTTACGTGTCTCCAACATTCCATTGAGCAATGGCATGAGCAGTTCCGGGGTTTGCAATCGGCGAAGGCCTGGCGTGTTTGGGCTGGAGACGTTAAGCGCAATGTAATCAACCTCTGGGGCAATCAACTTATAGGCTAGGCGATAGTCATCCAGTGCCAGTTCTTCAGGCGTGACCTTGTTTTTACCAATGTTACCGCCGACCATCAGGCCCCTGGGCCTGTGCTTCAGACGCCTGGCAACTGTTTCTGCCCCCTCGCTGTTGAAACCCATCCTGTTCAATATAAGTTCTTCATTAACCACTCTGAATAATCTCGGCCTTGGGTTGCCCGGTTGGGGTCTTGGGGTTACGGTTCCAATCTCAACGAAGCCAAAGCCCAGAGCCTTCCATGTAGGCAGCAATACCGCCCCCTTGTCCAGACCAGCAGCCAGCCCCAGGGGGTTACGAAAATCCAGCCCTGCAACCCGCCGAGCTTGAGATATGTGCGGCTCACCGGAAAAGACTCTCATCATGGCAGTCATGCCTGGTAGCCACTGAGCCGTTCGGCCCGCCGCAAAAATCAGGCCGTGGGCAGTCTCCGGTGGGAGGGAAAACAGTATTGGCCGAGCAGCCCTGTAAAAATGTGTTAACACGTGAATTTCATACCTTGATATTTTGATATTATTATGGCTGAGCCATTTGCAAAACCAGGAATTTTGCAAGTCTTGTCTTATACCAAGTTGCTCCCGATTGGGTGGAACTTGGTATTAGGTTTTTATTTCAGCATAGCTCCATCCCCAGATATACCCTGTCCCTGTCATCCTGGGTAATGCCCAGGTATCTCTTTGTTACCTCAAAAGATGAATGGTTAAAAATATCCATTAGCATGACCGGTAACACCCCTGCCTTCCATGCAAAATAGCCAAAAGTCTTTCTTAGCGAGTGGCAGCTAATTTGTCCTACAGCCTTGATCGCCGCTGCCGCCGCCTTAATTATTCGCCACGCCTGGACTCTGCCAATTGGCCTACCCTCCTTGCGGCTGCAAAAAATATAATCGCCCTTCCTTGCAACAAAGCATAGCTTTAATGCTGAAATGGCCTGGCGATTCAGGGCAATGGTCTTCCTCTTGCCCGTCTTTTTTTCCTCCAGGTGGACGTGGAGGCGGAACTCTCCCCGTTCAAAGTCATATACATCCACCCATTTCAGTTTTAGCAGGTCGACTGCCCGCAGGGCCGTGTAAACCCCTAGCACTATCAACGTATAATTTCTATAGTTGCCCATCCTGAGCCAGTGGCCCGCCATCCTGCGCAGCTCTTTCTTGCTCCTGATAGGTTCTGCCGCCGCCATAGGGCCTCCTTAGTTACGAATTCAAAGTTTTAATATCACAAAACACATATTCTAGCACAAAAAGTATAATCATTGCAACAAATACAAATGAACGATATAGCATTTGCAGCACTTTACATAAAAGATTGCATTCAAGTCAGTGTACCTATATCACCCTTAGCAGTCTATATCTTTCATTGCCATTCTGACACAAAAAGTGGCGTGTAGAAAATGGGCAAGGGATAAAAATCTGGCTGCATTGTAACTAGCTGTAAATCAATAAATTAGAGATTAAACCAATGCAACCTTTTATGTAAAAGGCTGCACTTGAGTATTGAAATTTCATCACCTTTTATCTCCCTTCTCAACATCCAGGAGGCAACAATGACTAAATTTGTAACCCGTTTGAAAGCCTTAGGTTGGCTCGCTGCAATACTTTTGTGTTCATACGTGGGGGCACAGGATTACTCTGTCGCCATTATTGAGCCAACGGGCAACAGAGATGTCCGAAATCAAATTCCTTTGGTAAGAAACCAATTTATTGAAACCATCACAAAAACCAGAGGCTTTAAGCTGTTGGATAGAGCGCGCACTGACCAGATAGTGAGGGAACATCAATTCCAAAGAACTTCTGGCCTCATTTCTACCTCTGAAGCCAGGGAATTGGGAAAAATGCTCGGCGTTGACTGGATATTTGCTTCCGAATTGACCATGTACGACGGTGAGCTGGAAATAAACTGTCAAGTGCTGGACATAGTGACGGGTCAGGTGGTTGGAGCAAAAGTTGCACAGGTATCAACCATTACGGCTAAGGCTATCAGAGAAGAAAGTGAAGATTTGATGATTGAATTACTAAAAGCGATCAACACCAAGATGCCTGGAGGTATGCAGAGAATGGTGACCGGTGCTGGCGGGGGTTCGCAGTCCTTACTTCCTGGCCTCGACGTCGAAATCCGGAACTCATTGCTCAACAACCGATCTAATGCTAAGTGGAATAGCAATAAGGGAAACTACATGCTTGAGGTTGACCTTTCAAATGTAATAATCGCTGAAAATAGACAATTTGGCGCATCTGTACATAAAGTAACAGGAACAATACATTTTACTTTGTCAGATACGGAAAATGGGCATGATTCCAGTGCGGATTTTGTGCTTGCTGAGTTTACAGAAATGGGTATGGATTTAATACGGAATAAAATCAAAGCACAGATTCAGCCAAAAATCATCGACATCATCAGAGAGTTGCTTTCTGGCTTAGATTAGTCATTGCATTGGCCAAGGTTGTCGCAAAAAGGGGTTGTTTGCATATTGACTAAAAATCGCATGAAAGGATTGAAATGAAAATGGCTACAAAGTGGGTAGTAAGCATGTTTGCCACAGCGTTGTTGGCCTTCGCCGTTGGATGCACTTCAAAGCCACAGGTGGCGGCAAATCCCGAAGCCCCACCATCTTATGGCCGCAGCTTTTTTGTGGGTACCTGGGAGGGAAAAGACAGTAAAGGAGATTTGTATTCCTTTAGGTTTACTGCCACAGAATGGGAGTCACACGTTGATAAAGATGGGGTGGTTTGGCCCTATTTCAGGGGGACATATTCATTCACAGGCACTAGCGCAACGTTGCGTATTGCCGAAGAAGGCAACCCAAGAACAGGGAGATGGATGGCCGACAGGGGCAATATCGGTCAAAACGTTTCTGCCAGAATTTCAGGAAGCGCGCTGAGGGTACAAGCTCTTTCAGATGCAGACATGATAAAAAAGCAATAGTCTAACCGCACCGATATATCCGCATCAATAAAAGGAGGTTGCGATGTTTTGTGGATACAACGCCATAAGAGCCGTTTTGATGATAGCCTTGGCCTCTGCGTCTGGAGGGGTACTTTCGTCACAGGCACCCACTGAAAAGGCATTGGTAGCCGTATTAGAACCTGTAACGAAAAGCGTAAAGGATATTACAAATATAGAAAAAAGTGCCGTCACGTCTGCCATTGAGATGTGTGTCAACAAAAGCCTCAGATACCGTGTTGTGGACAGATTCAGGATTGATCAAATTTTTGCAGAAGGAAAGTTTCAAAGGAGTGGCCTGGTTGATCCCAAACTGGTCCAGGAAATTGGGAAGTTATTGGGGGCGCAATTTGTTTGTGTGCCTGAGCTGATGAAGGAAGATGGTCACACCCTGATAAACATCACGCTCATTGATGTTGAAACAGGTGTGCATGAAGGTTCTGATAGCGTTTTGATAAGTGCCACTGATCCCATGGCTATCAGAAGGAAAACCGAAGAATTGGCCGGCAGTATATTTCATGTAACGAGCAATCAGGTCATAAAAGAACAACGGGACGCACAGGCAGCTAATAGAAGAGCCGAAAGAGAGCTGGCAGTACAAAAGAGAGAACAAGCCAATAGGGAAAAAGCCGAGAAAAAAGAACAGGCCAGGTTGGCGGCACTTGAAAAGAAAGCGGATAAATCCACACAGAAAAAAAAAGTTCTGGGAATAATTAACAGGCGCTCCAACGCGGCATAGACTGCCCCAACTACCAGGAACCAGTAACTATACTACTGAACCAGAGGCAACAAATATGAACAAACCTACACTATTGATGTTGATCTCACTGCTTTCGTTTCTGTTGTTTGTGGGGTGTAAGGAGGCAACAGGAGTGGAAGCACCAGCCGCTCCACCATCATTTGAAGTGTCTGAAGCGCAGAAGGTGGGCATAGTCAAATACGGCGAAGGCAAGCCTCTATCTATCGATGCGGTATGGACGAGGATTTTTCTTACAATTGCCCAAAATAATCTTGAGCCGGACTTTGCAGATAAAGATGCCTTGTATATCCGCACAAAGTGGAAGCATGTCAATTCGCATTACCGAACCAGCATCGTTTTCCAAGTCCACACCGATCTGAAAATGGTATTTATGTATTCCCTAGCACAGCACTTTAGCGATGGCGTATGGATCGATGGATATGACGATGAATCAAGCCGCGCCGTGAGTGAGATTTTGAACTACCAATTGGTGGAAAGACAAAAGTGATAACCAGGGTGTGTTGGCACAAAATGATTGCAGAATTTTCATGGGATGCAGTTAACGGCCGATGAATTTCAAAGAATTGAGCGCCTATTGCCAGTCCAGCGAGAAAATCTAATGCACGGCGCGCCCTAATTGATTTGTTTTAGCACCCACTCTGCCACAACAAGGTTCAGGCTATTGCCGAGCAGTTTGAACTGGTTATTCACAGATATCCCATTCGGAAAACGAAACTGTGGCGGAAACCCCATCAATCGGCTGATTTCTCCTGGGCTGAAACGGCGTATTCCCGCAGGTGTCTTCAAAAATGAGCCACTGCCAACAAGTCGCTTGCCATAGCCTCCTATGAAACATGCCGAGCGGCATGAAGCCGATGTGACAATGTCCAGGCCAGGGCTGTGCCGAGTGATTATTTCATCTGAGAGATATAAGCTACCATCCTCGTTATCGTCCAGGTAATCGCTCAATGGCCCTGGTTCGAGGTCTGGCAATGGATTACCTTTGACTCCATCAGCACCAGCTACTACAAAAACACGCGGCCTTCTGTTTGGGATACCAAATTGTGTTGGGCAGAGGGTAAAAACACTCCAATTCATGCCTTTGCGATCTAGTAGCTTGGTCAACATCTCAAAGGCGCTGGATTTCAAAAAGCCTTCTACATTCTCCAAAACTAATCGCCGGGGCGGATATTCTGCCAATACCTTCATTAAATTCTTAAATGCAGCTGATCTTTGGTCTTGCAGGTCCAGGCATTTCCCCATGCGGCAATATGGTTGGCAAGGAGGACTCATTAGCCACGTGTCTGCCTCCAGTATGTGTATTTCTGAAGCAGATATGGTTGCCAATTCGCGGACTTGGGGAGAAGTGCCAAAATTGAAACTATAGACATCATTGGCGACCTGGCTGATGTCAAACGCAGACACTACATAGCCCATGCCTTTGATAGCGCAGTGCCATCCCCCGATTCCGGAAAAAAATTCGATAGATCTCATTCTTATTTGGAGTGCCAGTAAACTTTCAGAAAAAACTCACGTCAATTCTCCAATGGGCTTCTGTGGGGGCTTTCATATGCCGAAATCATTGGTACTGATACTAAGTTGCGTTTAATTGGGATTAAACGCGAAACGCAAAAGTTTTTGCAAACACGAGCAAAGCCCGTATTTTCAAAAACCTCTCGGTATCCTTCGGATACGCGAGACTGTCACGCCAAAGACTTGAGTAAACTTGAGATTATGGGCACACTTGCTGGTTTCTTATTTTCTTTACCTTCATTCTGCGGGCACCGCTTTCGCGTTGCCTTCATACCAAGTTGCTCCCGGTTGGGTGCAACTTGGTATGAGTCCACAACATGATAATAGTATGGTGTGAAATTAACTTTTTTGTTAGAGGGAAAACGCTAGGTTGTGTTAACTAGAGCTATTTTCAAAGCCCTTGTCATCAGTTACTAGTAGATTAAACTTGGATACTGGAGGTATCACTTGAGTGACGAGATTCAGGTTCATCCAGTAGCAGATGAGTCACCCCGAATCCCTGAGATGTTGCCGGTTCTGGCCCTGAGGGACTTGGTTGTGTACCCATACGTCATCCAGCCTCTGTCTGCCAGCAGAGAAAAATCAATCCTTGCCATCGATGCTGCACTGGTGGAGAGCCGCATGATCCTACTGTTGTCGCAAAAGCAGACAGAAGTGGATGAACCAGACCCTTCAGATTTATACAGTGTTGGCACCGCTGCAATCATCATGCGTGTCCTCAAGTTGCCTGATGGCCGGTTGAGGGCACTGGTACAGGGGCTTCAAAGAGTCAGGGTGGAATATTTTACTGAGACGATGCCATGCCTACGAGCAAAGATCGAACAAATAAATGAATTTGAGCCTGCTGCACCTGGCATTGAGTTGGATGCGACCATCAGGAATGTGAAACAATCTTTGGAAAAAGCAGTTGCCTTGGGAAAAACCATACCGCAGGAGGTTCTGGTAATAGCAACCAACCTGGACAGCCCTGGGCGCTTAGCTGACCTGGTTGCATCAAATCTGGATCTAAAGCCGGAGCAGATGCAGGACATCCTGGAAATTGCAGATACTTTCCAGCGGCTCAAAAAAATTCATGAATTTTTACTGAGAGAAATAGAGCTTTTGGAAGTCCAACAGAAAATTACCATGGAAGCCAGAGGCGAAATGGACAAGAGCCAAAGGGAATACTATCTGCGCCAACAGCTCAAGGCAATTCAGTCAGAATTGGGCGAAGGCAGTGAGTTGGTCGAAGAAATTGAGGGCTTCAGGTCAAAGCTGACCAAGCTAAAGGTACCTGAAGAAGCAATGAATGAAATTGATAAGAACATCAAAAAATTGGAGAGAATGCACCCGGATAGCTCCGAAACTGCCGTTACCAGGAATTACCTTGAGTGGATGACAGAAATGCCGTGGGGAGTGATAAGTGAGGACAATCTGGACTTAGCCAAGGCTCAGCAGATTTTAGAAGATGATCATTATGGCCTGGACAAAATCAAAGAGAGGTTGATGGAATATTTGGCTGTCAGAAAGCTAAACCCAGACCAAAGAGGCACCATCATTTGTTTTGTTGGGCCTCCAGGTACCGGCAAAACAAGCCTCGGACGCAGTGTCGCCAGGGCACTCGACCGTAAATTTGCCCGCATATCCCTGGGAGGGGTGCATGATGAAAGCGAAGTCAGGGGGCATCGGAGAACGTACGTAGGAGCCATGCCAGGAAGGATCGTACAGGCCCTTCATCAGGCCAAAACCATGAATCCGGTCATGATGCTGGATGAAATTGACAAAATAGGCCGCGATCTGAGAGGCGATCCATCCGCTGCACTTCTGGAAGTACTCGACCCTGAGCAAAATCATACATTCCGGGATAACTATTTGAACGTCCCAATTGATTTAAGCCAGGTATTGTTTCTGGCAAACGCCAACGAACTAGACCCAATACAGCCCGCATTCAGAGATCGTATGGAGATAATCCATCTCCACAGCTACACACTGGAAGAAAAACTGGGCATCGCCCGAAGACACTTGTTGCCGCGGCAGATTGAGCGCAACGGAATAACATCGAAACATGCCACCTTCGGCAATAGAGCCATCTCAGCATTGATCCAGGGCTATACAAGGGAAGCCGGTGTCAGACAGTTGGAACGCGAAATAGGCTCCGCTCTGAGAAAGATTGCCCGCAAAGTCGCCGAGGGTTCTCTAACCAAACGCATTAATATCACCGGAAAAAACCTGCATGAGTTACTCGGGCCAATAAAATTTTTGCAGGATGAACGCCTCAAATCCCCCAAGGTTGGTGTTGTTACGGGGTTGGCGTGGACAAGCACTGGCGGGGATGTACTCTTTGTCGAAGCCTTAAAAATGCCTGGCAAAGGCAACTTACTCCTTACAGGCCAGCTTGGGGAAGTCATGAAGGAAAGTGCCAAGGCAGCCCTTAGCTATATTCGTTCCAGGGGTGATGATTTTGGCATTGGTTCAAACATTTTTAAGGAATTTGATATTCATATCCACTTTCCTGAAGGAGCTATACCCAAAGATGGCCCAAGTGCCGGACTTGCTATGGCAACTGCACTGTTGTCGGTGCTAAAGGGTATCCCAATAAAAAATACCATTGCGATGACAGGTGAGATTGACCTTAGGGGCGATGCCCTGCCGATAGGCGGATTAAAAGAAAAGGCCCTTGCAGCAATGAGGGCCGGTGTGTTTGAAATAATTATTCCCGCAGCTAATTTGAAGGATCTGGAAGAAATTGGCCAGGAAGCCAGGGAATTATTGGTATTCCATCCAGTCAAGCATGTGGAAGAGGTATTCAAACTAGCCCTAAAGGGCTGGGCAAATTCCTGTAGTAATAAAAGACAAAAAAGGTAGGCCAGATGCTCGTAATTACACGCAGAATCAACCAGTCCATCATCATTGATGGCTGCATTGAGGTTGTCGTGGCTGGAATAACAAAGGATGGCGTTCGCCTCGGTATCACCGCACCCCAGGAAATGGAAATACACCGCAATGAGGTTTTTGAGGCCATTGCTGAAGCCAATCGTCAGGCAACTGTCAAGTCAACTATGGATGCGGCCACAGCCCTCTTACTTGCCAAATTGTCAAAATCCAAACAGCCTAAATAGTGACATGGCTGAAGCAAAATCTTTACAGGTTATTCAGACAAACTGAAGATTGAAAGAACAATTCAAATGGATTACATAACAGTCAAAGGTGCGCGGGAACACAACCTGAAAAATTTAGACCTGTCAATTCCGCGCAACAAATTGGTCGTAATTACCGGACTATCAGGTTCAGGGAAGTCCAGCCTCGCTTTTGATACTCTGTACGCAGAAGGACAGAGGCGCTATGTGGAGAGCCTCTCTGCTTATGCAAGACAGTTTTTAGACCAGATGGAAAAACCGGACGTTGACAGCATAGAAGGGCTTTCACCAGCAATTTCTATAGAGCAGAAGACCACCAGCCGCAACCCTCGCTCCACCGTTGCTACGGTGACAGAGATTTATGACTATCTCAGGCTCCTCTATGCCAGGACAGGTAAGCCCCACTGCATGGCCTGTGGCAAACCTATTTCTAATCAGACCATTCAGGAAATGGCAGACCAGATTTTAGGTTGTGTTGATGGAACAAAGGTACAGATACTTGCTCCAATAGTCCGTTCCCGCAAGGGCGAATATAAAAAACTGCTCCAGGACATGCTGAAACGTGGTTATATCCGAGCCAGGGTCAATGGTGAACTGCTGGATCTGACTGACGGTGTTCCAGAGCTGGACAAGAAAAAAAAGCATACAATAGCCGTGGTGATTGACAGGATAAAGGCATCAAACACGATTGGGACTCGCCTGGCTGACAGCCTGGAGATAGCATGCAATCTTGCAGAAGGTACCGTGCTGGTGGATATTGATGGGGTTGAACGCCTAATGTCAACCAAACTGACATGCAATCACGAGTCCTGTACCCGTTTCGGGCTGGGGCTGCCAGACCTTGAGCCGCGCTCTTTTAGTTTCAACAGTCCCTTTGGTGCATGTACTGAGTGCGATGGCCTCGGCTTCAGGAGGCAGTTTGCGGAAGAGCTGATAATCCCAAACTCAGATCTGTCAATTGCCCAGGGCGCAATCCAGGCATCCGGCTGGAAAAGCATCAGTGATGATGGCTGGCGGGCGCAGATGATGGAGCAAATTGCAAAGACTCTTCGTTTCAGCATAGACACGCCATGGAAAAAATTGACTGAAAACGTGCGCCAGGTTTTGCTTTTCGGCACAACTAAAAAAATGCGCTTCACCTATGAAAACAAAATCAGCCGACACGAGTTCACCCATAGCTACGAAGGTGTGATTGGCAACCTGGAACGCCGCTACCGCGAAACTAACAGCGAAGAAATGCGGACGGAACTAGAGCAGTTCATGCAGGTAATCACCTGTGAAGCCTGCTGCGGACAGCGATTAAAGCCTGAAGTGTTGGCCGTAACGGTAGGCGGTAAAAATATCGCAGAAGTTGTGTCCAAGAGCGTCCGCAATGCAAAAACCTGGTTTGCAGAGTTGCATCTCGAAGGGAAAGATGCCGTAATAGCAGAAAAAATACTAAAGGAAATTGGTGAGCGACTCGGCTTCCTGGACAATGTGGGCCTTGGCTACCTGACGTTGAATCGCTCCGCGGCCACTCTCTCAGGCGGAGAGGGTCAGCGAATAAGATTAGCAACTCAAATCGGATCAAAACTTCAAGGAGTGCTGTATGTGCTGGATGAGCCTTCCATAGGCCTTCACCAGAGGGACAACCACCGCTTACTTGATACTCTCAAAGAAATGCGCGATCTTGGCAACACGGTTTTGGTCGTAGAACATGACCTGGAGACCATCCGAGAGGCTGACCATCTCATCGACCTCGGCCCTGGTGCTGGTGAACACGGTGGCTGGGTAGTGGCACAGGGTACACCAAGCCAGGTGGCGGCTACCAAAGGTTCTATCACAGGAGAGTTTTTGGCTGGCATGGATCAGATCGGGGTGCCAAAAAAACGTACAAAGCCTTGTCGAGGACATATTTCGGTAATCGGCGCAGCAGAAAACAATCTAAAAAATACCAACGTGGACTTTCCTATCGGAATTTTTACCTGCATAACCGGTGTTTCCGGTTCCGGCAAGTCTTCACTCATAAATGGCATCCTATATAAGGCACTGGCAAACCAGCTTCACCAGAGCAAGCACGTGGTAGGGAAACACAAAAAAATTATCGGGCTTGAAGAAATTGACAAAGTGATAGACATTGACCAGGCACCCATAGGCAGAACCCCCAGGTCAAACCCTGCAACATATACGGGACTTTTTACACACCTCCGTGAACTTTTCAGCCAACTGCCCGAAAGCAAGGCTCGCGGCTACAGCCCAGGCAGGTACAGCTTTAACGTTAGAGGCGGACGCTGCGAAAAATGTGAGGGTGATGGTGTCATCAGAATTGAAATGCACTTTTTACCAGATGTCTATGTCACCTGCGAACAATGCAAGGGCAAGCGCTATAACCGCGAGACCCTCGAAATCCACTACAAAGGGAAATCTATTTCAGACGTGTTGTCCATGACTGTAGAGGAGGCATCCGATTTATTCAGTCCAATCCCAACCATCGCCAACAAGCTACAGACATTGACAGACGTTGGACTTGGTTATATCAGGCTTGGTCAGGCTGCTACTACCCTGTCCGGCGGAGAGGCCCAGAGGGTAAAACTGGCAAAAGAACTCTCCAAGCGTGCCACAGGCAGAACGGTCTATATTCTTGACGAGCCAACCACTGGCCTGCACCTGAAGGATATTCAAAAGCTGCTGGAAGTGGTAAATCGCCTGGTTGCACAAGGGAATACGGTTCTGGTCATCGAACATAACCTGGATGTCATCAAAACCTGCGACTGGATTATTGACTTAGGCCCAGAGGGCGGTGATGCAGGCGGCTATGTAATAGCTGTGGGCACTCCAGAACAAGTTACAAAAAATGCAAAGAGTATTACTGGGAAATACCTGAGGCCGTATTTGAGGTAACACTGGATATCCACCACTGGTATTGCTTTTGCGGAGATATTATGAATTATGCCAGAACATTAGCAACCTCTCTTTTTACTTTGCTATTAATGTCAACTTTAGGGTGTGTCCCCAACTCCGCATATAGGGCTGCCGGAACTAATGTTTACGCGGCTGGATACGAGGGTTTTCCAGAAAGCGATGGCGTCAGGGTCGCAACTCTTTGGAAAAACGGTGAAGCATTGTACCGCCTTACAAGTGGGAACCGCTTTGACGGTGCCAGTTCGATTTTTGTTTCAGGCAATGAAGTATACGTAACGGGATATGAAGAAAGTTCACAAGGCAAAGAAATTCGGGCCGCCACCCTCTGGAAAAATGGCCAGGTTCAATACCGCCTCACGAGTGGGAATCACTTTGATGGTGCCAACTCTCCTATTGTATCTGGTAATAATGTGTACAAAATTGGGCTTGACGGTGCCAGTTCGGTTTTCGTATCGGGCAAAGACATTTACGTTGCCGGATACGAAATTGGCCCGGAAAGAAAAATGGTTGCAACAGTTTGGAAAAATGGCAGTGTCCACTACCGACTAGCTGATGAAAATCATCATTCGTATGCTTATTCCGTCTTTGTATCAGGCCAGGACGTTTACGTGGCGGGAGAGGAAAGAATCGACATTACTAAATCTGTTGCCATGCTATGGAAAAACGGTGCAGTCCACAGTCGGCTTTCCGATACTACTTCTAATGCACTTTCTGTCTTTGTGTCTGGTAGTGATATATATGTGGCCGGAGTAGATTGGGATGGAAAGAAACAGTATGGCTTAGCCACGCTCTGGAAAAATGGTGAGGTCTTCTATCGCCTTACAAACGGAGATACTTTTGCATGGATATATTCCATCTTTGTGGTGGGCAAGAATGTGTACCTGGCTGGATATGAAGGAAACATAGAAGGTAGCTCTGTTGCCACGATATGGAAAAATGGAGAACCTCAACGCCTGGCAAGCCAAAATGCCAACTCAGAGGTTTTTTCAGTTTTCGTCTCGGGTAGAAATGTATATGCGGCAGGGGTTGAAGATAAAATTGCAACGATATGGAAAAATGGCGATGTCCTTTACCGTCTTACCAATGGAAATTACGAGGCCATTGCCAGGTCCGTTTTTGTGAAATGATGAAATGATGATTGGGGTACTTCAAATATGCTAGTCCTTGGTGTGGAATCAAGCTGTGACGATTGCTCCGCTGCCGTGGTCGAGGAAACACCTGAAGGCCCAAAAATACTTTCACTCATACGCAAGAGCCAGGACGAACTGCACGCTCCTTTTGGTGGCGTGGTACCAGAACTGGCAGCCCGTGAGCACTTGATTCAACTTCGCTCCGTCTTTCAGGATGCCCTGAACCAGGCAGGGGTTGCAGTAAATGGTTTAGGTATCATTGCAGCTACACAAGGCCCGGGGCTTATTGGCTGTCTACTTACAACCTTTAGTGCAGCAAAGGCGATGGCCTGGCATTCAAATATACCCTTCAAACCTGTCCATCACTCATTGGGCCACTTCAATGCTGCCAGGTTTTCTTGCCCCCGCCTTCCTTTTCCTGCCCTGGCTCTTTTGGTATCGGGCGGCCATACTCATTTGTACCTAGCTCGTAGCTGGATAGACATGCAGTTGCTGATGAAAACCAGGGATGACGCAGCGGGAGAAGCATTCGATAAAACTGCCAGGCTGCTCAATTTGGAATATCCTGGCGGACCTGCTGTTGATAAACGCGCCCAAATGGCAAAGGAAAGCGCGTCAGCCTTTACACCACCAAAATTCAGAGATGGCTTGCCTTCATGGAGTTTCTCAGGGCTTAAGACAGCCATCAGGCACCGCATAGAAAATTCTCCCGGTCTTTCTGACCGTGACAAATGCGATTCTGAAGTAAAGGCCCTTTGTAAGAGGCTAAATGAAACGATTACAGAGTGGTTGCTCAAGCCCATCCCAGACCTGGTTGAAATTCATGGAGTAGCCAGTTTGGTAGTATCGGGTGGTGTAGCCTGCAACTCAGAGCTGCGCATAAGGGCGGCAATGTTGGGCAAAAAGTCTGGCATAACTATAGCTATACCTGAGCCTTTCCTCTGCACCGACAATGGAGCTATGATTGCAGCGGCTGGAGCCATACTGCCTTTCAGTGAAGCATCGTGGACTGAAAATGCAGACGCAGACCTAAGAATTATTTGAAAGTGTTAATATAGCTATTTACGTTTTTGTTGTTCACTTAACGGCGAGCCAAGTTTGACAAACCTAAGTTCTGTAGTGCCATTCAAGGTTGTCCCACAACCTTGAATGGCCCAGAACTAAGATTTGTCCCTATGAACAACAAACGGCCATGAACTCTCGGAATCCTTCACTACGCTCAGGATGTCCGAGGCCCCCACGCCAACCACAATAAATTTGGCAGACTTGGAGACACGCTAGCAGGTTCTTTTCCTGCTCCACCTTCGTTCTGCAAACAAATCCTGGCATATAGCAGTTCAACTACAAAAAGTTGAACCGCTATAAAAGAATGATAGTTTCAATTCGGGAGTGCCATTGACGCGAAAGCGTGCAAAAAGAGACATTGTAATATCCACCATGTGTCTGCATAGCGATATAGCAGTTCAACTGAAACTGCTTTATCTTGTGGCACGTAGCTGATATACTCTTTTTTTTGCCTGGACACTCAATGGCCAAAGTAAAGAACAATAAGGCAGAAATTCAGACCATCTTCAAAGATGCCTGTGCAAAACGAGAATCCCTTATTTTCGTTACACCTTACCTCAGGTTCGAGTCAAATTTTGTCTACATGGAAGGCAATGAAGTCCACGCAAGGGTTACTATGGGACGAGGAGAAGCCTTGACTGCATTGAGTGTAGTCGATTTGAAGCTGCGCTTCCCCTATGGATTCAGCTTTTTGGAGTCCCCAGCGAAGTTAATTGGAGCAGGTCTTCACGAAGGCGTGAGAACCGTTAGATTTCTGCTTCCGACTATGCTCTATGAGCATGATGACCGGAAATCTTTCCGCGTAGACCGAGGAGTAGGCAACATTACAGCAACCATTGGAACGCCGGATCACGAGATAATTGATGCTCTGGTAGAGGACATCAGTGCTTTTGGCGCAAAACTTAGTATCAGAAGTGGACTGCCTGGAAATGCGGTTAAGGCAAACGACAAAATCTCCCTGACCATTCCCGTACCAGGAGTAGTTACAATCAATGTCAGTGCCATCATCCGCTACATGGACAATGGGGTTTTTGGGGTTGAATATCTCAACAGGCTACCTGCATCAACCATGGATCCGCTTGCCAGTTGGATTTTTATCAAACAAGAAGAGCAGCGTGGACGCATTGGACTACGCACTAGCCAGGGAGAAACAACTGGCGATGGAACTGAAGTTGCAGTAACAAAAGACGAAGGCGGTGTTCTCATCATCACTAACGATGACGAACTGGACGGGGAGCTTGAAAATCTGTTTTCTGAAGACGGTAATGTCCATCATGCACAGTACACAGCAAGCTCGCTCAAGAAAGCACTTGAGAAAAAGCCCTACCTTGCCGTTCTCCACATTGCAGAAAATAATCTGGAAGTTAGACGGTTACTAAAGTCACTGATGGGGATTATTCCCCCAGAAATGCCAATTCTTCTGTTAGGTACGAACATAGACAGCGAAACCCTATCTGAATTGGGACAGGAGTGGAAGGTAGCATCTTCCATTGCTTACACAAAGGAGAGAGGCATTCTCATTCACCGGCTGGTATTAGGAATGGTACGTAAACACTATGGACAAGGTGAAAGTCCCATGTTATCCAAGGATTTTTAACACGGAGGTTATATGAAAAATGGCATTTGCTTTGAAATTTGTCTCGATTCAGCTGAGTCTTGCACCAAAGCACAGGAGGGGGGGGCTGACCGCGTTGAGTTATGCTCTGGACTGATGGACGGCGGACTAACCCCTAGTTTTGGTACGATAAAAGAGGCACGAAAAAAGCTGACCACTACCAAGCTCTTTGTGATTATCCGGCCAAGGGGCGGCGATTTTTGTTATTCAGATTCTGAATTCGAGACCATGAAACACGATGTGGTCGCTGCAAAGGAGTTGGGTGCAGATGGTATCGTAGTAGGCATTCTTAGGCCTGATGGCAGTGTTGACGTGGAGCGCACTACTCAGCTGATAAAACTCGCCAGACCGCTTCCAGTGACTTTTCATCGTGCTTTCGATATGGCCAGAGACCCCTTTGAAGCGTTGGAAGACGTTATCTCCATGGGTTGTGAGCGGATTCTTACATCCGGCCAGGAATCCAGTAGCCTCGAGGGTGCAGACTTGCTGGCCGAGCTGGTCAAGCGGGCGCAAGGTCGGGTCATCATCATGCCTGGCGGTGGGGTTAGGGAAAGAAATATAAAAAAAATACGTGATATTACAGGAGCAAAGGAGTTTCATTTTACCGCCTTTGATGCAACAGAAAGCAGGATGACATTCAGGAATACTCGAATATTTATGGGTGGGACACTACGTCCACCAGAGTACAGCCAGAATCTTACCAGTCCATCCAGAATTGGTACGTATATCAAGATGGCAACTGAGTGAAATCAAGTTGTCAAAAAAGTCATCAGATATTTATACAAAATTCGCCATAAACTCAAAAAATTGTTTGATTTATGACAAAAAGGTGTCTCAATGTAATGTAATAGTGTGATTAATTTTGGAGAGATGCGATATGAGAAAACTAGTAGCGGTATGTTGCTTAATTGGCCTCGCCTTTCCCTGGCTTCACGCCCAGGAATCAAAATGGCCCGAAGACAATCCGAACCTAAAGGTTTACACATTGTCGGGATTCCGCCATGGACCCAATTTCTTTCCCAAGGTGCAATATCCACAGGTGGAATACACCCCCAAAGATACTCTCACCTTTGATAAATATCATGTTGCAAATGTGATTTATCACTGGATGAAAAAATGGGCCGAACAATATCCCAACCTTGTGGACTTCTATGAAGTTGCTAAAAGCTATGAAGGGCGTTCTATCTACCAGATGACCCTGACCAATAAAACGACAGGAAAAGCAACAGACAAGCCTGCGGCCTACTTTGAGGGGGGTCGCCACAGCGGGGAGATAAGCAGTTGTGAGTCTGTGCTATGGTTGATGCAACATCTGATAGAGCAATACGGCAAAGATCCTGAGATCACAGGCATCTTAGACAAAAATGCAATATATTTGAGGCCAGTCAACAACCCAGATGGGCACACCCTTTATATGTACACTGCTCAGAGTAACAGGAGTACTGTTCGACCCTATGACAGTGATGGGGACGGGCTGTTGGATGAAGATCCACCTGATGATTTGAATGGAGATGGATATATATTGCAGATGCGGTACAAGGATCCTGTCAACGGGAGCTACATCCTTGACCCCAGAGACCCTTCAGGGCGCTTGATGCAGCGGGTAGACCCTGGAAAGGGGGTCTATAGTGTTCTACCCGAAGGTATTGACAGAGATGGAGATGGGCGAATTAACGAAGACGGGATTGGTGGGCTGGATTTACACCGCAACTATCCCGCAAACTGGAGGCCCATGAGGGAATTTACCGGTCGAGGCTGGACACAAGCAGGTGCAGGTGAATTTCCCCTGAGTGAAATAGAGACCAGGTCTGTGGTGCTATTCCTGCTCCAGAATCCCAATATTTATGTAATAAATTCGATGGACACTTCTGTTCCGATGCACTTACGTCCACCCAGCACGGCCCCCGCTTCTGCCATGTTTCCAGAGGATAACAAGTGGTACATTCACTTTGACAATTTAGGAAAGGGCATAACTGGATACCAGCGGACTGGTAGTGTTTACGAAGATTACGGTAATGGAAACCCCCTCTTTGGGCATGGTCCCGACTTTGGTTACTGGTACTACGGGGCAATATGGTACGGAGACGAAATCTGGAATGGAGGCAGGGCCACTAAAGACTACAATGGTGACGGCGTTATAGATGACCTGGATAGATTGATCATGGATGAAGAAGAGTACGGTGGAACATCGTTTATTGATTGGAAACCCTTCCAGCACCCGCAATTTGGAGAAGTAGAAATTGGTGGATGGAATCCAAAATTTTTCTCGCAAAACCCTCCGGCAAACCAGATGGAGAAATGGGTAAAAAACCAGGCATTATTTAACATAGCTATGGTCAAGCATTTGCCTGAACTGCAATGGGGAGATATCCAGGTCAAAAAGCTAAAGGCAGCAAAAAACCAGGACTATACTGACTATGAAGTCAAGGTGACATATCGCAACATTGGTAAGCTCCCCACAGCCCTGCGCCAGGCAGACCTGGTAAAAATTGTCCGTCCCGATCAAGTGAGAATTTCTTTGCCACAATCGGCTGTTGAGGGCACAAACCCCAAGGCAGAAATACTACCTGACCCTAACGCCCCGCAGAGACAACAACGCGGTGGTGGCGGTGGGCCAGCTGCCGGTGTCCGTAACACCCGTTCAACTATCCGCAACGCCGGATACGCGCAAGGAGAGGCCTCAAACAGTGCAACTATTACCATAAGGGTGTATGGAGACCACGAAATTCAGGGCACCGCCTCAGTATCCTCAACACGCGGGGGCTTATTGCCGGAGAAAACGTTTACAATAAAGTAATACTGTTGAAATCGGCATCAGTACCCTTTAGCTCTATCTACCAGGTTTATTACGGGTCTGCCTTCTGCGTAAGCACGCAGGTTTGGGAGAATGTCCTCTATCAGGTCTTCCGGCACGGTTGGGCCGCTGTGGTGTGGGGTGATGGTTACGCGGGGGTGATTCCAGAGCGGACTATCAGCACTTAGGGGTTCAGTGGGGAATACATCCAGTACAGCCCTTCCAATCCGTCCACTGTCAAGAGCTTCTATTAGGTCAGGCAGCACAATCTGGCTTCCTCGGCCAGTATTTATCAATGTCAGTTCAGAGTTTCCATGGGCGAGGACATTGGAATTTATCATCCCCATTGTTGCAGGCGTTGATGGGGCACAGATTACTAATACCCTTGCATGGGAGATATATTCTGGCAGACGGTTGATGGCGTGTATGGGAAATTCTGTATCAGAGCGGTCTGCGGTAGCAAATCCATGGACTTCCATCCCAAGAACTTTGAGGGCAGTGCCTACATGGCGGCCTATGCGGCCAAAGCCGACAATCAGGGCCATTTTGTCATGTAATCTTTCTGGCAGGAGTTTTCCCTGCCATTCTCTTGCTGACTGAGCCTGACGGCAAATTTCTATTTTTTGTGCTTCATGCAACAAATAGCCGCAGACATATCTGGATATCCACTCACCGAAGCGGCCATCGGCCCTGGTGATAAATACATTTGGCGGCAACTCTGGATGGTTGAGTAGATGATCTACGCCAGCACCTGCATTTTGTACCCACTTTAATTTAGGCATCTTGGCAAAAAATCTGTCAGGGAAACGCCAGGTGAATAGTGCCTCTGTATCAGAGAGCCAACCTACATCGATTTCTGAGACATTCATGACCTCCCTTGGGTGCCATCCCCTGATGTCCAGCCCCGGCACAGCACTTTTAAGGGCCGGAATCCATTCGGTGGCAAGGTGGTGGACAACTGCGAGGCGTGGGAGGGTCATCGGGGTATCCAAAAAAAATGCAAAAAGGAGGGAAGAGCCGTTTATCGCAATTCCGTTGTTTCATCCTATTTCTAATCATCTAATTTCAATAAGCTCTTAGCATGGGCTTGAGCTTCCGCACCATCAGGGTGTCCCGAAAGTAGCCTGGCAAGCTCTCTGATTTGTTGCTCACCTTCAGCCCAGGTAAGCGTGGCTCTGGTTCTGCCCACTAGCGTTTCTTTGTACAGAACCCCATGATGATCAGCCCTGGCTGCAACCTGAGCCAGGTGAGTGACGGCAAGAACCTGATGTTTTCTGCCAAGGTCGCGTATTGATTCGCCAACTGCTATGGCTGTTTCACCGCCAATTCCGGCATCCACTTCGTCGAGCACTAATGTCAAATCCTCTCCGATCCCCTTGCCGGCACCCATCATAGAAAGCATTATCCGACTCAGCTCACCTCCAGAAGCAATTTTTTCCAATGGGCGAAAACCTTCGCCTACATTTGGCTCAATCCAGAATGCCAAATGTGTTGCCCCCTTTTTGGAAACACGGATACCACGCCCTTGCAGAAAAACCGAGCTTTTAGGGTCTTCGGCTGTGCAAATTCTGATTTGCAGTCTCGCGCCTGACATACCTAGCTGTGCAAGGTGCTTATGTATCTTTTTTTCTAGTGGCCGAATATGTTCCTGCCGTAGGGTCTGTAACGCTACAGCAGCTGAACAATATGTATCTGCCGCAATTTTCAATACTTTTTCCAGCTCAGCTATGGACTCATCACCATCCATCAACGCCGCCCTCTCATTTTTTAACAGAGCCAATTTTTCTGACAGCTCGTCAGGCTCACAATGAAGCCGCCGTGCGAAGCGCTCATATCGTGCCAGGCGGCTTTCTACTTCCTCCAGTCTGTTGGCCCCCCTAACCGACCACTTTGCAGATTCGTCCTCTGACCTAGCTTGCAGATCGTCCAACTCTATAAGGACACTTCTCATTCGATCCTGCTCGAACTGCATGTCAGGCAGGATGGCCACAACCCTCGACAGGGCGCGTTGAGCTGTTTCCAAATATGGCCTGGCGTTCCTAAAGGCTTCAGCAGATTCCTTCCACGCTTCCTCAAGGTGGGTTGCGTGTCGCAAAGGTTCACGCTCGGCTTTTAGTTGAGTCCATTCATGCGGTTTTGGAGCTAACTTTTCAAGATTACCCAATATCTCAGCCAAATCCTCCAGGCGGTTTTCGCGGTTTGCTTCACTGTCTCTCCGCACTTTTAAGCGGATTTCAGCGTCCTGGACGGCCATGGCCTCTGTACTTAAATCTGCCTGAATGCCGATAATTTCATCAAAAAGTCCCAGATGTCTTTCTTCACGCAACAGGCTCTGATGGTCATGCTGGCTGGTTAGACGAATCCATATCTTGCCCGCCTCACGTAAGTCGGCGAGTGCAACTGGTGACCCATTTATCCATGCCCTGCTTCGGCTACCGGAACTTACTTCTCTGCGAATAATTATTGGTTGTTCAGCGGGGAGGCCCCTCTCTCTCAGCAAGTAGTCCCATTTTTCAAAATTTCCGTCAATGACGGCCTCGACTGTTGCCCGTTCCTCCCCCGCCCGAACAAATTCAGAGTCCCCTCTCGCGCCCAGGAGAAGGGCCAGCGCATCAACCAGGAGGCTCTTTCCTGCTCCCGTTTCACCAGTCAATACAGTAAAACCTCCCTGGAAGTCCAGAGAGAGGTCTTCCACCAAGGCCAAATTTTTGATTCGCAGTGAACAGAGCATATACTTGATGGTAGCCCAAAGCTGGGCTGGCGGTTAATGGATTGTTTACAACTTGTGCAGACTTGCTGGTGGTTAATAACCAGCCATGTTGGCACCAAAATTTTGCTTTGAGGGGAGAGTGTTCCCTACTATGGTCGAGCTTTCAGAAACTATCGGCAGACTGACTGTCAGCTTTCATGCTCAGCTCATTGGTTCTGATTGGAATGTCATCATTTCCGGTGGTCACCTACCGCATATTGGGGCTGTGTCCCTCGCAAGACCAGACACAAAATGTTCCACGCTATGCCTTCCAGGTCACATGGAGGGAGAGTTGGCAGAACAAATTGCCTCAACTCTAGCTAATTGTGCAAATGCAACTGTATGCGTGATTTGTGGCATACACCTGGAGGCCATCACACAAGAAGAAATTCTTTCAGTAAATTTAATTGCAGATAAATTTATCTCAGAGTTCATGGCTATAATCTAGTATGCTACAAGCTCATTGCTGTCTCAGAGAGGGGTAAGGCATGAAATTCCAGCGCAAGATAGAGCTAATGACTATCAGTTCCTTATTTCTCACGGGGCTGGTTCTGGCAGTACTGTGCGTTCAGCAAGCAGCCTCGTCCCTTAATAAACAAAATAACAATGTTGTATCCAAATACACCAGCCTGGCCCAGCAGTTCCTGGAAGACGATTTGGAACGTCTGGACTCAGCGGCGGAGGCCATGGTCATTAACCCCGATGTAGTACACGCTGTCCAAAGGAGGGATGCTGAGGCATTGAGGAGCTTGAGCAGATTTGTCATGGATGCTTTCGGTATTTCAGTCGTATCTGTTACAGACGACAGGGGGACGGTAATTGCACGTGGCCATTCTGATAGAACAGGCGACCAGTTGGACACTGAAACAGTGCTAAATGCCCTGGCGGGCAGGAAATCTCGAGGCATTGAGCCAGGTAACGTAGTCTCATATTCCCTCCGGGCTGCCGTGCCAATTTTTGTGAATGGCAAAAACATAGGTACTGTTTCGGTTGGCAATTCTAACATTACCGATCATGTATTAGTAGACCAAATGAAGGATATCCTTGATGCCGAATGCACTATATTTCAGGGTGACACCAGAATTTCAACAACATTTAAGGATGCCTCGGGTGAGAGGGCTATCGGCACACGTTTAAATAATCAGACCATCCTTAGCACCGTTTTAGAAGATGGCAAGTTGTATGTGGGTGACAATACTATATTTAATAAAAAATATACGACTACATACGCACCTATAAAAAGCCCGAATGGTGAAATAACAGGAATGCTTTTTCTGGGTTTTGACAAGGGTTATATTAACGAAGTAATTACGAAGCAAATCATTTCGATAGTGATTTTTGTTATTGCGTTAAATATTGTCATTATTTTGGTATTGCGTCGTATTATTTATGGAATTGTTAAGCCAATTGGGGATGCTAACGCTCTTTTGTCTGAAGTTGCCAAAGGCAACTTAACTGTCAGATCCAAGTTAAATACAAATGATGAAATAGGGGAGATGGCTAAATCCCTCAATTCCACCATCATTGAGCTTCAGGGTAGCATTAATGAAATCGCATCTATAGCTGATCAAACCGCATCTGGAGCAGTCGAGCTATCTTCCATCGCAGAAGGAATTGCTGAAAATACAAGAGAAATGGATGATGGAGCAACAACACAGCAGTCCATCTTAAATACTACTTCAAACAATTTAAATCACCTTATTACTGACATTACTAAAGCAAGTGATATGACGCACGAATCTGCAGACATAACTAACAAGGCGATAGAAGTGGCCACAGACTGCCGCGAAAAAATGGATGAATCTGTCAGAGCTATGCAGGAGATACTAGATAGCTCAGAAAAAATTGGCAAAATTATTGTTGTTATTTCCCAAATTGCCCGCCAGACCAACTTACTCTCGTTAAATGCTGCAATTGAGGCCGCCAAGGCTGGCCAGCATGGTAGGGGCTTTGCTGTTGTTGCCGATGAAATCCGAAAGCTGGCTGAACGGTCTGCAAATGCGGCCCAGGAAATAGGAATACTGATCAGGGAGAGCAACTTGAAAGCCCAAACCGGCTCAAAGACGGTCGGGGCACTGGATACCCTCTTGTCTGAAATTGAGGATAACGTGCGTAAGTGTGCAGACATAGCACTTGAGTCATCCAAAACTTTGGTAGAACAAGTCCAGGTTGGCCATCATGCTGTTGATTCTATGCAGTCAACCTTTGATGTGGCTCAAAGAAATGCAAATACTATTACGGTATTGACTGAATCTATCCATCAAACCAATCAGATGATAAACGATATGGCGAGGTCTGCTGAAACTATGCGTAATTTGACCAGACGCTTTACCCTTTAGTCCATTCAGTCAATTCGTAGTTCAATAGTTCGATAGTTTGATTGTTCGATAATAGGCCGTAAAATCAAATGCCAGCCGCAAATTGCCAACTCTAAACTGGTATTAGGAAGTGGTGCCGATGACCCAGACTTTTTCAGATTTACTACAGACCGGTCGGCCGTTCCTGTTTGATGGGTCACTGCCAGGTGCGCTGTACGAACGCGGCATCTTTGTCAATGCAAGTTTTGATGAGACAAATGTTTCGCGACCCGACCTGGTTTTATCCGTTCACCGAGATTTTTTAGAGGCAGGTGCCCAGGTACTTACCACAAATACATGGGCAGCAAACAGGTACAAGCTGGCGAGTTTTGGGCACTCAGAGCAACTTCAGGAAATTAATATCAACGGGGCGCAGATAGCTCGCAAGGCCATCCATGAGAGCAAGTTGGCTGGCCCGGCATTCGTAGCAGGCTGCATTGGGCCACTGGGCCAGGCACTGGAACCATATGGCCCAGCCACCCATGATTCTGCTCGTGAGTCGTTTAGAGAACAGGCTCAGGCATTATTAGAAGGCGGCATAGACGCTTTTATTCTGGAATCCTTCAAAGACATCCAGGAAACACTGTTAGCCATTGAATCTCTGAAGGCCCTTTCAGACTTGCCTGTAGTGGCACTTATTAGCCCGGACGAAAGCGGCCTCGGCTCATTCGGAGTCCGCCCTGAATGGTTTTTAACCAAGCTAAAAGAAGCTGGAGCCGACATGGTGGGTATGTCTGAAGGCCAAGGCCCGGCATCGTTGTTGGAACTGCTCAAGCAGGTCAGGGAATCAGTCAATGCACCCATGCTGCTTCAACCCAGTGCTGGCCTCCCAAGGGTGGTAGATGGCCGGCTACTCTACATGGCAAGCCCTGAATACCTTGGCGAATTTGCCCGTCAGGCACTACTTATGGGGGCCTGCGCAGTGGGAGGTTGCGCCGGAACCAGCCCTGCCCACACCAGAGCCATGTACATGGCGATACGTCAAGAGAGCGCGTTTCAGGGTGGGATGGTTGAGCAGGTGGCAAAGGAGAGAAAAGATGAAGCCCCCTCGATTCCATTCGCCGAGCGCAGCCATTTGAGCTACAGGCTGGCGAATGGAGAATTTGTAATATCCGTTGAGCTGGTCCCCCCCAAGGGTCTGAACATGGAGCGGATGCTCCAGAAGGCATCACAGATTAAAGACCTCGGTGCAGACAGCATCAATATCCCTGACGGCCCCCGCGCCATGGCCCGTCTTTCGGCCCTCTCAACGGCCCTGCTACTGCATCAGAAAGTTGGAATAGAAACTGTACTACACTACGCCTGTAGAGATCGCAACTTGCTGGGCATTCAGGCAGACCTGCTGGGTGCTGCTGCCCTGGATATTTGCAACGTTCTTGCTATAACGGGCGACCCCCCAAAGCTGGGGCCATATCCCAAAGCCACCGCCGTATTTGACGTGGACTCCATTGGCTTGGTTGGGATATTGCAACAACTGAATCTTGGGCTGGACATTGGCGGAAGCGGCATCGGCACCCCGACAAAATTCAGCATTGGAGTAGGGGCAAACCCTGACGCGCCCGATAAGGATAGGGAATGGGCCAGGTTCCGCCGCAAAGTAGAATCGGGTGCCGAATGGGTGGTCACTCAGCCCGTATTTGATTCCACTAGCCTTTTCAGGTTCCTCGACTTCGCACAAACCTATAAGATACCCGTGTTGGCAGGGCTTTGGCCCTTAAAGAGCCTTCGCAACGCACAATTTATGGCCACTGAGATACCTGGGGTAAATGTGCCCAAATCTGTCTTAGAGCGCATGGCAAGCAGAGCAACAGCAGAAGATCAGCTAAAAGAAGGCCTGGACATTGCCCACGAGATACTGGAAGCTGTGCGTCCAAGGATTCAGGGCCTGCAACTCAGCGCACCCTTTGGGCAGGTAGAATTGGTCACGCCGTTTATAGAGCGGTTTAGGTGATAGATTAGCTAATGTCGATGTACAAACAGAGTGTAGCACATTTGAGTGACCAGTAGCAAGTAGAGAGTGGCTAGAGCCTGTGGGGGATTTATTTTTTTAGGCGCGGTGGCAGATTGGTGGCAGATTGGCAAAATTTAAGCCCCCAATCAAGGAGGCTCAAACCAGTGTCATTATTGGCTCCGGAGGTCGGACTTGAACCGACGACATCATGATTAACAGTCATGCGCTCTGACCAACTGAGCTACTCCGGAATTGTCAGAGGAATC
>Ga0082212_10002077_pt1 | contig 29456 bp, 19 predicted proteins | sample TergutNt197P3_FD_71548 | JGI IMG/M metagenome (GOLD analysis project Ga0082212, IMG submission 71548) | Neocapritermes taracua P3 segment gut microbial communities from Petit-Saut dam, French Guiana - Nt197 P3 | ecosystem: Host-associated > Arthropoda: Insects > Digestive system > Gut ...
GGAGAAGAGAAGTGTTCAAAACTATTTTCAGGCTCAAAAAACGAAATAACCTCAATTTCATCTCCGGATTTCAATCCCTCGAATACAGAGCCGGTTTCGTAGTTATAAACCCGTCCCGTTCTCTGTTGTCCATTATCGTCCGTATAGTGAACTTCCGTATATTGGAGCGTGGCAGAATTTACATCTGCCCATGTAATGGATATGTCGCCGTTTGCGAGTTTTCTTATGTTCGTGATTACACGGGAATACAAGCTTTCAAGATATGTATCTCCCAAAGCAGCGCCTATCACTTCCACCGGTAATGAAACTAACCCTGTATTATCCTGCATTTCGATTTCAAAGATGTATTGTATCTCCTGCATGTCCTCCAGTATGGCTTCCATCCACATTTCTCCTTCGGATGCCTCCCTGTTGATGGGTACCGTTACGTTTTGAGCGCGTTTATCCCAGTAAATGATGGCTTTGTCAATACGTGGGTCGGCATTGATTTTCCATTTTAATTGGATTTTACGGTATCCAGAATACGCCTGTACCGAATCAGCGGCGCCAATATATATTCCTTCGCCACGGTTGAGATACTCTTCGTGCATACTGTTGATGTTATCGCAGGAAAACATCAACATTGCCGCACACGCACATATTATTGCAGCGATGGCGTTTTTTGCAAATAATAATAATTTATTCATTCTTTTCATCTTCTTACTTTTTAACATTTATTATTCATCACACTGATTATTCTCTGTCATCACCATATACAAATATCTCATACAATTCTATGGCTGCGATTCCGGAATATGTTTCATGGACTTCAAAGCGGATATAACGCATATTAGGTACATCCTGCGGAAATTCAAATTCAAATCCGTTATCAACGGCGGCTATGTCTTCAGGGGTGTTGACATTCATAGGACTACCCGATGGTTTGATCACTTCATAATCGCCCAAAAACGTCCAGTCACCTTTCCATTTGCCAGTAGAATAATAGGCATCGTTTGGAGGATATGCCAATTCGTCGGTTCCCCAGACAGAGAAAGTTCGGGGTGTAAACTGAGCAAAATAATAATTTTCTCCACGGGTAAATATCACAAAACGACTTAATTTCGACATGATGCCGAGATCAATGGAAAAATATTGTGGAAAGGATATATCGGGGCTGGGATTGGTAACCCAAAGTGTTTGAATGTTGTTATCCCATAGATTCGTAATGGGTCGCAAATTACCCGATGTTGTTGTCCTGTTATCACCGTTCAAAGCTACATCTCCGAAATTCCTTTTGTCGAGTTCCACCTCGTAAAGCGGCAACACTTTTATTTCAACTGTATCGGAAATATTTGCGTATTTATCGGAAACGACGAAGGAAAAGAAGCGTTCTACGGAAAATCCGCGCACTTTTGCAGTACCGATAGGTAACGAAGAAAAAACCATGTCCTTGAGTTCTAATAGACCGGTAGAATCGTTGGCGGTAAAGATAGATATGCCAACCATCACCTTCATCGGATTTTCCCAAGATAAATTGAACCCGCCGAAAGCCGATTCCACTGTTAGAGAATTTGAAATACCTGTTATTGCCGGTTCCAGCGGTAAAAACTTTTCAATATAAGGTGTCGATGATATTTCGCTGTGGTTCACCAACGATATACGAAGTTCTATTTCTTCCGGTGCGCCTAACCCTTCTATATCCATGTAATTCTTGTAAATAGACGAACGTACCGTGTGTTTAACACCTTTGTATTCATATTCGCATTTAACATACGAGATGTCTTTCACATCGGGTAAGGTGTAGGTAACATGCGCACCGCCGAATGTCGGCTCTATCATAACATCGGTCAACGGTGGCGGCGGCGTTTTGTTGGTAGGCGTTTGGCCTATCGGAGCTTCCTCGCACGACAAGAGTGCGAAAGCCAGCAGAATGAACCATCCTGCTATTGCTTTTGATATTAAATATATACACTTCATTTTATTAATATTTGTTTTTTCTAACTAAAACTTGAAACTATTACCATCCCGGATTCTGAACTAAATTGTCATTCACCGTGAGAGTACTCTTACGAATGGGCCACAAGTAATCTTTGTAAGTAAAATTTCGATTGCTTATATACGTCCTGACCGTGTAATAATCTTCGATCTCCCTGCCCTGGTAGTTCCAACCGCGCATCGGTTCATTGGAATACTGCTCGGCGTCAAGCCAACGGCGCAGATCAAACGGGCGCTCTCCTTCAAATGACAATTCGATGATGCGTTCGCGCTTGATGATTTCACGCATTCCTTCCTTGTATGCCGGTTTTCCTTGATTACTTGACAATTGCCACGATGCTACTACACCGTTCAGTCCGGCGCGGTATCGTATGCTGTCCACCCAGCGATAAACCTCGTTGTCAGGCGTATCCTTCGATTCGTTTAACGCTTCGGCATATAACAAGTATAAGTCGGCTAACCGAATGATGGGTATAGAAAACCGATAAGGGTTTGGACTACTGGTAATTACAGGATTTCTGATTGAGACCATTTTTTTGATGAAATAACCTCCGACAATATGGTCGGAATAGGTTGCCATACCATGTGCCTCCCCTACTCTGTTTCTGATCACAAGTTCATTCTCTTGTAAAGCCAACAATTCATAAATGCCGCGGTCGAAACCAAGGTGTGCATAAAAACGGGGTTCCCTGTAAAAATTCAACTTTGCCGTTGTTTCATTACGACCAATGTAATCCTCGTGCCATATTGCGATATCATCACTATTGATCATGGTTTCGTAACGAGCGTCGTAATCCCAATCCGGATCTTCGTCAATAGGAATACCTTTGTGCGTATAATAATTTTCTGCTATTTTTATGTGGGCGCCCATATCGGCCATATAACCGGAATAGGAATAAATTTTTGGCATACAATAATTTTGAAATGAAACGTTATTGTGAACATCTGGCCAAATAATTTCCCTGTTGTTATTGATAGGTCTTTCGCAAACAGCACCTCTGAGCGTATATTTCAAGGCGGTATTATCCGACATCACTTGATATCCACGCATGAACCTATATAGTTGGTGTCCGGCCAGATGGCAGGTATCAATAGCGTTTTTCACAGCTATAGCCGCCCTTTGCCAACGAGCCTGTATTGCCTCAGGTCTGTTGTCGAGCGTTACTAACTGAACGCCCCTGTCATCCTTGAAATTCTGATAAAAAGGTGCACTACCGTTGAACAGCGGACTTGCCGCCCACACCAGCACTTTTGCCTTCAATGCTGTGGCTATGGGCTTGCTGATGCGTCCCATTTCGGCGGTCACTTCGACTTCTAAGGGAAGGTCAGGGACTGCTTCGTTCAACGTCCGTACGATAAATTCTACTACATCGTCCACTGGGTCGCGATATACCCAAACTTCCTCTAAAGGGGCGTTAACTTCGATGTTTTTATCCATGATGGGGATGGGGCCATAAAGCTGCATCAGGAAAAAGTGAAAATAGGCTTTGAGGAATTTCACTTCGGCTTTCCATCGTGCTTTTTCCCAATCATACATGTCGGAAACGCGGTCGATATTTTCGAGGAGAATATTACAATCGCGGATGCCAACCCACATCCTTTTACCGCCATTGGCACCATCCCAATAATCCTGGTATGGATAGTTGCTGTTTTGTTGCCCTTGAGCTATACGAGCGCCATTGCTGTTTGAAAAAGTAACCCAGTTGATACACCACAATATCTCATCCCCGCCTAAAAATCCAGGGTAGTTAAAATAATCGGCAACATTGGGCAGGTAATTGTAACAGCCGAAAAAAAACTTTTCGGCATTGGTGCGGTTAGAAAATGCGATTTCCGTGGTCGCTACACCATCGGGAACCACATCCAGATAGTCCTTGCAATTGGACAGCAGAAAAATAGACGCTAATAATACAGTACATCTATAAATGATATGATTTTTCATGTTTGTTTATGTTTTAAAATTCGACATTAACGCCAATATTGAAAACTCGTTGCAACGGATAAGCCAATCCATTACCAGCCATTTCGGGATCCCATAATTTAAAGGGCGACCAAACAGCCAGATTGCTACCGGAAATGTAGACCCGTAAATTTGACAACCTGGCTCGTTGGACGATTTGATACGGTAATGTATAACCTATTTCTACCGTTTTTAGTCTGAGATACGATCCGTTGCGCATAAACCATGTATTGGTCTGGTTGTTGTTGGCAACGAAAGTCTCAGACAGGCGAGGCCACAAGGCATACAGATCGCGGCTTTCTTCCGTCCAATGGTTGTCGGCATAATATTGCAACAATGCCCGCTGGGTGATAAAGGGCCATAGCGTTTCATCCGCCCTGTCGGCGCCATCCCTGTTGACAAATGGCGAAGTAGCTTTTGTATTAATCCAGAAAGATGAACGCGCCGATCCTTGGAAAAAACAGGAGAAATCAAATCCCTTGTAACCTGCAGATAGTCCAAATCCGTATACAATTTCGGGCGTCGTAGGAAAACCTATCGGAACCTGGTCGTTATCGTCAATACGCATATCACCGTTGATGTCTTTGTATTTGATGTCGCCGGCACCGTATTCACCAAAGGTTTGCAAGGGCGAATTTGCCACTTCTTCTTCGTCGATGAACAAACGCTCTGCCACATATCCGAAGGTCTGGGATATTTTTTTGCCAACACGGCTTCGCCACGGATTATTCTTATAAAGGGGTTCATCATACACCTCAAATTGGCTGGCCGCATACATGAAGTTACCTCTGAAGATGCTCCACAATTCGGGGGTAAACGATTTGCTGTAATCCACCGACAGTTCAAAACCATTGCTGCTCGCCTTGCCGACATTGGCAGATGGCGTAGCCTGCAATCCCATGTAGGAAGGTAAAGACGCACGTGTCTGTAAAATATTGGTTCGTTTTTCCCTGAAATAGTCCACCTGTACTTCGAGGTCATTCCACAGATTGAGTTCCATACCATAATTACTTTTATAACTTGTTTCCCATCCAATGCTCGTGTCGGCATAGCGGCGAATGGAAATACCGTTGCGTCCGTAATTATAATCACTCCCAAAATAATAACTTCGGTTCGAATCATTCATATTCAGTTCCGACATGTAGAAAAACCTGTCTTCGTTGCGTCCAATGGCGTCATTACCTGTCAAACCATACGTGGCTTTCAGTTTCAGTTTGGATACCACAGCGTTCACAGATTCCATGAATTTCTCGTTTGTAACAATCCAGCCCACACCTGCCGAAGGGAAAAACCCCCAACGATGGTTGGAATGGAAACGTTCGGAGCCATTGTAGCCAAAATTACCTTCTACAAAATACCGGTCATCATAACTGTATGTGAACCTGCCTGCCAAACCAAGATTGCGGTGGGGCAACGACAATTGTAATGTGTTGGCGGTACCGTCGTGCGATTCGTGTATGGTATATACCAACAAGCCCGAAACGCTGTGTTTTTCGGCAAACGTTTGGTTGTAAGTCATAGCGCCTTCGAAATACATGGTGCTTGTCATGTCTCTGCCCGAAGGCAAAAAGTCTAGATAATCGGTTCCATCATTCGGATTCAGCGGGGTAAGAATATAAGTGTTGTTGAAAGAAGTCTCTGCCAGCGAGTAAAAGAAGGGAACCATCTGTCTCCGTACCGTCAACTGCGAATAACGGTTCACGTTGAACAATCCCCTTGCCGATAAGCCTTTAAGCAGGAAATCGAAATTTTGCTTCAATTCAAATTGTGCATACATATTGGAACGATCAGAACTACGGTAACCTTTCACCATTTCGGCATAAGGATTCAAATAATTGCCGCCTAATAGATAATTCCCGAAGAGAATGTGATTGGCCGATTGATGCGCTTCGTCAGGTTCGTAATAAGGATGGAAAAAGACAGGATTGGCATTCATTGCCTTTTTATACAAGTCGGTTCCGCCATCCAAAGGACCCTGATAATCATCAAAAATGCCGTTCAACCTTACAATGATTTCGGTGGTTTTGGTTACGTTCACATTCACATTCGAACGCAGGGAGTATTTACGTATATCAATATTATTGGTGAAGTTATTGCGCGGGTCGTCTTTGATGATACCCTGATCTTTAGCGTATGACGCGGCAATGTAATAGCGCGCTACCGTACCGCCTCCGCTCACATTTAAGTTGTAGCGCTGATTGAAGGTATTCTTGTCGAAAAGCATATCCTGCCAGTTGATTGCCGGATAGCGAAGCGGATTCATCCCCATTTCGGTAAAGGCGATTTTCCGCTGGTTGTAAGGTAACATTCTATCAGGTGTTCGGGTAGTCACCGCTTCATTGTGGTATCTCATGTAACTCACCGGATCGGTCAGTTCAATGTTTTGGGTAGGTTGCGAAAAGGAACCTTCCAGACGAAATTGAACTTTGGCTTTGCCCACGCGTCCCTCTTTAGTATTCACCAATATTACTCCGTTAGCGCCACGCGCTCCATATAGAGCCGTTGCATTGGCATCCTTCATAATGGAAAATGCGGCAATGTCGTCTACTGTCAACCGCGCAAGATCATCAGCAGTCATTTCAACGTTGTCAATCAGAATCAACGGATCTTTTTTCCCTGTACCGAAGGAAGTTACCCCACGTATGAAAAACTGTGCGTTGTCCTGTCCGGGCTCCCCTGTTTGCTGGTACGAAATCATCCCTGCAAGTCGTCCTGCAAAAGCGGTGGTCAGGTTACTCGATGGAATTTTTAAATCGGCAGGATTCGCTGTGGTTACCGAAGCAACGACACTTTCCTTTTTCTGCGTACCGAAAGCCACTACCACCACTTCGCCTATCTGGGCTACTTCTTCCTGCATGGACACGACAATAACCTTACGGTTTCCTACTACAACTTCCTGCATCCTGTAACCGACAAATCGGAACTGCAATATGGAGGTATCGCTTGGCACAGTGATGGTAAATTCGCCGTTTCCATCGGTGGACGTGCCTATAGTACTGCCACGGACAACGACGGACACGCCGGGCATCAGTTCCCCGAAGTTGTCGGATACGGTACCGGTGATGCGGACGCCCTGCTGCGTTTTGATTTCGGCTTTATCAGACATTGCCTGATCCGTTACGCGGGAAACGTAATAGATGTCATTCATTTTGTGAAATCTAAGCCCCGTCTGATTGGACACCTGCTGAAGAGTCTCCTGCAATGTGGCGTTTCTCACCCGAATGGTGATCGGCTTCATTTGCGACAGATAGACTTCCTCGTAGAAAAACTTGTATCCCGTTTCCTTGCTGATGGCTTCGATAACGGATACAACGGATGCATGGGTCAGCGAAATCACAATCCCCGTCTCTTTCTTTTGTGACAAGGCTTCTGTGGCTGTCGCCATGCTGAGGACAATGCAACTCAATGTGAAAATAAGCGTAAAACGCATGATAAAAACTTTTGAAATTTTAAATAAATACATACATTTGTCATGTTTTTAGTGATTGAAAAAAAATTGCTAAAACGGTTGCTCCGGTTTTATCTCTCTGTGCTTTCAATCTTTGAGGATAATTCAGGAGTTGTTCGGGGCGATGGCTGTAATGGCGGTCGCCCTTTCTGTTTGTGGTGATTAGGTTACATAGGCTTTTCATTTTTGATTCATTGTTCATTATTCATTATTCATTGTTCATTGTATAAAGTGTATTTGTTACCTGTTTTTTTACATTTGAGGCCGGTAGTATATACGATACCTTTAAGAATATCCTCCGGGTGGTATACATTGTCATGTTCTCCGGTGATCAGATAAAAATATTCACCACCGTCCATCTCAATATCCACTTGCGGATAATGCCGGTTGAGTATATTGACCACTTCACGAATGGGCGTCCGGTGAAAATAGAGTATGCCGTCTGTCCATGACAGATATTTACCGGCGTCAATGGTTATTGTTTCAATATTTCCTGTGGTTTTGTCCATTTTTATTTGTTGGTTTTGTTCCAGCATTACTTTTTCGCCGGCAAAACCGACTTCCACTTTTCCCGAAGCCACCGAAACCGACGACAATCCATCGTTATCATAATCCTGAACATCAAAAATAGTACCCACCACTTTGATATTCATGTTTTCCGTTTTTACGGTGAACGGCCGCGCCGGGTCGGAGGTTACATTAAATAATGCCTCTCCGTATAATTCCACAGAACGTTCGTCACCGGTAAAATTAGCGGGATATTTAATGCTGCTTGCGGCATTCAGCGTTACTTCCGTGTGGTCGGGAAGAACAACCGTCCTGATTTCTCCGCGTTGGGCGCTCTCTTCGACGTATTGAATCAGGACTTGTTCCGTTTTCGGATTCATGTACAGATATACGGCAGGTATCAACAGGCCAAGCAATAATACCGCTGCTGCGGCATACCATATTTTGCGGAAACGCCTTGTGTTGTTTCGCGACGGAATCATGGCCGGCTGCGTTTTCTGCCTGATTTCGTATTCGGCAAGAAGTTGAGCGGCTTCCTTTCTGTACGCTTCTTTCCGTTCTTCGGGCGTGGACGGAAGTTCGTTCATTGCCATGTTCCATTCCTTGCCGAATATCTCGCTAAACTCCCGAAAATGATCATTATCCCTGACCGAATCAAGGACGAGCGCTAAATCATCGCAGGTATAGGAATCGTCCACATAACGATTCCACGCATCAAGGAGGTCTTTTCTTAAAGATTGATTATTATCCATAGAATATATTTGTCTGTATTAATATACGATTTTCTATAGGGGTATCTATACCGTAAGTGAAAAAAAATGTGATCATGTTGTAAAAATATATTCGTTCCCTTTTGATCCCGACAGGGATAGGATATTGGTAGAAACGGATGTTTTTACGACCGGAAGCGTGCCGTCAAACCGTAAGGAAAAAAATGTCGTTTTTTTACTCCGTTATCATGTAACGAAGTAAAAATATGATAGCGACAACAGAACCAATATCGAATGCAGTCTTTTTTTTGTCCTTATTCCCTTCTTTTTGAAAGTGAATATCAGCATGTTGTTGTAAATGTTCCTTTATATTTTTTAAGGAGAGAGAAGCATGTTTTTGCACGGCAGGAACTGATATTTGCATCAATTCCGATATTTCTTTATATGTAAGTCCCTCTATGCGGCTGAGCCGGAATATTTCCTGTTGTCGGGACGGTAAACTTTCGATCAGTTCATCCAATAATTCCGTATAATCGTTGTCTATGACTGAGACTTCCGTTTCGTTGGTCGAATCTGCTCCTTTCATGAGAATACTTCTGGCAAAACGCGAATGAACCTCAAAATGCCGGAGTTTGTCCATGGCATAGTTTTGTGCTATTGTTTGCACATATCCTGAAAAAGACAAATCTGTATTTATAAAGTGGCGCGTTTCCCAAAGCTTCAGGAACACATCATGAACAATATCTTCCGCGTCGGCTTCGTTTTTCAGGTATCGTTTGCATAAATACATCAACCGATCTTTAAAACGGGCGTACAATTCTCTATAAGCTGATTGCGAGCCGCCAATTAAAAGTTCGACCAATTCCCTGTCGTGTTTTTTCGATAATTCGTCTTTTTCTGTCATGTTCCACTAAATTCAATATACACCCGCCGGTTGCTTTTCCGAAACAGTCCGGTAAAAATTACGGTTCGCCTTCACCAAACCTGACGCAAACAGGACAATGTTTTTGGTTTCGGTCAAAATATTGAGATAGAGCATACTGTTGCGCGTCGATACTTCCTGACGTTTGATCCGTTTCAACTGTTTGCGCTGGAAGATGTTGATCAGGGCGAGTACCGTCGTCTTCTGTTTGCGGATTTCTTCCGAAGAGTTATCGTATTTGCGGTTTTTCAGAATGTGCAGGATAGTATTGAAAAACAGCGACATTTCGTCGTTCAGTTCGGCAAGTTCGGTAGCCTGTACTTCTGAAAACGGCATATATTTGTCTTTCAGGTATTCATAAGCCGGTTGGCAGGTTTGGAAGATGCTGCCCGCCATTTCGCAGGCAGCATCCGCCACGCGCACGTAATACAGGCTCAATTCGGGCGCATCGCCCTGTAATCCGGCTATTACCTGAAATGATTCGCTTTTTTGATTTTTTGTCTGTCCGCACAATCCGTCCGCATCGCCGAGCAATCCCTTCAAGGCTTTTCGATTACCTGTCAGAAAATGATTGAGCGTGAGATAATAAAGTTTTGACGCTGCAATAACCGACGATACGGTTTGTTTGTTACAATTCTCGAATATCGGCAAACGGGACATCAATCAACCACCTTTAACTTATCGCCCGTATCTTCTACGATTTTTCTGAGCCACCATTCGGGATAACCGGGCTGGTCGGGCGAAGCCGCTGTCGTATTGTATTTGTTCGGCACAAACCGGCCGTCTTTTTCCTTTTTGATGTTGCCGTCGATGTATTTGACCAACAGGTACTGGCTGAGTTTTTTCCACCGTTGAAAAGTAGCCTCTGCCTGTCTGTTGGAATAATCGGTAAGGTATTGCTGCGCCTTTTGGGGATTTTTCCCGTAAAGAGCCTGCGCTTCGGCGTCCGCGCGGACAACGTCTTTCAGATAGCCGTCTTCCACTTCGTGCATCACTTTGCAAATATCGGCTGCCATCAAATCGTAGCGCAGGTAGGCAAAGTTGGCCACCTGATTGAACAGCCAGAAAGCGGATGTTTCGGAATATTCGAGCATATTGCCGTTACCCTGTGCGAAAACATGAGGAATTTTGTTCATGCTGCTGTACATCGGGGTCAATGCCGAGGTAGCGGCGTCGTCCACGCCAAACCAGAAAATACCGCCGATCACGTCGGGAAGCCACGAACGCGCCTGCCCAACGAACCAGAAACCCGTCTGCTGCGTTGCCGTAACGCGCTCGTTGCAATATTCAACGCCGTCCACTTTCCATGTGAGCGGACGCCAGCGGTTGGGTAATCCGTGAGGCCCCGCGCCCACATCCTTGCGCATATCCAATTCGGTACCTTCCAGATGATCGCGCATTCCGTTCATCACATCTTTGGGCGACACTTTGCGGTTGGGCTTGATCCAGAGCGGCATCCGGTTTTTCAGGTTGTGACCTTTCGCGTAATCAAAATAGCGCATCATATCGTCATTGAAATCCTTGAAGAATGACCATACGCGCATTTCGCAAAAACGCGCGCCATGAAAATCGACGGGATTATAGGTATCGGAAAAACTGAAATCGTCGTCAGAACCATTGTACCAGCCTTTTGCGCGTGCAAAACTGATCACGTCCTCTGCATAAAGGCAGTTGTCGGGATCATTTTTCGGAAAAGTCGTGATACGCGCCTGATTGGCATGAGCGCAGATGTATCCGTCGGGGATGCGTAGCGCAACCCACAGCGCCCCTTTGCCGCCTGTCCCTTTTCCTACCATTTCCATGATCCAGACTTCGTTTTTGTCGGCAATGCTGAACGATTCGCCGCCACTGTAATAACCGTACTTTCCGACCAATGAAGTCATTACCTGAATGGCTTCGCGGGCGGTTTTTGAACGTTGCAACGCGATGTAAATCAGGCTTCCGTAGTCCATGACGCCGGTTGTATCCACCAATTCGGGACGTCCCCCGAAGGTGGTTTCGCCAACGATTACCTGATGTTCGTTCATGTTGCCTACAACGTTGTAGGTTTCGGCTGCTTCGGGTATTTCGCCCAGCGGACGCCCCGAATCCCAGTCGGTGATCTTACGCATGGCGCCGGCCTTGTGTTTGGCTGCCGCGAAACGGTACAACTCTCCGTACAGCGTATGCGAGTCGGCCGAATACGATACCATCACCGAACCGTCGGTCGATGCGCCTTTGGTAATGAGAAAGTTGGTGCAGGCCTTGCCGTCGAAGGTATTTGCCGAGGCGAAGAACAACACTGAAAAAATAAAAATGCTCCTTTTCATCGAAAAATGTTTTTAGGGATATGACTAATCATCAACTTGTAACATTTTTTCTCTGTGAAACTTTGTGTTCTTTGTGTCTCTGTGCTGATATTCCCAACACAAAGATACAGAGTTACACAGAGTCTTCACAGAGAATTACATGTTTTTTATGTCTAAAATTTATTCACCTGAAATTTCTTATCGCCTTTTTCAAAGAAATCAACAATTTGTTGCGCTGCCGCCAATCCGGCATTGATGTTGGCTTCGGCTGTTTCGGCGCCCATCTTTTTCGGGGTGGCGAAAAACCTCGAACCTACGTTCTCCTTGATCCTTGCCAAAGCATCGGGAGCCACGTCGGTAGCGTATTTCAAATCATTGCGCTCCATCATGGCTTTAAGTAACCCCTCCTCGTCGATCACTTCCTTGCGGGCAGTGTTGATAATCGTCCCGCCTTTGGGCATGGACGAAAAGAGTTCGTAGCCGATGGACTTTTTGGTTTGTTCGTTGGCCGGAATATGCAGCGAAACGTACTGGCAGTTGGCATACAGCGCTGCGACGTCCGCAACCGGAGTTACGCCGTCCTTTTCCATATCTTCGGGCGCAACAAACGGATCGAAGGCAAATACTTCCATTCCGAAACCCTTGCCAAGCGCGGCTACCAATTTTCCTACATTTCCGTAGGCATGTATTCCCAATTTCTTGCCTTTCAGTTCGGTTCCCGTACCGGGTTGCCAGCAGTTGCGGGCCATGCTGACCATCATTCCCAGCGCCAGTTCGGCTACGGCGTTCGAGTTTTGTCCGGGCGTATTCATGGCTACAATTCCCTTGGCGGAACATGCCGCCAAATCCAGATTATCATAACCGGCGCCCGCACGCACGACGATTTTCAGTTTCGGAGCGGCAGCCACTACTTCCGCAGTCACTTTGTCGCTGCGCACAATCACTGCATCGACGTCGGCCGCAGCCTGACAGAAATCATCCGCCGCCGCATATTTTTCGAGCAGAACGGTTTCATAACCCGCCCCGTCAAAAATACTCCTTATCCCGTTCACGGCTACGCCCGCAAAAGGTTTTTCCGTTGCGATCAATACTTTTTTCATGGTTCGTTTATTTTGTTGCTTCAAATTCTTTCATACAATCAACCAAAGCCTGAACGCTTTCACGAGGCAGCGCATTGTAGGTGGAAGCGCGGAATCCGCCAACCGAGCGATGTCCCTTGATACCTACCATACCTTTGGATTGGGCAAATTTGAGAAATTCGTCTTCCAAACCCTGATAACCGTCGGCCATCACGAAACAAATATTCATTAACGAACGGTCTTCGACGGCTGCCGTACCTTTGAACAGTTTATTGCGATCAATTTCCGCGTACAGGAGAGCGGCTTTTTCTTCGTTGCGTTTCTGCATTCCTGTCACGCCGCCGTTGGCCTGAATCCATTTCAGCGTTTGAAGCGCCGTGTAAACGGGCAATACGGGAGGAGTGTTGTACATCGAACCGTTATCAATATGTACGCGGTAGTCGAGCATCGAAGGGATACGACGCGATACCTTTCCGAGAATATCGTTCTTCACAATCACTATCGTAACGCCTGCGCACGACAGGTTTTTCTGCGCTCCGGCATAAATCAGCCCGTAACGCGAAACATCCACCGGACGGCTAAAAATATCGGACGACATGTCGGCAACCAACGTCATATCCACTTTTAAATCTTCTTTCAATTCGGTGCCGAAGATCGTGTTGTTCGTGGTGATGTGGAAATAGTCGGCGTCCGCAGGCACTGTGTAGCCTTTGGGGATGTACGAGAAATTGGCGTCTTTCGACGACGCTACTTCTACCGTTTCGCCGAAACCCTTGGCTTCTTTCAGGGCTTTGCTTGCCCACGTACCGGTATTGAGGTAAGCGGCCTTCTTCTCAAACAGGTTGAACGGAACCATGCAGAATTGCATGCTTGCGCCGCCGCCGAGGAAAACGACCGAATAACCGTCGGGAACCGATAATACTTCCTTCACGAGCGCCTGCGCCTCGTTCATCACTGCGTCGAAGTCTTTCCCCCGATGCGAAACTTCCATGATGGATAAACCGCTGCCGTTGAAATCGAGCACGGCCTGTGCTGTAGCCTCTATTGCTACACGTGGCAGGATAGAAGGACCTGCGCTAAAATTATGTTTTTGCATGTTGCATAAATGATTTAAAAATTTCTATTGATTCTTGTCAAAAAAGGGAACAAAAGTAGATTTTTTTTTAAGAGTATAAAAAAAATACTCAATTTGTTTCAAAAAACTAAAAATTATAACCCATGCGGATAACGGGGCTGTTTCCATAAACGTCGTTCAGATTGGAATTGAGGTTCCACAGGATGGTCAGGTTCATGCTCGAACGCTTCCCCATAGGAAACCGGAATCCGCCGCCTACCAGAATACTGTTTTGCAACTTGCGGCCTGTGTCAAAGTAATCAAAAAACCTTTTCTCGTAACTCAACGCCTCATACTCAACATGCGCAAAAATTCTGAACGTGAGACCTATCGGAATCCAGTCGTTCACATTGTTCACAATCACATAATTGGTGAACAACCGACCGCCCCAGATATGGGTTTCGTATCGCTCATAATTTCTATTCATATCAACAAAATGATATTTATTATTGTAATATTCATAGGTCATACCAATGCCTGCCGCCCATCGCGATGTGATGTAATACCCTACGTGAGGCGATAATTTTATATCGGTATATGTGCCTATCGTCAGGCCGAAACTGCCACCGAAAAACAGGCGGTCGCGGAATGAATAATTCTTTTGCGCCGTTGCCGGAAAGGCAAGCATGACGCAAAAAGCCAAAACGCAAAACTTCATCTTCATAACTGATTCATTTGAGAATTGAAAGAAAGTGCAAAGTAATTTATTTCTTTCGGAAAAGAAAAATGAAATATAAGTTGCTTTATAAAATTTTTCATCTATTTTTGTGCCGTAAATAATAACATACAATTATTCATTTATTCATTTATGTCGCTTCATGTAAATACGCACATCCACACGCCTTATTCGTTCAGTTCATTTACGGGAATGGATCAGATATTTGAGATGGCTATAAAAGAAGATGTCAAGGTGTTGGGCATCAACGATTTTTATGTAACCGACGGGTACGACGAATTTGCCCGATTGGCTCGTCAAAGCAATGTTTTTCCGTTGTTCAACATCGAGGCTATTGCATTATCGAAAGAATTGCAGGAAAAAGGTATTCGGGTAAACGATCCGGGTAATCCGGGTCGTACCTATCTGTGCGGCAAAGGTTTGACTTATCCTTCATCCATTCGTGGCAGATGCAGGCAAATGCTTGAAAGCGTTAAAGCCGAAAGTCAGCGCCAGATAGTGGAAATGATTGACAAACTGAACGTCTGGCTGAAAGAAACAGGCGTAGATATCGAATTTACCTGCGATGAAATACGCCGGCGCTTCGCCCGTCAGTTAGTCCGCGAACGGCACATCGCACAGGCATTGCGCGCAGCCATTTTCGAGCGTTACGCCGATGATGCGAAACGCCGCGAAGTCCTGCAAAAAATTTATGACGGCGTTCCATCCGGCGTCGACATCCACAACGCAGCCGCGCTCGAAAACGAGTTGCGCAATAACCTGCTGAAAGCCGGAAAAAAAGCATTTGTACCTGAGGATGAAAAAGCGTTCCTGTCCGTCGGACAGGTTCGGGAGATCATACTGAATGCTGGTGGGATGCCGTGTTATCCGGTGTTGCTCGACGACGCCGCCGGTAAAACCACCGAATTTGAAGCCGACAGGGAACAACTATACCAAAGTTTACTCAACTGGGATATACGGTGTATTGAACTGATACCGCAACGCAACAGGTTGGAAATCATGGAGCCTTTTGTCCGTTATTTCTACGAAAAAGGTTTTGTAGTGACGCTTGGCACCGAGCACAACGCTCCCGGACTGATACCGCTGACGCCCTGTTGCAGCGGCGCCACGCCGCTCACCGACTTCCTGAAACAGGTAAACTACGAAGGCGCGTGCGTGATAGCCGCCCATCAGTACCTGAAAACCATAAACATGAATAAAACGGAAAAAACAAAGTCATATCCCCGCGATTACCTGACGTCGCTGGGTGATGAAGTCATCAGGAAGTGGATAGACAATTAGGGATTGACGGGAAAATTGCAAATGTAATATGCGTTAAAATATTAAATATCAAAACAGGCAATGATTTATTTTTCTTTTCCGAAAGAAACAGGTTACTTTGTGCTTTATAATTGACAATAAGAATAGAAAATATTGATTTTGATTACGAAGAGTAATTCCTGACCATGCAGCATTCTGTATTTTTTGCCTTATGCCTTGCGGAACACCACCGGTGGGGATACGTTCTGTCTGCGTACATGCTCGAACCCGTCGCCGGAAAAGATTATTTGCTGATACACGATTCCGTTACCGGCGACAACCTGAAGCAATACGGGGACAAGCTGACCGGCGTGCAGGTGAAATTAGCGAACTGGATTGACCAGTGTTCCGAACAGGAGATGTCGCGTGTCATGCGTCGTAAAACGAGCGCGCGCGACTTTGTAAGGTCGCTTACCGACGAAATAATAGCCAAAGAGATACGCCCGTACATCGAACGGCGGTTGCTGCATTGTTTCGACCTGCTACCCGACAGCGGCGTGCGCCTGTTTCTGAAAGATTCGCCGGATCGAATCTATCTGAAAAATGAAATGGCATATAACGCCGAGCCGGCTGAAGCCATTTTCAATTTCAATTATCATCCCGACAGCGGGTTACGTTATTTTCTGTCGGTGTTTTTTCAAGGTCAGGAAATATCTTTGTTGGGAAAACGGCTCATCCCGTTGGTCGGGCAACCGTCGGTGATGGCGTTGGACAAACGGTTGCTGCGGTTTACGGACATCGACAGCAAGAAACTGACGCCTTTTGTGACGAAGGAATACATTCCCGTTCCCAAACAGATGGAGGAAAAATATTTCAAAACCTTTGTGATTGAAAGCGTCAGAAAGTTCCGTACAAAAGTCGCAGGGTTTACGATAATAGACGAACCGTCTGAACCTGTGCCGGTCATTTCGTTGGAAAACGATTTGCGTTACCGTCCGGTTTTAGTGTTGCGGTTCGATTACGGCGCCGGACGCCAGCCGTTTCATGCTGCCACGCCGTCGGAAACGGAAGTTGCGCTGGATACGTCGGGCGGACAATACTCTGTCAAGCGTTTCAAACGCAACTACGCTGCCGAGCGGAATGATGTCGCCTGTCTCTGCGAACTTGGCTTTTACGACGCCGGCAACTCCATGTTTTACACAGATAAAGAGTCGGCGATTACTTCCGATACCGACGATAAAGAATGTCTGGCCAATCTGGTAGAGAAACTCAACGCACTTTCGGATATGCTTACAGCCAAAGGGTTTCGTATCGATCAGCATTTCTTTTCGCAAAAATATTTTACCGGCGCCGTCAAATTGAAAGTGGAGTTAAAAACCGAGCGCGACTGGTTCGACGTGTATGCAACGGTACATTTCGGCGGATTCAGCATCCCGTTCATCAACTTTCGCAATCATATTCTCCGGCAAGACCGCAATTACACGCTGCCCAACGGCGAAACGCTGATCCTGCCTGCCGAATGGTTAGCCAAATATTCGCAGACGATGCTCATGGCCGAACACAATACCGGTACGCTTCGCCTCAACAAACGTTATTTCACCATTGTCGGCGATGCGTTTGAAGGGATTGACAAAAGATACTTCCACAAAATGATGGCTCTGTGCAAGGTTGATGAAACCGAACCGGTCGAAATTCCCGATAAGGTACATGCCACGCTTCGCTGCTACCAGATACAGGGCGTCGCATGGTTGATGACGCTGCACAGTCACAGGCTCGGCGGTTGCCTCGCCGACGACATGGGACTTGGCAAAACCCTGCAAGCGCTCACATTGTTGCAAGCGGTATATGATGAACCCGAAGAACCGACAACCGACGTTGTAGCAAGAGAACCGGAACAAAGGCAGTTTTCATCACACGCCGGACGATACGTGCAATTGTCGCTGTTCGACCAGATTGCCAATTCTAAATATGCCAATCCGCAACCCGCAACCCGAACGGCGCAGCCCTCGACGAAGTCAAACCCGCAATCCGGAACCCGGAACCCGAACGGCGCAGCCCTCAACGAAGTTAAACCTTCTTTAATCGTGATGCCCTCGTCGCTGATTCACAACTGGGTGAACGAAATAGCGCGGTTTACGCCTCATCTCAAAGTGTTGAAATATACGGGCGCCGACAGGCAAAATCACACCCATTTCGGGAAATATCATATCGTTCTGACTACTTACGGTATTTTACGAAACAATTCGGCCATGCTGCGCAAATGCCATTTTATGTATGCCATCCTCGACGAAGCGCAATATATCCGTAATCCCGAATCGGCGACCTGTCAGGCGGCCATGCTCATCAATGCCGACCATTACCTCACCCTTTCGGGAACGCCGGTAGAGAATACCCTCACCGACCTTTGGGCGCAGATGAATTTTCTGAACCGCGGACTGCTGGGCGACCTGAACTTTTTCAGGGAACATTTTTCCAATCCCATCGAAAAATATAATGACGACGAAGCCCGTACCCGTCTGCAACGATTGGTGCAACCATTCCTGCTGCGCCGTACCAAACGGGAAGTAACGCCCGAATTACCCGAATTGACGGAATTGGTCAGTTATTGCGAAATGACCGAAGCGCAACGCAGCCTTTATGAGGAGGAGAAATCGAAGGCGCGTAACGAGATTATCGAAAGTCTTGAAGAACAGGGCGTGGAAAAGTCGTCCATCCTGATTTTTCGCGCATTGAGCCGTCTGCGGCAATTAGCCATTCATCCCGTAATGCTTGATCATGATTATGTCGCCGATTCGGGCAAGTTCGACCGGATTGCAGAAAGTCTGGAAAATCTGCACAGCGAAGGACATAAAGCGCTGTTGTTTTCGTCGTTCACCAAACATCTGGATATCATTGCCGCGCACCTTCAAAAGGAAAACATATCTTACGCGATGCTGACCGGACAGACACGCAACCGCGAGGAAGTCATCAATCGTTTCAACACCGACCCCGATATTCCGTTTTTCCTTATCTCGCTCAAAGCGGGCGGCGTGGGCCTCAACCTGACGGCTGCCGGTTACGTGTTTCTGCTCGACCCGTGGTGGAATCCTGCCGCCGAACAACAGGCCATCAGCCGTTCGCACCGTATCGGGCAAACCGAAAAGGTGTTTGCCTACCGGATGATTACTTCCGATACCATTGAAGAAAAGATACTTCAATTGCAGGAGAAAAAATCGGCGTTAGCCGGTATTTTTGCGCAATCGGCCAACCCGTTCCGCAATATGACAACGGAAGATATTATGGAATTGTTTGAATAGATAGTCCATGAATTTTTACCTGACTTTGACGGTTTTTTTTCAGGATTTTTTATTTACCTTTGTATTCTCATTATTAATCATATTAACGTCATGAAAAATTTTTTATTTATCTTATGTATAACGGGATGCGTCGTTTGTTCGTGTTCCGTTCAACCCTCAAAACAAACCAGTATGAACCCTTTTTTGAATGAATACGACACCCCTTTTGGCGTTCCGCCGTTCGATCAAATCAAAACTGCCGATTATATTCCGGCATTTGAAGCGGGTATTCAACAGCAATTGGACGAGATTGACGCCATCGTGAACTCGAAGAAGAAACCCGATTTTGGGAATGTGATTGTCGCCCTCGACCGTAGCGGCGGCATATTGCGCAAGGTAAGACCGGTGTTCGGCGGCGTCAACAGCGCCAACACTACCGATTCGTTGCAGGCCATCGACAAGGAAATAACCCCGAAACTGACCCGTCACAGCGACGACGTTTACCTGAATGCAGACCTGTTTGCCAAAGTGAAGGCGGTATACGATCAGCGCGAATCGACCGGCCTGAACGAGGAACAGAAAAAGTTAGTGGAAGAAACCTACAAACGTTTTGTACGCAACGGCGCCAATCTCTCCGACGAGGATCAGACAAAACTCCGCGTGCTGAACGAGGAAATTTCGACGCTGGAACTCTCTTTCGGACAAAACCTGCTGGCCGAAACCAACGGCTTTCAGTTGCACATCACCGACCGCGCCCAACTGAAAGGACTGCCGGTAACACAAGTGGACGCCGCTGCCGCCGCCGCCACGAAAGCGGGAAAGGAAGGCTGGCTGTTTACATTGCACAACCCCAGCGTGATGCCTTTTTTGCAATTCGCCGACGAGCGTTCGCTTCGCAGGGAAATACAGAGTGCGTATCTCAATCGCGGCAACAATAACAACGACAAGGATAACAAGGCGGTGGTATCTAATCTGGCAGCCAAGCGTCTCGAAAAAGCGAATCTGATGGGTAATGCGTGTTTCGCCGATTATGTACTCGACGACCGTATGGCCAAAACGCCGCACAACGTGTATGAACTGCTCGACCGCCTCTGGACGCCTGCCATCGCAAAAGCCAAAGCCGAAGCAGCCGACATGCAGGCGCTCATCAACAGGCAACCGTCAAAATTTAACCTCGAAGCGTGGGATTGGCGTTATTACAATGAGAAAGTGATGAAGAGCAAGTTTGACCTCGATGAAGGGATGCTTCGTCCGTACTTTCGTCTTGAAAACGTACGCGACGGTATCTTTTATGTGTGTAACCGGCTTTATGGTGTCACTTTTACCGAATTGACCCATCTGCCTAAATACCACGACGAAGTGGTAACTTTTGAATGTAAGGAGGCCGACGGCACGTTGCTGGGTATTCTCTACATGGATTTCTTTCCGCGTGCAGGCAAGCGCGGCGGCGCATGGTGCGGCTCGTACCGCGGCCAGACAGTTGATACGAAAGGTAACCGTGTGGCGCCTGTCACCACTATTGTGTGCAACTTTACCCGTCCGTCGGGCGACGCTCCGGCCTTGCTCAGTCCCGACGAAACCGAAACCTTCTTCCATGAGTTCGGACATGCGCTGCATAACCTCTTCCGAAATGTGAACTATTACGGCACATCCGGAGTTCCCCGCGATTTTGTGGAATTGCCGTCGCAAATTATGGAGCATTGGGCATTTGAACCCGAAGTATTGAAAGTATACGCCAAACATTACCAAACCGGCGAAGTAATTCCTGCCGGACTGATCGAAAAAATGGAGAGAAGCGGTAAATACGGTCAGGGCTTTGCCACCACCGAGTATCTGGCGGCTTCGTACCTTGATATGGATTATCACGTTCTTACCGATGCTTCAAACCTTGATGTGCTTGCCTTTGAAAAGGAAGCAATGAACAAAATAGGGCTGATCCGGCAAATACCGCCGCGCTATCGCTCCACCTATTTCAACCACACAATGGGAGGAGGCTACACTGCCGGTTATTACAGTTACATCTGGGCTGAAGTGCTCGACGCCGACGCTTATCAGGCTTTTGTAGAAAAAGGCGACATCTTCGATAAGGCCACAGCCGCCTCTTTCCGCAAGAATATTCTCGAACCGGGCGGTATTCGCGACGCGATGGACATGTACAGGAACTTCCGCGGCGCCGAACCCAATATCGGCGCTTTGTTGCGTAATCGCGGGCTGACGGAACTTTAATGTTGAAATATGGCATTTTTGATGGACGGGCAAACATTTGCCGATTTAGAGATTTTCGAAGGTGAAAAAAGTAACCGGTCGATATTCCGTCTTTTCGACTATGCGGCGTCATACGGAGGAAAACAGGAATTGCTGAAAATGTTTGAACATCCTCTGACCGACCCGCAACACATACGCGAACGGCAGGATTTAATCAGGTATCTTTACCTTGGAAAATTCTTCCTGCCGGTTGAAAAGGATTCACTCGACTTTATTGAGTTTTACCTGAACACAGGCGATAAACCAACCGGCGTTTCATGGTTCAGGGCTTTGGAGAAAGCAATCCGGTACCGGATAAAACCGACCAACGATTATTATGTGATCAGGCGGGGTATTGCGTATACCATCGAGTTGCTGCAAAAACTGTATGCCTTCGTAACAGAAGATACTGCGGACGACCAGCATCCGGCGCTACTGAAACAATACTTCCGGTATATTGAAGAAAGCACTCGCTGGACGGAATTTAGCCGGCTCATCGCCATCAATGCCAAAAAGCGAATCCGTCCGTTGGACGTCGAACGGCTCGATTATGCTTTCCGGTATTGCGAATTTGACCGCTTGAAAAGCCTGTTGAAGATTGTATACCGGATAGACGCTTTTCAGTCGGTTGCCGATACTGTAGACGACTGGAATCTGATATTTCCCGAAATATCCGAAAAAAAAGAAGTAACAATCAGTGGTTTGTATCATCCGTTTGTGAAAGACGCCGTTAAAAACGACGTCAGACTTGAAGAGGACAGCAATCTGTTTTTTGTTACGGGCGCCAACATGGCGGGTAAGTCCACTTTCCTGAAAGCGTTTGGAACAGCCGTTTATCTGGCTCATCTTGGTTTCCCTGTGATGGCCGCTTCCATGAAAACAGGCGTTTTCAACGGTTTGTTTTCTACCATTAATATTGCCGACAATCTGAATAAAGGTTACAGCCATTTTTATAGCGAAGTGCTCCGTGTCAAAAATGTTGCTGAAGAAATCAACCGTACCGGAAAATTAGTGGTGATTTTCGACGAATTATTTCGGGGCACGAATGTGAAAGACGCATTTGACGCCTCGTTAGCAATTATTTCGGCATTTGCCAAAGTCCGCGACAGCGTATTTTTAGTATCGACGCATATCATGGAGGTAGCCAACCGCCTCCGCGCCATCGGTAACATCCGGTTCGGATATTTTCATACCACTATCGACGGAAAAACGCCCGTGTACAGTTACCATCTGCGCGAAGGCGTAACGGAAGAACGGCTGGGGATGCTGATTATTGAAAATGAAGGCATTATTGAGATGATTGAAGCAGGACTTCGCACAAAACAGTAAACCAAAATAAAATCAGTTGTGGCATGGTAATTTTCCATTTTTTTTAAGACTTTCAATTTATTGTTGATGATATAATAAGTTTTACTACTTTTGCAAAAATAAAAGAAACATGGAAAGGAAAGAGGCATTTGAACTTCTTTTGAAGTATAATAAAGAAATTTATCATATTCAACATGCGCTTACTGTTGAAGAAGTAATGAAATGGTATGCTAAAGAATTGGGATATGATGTTGATGATTGGGGAATCATCGGTTTGTTGCATGATCTTGATTATGAAATGTATCCGCAGGAGCACTGCATCAAGGCAGCAGAAATTTTGAGATCGGAAAATTTTGAAGATGAAGTAGTTCATGCTGTTTGTTCGCATGGTTACAATGTGTGTGCAGATGTGAAGCCGGAACACGAAATGGAAAAAGTTCTGTATGCAGTGGACGAATTGACCGGTATCATCTTTGCCGCCGCAAAAATGCGTCCGTCAAAAAGTGTTTCCGACATGGAATTAAGTAGTTTGAAGAAAAAATTTAAAGATAAAGCCTTTGCAGCAGGGTGTTCCCGCGATATTATCAGAAATGGAGCAGAAATGTTGGGGTGGGATTTGGATAAATTGTTAAGTATGACTTTAGAAGCGATGAGAGCAACTGAAAGTATTGTACATGAGCAATTGAATAAAATGTATGTGGTAACTTCGTAAATAATAATTTAATAATAATAAAAATGGGAAAGTATTTAATGATTATCTTGATTTTGTTGAACATGATGTGTTCAGGTTGTGTTCATTCTTCCAAAGATACGCCTAAAAACTGGCAATGGCGTGGCGAAAACCGTGATGGCGTATACAACGAAAAAGGGTTGTTGAAACAGTGGCCTGCTGACGGTCCTCAGTTGTTGTGGAAATTTGAAGGGCTGGGCGAAGGTCATACATCGGTGGCTATTGCCGGCGAGAAGATTTATATCACAGGGATGCATGATGACATTCTTATGCTTTACGTGTTCGACTTGACGGGAAAGTTGCTCACAGAAAAGGAAACAGGTAAGGAATGGAATACAAATTGGAACGGCACACGGTCGTCCGTATGTATCAACGATGGAAAGTTGTATATCTTCAATGCGCTCGGTACGCTTTTTTGCTTGGATGAAACAACACTTCATGAGGTATGGAAAAAAGATTTATTAACCGAGTTTGATGGTAGAAACCTCATGTTTGGAATAACCGAAAATCCTTTAATTGTGGGTGATAAGATTTTTATGACTCCCGGAGGTACAAAACACAACATGATAGCGCTTAACAAAAACACGGGTGCATTGATATGGTCGTCGCCGGGGAAAGGACTGCCATCCACCTACTGTTCTCCGCTGTATATCGGCGACCAGTCCGTACCCATGGTAGTCACGTGGATGTCGTCAGAAGAGGAAAAGCCGGGTAAACTTTACGAGAATGAACTTGTTGCGTTTCATGCCGAAACAGGGGAACTGCTCTGGTCGCAAGCGCTACCCAGTCAAAACAACATCAATCCCAACACTCCGATATATATTGACGGCATGATTCTTGCCGTTACAGGATACAAGGGCGGCTCATGGCTCTGTCGCCTGAAGGACGGTGGAAAATCTGCAGAACTGGTTTGGAAAAACGACGAAATGGACAATCAAATGGGCGGCGTTATCAAGGCAGGCGATTATCTTTACGGTTCGGGGCACTTCAACAACAACTGGTTTTGTGTAGATTGGAAAACAGGCGAAACCAAATACAAGGTACAGGATATTGGGCGAAGCAATGTCATTGCCGCCGACGGAATGCTTTACTGTTACAGCGAAAAAGGCGAAATGTTTCTGGTAAAACCTAATCCTGAAAAGTTAGAAATTGTGAGTAGTTTTAAAGTTACGCTGGGAACCAATCAACACTGGGCGCATCCTGTCATATATCAGGGCGTACTGTATCTCCGCCACGGCGATACGCTGATGGCTTACAAAATCAAATAAGATAATGATTCAAATAGGCTGTCATCTCTCTGTATCAAAGGGTTTTTTGGCCATGGGCGAAACCGCGCTTTCCATTGGCGCCAATACCTTTCAGTTTTTCACCCGTAATCCGCGCGGAGGAAGCGCCAAAGCAATAGATGAAAAAGATATTGCCGCATTTTTGGAATTGGCAAAGAACCATTTCGTCATTCTTTTAGCTCATGCCCCTTACACTTTGAACATTTGCGCCGCCGACGGAAATATCCGCAACTTTGCCCGCAATACAATGGCCGACGACCTCTGCCGGATGGAGTATTTACCGGGGAATCTTTACAATTTCCATCCGGGAAGTCATGTCGGGCAAGGTGTTGAAACGGGTATCAATTATATTGCCGAAGCCCTGAACGATATTCTGAAAACGGAACAAACCACTGTCGTTCTTCTCGAAACTATGGCAGGAAAGGGCAGCGAGATAGGAAGTACGTTTGAAGAATTGCGGTTGATTATCGACCGCGTGAACCTGCAGGACAAAATAGGCGTTTGCATGGACACCTGTCATGTGTATGATGCAGGGTACGATATAGTTAACCATCTTGACGGCGTACTGGATGAATTTGACCGAATCATCGGGTTAGACAGGTTGCGTGCCATTCACCTCAACGACAGCAAAAACCCTTTCCAAAGCCACAAAGACCGCCACGAAACCATTGGCAACGGTTCCATCGGATTGAAGACCTTTGAAAACATCATCAATCATCCGAAACTTCGCCATTTACCGTTTTACCTCGAAACCCCGAACGAATTGCCCGGATATGCCAAAGAAATCGAATTATTGAAAGGGCTTTTTTATAGCGTTTCGGGGATTGGGGCGTTAAATGCACGCCGGACGACAGCACATCCCTGAAACTCGGAAAAATAAGGTTGCACCTTGCCAACCCTTCGCAAAATTAAAAGAGGTGTTTTGCCAACACACAAGCCGACACAAAAACACCACATTTAATTTTGCCCTGCCTCCGAGCCCACCCACCACCCTGAAAAATTGAAAAATTTCTGATGTTAAAAATTTTTTAAAAAAATCTATAAGAGAAAGAGTTTTTTGACTATCTTTGCCAACACTTATTAAAGTTGAATATATGGTTAAAGTAAATGAAATAGAAGACGTTGAATTTTGGACAAATACACTCTGGAAGTAAAACAAACTTGTTTGGCAAGCAAGGTAGATACAACAGAGAAATCAAAGATACCATTAAAATAATTAAAAATGATGAACAATTTTAATTTAGGATACATAAAGGCTTTCGGAACAAGGTACGATGGGAGGATTCAAAAAATTGCCCCAAGTCCGGATAAACTTCGTCCGATTTACGAGGCTTTTACAAACGCATACGATGCCATTAAAACATATTCCGAAGGAAAAATTGTTATCAGAATTCATTTAAATAAAACCTTGTATTCTGGAAAAGATGAAGAATTGGAATTTGACAATATTACGATTGAAGATAATGGTGTAGGCTTCAATGATAATGAATTTAATAGATTTTTGAATTTGGATGACACATCAAAAGGAATAGGCAATAAAGGATCAGGTAGAGTTCAATTTATTCATTATTTTGAAAAAGCCGAATATGAATCTGTTTTTGCAGATGAAACTTCTTCTACGGGTTTTAGAAAAAGAATTTTTACATTATCTCAAAATGCTGCCTTTCTGCAACAGAATGCTATTGTTCGACTTGATTTCGATGACGAAGTTTCTGCAACCGCCTCCCATACCATTTTAAAACTTTCTAATCCATTAGAGTTTAAAAATCAAAAAAACCGAGAATATTTCAAAACACTATCAACAGAAGATTTGAAACAAAATGTAAGAGATACGTTTATTGCTCTATTTTGTGATAATAGGGATAACCTACCCGAAATAAAATTTCAAAGATCTATAAACGGTATTATTGATACCGAAAATGAAAAATCAATAACCCAACAAGATATTCCCACAGAAGATAAGTCGGAAGAATTAAATATCTGTTATTCTAAAATCAATATGGAGGGAAAAGTTGAAAAATCAACAAATACAGAAATTCTGAATTTCAAAAGTTTTAAAATAGATCAAAATGAATTACCGAAAAATGCAATACAATTAGTCAGCAAGGGAGAAATTGTTAAAGGTATAAAGTTAGACAACCTTGCTGCTACTGATTTAATTGATAACAAAAGATACTTATTTTTACTTTCAGGTGATATTATCAACAATGCGAGTACAGATACGCGAGGAAAATTAGATATTCCAACAGAAGCTGATTTCAAAAAATCGTATGGAGAATCCGATTTGTTTCCGGAAGAAATAATTACAATAGATGAAATTCGAGAAACAACAAACGAAAAAATCAATACTGTATATCCTGAAATAGCAGAATATGCCAAACAAAAAAAAATAGAAATCGAGGCATTAAAAGATATGTTTCTATTAAGCGATGAAACGATAAAAAGAGCAAAGATAAAACCTGCTGACGATGAAGAAACTGCCTTAGAAAAAATTTACAAAGCAGATTCAGAACTTGTTGCTAAGAAAGATATCGAAATCAAAAAAAGAATAGATGCCTTAAATAAATTAACTCCCAATGCTTCTGATTATCAAGAAAAATTAGCGACAGAAGTAAAAGCACTTACAAAGGAAATCCCATTACAAAATAGAACCTCATTAACTCAATATGTTGCAAGAAGAAAAATGGTTTTAGAATTATTTCAAAAAACATTAAATTATGAATTAGATAAATTCAAAAATGGAGGACGTATTGACGAAAAAACATTGCATAATTTGATTTTTCAACAAACAAGTGATAATCCCGAAGATAGTGATTTGTGGCTAATTGCAGAGGAATTTATTTATTTTGAAGGAGTTTCTGAAACTGAATTGAAAGACATAAAATACAAAGAGAAAAAAATATTTGATAAGGATTTCAGTGAAGAAGAAATACGATATTTAAACTCTCTTGGAGAAAAGCGGCTTGAAAAACGCCCAGATATTCTACTTTTTCCAGAAGAAGGAAAATGTATTATTATTGAATTGAAAGCGCCAGATGTAAATGTTGCAGAGCATTTGCTGCAGATAAATTTTTATGCTAATTTATTTAGAAATTATACGGTTGATCATTTGCAAATTACAACTTTTTATGGTTTTCTAATAGGAGAAAGCATTGAAGACAGAGATGTTCGTGGCAGAGGACTTGGATTTGAGCGATCTTTACATTTTGATTATTGGTTTCGCCCTTCTGCACCCATTGACGGTTTCGGCGAAAGGTCAAATGGCTCAATTTATACAGAAGTAATTAAATATTCAACATTACTACAGCGTGCAAAATTGAGAAATAAAATATTTATTGACAAACTTGACAAAGAAATTCACTGATTGATAACAACTTAAAATAAAATATCATGCCCACCCTCAATTTCAAAGGAAAAACCTTCGTGCAAAACCACCACTTGGCGGTAAAGTACCACCAGTTAGTGCCAAAAAGCGAGTTGAGCCTGACCGATAAAGTTTCGTTGCACGATAATTTGATTGTGCAAGGCGACAACCTGAAAGCGTTGAAAGCGCTGTTGCCCACTTATGCAGGAAAGGTAAAGTGCATCTACATTGACCCGCCCTACAATACCGGAAACGAAAACTGGGTGTATAACGACAACGTAAGTAGCCCCATGATTAAAGAGTGGCTGGGTAGCGTGGTGGACAAAGAAGATATGACCCGCCACGATAAATGGCTCTGTATGATGATGCCGCGTTTGAAACTATTGCGGGAATTGTTGAGCGAAGATGGGGCGATTTTTATCTCTTGTGATGATAATGAACAACATAATTTGAGATGCTTATTGGATGAGGTTTTTGGAGAAGATAATTTTAAGGCTAACTTTATTTGGAATCATAGAAAATCAAGCCAAAATGATATAGATGTTTCGTTATCACATAACTATACAATATGCTATGCTAAAAATATTGAGCAATTTGTACTTAATTCATTAGGCATTGATAATGAAAAATTTGCTAATCCAGATAATGACCCAAAAGGTGATTGGGTTGCTGACCCAATGGATGCACCTGGTATAAGAGAAAATTTATCATATAAGATAAAAAATCCTAATACAAATGAGATTTTCTTGCCTCCTAAGGATAGACATTGGCGTTTTTCAAAAGAAAAAATGAAGAATATGTACGAGCGTGGTTTAATCGTTAAGTCGAAAACTGGTAAATCGCTAAAACAAAAAATGTATCTATCCAAAATGAAAGGGCGACAGGTGGATAATTTTTGGGGAGATATCAATAAAATATCTCCTAATTCTAAAGAACGATTAGGCTATCCCACTCAAAAACCAGAAGCCTTGCTTGAGCGGATTATCAAAGCCTCCAGCAATGAAGGTGATGTGGTTCTCGATGCTTTCTGTGGTTGCGGAACTACTGTTGCTGTCGCTCAAAAACTTGGGCGTAATTGGATTGGAATTGACATTAGTTATTACAGTATTTCGTTAATCGAAAGACGGCTCGTAAAAGCATATGGAGAAGATTTTGTATCGCAAAATGTTAAAATCGGTGGTATTCCTAAAGATTTAGAGTCGGCAAAAGCCTTAGCTCTCAAAAAAGATGACCGTCTTCGCAAAGAGTTTGAACGTTGGTCTATTTTAACATATACCCGAAATATGGCGATGGTTAATGACAAAAAAGGTAAAGACGGCGGGATTGATGGGA